>Ga0335069_10005440_pt1 | contig 18735 bp, 15 predicted proteins | sample Lox_Sample_11_FD_206714 | JGI IMG/M metagenome (GOLD analysis project Ga0335069, IMG submission 206714) | Soil microbial communities from Loxahatchee National Wildlife Refuge, Florida, United States - Lox_Sample_1.1 | ecosystem: Environmental > Terrestrial > Soil > Wetlands | place: USA... | reverse complement strand
GACCTTCAACGCCGGCCTGCGCTGGGAACAGCAGTGGTATAACGGCGACCTGCTGCACTACCTCTTCAACGACAACTGGTCGCCGCGGCTCGGCGTCAATATCGATCCGTTCGGCAACCAGAAGAGCAAGATCTTCTTCAACTACGCACGCTACCAGCTGGTTCTGCCGCTCGATGCCGCCATCCGGCAGTTGGGCAACGAGCAGGACATCACAAGTATCTACTTGACTCCGCTGGCAGACAGCAGCGGCAACGCAGTGTTGGACAACCTCGGCGCTGTGACCGTGCAGCCCGACGCAGCGCACACGCTGAACGGCCTTCCAGGCAAGACGGCCACCACCTTCTTCGGCAAGCCGAGCTTTGCCTCATCCACCGGTGAAGGCATCCTGCCCGGAACCCGGATGGAGTATGAGAACGAGTTTGTTCTCGGATTGCAGCGTGAGATCACACCGGGTTCGGTGCTCGCTATCCGGTACAGCGATCGCCGCCTCGGCCGCATCGTTGAAGACATCGGCTCGCAGTCACCTGAAGGTTCGCTTGTCGACGGCAACTACGCCGGCGGCATTGCCAACGTACTTGCCGGCACCGACGACTTCGTCAACGAGCAAGAAGTCAACTACACGCCTGCCCAGTGGCAAGCGGCGAACGGCGGGAAGGACCTCAGCAATCCGGCGAACTACACGCCTCCGGCGGCCGGTTGCACCTACGACAACGACACTTCAGTCGCGAACGGCGGTCTGTTCCTGCACTACGATGGAACGCCCTACAACGGTGGCTGCATTGTGAATGCTGCCGCGGCTGGTGCGTTGGGATCCGATGGAAAGCCCGACGGCTTTGCCCAGCCGCTGCGCCTCTACAAGGAGCTGGTGGTTGAGTTCAACCGCAACCTGAAGAACAATTGGCAGATGCGCGCGAACTACCGCTGGGCCGAACTGTGGGGCAACTATGAGGGCCTGTTCCGGAACGACAATGGCCAGTCGGACCCCGGCATCAGCTCTCTGTTCGACTTCACCGCCGGTACGATCGGCCTGCTTGGCGATCAGTTCAAGCCGGGCTATCTGAACACCGACCGGCGCAACGTGGCCAACGTCGCTGTTTCTTATGTCGTGCCGAAGGATTCGTCCTTCATGGCAAAGCTGAACAAGATGACATTCGGAACCAACATCCGTGCAGCGGCAGGCAATCCGCTGAGCGCGTTGGCCAGCCACCCGATCTACCTCAACCAGGGCGAAGTCCCGATCGGCGGACGCGGCACCAAGGGCCACCTGCCCTCCACGGTGCAGTTCGACGGACACATGGACTACCCGTGGCAGTTCCACGAGCGGTACACCCTGAAGCTGGCATTTGATGCGTTCAATATCTTCAATACGCAGAAAATGACGGCGAAGAACCAGTTCCTGGATCTTCAGCCTGGTGTTCCGAACGTGGACTACGGAAGGCCAGGTACTGCAAACCCGGGCTTCCAGGGACCGTTCTACGCTCGCGGCTCTATCCGGATCGAGTTCTAAAACTCTACCTGCTGTTAAACTGAGAGGGGGGGAAATTTCCCCTCCTCTCTTTATTTTTGTTGGAGTTGTCTCTTGCTACAGATGCGTTTCCCGTCGGTCGTTCTGCTGTTCTGCACCCTGCTTTCCGCCAGTATTCCTTCTTCCGCATCCAGTTCGCCGAAGAACCTGCCTGCGAATTACAGGCATTGGATTGAAGCCGAGGTTCCCTACATCATCACGAGTGTTGAGAAGAAGCAATTCCTCGCGTTGACGACTGACGAAGAGAGAGACAGCTTTATCGACGCTTTCTGGCGCGTCCGCAATCCCGATCCGAACTCAGACACCAACACCTATAGAGAAGAGCACTACAGGCGGCTTTCCTACGCCAATGAACATTTCGGCAATGCCAAGTATGAGGACGGCTGGCGGACGGAAATGGGGAGAATGTACATCATTCTCGGGCCGCCGAAGCAGCGCGCTCCCTATCACGAGAAGCCGAACGTTCGCGATATGGAGATCTGGTTCTACGAGTCAAGCTCACCGGCCTTGCCGCCATATTTCTACATTCTCTTTTACAAGCCGAGTGCCAGCGAGTCCTATCGCATCTATTCGCCCTACCAGGATGGTCCCAGAGTCCTGGTTACGACCGGCAGGGCTGACAACACCAACGAACAGGCGATTGCGTTTATCCGCAGGTCGCTCGGAGACGAGGTCGCGAAGACGACACTAACCCTGTTGCCGGGCGAGAGCGTCAATTTCGACGACCCGACGGCAAGCATGATGTCTGACTCCCTGCTGGCAACCATCAACGGCTTGGCCGACAATCCGATCACCAAGGAACGGCTTGAAGCCAATCGTCTGCGCGAGCACGTGACAACGAGCATTCTGATTGGCGACCAAAGTATGACGATCGGTTACGGGGTCTTCCGGGATGACCAGGGGCGGCAGACGCTCAGCTATCTGATGTCTTCAGCGCTTCCTGACGCCCGCATCATCGGGACGCATCCCGACGGAAGCCAGTACTACGATCTCACTCTGCGGACCTCGGTTCTGACAGTGGATGGCAAGTCTGTCTACGACGAGGAGGAACAGCTGACGGGCAAACTCACCGACGCCCAGGCACAAGTAGCAAAGAAGAAGAGATTCGCAGCCGAGGCGCGGCTCCCGCTGGCTCCCGGTACCTACAAGCTGATCGCAACCCTGACCAACAACGTCAACCACATCGCAACGCGCCAGCAAACGTCGGTTACCGTGCCGGCAATCAGGAACGACGGCATGGGGATCTCAGAACTGCTGAATTACACGCCGCCCAACGCCATACCGGATCCTTCGAACCAGTTGCCGTTCAGCATGTCAAAGCTCCGGTTTGTGCCACGAGGAGCGCAGTCGGTGTTTTTGCGGGCTGGTGACAAGCTGCCGCTGGTGTTTCAGCTCTGGCTAGATCCTCAGTCCAACGCCACAGCGCCGTCAGAAAAGGTGCACCTGCACTACGTGTTCGGCGCGGTGACGGCTTCGCATGACGCTCCGACCGAGGAAAACGAAGATGTCGATGCGTCAAACCGGGACAAAGCCGGGAATCTTGTGACTGGCCATACGGTCGACACCTCGAACCTGACGGTTGGGACGTATCGCCTGGTTGCGACTGCGACGAGAGAGGGCTCCAAGCAGCCGTCATACGCCGCAATGACCATTCATGTTCAGCGGGTTTCCGACTACAACGACAGCTGGACGGCGTATGGAGCCATCGAGCCCGGCGGTGTCGCGCTGGACGATTTCAAGCGCGGCTTGTCGGCCGATGCCCAGGGAAAAGACGCGATGGCCCAGGAGCTTTATGCACGCGCATTAGAGGAGGGCCCCGTCGATTCCCGGCCTCTCGAGAAGCTGACCACTGTATTGCAGCGCGAGGGGAAGAACAACGATCTGGCAGCGTTGAGCCAGCAGCCGATGCTTGCGGGGACGGCTGTGGCTCCGAACGCTTTGCTGGCTATCAGCCAGGCTCTTACTAAAGAGGGAAATGCGAAGGGCGTAGTCCGCATGCTGGAATCGCAGATCAAGCTCCAGCCTCCGAATGCGGCTCTCTATCTGGCCCTGGCGGATGCATCGGAGGCAACGGGGAATTCGGCCAGAGCGCACGATCTGCGCACGCTTGCGGCTGGCATTCATTGAGCATTGTGCAGACAAATCTCCGTTGAGAGCGTGCGAGAAAACAACTGAACCTTACGCTACTGTTTGGTTGCGGATTTTCGGGAAGGGGCTTTCTTCACCGCAGTTTTCCTGGAGGAAGAAGCCTTAGCCGAGGTCTTTTTCGCCTTTACGGCGCGCGAGGCAGCAGACCTTGTAGGCGTGCCAGCGCGCTGTGCGGTCCCTTTGCTTCGAGCTGTTCTCGTTCTTTCCGCAAGTGCTGCTGTCAGCTCCGCATCGAACTCCGCCGGGGTCATGGGACGGGCTGACTTGCGAAGGCGCTCAATATCGTAGAATGCTCGCCGGTCGGAGAGAAAGACGTGGGCGACAAAGTCGACATAGTCGAGGAGGATCCACTCTCCGTGACGCCTGCCCTCGACGGAATGCGGAAGAATGCCGAAGTTTTTCTTCAGTTTGGACTCGATTTCGTCGGCGATCGCAACGGCCTGGCGGTCATTGGTTGCTGAAGTGATCAGGAAGAAATCCGACAAGCCTGAGTCAACGGGATCGAGCTCGAGGATGCGTATGTCTTCGCCTTTTTTATCTTCGCAGGCAGCGGCAGCGGCCTGAACCAGAATGCGGGTCTGTTCGTGGGCCTGGGGGGTGCTCATTCGGCGGATTTTGTCTCCAGCCTCATCGTAGACTCTCGTTTCGCTCGCGGCAAGTTAGGTTTAGGATGAGGCCGGCCGGGCACGCGCCAGGGCGGATCGGGAGCTATCGGTAGAGGCCATGGGATTCGATGTACTCCCGGACAGACAGAGGTAACAGCCCTTGCGCCGCTCGTCGGTCAGCGGCTGTGGCTTGCCTATGGCGAATCTCAGTAGCGCTGATGTCGATATGCAGGCCGGGAAGAAGAAAAAACGGTGCGCATGTACCGGACTCATTGCGGATGGTGAAGGAGCGCAACTCGACTCCGCCGGCTGAGCAGGTTTCGCGGCAATAGAGGTTAATGGAAAGGCCGGAGGGGAGGCTGGGGGTCATGTCCTCGAGCGGCTGACCGGGCCGCGCTACGACAATGAGAGGCGCGACGAACGGTACCTCCGCTCCTCGATGCCAGGATCGCAGGTTGCGAAATGAATCCGCTCCCATAAGACAATAGAGGCTCGAGTCGGGTGACATCTGACCGCGCAAAAGGAGCAAGGTGTCGATTGTGTAGTAATGCGCTCTGCCTTCAGCGGGTGCATCGATGAGTGATATCGAGAAGTTCGGCTGGTCTTGAATGGCCAGTTCCGTCATAGCCAGGCGATCAACGAACGCGGCTCTTGAACCGAACGGCTTGAGCGGCTGCACGCCGACCGGGGCGAAGAGAACAGAGTCGAGATCGAGCGCCAATTGAGCTGCTCGCGCCACAGCGAGATGCCCCTGATGAGGAGGGTCGAAACTGCCGCCGAAGAAGGCGACACCTCCACCGCTGCGCGCAGGCATGCTCATGGGTTCATGTTAGCGCGAGCGCCATGCTAGCATCGGTGCTACGATGCGATTCGTCCTATTCGTTCTGGCACTCTGCGGCATAGTGGTTTCTGTTCTTGCGTTGCAGGTACACTACTCAGCTTCGACCGCACCTTGCTCGATCAATGAAAAGTGGGATTGTGGGATCGTGAACCACAGTCAATTTGCCGAAGTCAAAGGGCTCCCGGTGGCGGCGATCGGCATTATCGGCTATCTTGCACTTGCCTGGTTCGCACTCGCGCGGCAGCGAGCCCTTTTGGCGGGAGCCGCGATCGTCGGCTTCGCATACTCACTTTACCTCGGCTATATCGAAAGGAGCGTGCTGGGGGTCTGGTGCCTGTATTGCGTGATTTCGCTGGGTGTTATCACCCTGATGACGATACTCGGAGTGATGTGGATTGTCCTCGGGCGGGTCAACAGGGACGCCTAGGCCACCGAGAGCAATCACAAGAAGCCCGTTCGCCCAGCCTTCGTGTCCTGCGGAGCGCGCTGATAAAATTGAAGAGATCTCATGTTCAGAAAGAAATACGCGCGGTGGATGTACGAGTGGGAGACGCGGCTCACCACGCGCGATGAAAACAGAGTTGTGCGTCCGCTTGAGTGGGGCTTCGACTGGATCGAGCCCTTTCTGCAATCCGAAGGTCTGGACTCCTCGATCCCATCATTAGATGGGATTGGCGACGACGCTACGGCGGAAGCGGTGATGGTACGGATCAATCAGATCCTAATCCGTCGCAGTGATGTCTTTTTCGGCTACGAGCGGCCTGTGGACTTCCGGCTCGAGGAGCGGCACCCAGAGTTATTTCCGACCAATGTGCGGCCGGAAACGCTGGCGAAGGACGCTGAAATCAAGCGGCTCGCCGCAGAGGGAAAGACGGAGAAGGCGCAGTTCCTGCGGTTTACCTCGCCGGAACGGACTCCGTATGCCGAGAATGACCTGGTCAACGCGCGCTGGTATCCGGCCCCGCAGCACAAGGATCCAAAGCGGCCCAGGCAGGCGATCGTGGTGATGCCGCAATGGAATGCGGATGCCTTCAGTCACAACTCCCTTTGCGCGATTTTCAATCGCATGGGGATTTCAGCATTGCGGTTGTCAAAGCCGTACCACGATATTCGGCGTCCGGCGGAACTGGAACGGTCAGATTATGCTGTGAGCGCCAACATCGGCCGTACCATTTCGGCATGCCGTCAGGCAGTGGTGGACATCCGCTGTTGCATCGACTGGCTCGAAGATCAGGGGTACGAGCATTTTGGTGTGCTTGGAACAAGCCTCGGTTCGTGCTACGCATTTCTGGCGAGCGCGCACGACCCGCGGATCCGCGTGAACGCGTTCAATCACGCCTCGACGTCCTTTGGAGACGTGGTTTGGGCGGGCCAAAGCACACGCCACATCCGGCAAGGCCTTGAAGAGGCCGGGCTCAGCCAGGAACGCCTGCGCGCGTTGTGGTCGGCGATCAGTCCGATCAGCTACTACGACCGGATTATGAGCGAGAAGGCAGCCGGGCGTGATAAGAGGGCTCTGGTTGTCTACGCGCACTACGACCTGACGTTTCCAAGAGAGTACTCGCTGCAGGTTGTTGAGGCATTCAAGCGGGTTGGTCTCAATTTTGAAGCGCGCGTGCTGCCTTGCGGCCACTACACGACTGGCGAGACGCCTTTCCAATACATGGATGGATGGCACATGGGCTGGTTTGTTTATCGCGCGTTCAAGGCGTTGCGCGAAGAAGGGTCCGGGGCATTGCGCGCTCAGGCAAAGGCCATCCCCGAGGTGGAAGAGGACCTCGTCGCCCGGTAGTCATCCTCTATCGAACTTCGTCCAGATTGAGCCGCAGCAGCTTGGCCGGGTCGAGATACGCGCCCTGCCAGCGAACTGCCCAGTGCAGATGCGGCCCGGTGACACGGCCTGTCGCTCCGCTCAGCCCGATTCTGTCGCCAGCCGCAACGTGCTGGCCTTCGTGGACATCAATGCGGCTGAAGTGCATGGAAAGCGTGTACAGACCGAGGCCGTGATCGATGATGACGCAGTTGCCTTCGTAATAGAGAGGACGCGCAAGAACCACAACGCCGCTGTTTGAAGCGTGGACAACCGTTCCGGTGGCTGCGTGAAAATCAGTTCCCTTGTGAATGCTTGCGAGCTTGCCGTTGAACATCCGGCGCGTTCCGAAGCTGTCAGTAGGCGCGGTGCGAACCGGCGAACGAAAGCTGCCACGCCACAGCGGTTGGTCCGCGCTGGTTGCGAAGACCTTTGACTTGACTTCAGAGTCGGCGGCGATCTGTTTTTGTTCGTCGGGGCCCGGTTCGACGAACTTTGGCGCAACGCTGAGGTTGCCAGTCCGGTAATGCGCCGGGTGAATGTCGATTGTCTGGCTTAGATCGACCGGGCCGTCGGCTGCATGGGCGACGATGTGGAGAGCCGATGAACCCGTCGCGCCTTCCACGTCGACGCCCGCAAGGGCGACCCACGAGTGGCCATCGTGACTTGGGAAGAACTCGAGCTTTCTGCCGAGCCACTCACCGTCGACGGCTGTTGCGCCTTCGATACCGGTGACGCGAATGAGCTCTGGTGAGCCTGCCTGCACGTAGGATGGGGTCACCACGACGGGTGGGACCTTCGCCGGCAGAGCGGTGCGGGCGGAAGACGTGGACAGGAGCGCGGCGAGCAGAGCGGCAAGCCTCAAGGCACGAGACCCGATCATCAGTCCAGCATATCGGCTCGCGCCGGTGCAGCGTCTGATCATTGCCTACCCCCCCACCCATACTCTGTACGGAAGTTCTCTCGTTTCATTGGGTTACGGAGAGGACGTGTCGCCAAAGTCGTCCCAGCATTGGACTTAGCCGCAGAGTCGTCAAAAGACAGCTTTTAGCCGTTAGTTCTTAGCCGTCAGCCGTCAGCCAAAAGGCATTCGGTCTTGGTTGCGGAGTCTGCCCTTTTTGGTTTTTTGGGAGATTATTGAGTCATCTTGTTGATAAAACGCATGTTAGAAGATTAAAAGTGGCCAGATTTGGCAGATTCTGGCGCAAATTGACAGCCTAAAGCGCGCGTCGGGAGGGTCTGGCGCGTGATCAGGGATCAGGGTGTTCCTTTCTCGTTCCTTTCTCAAGGATACGGACTTCGGTGAAATGATCTGCAAAAAGGCAAGCGCCGCCGACTCTTCCCTTTGACGTCTGCTAGCCTCCAATACTTCATCGCGATGAGACCGCGATCATGGAGCACCCGCAACGATCGAGACTCCAAGTACGCGGTCAACCCCGGAACTTTTGCCGCGCTCTTCCACAAGGCCATCGGTGACCAGGGCGAACTGTTGGCTCGCATTCAGCCCAATCGTGTCTATGGCCCGACTGCGATCGTCAGTGTTGAAGAGTGATTGGGATTGAAATTGGTGTCTCCACTATAGAGAGCCACTATTCCGTGGGAGCCTGAAGCGAAATGGGTACCCAGACTCGCTGCGCCATGCGACATGTCCACAGTGCCTAGAATGCGTGTTCCGTCCTTGAAGGTGATCTTGCCGGTGGGTGTTCCCGGTTCGCCGACGCCTGCAGTCACATGAGCGGTGAGGGTGACCGATTGGTTTGCCGTGGGTTTGCTGGAGCTGCTTGACAGCGCCACGTGGTCTCCGCCCTGGTTGTAGAAGACGGCTACGGTGCCATCAGTGCCGTTGGTATGGGTAAGAAGCGCGATGTCGGTGGCTCCGTCACCATCGAAGTCAGCCGCCAGGATCGCGCTGGGAACCCTATCGACCGGATAGAACACCGGAGCCTTGAATGTCCCGTCTCCAACGCCTGGAAGCAGCATGAAGCGTTTGGAAGCCGAATCGACTCCCAGAAGGCTTTCGATTCCGTCCTGCCGCAGAGACGCCTGTGCAATTCCGGTCAATGGGCCGGTTGCCGTAAGGGTAGTCTCCGGCCGAAAGGTTCCATCTCCGTTGCCCAGGAGAACTAAAACGCCTGCGTTGCTGGCGACCGCGATGTCGATTTTGCCGTCGCGGTTGAAGTCGCCAGTGACCGCTGCGTTCGGCAGAGTGCCAGCCGAGTAGGTCTTCTGCGTCTTGAACGTTCCATCCCCGTTGCCCAGCAGGATACTGATGTTGTCGCTGTCGTGGTTGACAACGATTAGGTCGTTCTTTCCGTCTCGGTTGAGGTCCTGTTTTAGCACAAACACCGGGTTTGAACCCACGGCGTAGTTCACCGGCACCGCAAAGGTGCCATCGCCCTTGCCCATCAGGACCTGAAGTTCGGAGCCATTTACCGACGTGAGATCTGCAAAACCGTCCGCGTTGTAATTTCCGGCAGCCAGGTAGTTGCTCGTGAGCGAAAACGCTGGTGCCCGAGTGGGCAGGCCACCCTTTCCATCACCAAAGAGAACAACCCCTTCGATTTGGGAGGGGACGCCATCGACATCGTCGACAACAATCGCATCCGCGACATCGAGAAAGCCGTCGTGGTTGAAGTCGCCAATCGCAGGTGGAATTGAACTGGCGTAGCCGGTGATATTGCTTCCCTTTTGCGTGAATCTGTTCCTCTGCCCGCCAAGCCACACGACCGCGGAGGAGACAAAGAAGCCGTGGTCGTCATAGAAGTCATCGACAACCAGATCGGCATACCCGTCGCGGTTGAAATCGGTGGTGTTCATTGCAGAAGTAAACTGCGCTGTGATTCCCGCATGCCAGATCGACAGCGGAGCACGGATGGTTCCACCGCCAACATTGAGAAGAACTTCAACCCCGGCAGTACTGCCAGCGGCAATGTCCTGCCGTCCGTCTCCATTGAAGTCGGCCAGTGCTACCGGCCCGCCGCCAGCCGCATAGGTTGTTTGCGACAGAACGCCTGAACCGTTGTTGACGTATACGATCAGTGGATCGGACGGGAACGTCAGACCGGGCTTGCCATTCAGGTTTGTCACGACTATCTCGGCGAACCTGTCCGGAGCTTCTATCGAGGGCATTGAGCTCGGCTCGAAGGTGCCATCTCCCTGGCCGGCGAGAAAGACTACGTACGGGGCAGCAAACTGCGGCACAATTATGACTTCGGCGGCAATGTCCGGCTTGCCATCGCCATTGAAATCTGCGATCACGAAGGCGCTGGGTGGGTCGCTGGTATTGAAACCCGAAACAGGCCGTAGACGAAACCTTCCATTGCCATTGCCGAGCAGGATTTGCAAGTTCCCGTTTCCATCCGTCACGGCTGCGTCAAGATGCGAATCGCGGTTGACATCGCCGAGAGCCAGAATCAGAGCCGCCGGGGCGGCGCTGAGACTCGTTGCCGTCACGATTGGCTTTTCGAAGATTCCGCTCCCGTTTCCCAACAGGACTGAGATCGAAGTCGCGCCGGTTATGGCAACGTCGGGCCGGCCGTCGTTGTTGAAATCGCCGATCGCCAATCCACCGGCCGCAGAAAGGCCGTCGGCAATCGTCACAGCTGCCGCGAAGGTGCCGTCGCCGTGGCCGCGAAAAACCTTGACCGCGTTGCCGGGAGGCGCCAGGAGCAGCACATCCGGATTGCCGTCGCCGTTGAAATCCGCCGCGAGGATCTTGGCGCTGCTCGCCGAAGAAGAAGGCAGCGTTGCAATGGTCTTTGGAGCAGCAAACGCCCCGGCGCCGTTGCCGAGAAGAAGGCTGAGAACCCCGTTACTATTCAGGACAACGAGGTCCTCCTTTCCGTCGCGGTTGAAGTCGGCTGTGACGATCTTCGCCGGAGTACCACCGGTGGGGTAAGGGGTCAGGCGAATGAACTGATTGGAGACAGATGCACGGCTATCCGGCGACCACAACAGGAAGAGAGCGAGGATCGCGGCGGCTGTGGATTGCAGGAGGAAATGGCTGGAGCGAGGTCGAATCTTCGTTGCCAGCAAAGGGAGACGAGACATACGAACTCCTTTGCTCGCGTTCAAGCATCAGAGATTTCAGCCCCTGCGGAAGACGATGTCTGTGCGCCAGCACACACGTCCGGATCCTTCGGCTCGTCGTCCTGTGGACTTGCTCAATATGACAATGGCGCGGTTGGGTTCGTGGATTCCCACCCTTCCGCGATGAGACTGCGGAAGGATAGGGCACCCGTCGCCCGGGACACTCAGCCCCCCAGCTTCTGGCTACCAGCTTTTTTCCGGACCCGCGCGAGGCGCTCCTCCCACATCTCTCCGAGATGTGAGGCCCCGGCCGTCGACGACCGGGGCGCTTTCGGTGCTGCAGACGCGAATCACTCTGCCAGCTGCGCGACAAAGATGTCCGAGGAGCCGTGGCCGGTCAAGGTCGACGTGCCGAAGCGGGCCCAATGCTGGAATCCCCCCGCGACGTAGATGGTACCGGACGTGCCCACCGATACTGCGGGAGGTGTTCCTTCGGAGAGCCACAGTGCGGAACTACCGGCAGTCTGTTGCCACTCGAGATTGCCGCCATGGTATTTGCGGAGAAACAAGTTTGCCCTCATGGTCGGGCTTTGCCGGGCGACTCCGGCGACATACAGGTCGCCTTTGCTGTCGTAGGCGACTCCGTTGGCGTCTTCGTCGCAACTGTTTCCAATCCGAAGCGCTCTCTCCAGTACGCCGGCGGCAGTGTAGGTGACGATCAGGACGTCGGGATTGTAGGGATCGGTTATGTACCGATCGTTCAGGATGTAGTTTTTCCGGGGTGGTTGCGAGGTGACGATGGTCGCAGCTTCTCCGGGGCTATCGATGTTCCCGATGTAGCCAACGAGAGTGACTTCACCGCCCGGACTCACGGCGACGGCATTGGCGATGGCCTTATATCCGCCAATGTGGTTGACCCAGACTACATTGCCATTCTGGTCGTACTTGGCGAGGAAGGCATCGTCGGGGTAATCGGGGGTGCTCTGAGCCGGGCTGAAGCCGGTTACGGTGATGTCGTTCCCATCGGCACTAGAGAAGGTGGTTTCATCTTCGAGCCAGCCGGTCACATAGGCGTTGCCCTTGCCGTCAACGGCGATCCCATAGGGGACGCTGTTGGGGCTGCCCTCGTCAGTCTCGGCCCACTGGAAGTTGCCGTCCGCGTCGTACTTGGCGACAACCATGTGCCAGAACCCAATCCCCGGAACCGTGTCCGTGGTTCCGTTCTCAGACGAGAACGTGGTATTTCCCTGGCTCAAGGCGGTTATGTAGACGGTGTGGGCGGCAGAATCGACAGCGATCCCATAGCCGAAGTTAAATACGCCGCTATCGGTGACAGTGCCGGTTTGCACCCAGGCGAGATTGCCCGAGGGGCTATACCTTGCAATGAAGATGGTGTCTCCGACACCAGACACAGTTTTGGTCGCCTTGTCGGTCGATTCGAATGTTCCGCTGCTTGTGAACCATCCTGTCAGGTAGACATTCCCATCCCCATCAAGATCCAGGCCCCATCCAACATCATCGCCAGGTCCTCCTGCCGTTACGATCCATAGAAGCTGCCCTGACGCTGTGTATTTGGCCAGGAAAATATCTGACCCTCCGCGTGAAACGACTGTGGTCCCTGAGAACTTTGCGCTCGAACTGAATTGGCCTGTCACATAGTAGTCGCTGTTGGGCGCGACCTTGATGGACCGCGCGAGGGTGTAACCACTGCCTCCGGCACTCACCGCCCCCACCCAAGGGGGAGGCGCAGCCATTGCGACCGTCGCGGTGAGACAAACAAGCAACGACATTGGACTGAAGCACCTGAGTGCTCCAAAGGCGGTTGATGTGAATGGTTTGTGCGCCATTTGGCTCCTCCTGAGCTGGCCGGAGCCGCGTCGTTCTGTGATGCCCCGAACTACTCTGGCCCAGCATCACACACCTTTTTCTCATGCGGGGATGTGACCCGAATCACCTATCAATCTGAGGCGAAGGGCTGGAACGACAGCCTTCAAGGATTCCGGTTCTGGTTCTGTCGTGCGACAGGAGGAGGAAATGATCTGCAGAGGGCGGGCATCCGGCACCCGGCAAAGGGCGTAAGCTGTTGATAACTTTCAGGAGGATTTTGATGCATAAGCGCAGAATCGCGGTCGCCGCCTTCCTCCTTCTCTTTGGGGCGTTGGTGTTCATAAACACCCTGGACAACACGCGCCTCAACGCAGTTCACGGGTCTGATCGGCTTATGCTCATTGCTGTGGGCTTTTGTTGGGGTGTTGGATTTGGCATTCTCATGGCCAGTCGGGCGTTTCCGGCCGAGTAGCGGCATATGACCTGGGCCGCGAAGTAGGATTTGCCTGGTTCCATGAGAATTTCATTTGCCCACGGCTCGACGCTCAACTGGAGCGGCGAGCTGGCAGAATTCCTGACCCAGAGCTTTTGGCGAAACACGTTGCTCATTGTGACGGCATAGTGCCAGTCGGTCGAAGGATCGCCTTCATCCTGCTCTGCCCATTTTCGATGAAATCGGGTCGGTTCCGAGTAGCCGGTGACTGGCTCACGATGGCTCAAAACCTATAATGGCTCATTGTGCTCCGCAGCTTATGGTTTGGCGTGCTCTTGATGCTGTTCTCCGCTCGTCTTGTGCCGTCGCAGGCCCCAACAGCACCGACTCTCTCCCGTGCCGCCGAGCGATATCTCTCGAATGTTCTCGACATCTTGCAGAAGCACGCACTCCACGCAGGTGAAATAGATTGGAACGACGTCAGAGCCCGAACACGCACGCTGGCGTCTGGAGCGAAGTCCACATCCGATACCTATCCTGCGATTTACTATGCGCTCACCAGGCTCAAGGAGTCGCACAGCTTCTTGCGGCTCCCAGATTCGCTGCCTGAGCCCGAAAAGCAACGCGCCTATGCCAACATCAGAAGCATTCTCTTGTCCAGACAAGATCGTGCCGCGCGGGAAGCAACATCGACTTTTGCAGACCGTTCAGTTCCTGAAGGACGCATCATTCATGCGGGAGACAAGTCGCTTGCGTACATCGTTGTTCCGCGATGTTCTGCAAAGCGTTCTAACCTTTCGGAAAATGATCAAGATTTCAGAGAGTACACCAGCGCGTTACATGGGATCGCAGCTTCATTGCAAGCTCAAAATCCGCTCGGGTGGATTATCGATCTGCGCGGCAACGGTGGCGGCAACATGTATCCGATGGTGGCTGGCATAGGTTTTGTGCTTGGAGAGGGGAGCCTTGGCTACTTCGATTCCGGCAAGAGTGAATCCGAATGGTTTTACCGAGACGGCAAAGCCGGTTCTGTCGTTGGCGGTGCAGAATCCATCGGTGCCATCGTGACAAGGCCCCCTCTGAGAGTTCCGCATCTACCGCGAGTAGCGGTTCTGGTCGATAGCGGAACGGCTAGTTCAGGCGAGGCCCTAGCCATTTCATTCATTGGTCGGCCCAATACTCGGCTTTTCGGTGCACACACGTTTGGTCTTTCAACAGGAAACGCCAACTATCAACTGCCCGACGGAGCTGTATTGGTGCTTTGCGAGTCAGTGGAAGCTGATCGAAATCATCGGCGATATCTCGATGGAATTGAACCCGATGAGGTGTTTGCCGAACCCAAAGAACAACCTAAAGAGGAAGCTGATTCAGTGCTAACAGCAGCCGCGAATTGGCTGATCTCGACTTCAATTCAATAGAGCTGTGAATTTCATCAGTGTCCGATCTTCTGCCCCAGTCATCGCAGCCTATGGGATAGCGGGAGCGTGGTCGGCTACTCGGAAGTTATGCCTTCGCTCAGAATGACAAATCCATATCTGGCGCCAGATACAAGGATGATAGTTCTCTAGCTGCTGGCCGCTAGCTTCCAGCTGCCGAGTTTCGAAAACAAGAGAGCCGGTGATGCGCTGGGCATACCGGCTCTCGATTGCCTGGGTTTAAGTATCGGATCTATTTGGGCGCGTGCTTTGCGTTGTGCTTCTCACGGTAGATCTGGCGGCTCGCGCCATTCTGTTCGTGGTTGATCTGAGCCTTTTCCTGAGAAGTCAACTTGCCGCCGTTGGCAGCGCGGTCGGCGTGAATCTGCTGGTTGATTCCCTGCTCGCGATTCTCGGCGCGTGCCGCTTCTCCGGGTGTCATTGAGCCGTTGCGGATGCCGTTGGCGATGCGGTCCTGCTGATTTTCACGGCGCTGGCCAACCTCGTTGTTGCCGTAGTGAGCCTGCGCGGCGTTGTGCTTGTCGTTGTAGATCGACTTGCTGAGGTTGTTCTGCTGGTGGTTGACCTGAGCCTTTTCCTGCGGGGTCAGCTTGCCGCCGTTGGCAGTGCGATCATCCTTGATTTCGCGGTTGAGGTTGGCCTCGCGCGACTCGAGGTTCTTGGTTTCGCCCGCAGTGAGCTGGCCGGACTGTACGCCGTTGGCAATGCGGTCCTGCTGATTTTCGCGGCGGTCATTGACCGTCGGGGTGGTGGTGCTTTGCGCAGCAGGCTGGCTCTGCTGGGCGAATAACGGGGCCGAGGCGAACAAGGTGGCCAGGGCAACCATAGGGAGTGTGCGTTGCATGTCTTTCCTCCAGGGCCGCGGCTACTGATCTCTGGCCCGTTGAGTGTCAGAAACCCATGGTCTCGAGAAAAGTTTTCAGCGGTCTCGAACTTCTTTCGAGGAGGGCACACCAAAGTCACGGCTGACCGCGGCCGGGACCGCGAAATCTTCTGTAACCCGGCCACTGTGGTTGGTATCTCATGCTTTGTCTGGAGATAGCTGTGCGGGTGCATTTGATTAGGGTTCTATTCGCGGCTCTGTTGTTCAATCTGGCAATTTCAGCTGTCAAGGCGCAGGAGGCAGCGATGCCTCAAGAGCGCCAACCCATTCTGGTGGAGCTATTTACATCAGAGGGGTGTTCGGATTGCCCGCCCGCAGATGCGCTGCTGGCGCGACTGGATGCGACCCAGTTTGTGCCGGGCGCACAGGCGATTGTTTTGAGCGAGCATGTGACGTACTGGGATCACGATGGCTGGCGGGACCCGTTCTCGCTGGAGGAGCTGACGGTGCGCCAGGAGAAGTATGTCGAGCACTTTGGATTGAACTCGAGTTACACGCCGCAGATGGTAGTAGACGGCGCGACACAGTTCGTGGGCAGCAATGCGCAGGCCTTGAGCCGGGTGGTAGCCAGCGCAGCTGAGAAGCCGAAGAAGCCGCTGAAGATCGAGGGCGCCGAGTGGAACAAGGATTCTGTCCAGTTTTCGGTGCGGGGACCGGCAACGACCGGCACAGAACTGATCGCAGTGCTGGCCGAGAATGCGACCCATTCCGAAGTCTCGAGGGGAGAAAATGCCGGGCGAACTCTGCACCATGTCGCAGTGGTCAGGGCGATGAAAGCGTTCGGTTCCAATGCCGCTGATGGGCAGCAGCTTAAGCTGTCGGCAACCGGCATGTTGCGTGCGGACGATGCAAGGGAGCCGATCCGGCTCGTTGTATTCGTCGTGGATCGCAAGTACGGGGGCGTGCTGTCGGTTGCGGAGCAGACGATAAGCCGGTGAGGGCTTTTAGGCGACGCTGCAATGCTCATTCGGATATGCGATGGTGCATGGAGTTCTTGCCTTAGAATCAAGTCATGACTGACCGCATGGCTCTTTCCCTTGCCCAGGCCGATCCAGAAGTTGCCGCCGCCATTGACCACGAAACGCTTCGCCAGCATGAAGGGCTGGAGATGATTGCCAGCGAGAATTTCGTCTCGGAGGCGGTGCTGGAGGCAGCCGGTTCAGTTTTCACGAACAAGTATGCAGAAGGCTATCCGGGACGCCGCTATTACGGTGGGTGCGAATTTTCCGACGCGGTTGAGAATCTGGCGCGCGACCGCGTGAAGCAGCTTTTCGGCGCGGAGCATGCCAACGTGCAGCCACACTCGGGTTCACAGGCGAACTCTTCGGCATACATGGCAGTGCTGCAGGCGGGCGATACAATTCTCGGCCTCGACCTGGCGCACGGCGGCCATCTGACGCACGGGCACAAGCTGAGCTTCAGCGGAAAGCTCTACAAGCCGACGTTCTACACGGTGCGGCGCGACACGGAAGTGATCGATTATGACGAACTGGAAGCGATTGCCGAGCGCGAGAAGCCAAAAGTGATTATTGGCGGCGCGAGCGCCTATCCAAGGCTCTGGGATTTCGCACGCATGCGTCAAATTGCTGACAAGGTTGGCGCCATCTACATCTTTGACATGGCGCACATCGCGGGGCTGGTCGCGGGCGGTGTGCATCCGTCGCCGGTGCCTCATGCGCACATCACAACGTCGACGACGCACAAGACTCTGCGCGGCCCGCGGGCGGGCCTGATCCTCTGCGGCCAGGAGTTTGCCGCGGCCGTGGACAAGGCGGTGTTTCCGGGGCAGCAGGGTGGTCCTCTGGTGCACATTGTGGCGGCAAAAGCCGTCGCGTTTGGCGAGGCATTGCGGCCCGAGTTCAGAACATACGCAGCACAGATCGTAGCCAATGCGAAGGTGCTGGGCACAAGCCTTCAGGAGGCGGGTTACCGTCTTGTCTCAGGCGGCACGGACAATCATCTGCTGCTGGTCGATGTCTTCGAGAAGGGCATTCTAGGATCGGAAGCAGAAGCAGCTCTCGGCAAGGCGGGCATCACGGTGAACAAGAACGCGATTCCCTACGATACGAATCCACCGCTGAAGCCGTCGGGCATCCGGATCGGCACACCGGCATTGACGACTCGCGGAATGAAGGAAGCGGAGATGCGCGTCATCGGGAAGTGGATCGCAAAGGCATTGGATCAACGCCATGACGACGCGGTCCTCGAGCGGATTCGAGGTGAGGTTGCCGAACTGGCAAACCAGTTCCCGCTGTATGCGTGGCGGCGCACTCCGGTTGCTGTCGGGGCCTGAGCACGACCTGGAGCCGACTCACTTAAGTAACTCAATCCTTCCGCAATGAAGGGCCACGGTGGGTGTATCTGGACTACTCTTCAGAGTAGGAACAGCCCTTTCCCCTTGCTGTCGTTGCGCAAGAAGCCTTGCGGGAGGAATACATGCGCCCAGCGCAACTGGCTCTTACAGCCTTACTCGCCTTGTCCCTGCCGGCATTTGCCAGCCGTGACGGCGGTGATTACGGAGACTCACACGGGTTGCCCCCGGTTCATGGACCAAAGGAATATCGCGGGACGCCTCACCAGTATGAGGCGCATCATGATTTCAAAGATCAGGATGGTCACCCGGATTTTCCGCACGTTGACGGGCGCGAATGGGTGGGTCACGACACAGGCCGCGAAGATGAGCACTATAAAGTGCAGCATGCATGGGCGAACGGTCACTACAGGGGTGGATTCGGACCTGAGCATATATGGCATTTGTCCGGAGGCGAAGCAGGACGATTCTGGTTTGACCATCACTGGATATTCAGTGTTGCACCTTACGATGCGGCGTACTGCCTGGATTGGTACTGGGACAGAGACAGCGTCGCAATTTATCAGGATCCTGACCATTCCGGCTGGTACCTCGCCTACAACATGCGCCTCGGCACCTATGTGCACGTGATGTACATGGGCCGTTGAGGTCAAAACGGAACTATCTACTTAACTTGTATTTTGAAAAGATCGCGGAGCGGGCCGACGTGCCCGCTCACCTTTTTGCGCTGTGCGCAAGCTTTCTGAGGTTATGCCTGAATTGGTCGAAAACCAGGCCGCGAGATTCGCAAAGTCATTGTTTCTACTGATCTGGAGAAACGCAACTCGCAGACGAAAGCCGTGTTTATTCGAACGTGGTTAACTCGGATCGCCGGACAGCACATCCCC
>Ga0335069_10005439_pt1 | contig 18736 bp, 19 predicted proteins | sample Lox_Sample_11_FD_206714 | JGI IMG/M metagenome (GOLD analysis project Ga0335069, IMG submission 206714) | Soil microbial communities from Loxahatchee National Wildlife Refuge, Florida, United States - Lox_Sample_1.1 | ecosystem: Environmental > Terrestrial > Soil > Wetlands | place: USA... | reverse complement strand
GCGCCGTGGCGTGCGCTCCGGCGCATTATGGGCGCGCGGCTTTCGAGCTTCGCGCCATCCGACACGCGCCGTGGATGCGATCCGATGCCACCGGCCGGTCGCGCGTCGCAACATCGTGGTCGAGCAGCCCGCCAGAGCACGGTCGCATGCCCGCAAGCCGACGAGTTCGATCGCGCGCGATCGCGGCTGGCGCCGCGTTGGCGGCACTCGCCGCCGTCCGCTCGCTCGCCGCGCCCGCCGCTGCGTCCGCAGCGCCTGCGGCCGCGCCAGCATCCGCGGCGTCGAGTGCGACCCATCGAGTGGAGTCGAGCGCACCGCCGGCCGCGGACGCCACGGCCGCCCTCGAGCATGCTGCCGTGAAGGCCGCTGCCGCGATCGAGCGTGCCGCTTCCGCGGCGCGAGGAGAGGTCGAGCGCGCGGACGCCGCGAGCGCTCACGGCGCCCGCACCACGACCACGATCACGACCGGTGGCGCGTCCGCGCCACTCGTGATCCGTCAGGAGCGTCGTTAGCGCAAAGCGGCTTCAGGGCAGCGCCGCGTGCCCGATGCGATTCGTGCGAGGGTCGGTGAACCACACCGTCTTGGCGCCGCCGCCCGGCCGCGACGCGGTGATCGCGTTCACCGGAGAGCCCGGGAAGATGCTGCCGTACTGGCCGAGCGTGCCGTCGGGAGCCACGCGCCCGAGCAGCGCGTCGTAGTAGTCGGTGAACCAGATATTGCCGTCCGGTCCCGCGGCGATGCCGCCGAACAGCGGGAAGATGCCGGCCAGCGAAGCCGCGTGGAACGTGATCTGACCCGTCGCGGTGTCGATGCGCCCGATCGACGAGCCGCCCGTTCCCCATTTGAGGAACCAGACGCCTCCGTCGCTCCCCGGGGCCAGCCCGCCGAGCACGTGTCCGGCGACGAGCCCGTTCGAATACTCGGTGACCACCCCGCTCGGCGTGATGCGGCCGACGACGGGCGCTGTTGCGGGTCCGACGTTCTCCGTGAACCAGACGTTGCCGTCGGGTCCCGGCGCGATGGCGACGGCGGGTGCCTTGAGCCCGAAATACTCGACGGCGACATGCGTGGTCGGATCGAAGCGGCCGATGCGCGGCGCCGTGTATTCGGTGAACCAGAGCGCACCGTCGGGCCCCGTCGTGAGCGCATACGCCTGCGCGCCCGGCGTGATGCCGGTGCAGCTCGTCCGGGTCCATGCATTGCCGCTGGCGGCCGCGACGGGCACGCACGCGCTGACCGGCGTCGGGGCGGTGACGTTGTCGGCGCATGTCGTGGTGGTCCACGCGTTGACGGAGCTCCCGACCATCGGCACGCAGGCCGGTACTGGCGTCGGACCGGTGGTCACCGTCCGGCACGTGGTGACCGGCGGGGGGTTCGGTCCGGGTGCCGGCTGGGTCGGCACGCAGGTGCCGGCGGCCACCGGCGTGCACGTGCCGCCCGTGCACGACTGATCCTGCGACGTCGAGGCGGTGTGTTGCGTCGTGCTGCTCAGCAGCGGTGTCGCGAATTTCGTCGCGCGTCCGGTCGTCGTGTCGATCGTGCCGATCGCGCCGCTGAGCAGCACTCCGCCGACCGGATCTGCGAACCAGATGTTGCCGTCGGGGCCTGCTGCGAGAGGGCCCGTGCCGTAGGTACCGTCGGCGGGATCCGCCGCCACGGGGTACGTCACGGCGCCGGCCGGCGTCATGCGCCCGATCGACCTCGTGTCGACGCCTGCCGTGAACCACGCGGTGCCGTCGCCCGCGACGGCAATGCTGCCACCGGTGAGATCCGTCGCGACGCCGGAAGCGGCGACGCTGAAGCTGGTGATCGTCGGCGGACCGCTCGAGCTCGGAGGCTGTGCGGGCGGCGGTGCGGGCACAGGCGCAGGAGCAGGCGCGGGCGCCGGTGCGTTCGCGTGTCCCGGCGGAAGCAGCACGGCCTTGCTGCCTGCGAGCACCTGGGTGCCGTCGTTGCCGCCGCCGCAGGCGGCGAGGGTGGCGGCCAACGCAAGCGCGGTGCGACGGATCGCCGTGGGAACCATGAGACGCCTCCTGTAACGACCCTGGGGCCGCAGCTTTCGTGCCATCCGTCACGAACCGCCGCAACGGGCGAGCCAGGGCCGCGGAGTGTCGGAACGTGCGGGTCGCCCCCGACGCCGAGACCGTCGCGAATGCTGCGTGTTCGCCGAAATCCGGCAGTCCTGCAAGCGATTGCATCCGCTGTTGCTATCCTTTCGCCGATGCACGTCGACGACCTCGAAGCGGCACTCGCCGCGCCCGCTCTCGAGCGCTTCGCCGATCTGCGCGTGCAGGTCGCCGGCCCGCTCGAGGTCGGCTCGGTCGCCGGAGGCGTGCGCCGCGTGGTTCCGATCATCGGCGGCAGCGTCGAGGGCCGCGGGTGGCGCGGTCGGGTGCTGGCGGGGGGTGCCGACTTCCAGCTCGTGTTCAGCCCGCGTGCCGCGCGACTGGAAGCGCGCTACGTCGTGGAGACCGATGCCGGAGACCGCATCTATGTCCGCAACGACGCCGTGCGCACGGCACCCGAGGCGGTCATGGCGCGGCTGCTGCGCGGCGAGGCGGTCGATCCGCGCGAGGTGTACTTCCGTTGCGCACCGACGTTCGAGACGGCTTCGGCGTCGCTCGCGTGGATCATGGAGCGCGCGTTCGTCGGCACCGGCCTGCGCCGGCCGGAAGAGGTCGTGATGCGCTTCTTCGAGCTGCGTTGACGTGAGCGTGACGCACCCCGCGAACGCGGGGGGAGCGAGCCGCCGGCAGGCGCGTGCGCCGGCATGACCTTGGACGAGCATTCGCTTCGGCGACGTCGAAAGCGCGGTCGGTCCCGCGCGTTCGCGCGCCCCTGCCAGCTGAGGTGGCCATGATCCAGCGCGTTCTCTGCGCGATCGTCGTGACCGGCGCCATCTGCGCCGCGCCCGCGGCGGCAGCGCCGTTCACGTTCAACAACGGCAATGTCGACGGCAGGTTCGCGACCGCGACGCGACCCGATGTCGTGGGCCAGTTCGAGATCGAGTCGGCCGACGACTTCGTGCTCGGCGACGAGACGCGGATCGGCAGCGCCAGCTTCATCGGCCTGCTCCCCGCCGGCGCGACGATCGGGTCCATCAGCGAGGTCGTGGTCGAGATCTACCGGGTTTTTCCGCTCGACTCGACGGTGCCGCCGTCGGGCCGCGTGCCCACGCGCACGAACTCGCCGTCGGACGTGGCTCTCGACAGTCGCGACAGCGCGGCCGCATCGCTGACGTTCAGCGCTTCCGTGCTCTCGGGCAGCTTCAGCGCCGCGAACTCCATCCTGCCCGGTGGCATCCATGCGTCGCCGAACCAGACCACCGGCGGCAGTGGCGCCGTGAGCGGCGAGGAAGTGCAGATCGACGCGACGCTCTCGACGCCGTTCGATCTGGCGGCCGGTCACTACTTCTTCGTTCCGCAAGTGTCCTTGTCGGGTGCCGGCCTTTCATTCCTGTGGCTCTCGTCGGTGCGGCCGATCGTGGCGCCCGGAACGCCCTTCACGCCCGACCTGCAGGCATGGGTGCGCGACGCGGCTCTCGACCCCGACTGGCTGCGTGCGGGCACGGACGTTGTCGGCGGAAGCACACCGCCGACCTTCAACTTGGCGTTCTCTCTCGCCGGCGAGACGATACCGGCGGTGCCGGAGCCCGAAACGTGGGCGCTGATGCTCGCCGGCCTCGCGGCGATCGGATTCCAGCGGCGTGGCCGCTCGTGATCGAGGGATGAGCGGCGACGCGGAGGCGCCGCGCGGCTTCAGACCCGCTCGATCACCACGGCGATGCCCTGGCCGACGCCGATGCACATCGTGCAAAGCGCGTAGCGCCCACCGGTCTTCAGCAGCTGGTACATCGCCGTCGTCGCGAGGCGCGCGCCGCTCGCGCCGAGAGGATGCCCGAGCGCGATCGCGCCGCCGTTCGGATTGACGCGCGCGTCGTCGTCGGCAAGTCCCAGATCGCGCAGCACCGCCAGGCCCTGCGCGGCGAACGCCTCGTTCAGCTCGATCACGTCCATCTGCCTGAGCGAGAGTCCCGTGAGCTCGAGCACCTTGCGCGTGGCCGGGGCCGGCCCGATGCCCATGACGCGCGGTGCCACGCCGGCCACCGCCATGCCGACGACCCGCGCTTTCGGCACGAGGCCATGCTTCGCGGCGGCGGCCTCGCTTGCGAGGATCAACGCGCACGCGCCGTCGTTCACGCCGGAAGCGTTCCCGGCGGTCACCGTGCCATCGGGCCTGACGACACCCTTCAGCTTCGCGAGCGCCTCGAGGCTCGTCTCGCGCGGATGCTCGTCCTTGCTCACGGTGACGGCCTCGCCCTTCTTCTGCGGGATCGTGACCGGCACGATTTGACTGTCGAAGAACCCCGACTTCTGCGCGGCGACGGCCTTCAGCTGGCTCGCGAGCGCCATGCGGTCCTGCGCTTCGCGCTCGATGCGGTAGTCGGCCGCCACGTTCTCGGCCGTCTCGGGCATCGAATCGACGCCGTACCTCTCCTTCATCAGCCTGTTCACGAAGCGCCAGCCGATGGTGGTGTCGTAGACCGCATTGGTGCGCGCGAATGCGCTCTCGGCCTTTGGCATCACGAAGGGCGCGCGGCTCATGCTCTCCACGCCCCCGGCGATGACGAGCCGTGCCTCGCCCGACTTGATGGCACGCGCGGCGGTGCCGAGTGCGTCGAGGCTCGAGCCGCAGAGCCGGTTGATCGTCGCGCCGGGCACCTCCTGCGGCAATCCCGCGAGCAGCGCCGCCATGCGGGCGACGTTGCGGTTGTCTTCGCCGGCCTGGTTCGCGCAGCCGTACAGCACGTCGCTCACGGCGCCCCAGTCGACCTTCGGGTTGCGCGTCATCAGGGCCTGGATGGGGATCGCGGCGAGGTCGTCGGTGCGCACCGAGGACAGCGCGCCGCCGTAGCGACCGAACGGCGTGCGCACGGCGTCGCAGATGAAGGCCTGGGTGCTCATGTCTTGTCTCCTTGGGTCAGGCGGCCGGCAGCAGCGGCAGGCCGGTGATACGCTCGAGCTCCGCGTGCTCGAGTCCTTCGACGGTCTCGACGACGCGCAGCCCGTGCGGCGTGACGTCGATGACGGCGAGGTCGGTGTAGATGCGGCTGACGCAGCCGATGCCCGTGAGCGGATAGGTGCAGCGCTCGACGATCTTGCTCTCGCCGGTCTTGGTCGTGTGCTCCATCATCACGAACGTGCGCTTGGCCCCGATCGCGAGGTCCATCGCACCGCCAACCGCCGGAATCGCATCGGCGGCGCCGGTGTGCCAGTTCGCGAGGTCGCCGGTGGCCGAGACCTGGAAGGCGCCGAGCACGCAGATGTCAAGGTGTCCGCCGCGCATCATCGCGAACGAGTCGGCGTGGTGGAAGAACGCACCGCCCGGCAGGAGCGTCACCGGCTGCTTGCCGGCGTTGATGAGGTCGTAGTCCTCGTCGCCCGCCTTCGGCGCGGGACCCATGCCGAGCAGCCCGTTCTCGCTGTGCAGGAAGACCTCGCGGTCCTTCGGCAGGTGGTTCGCCACCATCGTCGGCAGCCCGATGCCGAGGTTCACGTAGGCGCCTTCCGGGATGTCGCGAGCGACGCGCGCCGCCATGCGGTCGCGCGAGAGACGCTCGTACCCTGCGCCCGTCATGCTGCCGCCCTGAAGCCGGCGGGGCCGGTCGCCGATCGCGCGACTCGCACGACGCGATGCACGAAGATGCCCGGCGTGACGATGTGCTCGGGGTCGAGCTCGCCGAGCGGCACGATCTCGTGCACCGACGCGATGGTGAGCTTCGCCGCCATCGCCATCACGGGCCCGAAGTTGCGCGCGGTCTTGCGATAGACGAGGTTGCCCCAGCGGTCCCCGCGCTCGGCTTTGATGAGCGCGACGTCGGCGTGGATCGGCGACTCGAGCACGTACATGCGGCCACCGATCTCGCGTGTTTCCTTCCCCTCTGCGAGCGCGGTGCCGTAGCCCGTGGGCGTGAAGAACCCGCCGATGCCCGCGCCGGCCGCGCGGATGCGCTCCGCGAGGTTGCCCTGCGGCACCAGCTCCAGCTCGAGCCTCCCGCTGCGGTAGAGGCCGTCGAACACCTGCGAGTCCACCTGGCGCGGGAACGAGCAGATGATCTTGCGCACGCGGCCGGCCTTCAGCAGCGCCGCGAGGCCGGTCTCGCCGTTGCCCGCGTTGTTGTTCACGACCACGAGGTCCTTCGCGCCCTGCGCTATCAGCGCGTCGATGAGCTCGTTGGGCTGACCGGCGCCCCCGAAGCCGCCGATCATGACGGTGGAGCCGTCGTGCACGCCTTCGAGGGCGGCGTCGACGGAAGGGAAGGTCTTGTCGATCATGGGAGCACCCCGGCGGAGCGCGCATTGTGGCAAGTCCGGCGCGCCGGAGCACCCGCTCGGGAATGGGCTCTTGGCTCGTGGTACAGCGCCGGACGAGCGTGCAGAGCGGAAGCTCAGTCGGGCGGCACTCCTTCGTACGCGCGCTGCAGCAGCTCGCGGATGGCGGCGCGTTCGAGCGGGCGCGGGTTCGGGTAGGGCGTCTGCACGGCGAGCTCGGCGGCGCGGTCGAGGCCGTCGGCCGGCATGCCGATGTCGCGCAGGGCCGTGGGCGCACCGTGCGCCTTGGCGAGATCGAAGACGCCGCGTGGCGCGCTCGTGGCAGGCCTGCCGGCGTTGGCGAGCGCCCGGCCGACCCGTGCCATCGCCTCGCGTGCCGCGGGTGCGTTGTAGGCGAGCGCATGCGGCAGCACCACCGTGTGCACGTCCGCATGCGGCAGATCGAAGGTGCCGCCGAGCGTGTGGCAGAGCTTGTGGTGCAGCCCCATGGCGACGTTGCCGAGCACCGTTCCGCACAGCCAGGCGGCGTAGAGGGCGTCGCTGCGCGCCCGGATGTCGCGCGCGTCCCGGAGCAGCGGCGGAAGGGCGGTGGCGGCGGCTCGGATTCCTTCCTCAGCCATCAACGCCATGATCGGGTTGCCGTCGTGCGCGTAGAGGCCTTCGGCCGCATGCGCGATCGCATTCATCGCGCTGGTGACCGTGAGGCCGAGCGGAAGCGTGAGCGTGAGCTCGGGGTCGTAGATCACTGCCGCCGGCAGCACGCGGGGGTCGCGCCCGGTCCTCTTGACGCCGCCTTCCGTGAGGCCCCAGATCGGCGTCATCTCGCTGCCCGCGTAGGTCGTCGGGATCGCCACGATCGGGAAACGTGACGAAGCGGACACGGCGTCCAGCGCAATCGCCTTCCCGAGGCCGGTGGTCGACCCGCCACCGATCGCGACGGCGCAATCGGCACCAAGCCGTCGCGCTGCCTCGCGCGCACCCCGCGCCGTTTCGATCGGCACGTGCATGCGCGCCTCGGCGTAGATACCGGCCGCGCGTTCGCCCAGCAGGTCGGCGACGTGGCGGGCGGACGCGGCCTGCTCGGGCGTCGACAGCACGAGGGCGCGTCGCGCACCGAGCGCTTCGATCTCGCGGCCGAGGTGCTGCAGCGCACCGGCGCCGAGGACGACGCGCGCGGGCGCCGCGGTGTAGGTGAACGGGTCCAAGGGGGTTGTGAGCGCAGGCACGACGACACGGACCTCCATGGGGCAGGGCCGGTCTCGATCGCCGTCAGTGTAGGGCGCCGCGCCGTGCGCACGACAATGCCGCACCGCCTGCCACCGGAGTCCACGCGATGCGCCGCCGCCTTCTCGCCCTCGCTGCCGCTGCCATCGGCGCGGCCCCTGCGCTGGCCGCGGACGCGAAGAAGGTGCGCGTCGTGGTGCAGGTGAGCGACGCCGACCCCGCGCGCTGGAACCTCGTGCTCAACAACGTGGCCAACCTGCAGCAGGACCTCGGCGCGGCGAACGTGGAAATCGAGGTGGTCGCCTACGGTCCGGGCCTGGGCATGCTGAAGCTCGACGCCGTCACGAACTCGCGCGTGGCCGACGCGGCGAAGTCGGGGGTGCGCATCGCCGCGTGCGAGAACACCATGCGGGCCCAGAACGTGGCACGCGCCGACATGCACCCGGCCGTCGCGTACGTGCCGGCGGGCGTCGTGGAAATCGTGCGCCGCCAGCAGGAGGGGTGGGCGTACCTGCGGCCCTGAGCGGCGCGCGCCGGAACGCCCGACCGGCTCGGGCCTCTGCCGGGTGAGCGCCTCGTGGTCGCGAAACGTGACCGATCGCACGCCCGGCGAGGGGCGCGACCGGCTGGCGGACCGGTTTCAAGTCGCGCGCCCGCGATCCGATATGGCCTGCACACACGCGCCGCGCGTGCGCACGACCATGCGAGCCGCCACCGCCTCCTCCACCGAGCTGATCGACGTCGACGCCCTGCGGCCGGGGATGTACATCCACCTCGATCTCGGCTGGATGTCCCATCCGTTCCCGCTGTCGAGCTTCAAGATCGCCTCGCCTCAGCAGGTGTCGACCATCCGCTCGCTGGGCCTGAAGCAGGTGCGATGGAGCCCGCAGGAGAGCGACGTGGCCGACGAGCCGGCGGCCATCGACGCGAGGCCGTCATGCGCTGCGGCGCTCGACGACGCTCGGCCATCGGCCCGCTGCGCGACGCCGAGCGCAGCCGATGCAGCCGACGGCGACGATCGCGCCGCAGCCGCCGAGCGCCCGGCGCGCGACGACGCACGCGTGAGCCTCAACGGGGCGCTCGACGGCCCGTCGAGCTCGTCCGCGACGCGCAGCGCGACCGTCCGGCGCCGCGCCCTGGCGGCCCAGCGCGAGGCGCTGCGGGTCGCCGAGCGCCAGTTCACCGAAGCGTCGAAGGCCTGCCGGCAGCTCACGGACCTGGTGCTCGTGCGCCCGCAGGAAGCACGCACGCAGGCGGAGGCGCTCACGCGCGCCATCGCCGACAAGATGGCCGGAGAGCAGGAGTTGTGCATCCGGCTGCTGACCGAGGCCGTCGGCGACAAGGCATCGCTGCATGCGGTCAACGTGACGCTCATCTCGCTGCTCATGGGCCGCGCGTTCGGTTTCACCGAGACCGAGATGATCGATCTGGGCACCGGTGCGCTGCTGCACGACATGGGCAAGCTCGAGATGCCGCTGCGCGTGCGACACGCCGACGACAGCTTCACCCCCGTCGAGCAGCGCGAGTACGAGGAGCACGTCGGGCATGGGCTGGCCCTCGCGCGTCGCATGGGCCTTTCGCCTGGCGCCACCCTCATCGTCGCCCAGCACCACGAACATGCCGACGGCAGCGGCTTCCCACTGCGGCTCAACACGGATCGCATGACGCCCGCGGCGCGCATCGTCGGCCTCGTGAACCGCTACGACAACCTCTGCAACCCCTACTTCCTCGCCAGGGGTCTCACGCCCCACGAGGCGCTCTCGCAGCTGTTCGCGCAAGGCAAATCGAAATACGACACGTCGATCCTCGGCGGCTTCATCCGCATGATGGGCGTGTACCCGCCGGGCTCCGCGGTGCAGCTCACGGACGACCGGCACGCGCTGGTCGTGAGCGTGAATTCGACGCGGCCGCTGAAGCCGTGCGTGCTCGTGCACGACCCGGCCGTGCCGCGCGACGAGGCCCTCGTCCTGGATCTCGAGCAGGCGTCGGACCTCGGCATACGCCGCAGCCTGCGCCCCACGCAGCTCCCGCCCGCAGCCCTCGAATACCTCGCGCCGCGCCAGCGGGTCGCCTACTTCTTCGAGCCGGCGGGCGCTGCCGAACCGGCGTGAGCGCGTCGCCGTGAGCGCGGCCGTGCATTCGTCCACGCCTCGCTCGCCGGTGCGCGGCACTCCGAGGCCGCCCTCGTGGGGCCGCCTGCTCGACGCGATGCTGCACGCGGTGTGGGTCGTGGACGGCGCCGACTTCACGATCGCGATGGCCAATGAAGCGGCGCTCCACCTGTGGGGCGGCGAGTCGGCCGATTTGGTGGGCCGGTCGGTGCTCGACATGGCACCCACGCCCGAAGACGAGGCGTTCTGGCGGGAGGCCGGAACGGGTCTTGCCGCGACGATCGAATCGCAGGCGCTCGTCCGGCGTGCCGATGGCTCCTCGGTGCCGGTCATGCGACGGGTGACGCGAACTGCTGCGGACGACGGAGCCACGTTCTTCATCGTCGCGCTCGAGGATCGCGCCAGCATGGAGCGGCGTGAACGCGCGCTCGAGCTGCGCGCCGCCGAGCTGGAAGCCACGCTCGACTCGCTCGCCGACGGCGTCCTGGTGGTCGATCTGCGCGGCACGCTGCGGCACTTCAACCGCCGCTTCGCGGACCTGTGGGAGCTGCCGGACGAGCTGGCGCTGCGCCGTGCCGACGACGACGCCGTCTTCGACCGCATGCGCACGAGCGTCGTGGACGCGGCCGGCTACATGCGGCGCCTCGCCGCGATCGAGGATGCGCCGCTGATGCGCGCGCGCGATCTCGTGCGGCTGCACTCGGGGCGCGTCCTCGAGCGCACGGCCGTCCCGCAGTTCTCGCGGGGACGTCCGGTCGGCCGCATGTACACGTTCCGCGAGATCGAGCCGCCGATGCGCGCGGTGCACGCCCGCCACGCGCCGCGCTGAACCGGCTTTCGCGACGCCCCCGGATCCCGGGGCCGCTTGATGCCCCTGCGGGCGCGACCCTGCCAAAGGTGGGTAAAGTGCACGCTCTGGAGGTCACCCGGGCATGGCTGTCGTCGAAGCGCTCGTCGAGCAGAAACTCGGTTCCCTGTCGCTCCCGCTGGCACTGGTGCTGCCGGGCGGGCGGCGCATCGGCCCGGCCGATGCGCGCGTCACCGTCCGGCTGAAGGACTACCGATCGCTCGCCGCCATCGCGGCGGGGCATGTCGGGCAGGTCGGCGAGGACTATGTCGAAGGTCGCGTCGAGCTCGAAGGCACGATGCGGGATTTGATGGACGTGGCGTGGCGGATGATGGGCGATCCGACGCGGACCATGCAGGCATCGGCCCCGATCGACTGGTGGCACCGCGTGAAGCACCACGCGATGTCGCGCGCCCGCCACCGCCAGGAGGCGGACGCACGCCAGGTCCAGTTCCACTACGACGTCTCCGACGACTTCTACGCGCTCTGGCTCGACCCGCGCCGCATCTACTCGTGCGCCTACTACCGCGATGCGGCGATGACGCTCGCGCAGGCTCAGGAAGCGAAGATCGACCACATCTGCCGCAAGCTGCTGCTGAAGCCCGGCGAGCGCTTCCTCGACATCGGCGCGGGGTGGGGAGGCCTGCTGCTATGGGCCGCCGAGCACTACGGGGTGCGGGCGCACGGCATCACGCTGTCGCGCAACCAGCATGCGCACGTCAATCGCCTCATCGCGGAGAAGGGCCTCGGCGGGCGTGTGCGCATGGAGCTGGTCGACTATCGCGAGGTGCCGGAGCAGGAGGCCTACGACAAGATCGCCTCGGTCGGCATGGTGGAGCACGTGGGCAGCGCGAACATGCCCACCTACTACGCGAAGATCCGACGCCTGCTGAAGCCGGGGGGCCTGCTGATGAACCACGGCATCACGGCGGGCGGCACGCAGCACCGGCAGCTCGGTGCCGGGCTCGGCGACTTCATTGAGCGCTATATCTTCCCCGGCGGCGAGCTGCAACATGTGTCGTTCGCCGTGGCGAGCATGGCCGACCAGGGGCTGGAGCCCCTCGACGTCGAGAACCTGCGGCCTCATTACGCGCGCACGCTCTGGGCGTGGAGCGATGCGCTCGAGGCGCGCCTGCCCGAGGCGACGAAGCTCACGGGCGAGCGCATCGTGCGCGCCTATCGCCTCTATCTCGCGGGCTGCGCGATGGGCTTCGAGCGCGGCTGGCTGTCGCTCGCGCAGATCCTCGCCGCGCGGCCTACCGGCGATGTGGGCGACGGCCCGATGCGGGGCGCGCAGTCGCTGTTCCCCTTCAACCGCAGCTACATGTACGCGCTGCCACGCTGAATCCGCCGCGATGATCTACAAGTTCAAGAGCAAGGCCACCGGCGACCTCGTGATGATGGGTCCGGTGGGCGACCAGATGCTCGGCATCATCGGCAAGTCGCCGTCGGCGCAGGGCATCCTGCCGGCGGCTTCGCTGCCCGCAGCGATCGCTGCGCTCGAGCAGGCGGTGGCGGCCGACGAGGCGGCGCGGGCTGGCAGCCACGACGCATCCGACACCGAGGAGGAGGCCCGCCCGGGCGGCGGCGACAAGGTCAGCCTGCGCGCACGTGCCTGGCCGCTGGTGGAGATGATGCGCCGTGCGCAGCGCGAGAACGCCGACATCGTCTGGGGCGTGTGACCCCAGGAGCCGGACCGAACAGGAGACCGCATCGATGAAGCTCTGGAGCGACAGCTGGGTCAACGGGGAACGGATTCCGACGCGCTTTGCCGCCGGCAAGCCGGACGGGCGGGGCGGAGCCACGTTCGCCGAAAACGTGAACCCCCATTTCGCGTGGAGCGATGTGCCCGCGGGCACGCAGTCGCTGGCGCTGATCTGCCACGACTTCGACGTGCCGAGCAAGGGCGACGACGTCAACAAGCCCGACCGCGAGGTGCCCGCAGACCTGCCGCGGGTCGACTTCTTCCACTGGGTGCTCGTCGACGTGCCGGCCACGTGCACGTCGATCCCCGAGGGCGCGTTCAGCCGCGGCTTCACGGCGCGCGGAAAGCCTGGGCCGGCCGTGAACGTCCCGGGTTTCGCGGGCGCCCGCCACGGCATCAACGACTACACCAACTGGTTCGCGAGCAGCGCCGAGATGGCGGGCGACTATTACGGCTACGACGGCCCGTTCCCGCCCTTCAACGACTCCCTCGTGCACCACTACGTCTTCACGCTGTATGCGCTGAAGGTGGCCCGCGCACCGCTGGAAGGCCGATTCGACGGCGCCGACGCGCGCCGCGCGATCCATCCCCATGTGCTGGCCGAGGCGACGTACTCGGGCACGTACACGCTGAACCGGCGCCTGCTCGGGTGACGATCCCCGAGCCGACGCGGATCGTCGCCGTGCGCCACGGCGAGACGGCGTGGAACGTGGAGCTGCGCATGCAGGGTCAGCTCGATGTTCCTCTCAACGACGTGGGCCGCTGGCAGGCCGCGCGCCTCGCGGATGCACTTCGCGACGAGCCGTTCCACGCGATCTACGCGAGCGATCTCGCCCGTGCCCTCGAGACCGGGAGCATCGTGGCGCGCGCGCAGGGCCGTGCCGTCGTCGCCGACGCGGGCCTGCGCGAACGCTGCTTCGGTGTCTTCCAGGGACTGACGTTCGACGAAGTCACGGCGCGCTGGCCCGACGATGCCCGGCGCTGGAAGCAGCGCGAGCCCGACTTCGCGCCGGCCGGTGCCGAGTCGCTCACCGAGTTCGCGGCGCGATGCGTCGGCGCCGTCGCGCGCATCGCCGCGGCGCACGCCGGGCAGTCGATCGCGATCGTCGCGCACGGCGGCGTGCTCGACAGCCTGTATCGCGCCGCGGCGCGCGTGCCGCTCCAGCCCCCGCGCTCCTGGGCGCTCGGCAATGCCTCCATCAACCGGCTGCTGCACACGCCGCTCGGCTTCACGCTGGTCGGCTGGAACGATACGGCCCATCTCGAGCGCGCACCGCTCGACGAGTCCGACGAGGGCGAGGGTCGGCACGTCGTGGCGGACCGGATGGGCTACGCGGCATGAGCGCCGTTCGCGCGTGGGTCGGCCAGCCGGTGGCGGCGGTCGAGACGCCGGCGCTCGTCGTTGACCTCGACGCGCTCGAGCGCAACCTGCGGCGCATGGCCGATTTCGCGAGGGCGAGGAACGTGCGCCTGCGTCCGCATGCGAAGACGCACAAGAGCGCGGTGCTTGCCCGGCTCCAGATGGAGGCGGGCGCCGTCGGTGTCTGCGTGCAGAAGGTGTCGGAGGCCGAGGCGCTCGCTGCGCTCGGCGTGCCGGACCTGTACATCAGCAACGAGGTGGTCGACGAGGCCAAGCTCGGGCGCGTGGCGGCACTCGCCGGGCGCGTGCGCCTTGCGATCGCCGTCGATTCGGCTCTCGGCGTGCAGCGGCTCGCGTCGGCGCTGCGCACGGCGGGCACGATGTGCCATGTCTTCGTCGAGATCGACGTGGGTCAGGGGCGCTGCGGCGTCGCGCCGGTCGCGGCGGGTGCGCTCGCGCACCAGGTCGTCTCGGCCGGGCTGCGCTTCGGGGGCCTGCAGGCCTACCAAGGACGCGCGCAGCACCTGCGCGCGGCCGCCGAGCGCGACGCCGCGATCCGTCATGCCGTGCGGCTCGCGCGCGCCGCGCAGGCCAGCGTCTCCGCGGCCGGGCTCGTGTGCCCGCTCGTGACGGGCGCGGGCACGGGCACCTTCACGCTCGAGGCGGCCTCGGGCGTCTACGGCGAGCTGCAGGCGGGCAGCTATGTGTTCATGGATCGCGACTACGCCGACAACGAGAGCTCCCCGGATGCACCGTCGTTCGAGCACGCGCTGTTCGTCAAGGCGCAGGTCATGAGCCGCGGGGTGGCGCATGCGGTGGTCGACGCCGGCCACAAGTCGCATGCCATCGATTCCGGCCCGCCCCGTGTCTGGCAGCGCCCCCTCGACTTCGGGAACGGCGGCGACGAGCACGGCATCCTGCGACCGGCCGATGGTGCGACCGCGGATGCGCTGCCGGCGCTCGGCGAAGCGGTGTGGCTCGTGCCCGGCCACTGCGACCCGACCGTGAACCTTCACGACCACTACGTCGCGCTGCGGGGCGGGCTGGAGCACGGCACGGTCGAGGCGATCTGGCCGATCGACGCGCGCGGCTGCGTGCAGTAGGTCGCGACCAGCGTACGGGCAAGTCCTCTGAGGGCTTACCCGAGCCCTCGGCGCGAAAGCGCTGCACGCCCGCGCGCCGTCCTTAGACTCCGCGTCCCGCCCATTGAAGGGCGTTCAGCCGCTCGAATGCCCGCCCGCGGGCCGGTCACGACCGCATGGAAGCGCACGCCGCCACATCGCTGCATCGATCGCCGCTGCCGGGCGACGCGCGCGCGCGGGCGACCGCGCTCGTGCCGGCGGTGTCGCGCGCGCTGATCCTCCTCGAACGGCTGGCCGGGGCGCGCGAACCGATGGGGCTCGCACGGCTGGCGCAGGATCTGGGGCTGCCGAAGAGCAGCGTCCACGGCCTGTGCAGCACCCTGGTGTCGTTCGGCTACCTGCGGCGCCAGTCCGACGGCACGTTCCTCATCGGTCCCCGGGTCATGAGCCTTGCGCAGGCTTTCGTGTCGGGCACCGACGTCGCGCAGGAGTTCAACGCCCTGTGGGCCGACGGCGAGCCTGAAGAGACCGTCGTGCTGTCGGTGCTGAGCGGCGGCGACGCGCTCTACATCGGCGTGCGCAACAGCGCCCGCCCCCTCGGCCTCGCGTTCAACGTCGGCATGCGGTTGCCCGCGTATCTCTCGGGCAGCGGCAAGGCGATGCTCTCGCTGCTGGCGCCGGAGGACGTGCGCCGGCTCTACCCCGAAGGGTTGAGCACGCGGCTGACGAAGAAGGGTCCGAAGGATCTCGACTCGCTCCTCAAGGAGCTCGCGACGACGCGGCGCCGCGGCTACAGCGTCGACGAGGAAGCGGTGCGCGAGGGCGTGTGCTCGTTCGGAGCGCCGGTGTTCGATGCCACCGGGCGCGCTGTCGCGGGCATCGCCGTCTGCATCAACAAGGCGCTGTTCGGCGTGGCGAAGGGCAGCCGCTACCGGCAACTGGCGCTCGATGTGGCCTCGGCGCTCTCGGCACGGCTCGGTGCCCAGCCGGCTCAGCTCGCGGCGGCGCGAAGGGGAACGTCGTGAGCATGCACGGCCCCGACGGCGCCGCGAGCGCCGATTGCATCCTCGAGACCCGTGCGCTGACGAAGGAGTTCAAGGGCTTCGTCGCGGTCAACCAGGTGAACCTGAAGGTGCGCCGCGGCACGATCCACGCTCTGATCGGGCCCAACGGTGCGGGCAAGACGACCTGCTTCAACCTCCTCACGAAGTTCCTCGTCCCCACGTCGGGCCAGATCCTCTACGACGGGCACGACATCACCCGCGAGGCGCCGGCGCCCATTGCGCGCCGCGGCGTCGTGCGGTCGTTCCAGATTTCGGCGGTGTTCAACCACCTCTCGGTGCTCGAGAACGTGCGCGTCGCCCTCCAGCGCAAGCTCGGCACGTCGTACCACTTCTGGAAGCCGGAGCGCTCGCTCGCCGTGCTCGATGCGGATGCCATGGAGCTGCTGCGCGCCGTCGACCTCGAGCGCTACGCCGCGCTCCCGGCGGTGGAGCTGAGCTACGGCCGCAAGCGCGCCCTCGAGATCGCGACCACGCTCGCCATGAACCCGAAGCTCATGCTGCTCGACGAGCCGACCCAGGGCATGGGCCTCGAGGACGTGGACCGCATCCGCTCGCTCATCAAGCGCGTCGCCGCGAGCCGCACCGTGCTGATGGTCGAGCACAACATGAGCGTCGTCGCGTCGATCGCCGACACCATCACGGTGCTGCAGCGGGGGGCCACGCTCGCCGAAGGCCCGTACGCCGAGGTCTCGCGCAATCCGGCGGTGATCGAGGCCTACATGGGCAGCAGCCAGGCAACGCTCGGGGGCGCGCACTGATGGCCACGCCCTTTCTCGAAGTGCGCGACCTGCACGGCTGGTACGGCGAGTCGCACGTGCTGCACGGCGTGGACCTGCACGTCGACGAAGGCGAGGTCGTGACGCTGCTGGGCCGCAACGGCGCCGGGCGCACCAGCACGCTGCGCGCCATCATGGGCCTGATCGGCAGCCGCAAGGGCTCGATCAAGGTGAAGGGCCAGGAGACCGTCGGCCTCGCGACGCACCGCATCGCGCGACTCGGCCTCGGCTACTGCCCCGAGGAGCGCGGCATTTTCTCGAGCCTCTCGGCCGAGGAAAACCTGTTGCTGCCGCCGCGCTTGGGCGATGGCGGCATGAGCGTGGACCAGATCTACGCGATGTTCCCCAACCTGCGCGAGCGCGCAGGAAGCCAGGGCACCCGGCTGTCGGGGGGCGAGCAGCAGATGCTCGCCGTTGCCCGCATCCTGCGCACCGGCGCGCGCCTGCTGCTGCTCGACGAGATCTCGGAGGGGCTCGCCCCGGTCATCGTCGAGAAGCTCGGCGAGACGGTCGCCAGCCTGCGCGAGCAGGGCTACACGATCGTGATGGTGGAGCAGAACTTCCGCTTCGCCGCCCCGCTCGCCGATCGCTTCATGGTCATGGAGCACGGCCGCGTCATCCAGGCGTTCACGCAGGCCGAGCTGCCGGCGCGCATGGAGCGCCTGCACGAGTACCTCGGGGTGTGACCCGTGACGACCCCCAGGACCCTTCCATCGCGCGCCGACTCGAACGACGCTTTCCCACCCTGCCATCAGAGGAGTACACCATGGAACTGAAGAAGATCGCCGCTGCCTGCGCGCTCGCCGCCGCTGCTCTCGGCACCGCGCCGGCCCACGCCCAGATCTCGGGCGACGTCATTCGCATCGGCTTCATCACCGACCTCTCGGGCCTCTACGCCGACATCGACGGACCGGCGGGCGCGGATGCGATCCGCATGGCGATCGCCGACGCCGGCGGCACCATCGCGGGCAAGAAGGTGGAGCTGCTGGTTGCCGACCACCAGAACAAGGCCGACGTCGCCGCCGGGAAGGCGCGCGAATGGTTCGACACGCAGGGCGTCGACGTGCTGATCGGCGGCACGAACTCCGGCACCGGCCTTGCCATGGCCAAGGTCGCGCAGGAGAAGAAGAAGCTCTTCATCTCGGTCGGCGCGGCGACGTCGGCGCTGACCAACGAGCAGTGCTCGCCCTACACGGTGCACTGGGCCTACGACACGACGGCGCTCGCGAAGGGCACCGGCAACGCGGTCGTGAAGGCGGGCGGCAAGACCTGGTTCTTCCTGACCGCCGACTACGCGTTCGGCTCGCAGCTGCAGAACGACACGACCAAGGTGGTCGAGGCGGCCGGCGGCAAGGTGCTGGGCTCGGTCCGGCATCCGCTCTCGGCGAGCGACTTCTCGTCGTTCCTGCTGCAGGCCCAGGCGAGCAAGGCGCAGATCCTCGGCCTCGCGAACGCGGGCGGCGACACGATCAACTCGATCAAGGCCGCCAACGAGTTCGGCATCACGAAGACGATGAAGCTCGCCGGCCTCCTGATGTTCATCAACGACGTGCACTCGCTCGGCCTGAAGGCCACCCAGGGCATGTACCTCACCGACAGCTGGTACTGGAACCGCGATCCGGAGACGCGCGCCTGGAGCCGCAAGTTCTTCGAGAAAGTGAAGCGCATGCCGTCGTCCATCCAGGCGGCCGACTACTCGTCGGCGCTGCAGTACCTGAACGCCGTCAAGGCGATCGGCTCCGACGATCCGGACAAGGTGCTCGCACAGATGAAGAAGACCAAGGTCAACGACATCTACACGAAGGGCGGCTGGATCCGCGAGGACGGCAGCATGATCCACGACATGTACCTGATGCAGGTGAAGTCGCCCGACAAGTCGACCGAGCCCTGGGACTACTACAACGTCGTGCAGACGTTCAAGGGCGAGGAGGCCTGGACGACGAAGGCCGAGTCGAAGTGCGCGGTCTGGAAGTGACCGCGCCGGCACGCGCGTGAACCGCTGAGGACGGCCGTGGACATCTTCGGGATACCGATCCAGGCCTTCCTCGGCCAGCTGCTGCTCGGCCTCGTGAACGGGTCGTTCTACGCGATGCTGAGCCTCGGGCTCGCCGTGATCTTCGGCCTGCTCGGCATCGTGAACTTCGCGCACGGCGCGCTGTACATGATCGGGGCGTACGTCGCCTGGATCGGCCTCAACACGTTCGGCATCAACTACTGGGTCTCGCTCGTGCTCG
>Ga0335069_10005438_pt1 | contig 18737 bp, 16 predicted proteins | sample Lox_Sample_11_FD_206714 | JGI IMG/M metagenome (GOLD analysis project Ga0335069, IMG submission 206714) | Soil microbial communities from Loxahatchee National Wildlife Refuge, Florida, United States - Lox_Sample_1.1 | ecosystem: Environmental > Terrestrial > Soil > Wetlands | place: USA... | reverse complement strand
TTCCACGCAAGTACTTCGCGCTGCTGATGGACCGCATGGAGGCCGAGCCGCGCCTCGGGACGTGCTCGGGCAAGGCGTACTTCGTCCCCGAGGGCCAGTCGGACGAGGACATCCCGCTGCCCCTCGTCGACACGCGCCGCGTCGTCACCGAGGCTCTGGGGGACGACAACTCCGCAGGCATGATCAAGTTCTACCGGCGCCGCTGCTTCCAGCAGATCGGCGGTTTCGTACGCGAGCTGATGTGGGACGGCATCGACGGCCACCGCTGCCGCCAGCTCGGCTGGATCGCCGCATCGTACGACGACCCCGAGCTTCGCTTCGTGCACCTGCGCCCGATGGGCACGAGCCACAAGAACTGGTGGACGGGCCGCGTTCGCCACGGCTTCGGCCAGTACTTCATGGGCACGACGCCGGTGTACATGCTGGCGTCCGCGGCGTTCCGCATGTCGCGGCCCCCCGTCGTCCTCGGCGGCCTCGGGATGCTGCACGGGTACTTCCGAAGCATGGTCAAGCGCGACGCCCGCTACGGGGACGACGACTTCCGCAAGTTCCTCCGGAGCTACCAGTGGTCCGTGCTCTTGAAGGGCAAGGCCCGGGCGATGAAGGAGCTCAATGATCGCCAGGCGGCCCGCTGGAACCCCGACCGGGCGTGAAAGAAAAAGGTCCTTGGCGGATACCAAAAAGGACCTTTGACCTCCGGCTCACTCCGTCCGCGGGAGCTTCGCAAGGCGAACGCGGCCGGGCGACGTTCCCTGGCCGCGAACACCTCGAGGTAGTACGTTAGTGGGCGGTTGGCCATGCCGCGACCGCGAATCCTCGACGCTATGTTCGAGCGCACGGCCACGCGGTTCCTGCGGCGCATCCACCGAATCACGCACCGGATGCCCGTCCGGCTGCTCCCCATCGAGAAGCAGCGCGTCCTCGTCGTGGCGCCGCACCCGGACGACGAGGTCATCGCGGTCGGCGGCTGCCTCACATTGCACCGCCGGGCCGACAGCGAGATCTCGACGGTCTTCGTGACGATGGACCCTCCCGGCCCGGACGGCACCTTCGTGCGCAAGGGGGAGGCCGACCGCGCCGCGAAGATGGTCGGCTACGACTATCGCTTCCTCGGGGTTCCCGACGGGCGCGCCTCGCTGAGCGAGGACTTCGTCGCCCGCCAGCTCGTCGACGTCATTGCGTCGGTGAAGCCCGACGTCATCTACTGCCCCTTTCCCGGCGACCACCACCGCGATCACCAGGCGGCGGCCGCGAGCACCGGGGACGCGGCGGTCCGGTCCGGCTACGAGGGGCAGATCCGATGCTACGAGACGTGGTCGAACCTCTGGCCCAACGTGGTCGTCGACATCTCCGGGGTGGTCGACCACAAGCGCGCTGCCATCGAGTGCTACCAGTCGCAGCTCGGGATGCCATACGTCGACGCCGTGCTCGGACTCAACCGCTATCGCGGGCTCAAGCTCGGGGTGAAGTTCGCCGAGGGGCTCTTCGCCTGCGGTCCCTCCACCTTCCGCGACCTCTGTCGCAGCCTCGCCGTCGTCTAGATTCGCCGCGAGCCGTCATGGCCAGTATTCGTGAGGCGCGGGCGGACGATTTCGAGCGGGTCCACCCCCTGCTTCTCGACTTGCGCAACCCGTACGTCAGCGAGCAGCAGTGGCGACAGCTCTTCGTCGACCACAGCGGGCTGCAGAACGATCGCTTCGGCTACCTGCTGCTCGACGGAGAGGACGTCGTCGGTTTCCTGGCGACGACCTTCAGCGAGCGCACGATCCGAGGGCAGAAGGAGCGCTTCTGCAACATGTCCAACTGGATCGTGAAGGATGCCTTCCGCCGCCAGAGCCTCACGCTGCTCTCGAAGGTGCTCGCGCTGAAAGGGGTCACGGTCACGAACCTGAGCCCCACGCCGGCGGTCCTCAAGATCTGCGAGAAGCTCGGCTTCACGCCGTACGACAAGAGCGAGCGCATCATCCTGCCTTCCGCGGCGCCGAGGCTGTGGAAGCGCGTCGAGATCATCACGGAGTCGACGGTCATCGAGGGGGCGCTCGGCGGCGAGCTCGGTAGGATCTTCCGGGACCACCAGCTGCCCTACAACAGGCACGCGCTCGTTCGTGCACCCGAGGGCGATTCGTACGTGATGATGAACCGGAGCCCGAAGGCGGTGAATGGAAGGCTCCGGGTACCCATGGCGCGCGTCCACCACGTCAGCGCGCCGGAGATCTTTCTCGAGCACGTCGACCGCTTGGTGAACGCGGTCGTGGCACGCTTCGGGGTCGCCGGGATGATCGTCGACGAGCGGATGCTCCGCGGACGGAAGGTGTGGCACTCCTTCGCTCGGCCGGGAGGACCGCGCACCGGAGCGTTCCGATCCGACACCCTGGGCCCGGACGACATCGATGGTCTGTATTCCGAGGCCGTACTCCTGAACTACTGACCCTTCGAAACCCGAAACGAGTGGGAGCCGCGCAGACATGGAGCAGAGGCTGATCAAGGTCATCGCGGCGGCGCTCGGCGTCGACGCGTCCACGCTGAAGCTGGACACGACGGCCGACGACGTCGCAGCGTGGGATTCGGTGGCCCAGGTGAATATCGTCTCCGAGATCGAGGCCGAGTTCGGGGTGAGCATCCCGATCGAGAAGATCGCCGAGATCCACCGGATCCGAGAATTTCTCCCCTATCTCACGAAGGGACCCTCGTGAAGGCGGCTCTAATCTCCAACGTGAACGTCGAGTCGCTTGCCCGGCGCATCGAGGGTCACGAGGTCTTCATCGCGGGGGGGTACGGCGCCTGGACTCAGGAGCTCGCGAACCCCTCGTCGGACCTCTGGTCGTTCGACCCGAGCGCGGTGTTCCTGCTCCTCGACGGGGCCGAGCTCGCGCTCAAGGCAGGCGACGCTTCGTTCGAGGGGCTGGCCGCGGCACTCGACGAGCACCTCTCGTGGATCCAGGGTGCCGCCGAGTCGCACCCGTCTGCGAAGATCTTCGTGTCGACGCTCGACGTGCCGCGGCAGTGGCTGAGGAGCCTCAAGAGCCGAGTCGCCGAGCGGCACGTCGAGCACCACTGGTACGCGAGGCTGACCGCCCTGTCGGAAGCACTCCCGAACATGTACGCGTTCGACGTGAAGGCGATCGTCGAGACAATCGGGCGGCCACAGTTCTACTCGGCGAAGCGCTGGTACGTCGGGGGAATGCGCTACGGCATCCAGGGCGAGAAGGACCTCGCGCGGGAGATGACGCGCATGCTCGACGTGCTGGTCCGGGCGGGGAAGAAGCTCCTCGTCCTCGATCTCGACCACACGCTCTGGGGTGGCATCGTGGGCGAGGACGGGATCAACGGCATCGCCCTCTCCGCGACCGGCCCCGGCGCGCGCTACAAGGACTTCCAGCGCCGGGTCCGGCAGCTCAAGGAGCTCGGGGTGATCCTCGCCGTGGTCTCGAAGAACAACGAGGCCGACGTCCTCGAGGTGTTCGACAAACACCCGGATATGGTCCTGCGCAAGGACGACTTCGCGATGATGAAGGTCAACTGGGCGCCCAAGCCGCAGAACATCGCGGAGCTCGCACAGGACCTCGACCTCGGGACCGACAGCTTCGTCTTCATCGACGACAACCCCGTCGAGCGCGAGGCCGTGCGCTCAGCGCTGCCCGATGTCGTCGTGCCGGAGTTCCCCGCCGACACGTGCGACCTGCCCCAGTTCCTGGAGCAGATCCAACGCGATCACTTCTTCGTTCTCGCGGCTACCGAGGAGGATCGCAAGCGCACCGAGACGTACTTGCAGAACGCCAAGCGCTCCGTCGAGCGCAACGCCGCCGGCTCGGTCGAAGAGTTCCTGGCTGCCCTCAAGACGAAGATCACCCTCGGGCGCGTCACCGACGACGACGTCGCCCGGGCCGCGCAGCTCACGCAGAAAACAAACCAGTTCAACTTGACGACCCGCCGCTACACCGAGCAGGACGTGCAACGGTTCCGCAACTCGCGGGACTACAGCGTCTACCTCGCCTCGGTGAGCGACAAGTACGGCGACAACGGCAAGGTCCTGCTCGCCATCGTGCACAAGGTCGGGAACGACACCGCGGAGCTGGATACCTTCCTCATGAGCTGCCGGGTGATGGGCCGCTTCATCGAGGATCAAGTCTTGGACCACCTCGTGCGCGAGCTCCGGGGGAGCGGGGTCTCGAAGCTCCTCGTCCACTACACCCCGACCAAGAAGAACCCTCCGGCGAAAGCGTTCTGCGAGCGGCTCCAGGGCGGCGTCGCCACGCACGGCGCGCAGGATCCCCAGCAGGGCACGGCCACGACCACGTGGACCTTCGACCTCACGCAGGGTTCACCCGTGACGACACCGGCGTACGCCGAGATCATGAGCCGCTGAGAAGCGAGCGGGCCTCGCGCTAGCGTGCCCTTCGCGCCCGGACGACCAGCGTCTTCCACAAGTAGGGCAGGCGCCCGGCGTTGCTGAAGACGATCTCGTCGAACCCGGCAGCGGTGAGCATTCGTCGCATCGTCGCCTCGGAGAAGAACTTGATGTGCCCCTCCTCCCATTCCACTGTGAAGAGGTGGTCCCACTTGCCGAGGACGGACACGGCCAGGTTTTTCAAGTAGCCGTGATAGGGCGTGGTGAGCACGACGTGCCCGTTCGGGCGCAATGCCTCTCGCGCGCCCTCGAGGAAGCGCGCCGGCCGGTAAAGGTGTTCGACGACCTCGACGGCAAGCACCACGTCGGCTCCGTTCGGGCAGATGGCGGCGAGTGGCGTCTCCGCATCGTATACCCGCGCGTCGAGGTCCGGATATGCGCGCTTGTGCACCTCGATGGCTTTTGCATCGAAGTCGAGGCCGATGACCTCGTGCCCGAGTTTCGCGAGGACGTTGTCGATGTAACCGTTGCCGCACCCTACGTCGAGAACGCGTAACCGCTTCTGGCTGGGGAGCAGGCGCACGACGGCCGGAACGATGTGCTCGTGATGGGGCAGCGCTCCACCCCGCCCAAAGCTGCCGTCCGGCGCGTAGTCCACCAAGCTGCCCATCGGCCCCACCATAGCGCATGCGGCACACGCCCGCTGCCCGCGATATCCGCGGCGCTCTCTCGCCGAGGCCGTAGCCGCGATCGTCTCGTCGGACTCGAGCGTCGAGAAAATTCCCGCGGGCCTCGAAGAGTTACGTCTGCCCCACTCCGGTTCGCGAGTCGGAGTGGCGATGGGCAATAATGCGGCGCGTGTGACTTTCGGAGGTGAATTGATGATCCGTGTTTCCCGAACATCGTCCGTGCTGGTCCTCGTTGTTCCGGCCGCAGTCGCTCTCTTCGCCGCCTGCGGGTCGAGCAGCTCCGGGCAGGACACAGGCTCCGGGCAGGACGGCGGCTCGGAATCGAGCTCGGGCGCGTCCTCGAACTCGGGCTCTTCCGGCTCTGGATCGGGCGGTGGATCCGGCTCCAGCTCCGGAGGGGCGTCCTCTGGCTCGAGCTCCGGCGGCATCGGACCCGGACAGACCTGCGACGGCGGCCCGTGCGACAGTGCTCCCGCGGGTCTTCTCGACCCGGACTACACGACGAAGTGGAATCCAGGGATCCTCGCCGACACGCCGACGGGCAAGCCGCTCGGTCCTGACGGCCTGCCCGTTCGCACGACGACGTGCGCCACAGTGCCCGCGCAAAGCGGCGATGCGACGTCGGCGATCCAGACCGCCTTGACGAGCTGCGCTGGCAAGAACCAGGTCGTTCTGCTCGCTGCCGGCAAGTACTCCGTGTCGGCCACGATCAGCGTACCCAGCGGCGTGATCCTGCGAGGCGCCGGCTCCGACGCTACGACCGGGACGACCATCGTCAGCACCAAGGGCGGGCCCGTCCTTGCCATCGGCACGAGCCAGGACAGCATCTGTTACAACGGCGGATTCGACTCCAGCGCGCAGCCAACCCTCACGCAGGACGCCCCGAAAGAGACGGCCACGCTCTCGGTGAGCAGCAGCGCCGGCTTCGCGGCCGGTGATCTCGCGCTCATCGATCAAGCCGACGACAGCGAGGTGAGCGAGGGGGACTGCACGAACGTCTTCAAGCGTGCGGCCAACTACGGGGTCAGCGAGCGAGTCGAGGTGTCAGCCGTCTCGGGAAACACGATCACGCTGACCACGCCGCTGCACTGGACCTTCAAAGCGTCCCAGACCGCCACGCTCTCCAGGGTCAGCGCGAAGCCGACGAAGTGGGCGGGCATCGAGAGTCTGCTGGTGCAAGGTGGGCGCCCGGGGGGCTACCCGGGACAGAATGCCGGGGGCGTCGACGTCTCCAACGCGGCGTACAGCTGGGTGAAGGACGTGCAGGTCGACGGCACGACGTCCGGAATGCCCCTCCGCCTGGCAGGGACGTATCGCTGCGTCGTGCGCGACAGTCACTTCCACAACTCGTACAGCTACGGCTTCGGCCAGGACAACTACGGCATCGTGCTCGCCTGCGGCGCGGCCGACAACCTGGTCGAGAACAACGTCGCGCGATTCATGAACAAGCCCATCTTGTTCAACAACTCGGGCGGGGGCAACGTCATCGGCTACAACTACGCCGACAACTCCTGGGCGTGCGACGGCAACAACGACGACGGGTGGCAGGAGCTGAACATCGACTGCCACTGCGCCTTCCCGCACATGGAGCTGGTGGAGGGCAACTGGGCGCCGCACATGGGCGCCACCGTGACGCACGGCAACGCCGGCTACCTCACCTACTTCCGGAACTACGCCTCGAGCCAGTGGTCCCCGAGCAAGGCGACCCAGGGCAACTCGGCGATCATCTGGAGCCAGCCTTTCGCCCCTCAGTACGCCAACGTCGGGGCACTGGAGTTCGACGGCAACACCCTCAAGATGACGGTCATCGGCAACGTCTTGGGGAGCACGGGCAACGCGAGCCTCGGCTTGCCAGCGGACCTCGGGACGACGACCACCGGACAAGGAGGCGCGGCGACCACTTCGAACTCGTATGCCGGCGGCGGGACGCTCCCGATCTTCGTCGTCGATCAGTCGATGGTCTCGTGGACCAGCATGTGGCTGACGGGCAACTTCGACACCGTCAACGGGAAGACCATGTGGAATGCGTCGTCGCTCACTGCCAACCTCCCGACGTCGACGCAGCAGCTCCCGCCGTCGCTCTACTACACCGACAAGCCCGCGTGGTGGCCGGCCAACACACCTTGGCCGTGGGTGGGCCCGGATCTCGCGAAGAAGGTCGGTTCGCTACCGGCCCAGCAGCGCTCGGCGGGCTTCGACTACTACACGAGCGCGGACGGCAGCTGCACCCTCAACTGCGGCAACTACTGCTGCAGCGTGGGTTCCTCCTGCTCGCTGTAGCGGTCGGCCCGAGGGCTTCACCCTAGGAGGGCGTCAGTCGTGCTCGCCGCCCCGCTCTCGGGCGGGGCAGCGGGCTCGATTCCCCGTGGTAGCCTCCCCGGCTCGCCCCCTTCGAGCTGAGGTCACCGCATGCGTTTTGCGCTCGTGACGCCCTCGTTTCATCTCGATTACGACGTCTGCCGCATCCTCATCGACTCCGTGCACCGGTTCGTCCCGGCGGACGTGGTGCACTACATCATCGTGAGCGGCGACGACCTGGGCCTTTTCCGCCAATGCGGCGACGAGCGAACCCGCATCCTGGTGCAAGAGGACATCGTGCCCGAGCGCTTCTGGCGGGTTCCGTTCGCGCGGACATGGCGCGTGAACCCCAGGACGATCCCCGTGCGGGGTTGGATCTGGCAGCAGATGGTGAAGCTCTCGATCGGCAGCCGAATCGATGCCGACGCCTACGTGATCATCGATTCCGATTGTCTCTTCATCCGGCCCTTCGACCCGCGCTCGCTGATCGTCGACGGCAAGGTCCCTTTCTTCCGCGAGGAGAAGGACTGGTATCGGACGAATCCCGCTTCCCAGAAATGGTTCGATGTCTCGAGGCGAATTCTGAGCCTTCCGCGGTTCGAGGCGCCTCATCCGGTCGGATACATCAACTCGATGGTATTTTGGAGGCGTGACGTGCTGCTGAAGCTGCATGCTCACGTCGCGAACGGGCGCCGGCCGACCGCGCTACTCCACGATGTGGCGCGGTCACTTCGGTTCTCCGAGTACTCGCTGTACGGCATCTACGTGGACAAGGTGCTCGGCCTCGCTCAGTCGGGCCATTACGGATTCGGGGAGCACCTTTCGCACGACTATTGGCCCGAGATCCCCGCCAGCCCAGCAGAGCTCGAGGAGTTCAAGAGCAAGCGCACCGATGGGGACTTCATCGTCATGATCAACGCGAAATCGAGGACGCCGCCGATGGACATCCGCAAGGCCTTCGGGTTCTGAAGGACGCGTCGCTCGATTCACAAGTCATTTGGCGTTCCGTTGTCGAAGCGCGTTCGCGCGGGCAGCGTGCCGGGAAGGGGAGCCGTCGCGCTGCTCCCGTCCACCCACGGCCAGGGGTTCGATCCGAAAAAGGCGGGCTTCTGGCGCGCGTACATCGAGGGGGGAAGAGGCTTGTTCGTGCTCGGCGGCCCGCCGGTGCCCGTACCCCCGATGCCGTGCCAGCGGACACTCTTCGTGAAGAAGTCGTAGTTCGCGTCGCGCAGCGCCGTGTTCTGCGTGTCCGCGTCTTGAGTCAGAAACCAATGTTCGCCGTCGTAGCCGAGCTGCCACATCGGGGTGTACTGGGCGACGTGGCCGAAGGGACCGCCGAGCCACTCGTATCGGAAGGATGTTCCCTGCGGAGCCGGGCTGAACGTGGCGGGATACGGAGAGCCGACGACCGGATTCTGGAGGTAGTTGTCGGGATAGCCGATTACGTTCCCGACGAAGCTGTGCCAGCGCTGATGGACCGAGAGCCCGATCCCGCGGCGATTGTCCTGATCGCTGAGCTGGACCTTCACGCCTTGCGGCTTCCCGTAGCCGACGGAGCGCCGCAGCGTCGTCAGGTGGTTGCGGAAGACGAAGAGGTACATCTGGCTGCCCCAGCCCGAGTCGGCGTCCCAGTTGAAGGCCTGGTTTCCCTCGAAGAGCTCGTGATGGGACCCCGCCATGTGCGACCCGCTCAACCCGACCTCGACGATGGTGGGGTAGTAGGAGCCGTACGCGTCTTCCATGTAGTTGTAACCGAAGACGTTCCCACCGCCGGATGACCGCATCACGGTCACCTTGTTGAAGTTCCAAGAGATGTTGTTTTCGGCGAGAGAGTCTGCCGTGTACGTGTCGAACGCGATGCCGTACCCGGCCCCGCCGGGGGTCGGGTTGACGGTCGTGTGTACGTACGAGTCACGGAGCTCCGAGCGGAATGCGCCGTCGAAGCCGACGCTCGCGCCGTCGCTCTGGCTGCTCTCGACGTGTTTCGCCCAGCAGTAGCCGGTCGCGTAAAAGAGGATGTTTCCCTGGCCCCCGCCGCCGTTCGAGACCGCGAGATCCTCGACACCGCTCCACTTCACCGCCGGCACGACGCTCTCCCCGTTCGAGATGCGCGCGAGGTGGGCGGCGTGAGAGGTGCGGAACGTCGTGTGAAACCTGGTCGTGAAGGTGATGACCCTTCCGTTGATCGAGGCAATCTCCATGGCCTGTCCCACGGGGCGTGATTCCGCCCGCGGGCCCTTCCGCCCCTCGCCCCAGCCCTGATAGTCGCCGTCCTGCTGTCGCGATGCGTAATAGGTGAGCGCCGGATCGTAGGTTTCGTCGACGTGGACGATCTCACCGACGCTGAGCCCGGGATTGCTGGTCAACGAAACCGAGTTCGTCTCCTTCACCGCGTCGGTGGCGAACGCTGTCTGCTGCGTCCACTTGTACCAGCGAACGCCGACCATGATGACCGTGTTGGCTCCGTCGGCCACGATCTTCGTCGCGTTGGGCCCCGCGCCTCGGAGCGTGATGTTCGAGCGTTTGAGCTCGATGCCGCCGTTCGAGACCTTGAAGGTGCCCGCCGACAGGATGACGACCTGGTTGGCCGGGCAACTGTCGATCTTTGCCTGGATGGCGGCCGTGTCGTCGCCGCCACTGGGCGATACGGTTGCGCAGACGGTGGTGCGGTGTGGAATTCCGCCGTTGTAGGTCACGCCAGGCTGCCAGACCGTTCTGCGGTCCGCTGGAAGCGAATAGTAGAGGTCGGGGTCCGGGAACTCGGTCCTGCCGGCATCCGCGACCCGCGATCCAGCGCCGCCATTTCCGGCGTCGGGTGTCGGCGATGCGGGCCTGGCGTCCTCGGCCGGGGGCGAGACAGGATCTCGAGGACCGCGGGCCCCGACTCCGGGGGAGCTGCCACGTCCACACGCGGCAACCAGCAACACCAACCACCATCTTCTGGACGGCATGGCGCTCCCTTCGTGTTCAGAATCGCTGTTTCAGCGCCAGAAAGCGCTTTTCGAAAAGCTCATAGCTCACGTAGGCGACTCCGAGCGAAGCCGCAAACCCAACGACCGCCAAAGCCAAGGTGCCGAGACCGCCAGAGCCGGTGACCGCGGCGAGTCGCGCTCGCACGTCGTGCGTCTCGGCGTAGTACGAGAAGAAGTGGTGGTAGACGTAGAGGCCATAGCTGTAGGCGCCCAGGAAAGTCATCGATCGACTCGTCAGAAAGCGCGCCCAGAGTGACTGTGATGGCGCAGTCACGGCCCACATGAGGACGCACGCCAACACGACGGTCACCAGGGACTCCCGGATCGGACGGAGGACGGTCAGCCCGGTGCCGGCCGAATGCGCCCATGCGGCACGCACGAGGAGAAGCGCCAGCGTCGTCGCAGCGACGAGCGGGAGCGCTCTCGCAATCTTGGCCAGGCCCCCCGGCTGCCTCCCTAGCACGGCCAGAAAGCCCCCGATCGCGAGGCCGTCCAAACGAAACGGCGTCGCCACGTAGAGTGCGTGACCGCCCACGCCGGCCACGGAGCAAGCGATGCGCGCAGCAAGAGCACCGCCTGCTACCGCGAGGCTCGCGTTCATGAGGACGCGTGGCCGCTTGCCCAGCAGAAAGACCACGACGGGCCACACGAGGTAGAAGTGCTCTTCGACGGCGAGTGACCAGAAGTGATCGATGTACGGGAGCGCCCAGTCCGGCCTGAGAGCGTTGTACACGTTGACGCCGTAGAGCCAGGCCCAGGCCTGATGTTGGACGAGCGTGTCGAGCACCGGGCCACGGCAGGGCGGCACCAGCGGGAGCACCACGAAGAGGACGACGAGGACCCCGTAGTAGAGCGGGAAGATCCGCAGGACGCGGCGCATGTAGAAGTTCCGGAAGAAGAACGGCTTGTTGCGCGCGTCGTAAAGAATGCCGGTGATCAAGAAGCCGGACAGCACGAAGAAGAGGTCGACGCCATACTGGCCCCAACCGGCCACGGTCATGATCGCTTTCCCGGCGATCCCCTCGGCTTCTCCATGCGCCACGAAATGGAGAACGAGCACCATCAGGATGGCGAGGCCGCGCACTCCGTCGAGCACCGGGATGTGCCCTCGAAGCGATTGCGTTTCCGCAGGTCGTGTGGCGGCCTCCGCGGCGGCAAGGGTCTGCACGATGCCGCGATGATAGTAACGCTGCGGTGCCTTGGCACGCTCAGGCGTTGACGTCGCCTGCCGCAGCATCTCGGGATGACGCCGACGAGCCGCGACGATTTGTTAGACTCGCCGGACAGTGCGGCGAGTGCGGCGCTTCGTCCAGATCCTCCTCTTTCTCGCTTGGGCGGACGAGGGGAACTCGCTGTACGCCGAATACATGTGGGCCCCCTTCCGGTGGGTGAACGAGTGGCTCATCAAGCCCGTGGGGAAGGTGCGGCCGATAGACGCGCTGATGCTGATGGCCCTGGCGTACGCGGTATCCAAGGGTGCCTTCAGGGTCGCAACCGTTCGCCCGATAAAGCGCACGATCTTCGGCGCCCTCGGCGTCACGCTGCTCGCGCTCGTCTACGGTCTCTCGACGGGCGGCGATGCGCGCGCAGCGGCCTGGCAGACGTACCTGCCATTCTCGACGATCCTGACCGCCTTCACGATCGCGGCGACGCACCACGTGGCCGAGCACTTCGTCGGGTTGCTCAAGGCGTTCGTGGCGGTAGGCGTCGTACACGCGGTGATGGGCATCGCCTTCCACCTCCTCTACCTCCACTCGGGCAGCATCTACCCCTACCCCGAGTACGACACGACTCACTACGACACGGTGCTCTGGACCGCGAGCGTCGCACTGCTCGTCCTGCTCCCCCTGCGCTTCCCGAGCCCGCGAAACCGGCTCCTCGCCGCCGTGCTCGTCCCGCTGATGCTCGTGGCCATCCAGTTCAACAGACGCCGGCTCGCGTGGGTGAGCCTGATCGCCGACCTGCTGACGCTCTACTTCGTGCTCCCCGCGAGCCGGGTCAAGCGCACGATTCAGCGCGTCGCGCTCAGCATCGGACCGGTGGTCTTGCTCTACGTCGTCATCGGCTGGGGACGGCCCGAAGGGATCTTCCGTCCGCTCAGGTCCTTCCAGACCGTCTCGACCGAAGAGGACAGCTCGACGAAAGCGCGCGACATGGAGAACCTCGGCCTCATCGCGACGGCCACGAAATACGGCTGGGTGATGGGCAGCGGATGGGGCCAGAAGTACGTCGAGATCTCGTCGCGGTACAACATCTACGAGTTCGAGCTCTGGCCCTACGTCCCGCACAACAGCGTCCTCGGCCTCTTCGCGTACACGGGGTACGTGGGGTTCACGGGGTTCTGGATGCTCTTCCCCATGACGGCGTTCTTCCACGCGCGCGTGGCGAGGCAGGCCAAGCGCCCGATCGATCAGTACATGTCGACCGTGGCGCTCATGCAGCTCGTGGTGTGCGCGAACCTCTGGTACGGCGACATGGGCTCGTTCTCCATCGTGACCATGTACACGCTGTCGTCGACGCTCGCGATGGCGCTACGACTGCCGATCGCGAGCGGGGTGTGGTCCAACGGCGGGGGCGTTCGCCGCGCCGCGCCCCCGGCAGTCCGGGTTGCCTGAGGGAAGATCCGTGGGCGTTCACCAGATCCCGCTGATGATTGTCGCGGCGAGCATCGTCCTGCCGATGTTGCTCTCGGGGACGAAGCGGCCCAAGCAAGCGATCAAGACCCTGTACGTCTCAATCGCCCTTCTGGTCTTCGTGTGGTGCATGCTCTGCCTGCACGTGTACCCGCAGTACGTCGTGCCCGAGTGACGTCTATTCGACGACCACGAGATCGCCGTCGTGGAGGACGAAGCCGGTGCTCGCCGGTGCTCCCCGTGACAATTCTTCGTACGTGAACCGCACCCGCACGGCAGGAGGGCCCGCGCGGACGACGTAGATGCTGTCGCGCGAAGCAAACTCCGTGAGACCGCCCGCGCTTGCCAGGACCTGCGCGACGGTGGCTCGGGGATCCAGCGGATACGATCCCGCCTTCGTGACCTCGCCCAGGACCGACACGGTGATCGGCTGGAACTCTTCCACCGTCACCGTCACGCTGGGCGCGTTGACGTAGTCCTTGAGTCGCCCTTCCAGCTCTGCCTTGAGCGTCGCCGGGTGCTTGCCTCGGACCTCGATGTCGCCGAGCGCCGGCATCGCCATGCGACCATCGCTGCGCACTTTGGCCTTGGTCGAAAGGGCTTCCTGGTTGAACACGCGGATGTTCAGCGTGTCCCCATCGCGAATCACGTAGCTCTGGTCGGGGTTGCGGGCCAGGTACTCCCCGGGCAGTTCGTTCACCCAGACGTACTGGCCCGGCCCTGAGCATGCGAGGGCGGAGCCGAGCAGCGCGAAAGCGAGCATCCGAAAAGTCTTGAGCGCCGGCATGGCTTGCTATTATCGCGGCCCGCATTGCCCTGGCAATCAAGCCTTCTCGTCGGCGACCGCGTCGTGTCCCGATGCGACCGCGGCCTGCTCGAAACGGAGTATGCCCTGTTCGACCGTTCCGAGGTCCTGGTCGGCACGACGCCGGCGGGCCACGGCGTGCAAGAGCTCGGGTACATGACCACCGCGGCCTATGCCCGCGCGCGGATGCACCAGTCGTCGGTCACCTCCGACCTGGCGCACGAAGCGTTCTCCGCGCTCACCGCGCGCGGACACGCGGGGCAGCTCGCGCGCTCGCAGTCGGTCGTCAACGTCCTGGATCAGCTCGGACCCTACGAGGCTTTCGAGGGCGGCAGCTACGACCCGCTCCAGCGCCGGTACACGGGGACGTGGTTCGACCTGGACACGCTCTCGGCGGCCTGCCCGATGCCCGACGCGACGATTCTGTTCCAGGCCCTTCATCTTCTGATGGTCCTGGAGGAGGTGGAGGACGACGTCCCCATTCGACTCCTCACCGCGGACGCGACGGAGGACGGTCGGTCGGGCGAACGGACGTGGCACAAGGTGTCCCTGGCGGACGTGCAGGAGCTCCCGCAGGCCCTACGAGCCATGCCGGTGCCGACGAGGTCTCCCGATCCCTTCTTCGATGAGGCCGACTTCCGCGAGCACATCCTCCGCGACCTGCGCGCGCGGGCGACGGCGTCCGCAATCGCCCAGCCTCGCCTCCACCAGCTGGCGGCCACCTTCGCCCGTACCGGAAAGACGCCTCCGCTCGGCACGACGAAGCGCATCACGGGCGCCCTCCGCCTGATCGAGGAGCTGCGGAAACACACCGAGCTCCTGAAAGGCGGCGCTCACCTTCGCGAGGTCGCCGAGTTTCTCACCGCCATGGCGGGACGAGGGGCCCCGGCTCCGGATCTCGCGATCCTCGCGGCGCGGGCGTGGCTCGCGGCCGGTGAGCCCGCGCACGCGCGTCACTTCGCCAAGCTCGTGGTCGAGGACCGGTCCTTCTCGGACGAATCACGCGTCGTGGCCCTGGAGATCCTCGACTCGACGGCCGTCACGCACGAATCGATGGTGCCGCCGCCGGCCACACCGATTCAGCCCGTCCCCGTGATCGTGCTCTCGTCGACGGAGCCGGATCGGCCCGCACCACCCGGCGCTTCTCTCCCTCCCACGGCCCCGGACTCGGAGCCCGCCCCGGACACCGAGCGCACCATCCCGGACACCGAGCGCATCCCGAAGCCTCCCCCGCGCGTGGCCCGTCCGCTTGGCAGGCCGTCGCGACCGGAGATCATCGAGACCCTCTCCCCGCCGCCCGGCGTGGACGAGTCCATCCTCGAACCGGGCGCCACACCAAGGACACCCGATCAGGCGCGAGTCGCCATGATCCGTCTGGCCCGCGAGCTCGGCAGGGACTATCGCCTCTGGTACGGCACGACGCTCAAGACGGACGTCGTCGCCATCGATGCGATGCAGCGACACCTGCGCCGCCGGTTCTCCGAGGCCCCCCTCGACGAGAAGCACGCGGCTCAGCTCAAAGAGGAGCTGACGCGGCACGGGGCGATGTTGAGCGAAATCCTCGCTCGTCGCTTCGGTGCCGAATGGACCGATCTCGAGTCGCACGAGCCCGGACACTGGGCCATGTCGGTCCCGCCGGGCGTTCGGGTCTGGCCCATCGGACGCGTGTACCGCTTCTTCCGCCAGGGCCACCGCGAGGCCGACCTGGTGGCGTTCTACACGGAGCTGGACCGCGTTGCCCGCGAGCTCCAAGAATGATCTTGCGCGGCGTCGCTTTACGGTAAAGCCTGGTAGGTAATGGCCACAGAACGCCGCCGGTTCCGGAGGATTCAGGCTCCGGTCTATTGTCGGCCCGCCGGAATGACGCTCCTCGCGCGACACCGGGAGGCCGTGGACATCAGCTTGGGCGGCGTTCGCGTATACAGCGACGACCGTCATCGCCCGGGAGCGCTCGTGAAGATGGAGTTCTTCGTCGAGGGAGTTCCGGCCGTCACGTACACGGCCGAGGTCGTCTGGATCGAAGAGCTTCCCCCCGGCTCGGTGGCGAAGTACGACCTCGGGCTTAAGTTCGTCGATCTCTCGCCGGAGGCGCTCGGGTTTCTCTCGACCGTCCTCGGCCCTGAAGGCCAGTGACCGCCGCATGCACGAGGAACGACTCGAGATCATCCGTGGTCTGGGACGCAAGGAGCCGATCTACTTCGGCGTTCCGGGACGGCCCCTGTTCGGCTTCCACCACTCGCCCGTCGAAGAGGAGCGACGACGTCAGGCGGGCGTTCTGCTGTGCCCACCGATCGGGACCGACCACGTCAGGAGCGAGTGGATCTATCGGAACCTCGCCGAGCGTCTGGCGGCCCTCGGCTTCCCGTGTCTGCGCTTCGACCTCTCGGGCACCGGCGATTCGAGCGCGGAAGACCCGGATGGCGATCCGGTGCGCACCTGGCTCGAGGACATCGACGCCGCGGCGAAGGAGCTGCGGGCGCGGTCGGGAGCGCCGAGGATCGCGCTCTTCGGGATCCGGCTCGGTGCCACTCTCGCGCTCGCCTACGCGAGCAGTCGCACTGACGTCGACTCGCTCGTCCTCTGGAGCCCTTGCGTCTCCGGCAAGGCGTTCCTCGACGAGCTCCGGAGGCTTCATGCCGTGTACACGCGCATCGAGCCGCACGTCGGCAAGGCCCCTCCTCCGCGTGACGGGTCGGGCGAGGCGCTGGGCCTGAAGCTTCCACCTCGCCTCGTCGAGTCTCTCTCCAAGCTGGACACTCTGGAGCTCCCGGGTCGTCCGGCGGCGCGCGCGCTGGTCGTCGATGGAGGCGGCGTTGCAGGGCTGGATCACCTGTGCGACCGCCTGCGCTCGCAGGGAGCCGAGACGGCGGTGGAGCCGCATCCGGGGCACAAGTTCCTGGTCACGGTGTCTCACCGTCAGGTCCTGCCAGAGCAGCCCATCGCGAGCGTCGCCCGGTGGTTCGATCGAACGCACCCGGAAGTGGGGTGTGCGCGGGTGCAGCCGTCGGCGCCCGTGGCCGGCCCGGCAGGCGAGCGCGCGCTCGTCTTCGGCTCGCGTCACCGGCTCTTCGGGATCCTCACTCCGGCTGCGGGGGCCTCGGCGGGCAATTCACGTCCGGCCATCGTCATCGCGAATGCCGGGTGCGTGAACCGCCAGGGTCCGCACGCGATGTTCGTGCAAGCCGCGCGGCAGTGGGCGAGCCGCGGGTACGACGTGCTCCGGATGGATCTGTCGGGCATCGGTGACAGCCCCGCGGCGCAGGACGTGAAGGAGAACCTGACCTATCCCCCGAGCGCGATCGACGATCTCACCGATGCGCTCCGCGCGACGGGCCGCAACCGGGCGATCATCGCCGGCCTGTGCTCGGGCGGCGATTATGCGTTTCAGCTCGGATTGCGTGGTGCTGGGGGCGCCGCCGAGGTCGTGGGGGCGTGGATCATGAACCCGCGGACCTTCTGCGCCCTCGACCTCACCGCGGTGGAATCCGGAACCCCACCCTCGGCCCCGGTGGCCGAGGTGCCGCGGGCGCTGCGGTCGATGGCCGAGCGGGGAGTCGACACGTTGCTGATCGTGAGCCGGGGTGATCCCGGCGTGGCCTACGTCGATGCGCATGCCGGCGAGGAGATGAAGGCACTCTCGCGAGTCGAAGGCTTCTCGAGGGTCGACATCGAGGATGCCGACCATCCGTTCTCTCCGGTGAGCGTGCAGGAGCGCGTGACGGATCTGCTGGCCGCGCGCCTCGCGGCAGCCCGCCGCGTCAAGGTCACCCCGGTGAAGTTCTCCGACGACGAGCTCGCGCTTCTCGAGGTGATCCAGGGCCAGACCGGGGTCCGGTCCCGCACCGAGGCGCTCCGTGCCGTGCTCGAGTTCTACGCGAAGGAAAAGGGACTCGAGTCCACTGCCCCGCCTGCGAGCGGTTCGGCGGGCACGGCCGACGCTCCCGAGCGAAAGCCCTGACCGATCCCGCGACGCCGTGTCAGCGGTGCGCGGGAGGGGGTCGTTGCTCGTCGGGGTACGTCGGCGCCGCGCGCTCGCGCAGCACCCGGGTGAGCATGTGCAGAAGGCGGTCGAGAGAGAAGGGCTTCGGAAGGTAGTAAGGCGTCCCCACGTGCGCCGCGACGCGTTCGAGGTCAGCCACACCCGAGAGAAACAGGATCGGCACCTGTTCCCGGCCCAGGTCGTAGAGGAACATGCTGTGGGCCATGCGCGGTCCGTCCAGCACCGGCATCTCGACGTCGAGCAGGACGGCGTCGGGGTGGCCCTCGTCGAGGAGCCGCAGCCCCTCCGCGCCGTTGGCGGCGATGCGAACGTGGTGGCCCTGCTCGCGCAGGAACTCGGCGAGCGTGTCGGCGATGTCCCGGTCGTCGTCGACGAGGATCAGGTTGGCCATGAGGAACCTCTAGTGACGCTCCGCTGCGTGTGCCGACGGTAGCCAGACGTGGAACGTGCTTCCGTGGGCGGGCTCGCTGTCGACCCAGATGCGTCCCCCGTGCGCGGCGACGAGCCCATGGACGATGTACAGACCGAGGCCCAGCCCGGCCCTCATCTCCCTCGCGCGCTTCGACTGGTAGAAGCGGTCGAACAAGCGCGGCACGTCCTCCGGAGCGATCCCCATCCCCTCGTCCTTCACGGACACCTCCACGCCGTCCGCGGAGGCCGCCACCTTGACGTCGATTGGCGCATCGCGGGGCGAGTACTTGGCGGCGTTCTCGAGCAGGTTGGTGAGGATCTGGTCGAAGCGTACGGGGTCCGCCAGGATCGCCGCCGGCTCGCCCTCGGTCGCGACCTTGACGGGGTGCTCGCCGAGCGTCGGCCGGATCTCGTCCACGATCGCCTCGACGGTCGAACGCGACGGCAGAAGCTTTCGATCGAGCGTCAGACGTTCGACTTCGATCCGCGAGGCGTCGAGCAGATCCTTCACCATGTCGCCCAGGCGTCCTGCCGCCCTGCGGATGCGCTCGAGCGCGGCGGCCCGGACCTCGATCGCATCA
>Ga0335069_10005436_pt1 | contig 18741 bp, 17 predicted proteins | sample Lox_Sample_11_FD_206714 | JGI IMG/M metagenome (GOLD analysis project Ga0335069, IMG submission 206714) | Soil microbial communities from Loxahatchee National Wildlife Refuge, Florida, United States - Lox_Sample_1.1 | ecosystem: Environmental > Terrestrial > Soil > Wetlands | place: USA... | reverse complement strand
CCGGCCGCTGTCGATGGGCTACGCCCTCGGCTCGATGATCAAAGGCTGCGTCAGCGCCGAATTCCGCGCCTTCGCCGCCAATGCGTCGAGTCCCGTCACGCAGTGGCTGCGAGCGCTGGCCGCGCAGGCCCATCCGCTGTGCGGCGGCAAGGGCGTCGGCGCCATCGGCATGTGTTTCACCGGCAACTTTGCCTTGTCGATGATGCTCGAACCGGCGATGCTGGCGCCGGTGCTGTCGCAACCGTCATTGCCATTGATGCAGGCCGGTGGGATGCACATCGCGCCGGATGAGTTAAAGGCGGTCAGAGAGCGGCTCGATCGCGAGGATCTCACCGTTCTCGCGTACCGATTCGAAGGCGACAGTTTCTGTCGCGCGGCACGCTTTGCGGCGTATCAACACGCGTTGGGGGATCGGTTCCGCGCACGCGTCTTGCCCGACAGTTGCGCCAATCCCGACGCGCCGATGAAGAATCCCCACAGCGTGGTCACGCTGCACCTGATCGACGAGCAGAACCAACCGACGCGCAAAGCGGTGGACGAGATCCTCGACTTCTTCGCCCAACGGCTGAAGTGAGTACCGGTTTCGCGCACATTGCCGTTGACGAATGCGGCCGGTATGGGTGCAATGAAGGACGGAAACCACGCGTGCGAACCCGACTCATTGGCCTGCTGATCGTGCTGCTCACGCCGGTGGGTGCGTTGGCCGCATGCGATCCACCGCGATGCGTGGACGTCGAGGTTCCGCTGCCGGCGGGCGTGAGTGTTCCCAGCAATACCGTGCGGATTCTGCTGCCGGTCGACTACGACCCGGTGGGCACACGCTACCCGGTGCTCTATCTGCTGCACGGCGCCGGCGACACCTATGCGACCTGGACCGAGCGGACCGACGTGCAAGCGTTCTCCGCGGACTTTCCCGTCATCATCGTGATGCCCGATTGCGGTCACGACGCCGAAGCGGGCTTCTACTCCGACTGGATCGACGGCTCGCGGCAGTGGGACACTTTCCACACCCGCGTACTAATGAAGTACATCGATCGCAACTTCGCCACGCTGCACAGCCGTCGCCACCGCGCGGTTGCCGGCCTGTCGATGGGCGGCTTCGGTGCGATGAGCTACGCGGCCCGCCATCACCATCTGTTCCACGCGGCGGCAAGCTTTTCCGGCGCGGTCGACTCGCTCTATCCGACGCCGATCACCAACATCCTGTTCGTGCATGGCACCGTGGCGCCCGGCATTTGGGGCGACCCCACTACGCACGAATCCGTCTGGCGCGCGCACAACCCGACTGATCTCGCCGGGCGTTTGCGCGATGTTGTCCTATTCGTCGCGAGCGGCGACGGCGCGCACGGCGGACCGGCGGGGGAAGATCCGACCGGTGGACTCGGCGGCTACATCACCGAGGCATTCATCAAGGCAATGAATCTCGATTTCGCCCACGCCCTCGATGCGGCGGGCGTTCCGTATAACACCGACTTCTACAAGGGCGGCTACCACGGATGGCCGTACTGGCAGCGCGAATTGCACTGGTCGCTACCGCAGATCATGTCCCTCATCGGCCCGGCGCATCGGCGGTAGAATCAGGGTCGCCGCGCCGCCGGCGCGCTTACCGCGACTGCGCCGAGTTCGCGTCGATCATCAGCGACGACTCGTCAACCGCCTCGAAGTCCGAGCCGTGCACGCCGGTTTGCAGGTTGTGAAGATCGTCGTTGTTCCAGCGGTCGTCCGGCGCGCCCGAGAGGTACCACGCCGATCCGTTGTCGGCGACGAACATGCCGTAGGTCTTGAGCGCTTGCAGGATGACCTGGTTGGTCGAGGAGAACGGTGAGATATTGAAGCTCGCCTTGAGACGGAATCGCTGTCCCATCGGCGGCCGCGTGGCGTCGGTGGACGACGAGGCATAGTGGCGCGCCGGCCACACGTAACTCTTGCGGGTGCGCGGCACGGTGAATCGTAACGCGTGGTTGATGGCACCGGACGCGACTTCGTCGTAGCGAACCAACCCCGGCACAATCGCGAACCCCGCTGCGTCCGCCGAGGTCCATCCCGCGGGCCGCATCGCGTTCGAGCCGAGATTGAACACGGCACCCGAATCCGCCTGCCAACTGCCGTCGGCTTGCGGCCAGGCGTTGTACAGTTCGTAAAGTACGCAGTGGCCGGAGTCGACGACCAGCACGTGCCGGTCGCCGGTGCTCCCGCTGCCCCCCTCGATCGGCGCGTTGGTCGGAACCGGGTACGGTCCGGGATCGCTCTCCTCGCCGTAGGCAACAAACGTGATCGAAACGAACTGCTGCGTGCCCGGCACGACCGCGTAGGGAATGCCGACCGGTCCGCCGTCCCACGAGCCCGCGCCGAAATCCGGATGCAGCCCGGGCGTGCCGCCGGCGTTGGTAACGTAGGCTTGCGAGTTCGGATCGACGGGCAGCGCGTCGACGCGCCGATTCCAGATGTTGTTGGCGGGAAAAACCGGACAGCCGCCGATCGCCGGGCCACCCGTGACAACAGCGCTCGGTGTCGGCGTGGGCGTTGCGGAACTGGTAGGTTGTACGGTGCGCGTCGGCGTCGGCGTGCCGGTCGGTGTACGCGTCGCGGTCGACGTCGGCGTGTTCGCAAGCGGTGTCAGCGTATGCGTCGGCATCGCCGTCAGCGTGCGCGATGCGGTCGGCGACGAGGTGGCGGTCGGTGGCGTGCCGGCGCTTGCGAGGGTTTGCAACTCGGTTGGTGATAGTGCGCGGGCGTAGACGGCGACTTCGTCGAGCGTGCCGCCGAAGCGAAGGGCTTGGCAGTTGTACGCCGCGAGGCAGACTGGATTTGCGCTAGTGGTGATCGCCCCTGCGCGGGGCTTACTGCCGACGAGCGTTCCGTTGATGTAGAAACTGATCACGCTCCCGTCGAAGGTGACCGCCAGGTGGCTCCAAGCGCCGGCGGGAATCGAGCCGTAGGCGCCGATCGCTGCGTAGCTCCAGGTTGCGCTGTCCGCGTACGTCAGTTGACCGTTGAGGAGCGCCAACGAGTACTGCGCCTCCTTGTGCACAATCACCCGGTAGCTATCGACCGCCGACGGCTTCACCCACGCCGTCACGGTCAATCCCGACCCGCTGACGTTGAGACTCGGGCTATTGGCGATCTGCACTTGCGCGTTCGTGCCATCGAACACCCCGCCGCCGCCGATCCGACCCACACTCCACGTCATCCCGTTCTGGGCGGTGCCGGTGTTGGCAAATCCGCTGCTGTCCCCGACCCGCGTTCCGCTGCCTTCATCGAATCGCCAGTAGCCCGTCGGCCCGGCACCAGATGTCGTCGGCGTAGTGCCGGGCGTCAGGGTTGACGTCGGAACCGCTTGCATCGCTGTGCGAGTCGGAGTGAGGACGATTGCCGGTGTCGATGTAGCCGTCGGAGTGCCCGCCAGCGATTGTACGTCGGTAGCCGACAGCGCGCTCGCATAGATGCTGACCTCATCGAGTGTCCCGCCGAAGCGCAGCCCCGAGCAGTTGTATGCGGCGACACACACCGGGTTGGCGTTATCGCTGATCGCACCGGGGCGGAGCTTACTGCCCACGAGCGCCCCGTTGACGTAGAAGGCGATCGCACGGCCGTCGAAGGTCACCACCACGTGGCTCCAACTGCCGACGGGAATTGAACCGTAAGCGCCGAGGGTCGAGTAGCTCCACGTGACGCTGTCGGCGTAGGTCAGTTGCCCATTGAGGATTGCCAACGAGTACTGCCTCTCTTTGTGCACGATCACCCGGTAGCCATCCCCCGCGGTCGGCTTCACCCACGCCGCGATAGTTAGAGCCGTCCCGCTAATGCTCAGGCTGGGACTGTCGGCGATCCGCACTTGCGCGTTGGCGCCGTCGAAGACGCCGCCCTTGCCGATCCGGCCGGCGCCCCAGGTCATCCCGTTCTGGGCGGTGCCGGTGTTGCCGAATCCGCTGCTGTCGCTCACCGTGGTCCCGCTACCCTCGTCGAATCGCCAGTATCCAACCGGGCTGGCGCTCGGCGCAGCAAGCGCCACAGCACGCGACACGCCCAGCGTCAGCCCCACGCCGACCGTGGCAAGAGTAACGACGGCGACAAATCTTGCGCGCCAAATGTTCCGGCCCGAAGGCGACGGTTCGATTGCCCACATCGCGATGCGGAAGTTGTGCAATGGCAATGCCACCGTTGCCGTGAGACACGACGGCCGGGAGGGATCGCGGTCTGGCAATGGCCGCTACTTGGTGACATGGTGCGAGCGACGAAGGAGGCGTGGCGCATGAGCACGACGATCAACGGGATTCGCGTGATCCTCGAACCGCAGGACGAGTACTGCCACACGCCCGACGCGGCGAAGAACTACAACGAGAGCATGTACTTCAACGTCTTCGATCCAACGAAACAGATCGGCGGCTGGTTTCGGATCGGCAACCGGGTCAATGAAGGCTACGCCGAGATGTCCGTGTGCCTCTACCTTCCCGATGGCCGCGTCGGGTTCATGTTCGGTCGCCCGACGATCGACAACAACGACGAGCTCAACGCGGGCGGGATGCGCATCCACGTGATCGAAGCGTTCAAGCGGTTGCGGGTCACCTACGATGGCAAGATCCTCTTGCTCAACCATCCGTTGGAGATGGCCCACCCGTCGCGCGCCTTCAAGAACAATCCGCTGGTCGATTGCACGGTCGATCTCGACTACCGCGGCATCGCCCCGATGTTCGGCGGGCGCCCGGTCCAAGCCGACGGGACGGACCTGCCCATCGATCCCGAGAAATCGTTCGCCAAGGCGCACTACGAGCAGCACGTCGCGGCCAGCGGCCATTTCGATATCGCCGGCCAACACTGGGACATCAACGGCTTTGGTCTGCGCGACAAGTCGTGGGGCCCCCGCTACTGGCAGAGCGTGACGTGGTACCGCTGGCTGCCGATGAATTTCGGCGCCGACTTCGCGATGATGATCTCCCTCATCGGCAGCGACGACGGCACGGTTCGCCGCAGCGGGATGGTACTGCGTGACGGCGAGTACCTGATGATTCGCGATGCGCTCGTCGAGAGCGAGTGGGACGAGCATTGGTATCAAACTCGGTTGAAAGCCTGGGCCAAGACGGACGAGCGCGAGTACGAGGTCCACGGCAAGGTCATTTCAATGATTCCGTTGCGCAACCGCCGCACCAGCGACGATGGGACGCAGTTGGTCACGCGCATCACCGAGGGCATGACCGAGTATCGGTGCGACGGCAAGGTCGGCTACGGGTTGTCGGAATATCTCGACCAAATCGTCGACGGTAGGCCGCTCGGTCCCGATGTGAAGTGAATCGCGGCGGTCTCACGACGCCGGCGCTGACCCGTTTGGACGAACCGCGAGCGGCAGCCGGACGTGAAAGGTCGACCCGCGATCCACTTCGCTCTGGACCGTCACACTCCCGCCCAGCACACCGACCAGAGTGCGTACAATATACAGCCCCAGTCCGACGCCGTCGTGTTGCGGCGCGAGCCCAGCTTTGCCTTGTCGAAACGGCTCGAAGATGAGCGGGAGCGCGTCGGCGCCAATGCCGGCGCCGGTGTCGGACACGGAAAACTCGACGTCACGGCCGTCGAGCCGCGCGTTCACCGTGATCGTTCCTTCGCGCGTGAACTTCCACGCGTTGTGGATCAGGTTCTTGAGCACGACCTTCAGCTTGCGTGCGTCGGTGTGCAACCGCGGCAGTGCGGTCGGGATGTCCCACACAAAACCGAGGCCCGGCTTGCTGTGCAAGCGGCCGGTCTCGCGTTTGATCTCATCTAGCAATGCGATCAGATCGACGTCGCTCACCGTGGCGGACTCCTGGCCGGTTTCGAGGCGGCTGAGGTCGAGCGTCGCGTTGACGAGTTCGAGCAGCTCTTCGGCGCTGCTCTGAGCGCGCTGCACGGTTTCGAGTTGCTCAGTGGTCAACCGGCCGCAATCGCCGGCGAGCAGCAGATCGTGGTACCCAAGCATGATATGCAGCGGCGTGCGCAGCTCGTGCGACATGGTCGCGATGAAATCGGATTTGAGTCGGTTCGCCCGGTCCAGCTCCTCCATCAAGCGGGCGTTCTCCAACGCGACGGACACCATCCGCGACATGGCCCGCGCAATGCGGACCTGCGGCTCGGCGAACGGCTCGCGGCGACCGCGAAAGCCAGCCGCATGGACCCCAACGATCGTGCCGGCTCGCCACAGCGGGACGTACAGCACCACCGTAACTCCGAAGCGCGCGGGCAAGCTCGCCCAGACCGACGGCGGGTCGGCGGTGGAGAATTGCGTCACGCCCTGCTGCTCGAGCACAGCAATCAGTCCCGCAACGGACTCAGCCGGCAACCGGAGGGCTCGCGCCGCCTCTTGCTCCTCGTCCGAGCCGCCGTGCCCCACCATCAGTTTGAACGCCCCGTGATCGGGCTGCCACAGCAACGTGTAGCTCACGTCGCACGCGAGCACCTCGGCGGTGATGCGGCCGAGTCCTTCCAGCAGTTGCCGGGTATCGAGCGACGTGAGTTCCCGGCCGATGCGTGCCAACGCCGCATTGACGCTGGCTTCCTCTTGTTGCGCTTGACGGAACTCGTGCGCTTCCATTGCGATGCCGACTTGTCGGGCAATCAGTTCGAGCAGTCGGACCTGACGATCGCTGAAGAGCTGACGGTTCTCCGCGTTGAGCGCGGCCACTCCGCCCAGCCGCCGGCCTTGCACGACCAGCGGTACCAAAGTGAGCGCGGAGAGCCGGAAGTGCATGAGCAACTCCACCGGCAGCCAATCCTGATTCGCAACATCGTTGATCAGGACGGTCTGGCCCGAGACCAGCCCGTCGACGATTGGCTCTCCGGAGCGAAACTCACCCGCTGCCGTGTCGGCAACCAGGTCGTCGGGGATGCCGAACCACGCGATCGCCCGATAGAGCGAACGGGCCTCGTCCCAACAATATGTGACCACCCGATCGCACGGTAGAATGGCTGCCGTACGGCGTTGGATGCGATCGAGCAGCTCGTCGAAATTGGCGGTGCGATTGATGTCCGTGGCGATCTCCAACAGCGCGCTTCGTTCGGCGTCGCTGCGCTCCCGCTCGGTGACATCATGGGCCATGCCGCGAATGATCGGCGCGGCAACGCCTTCGGTGCGAAGCGTGTTCGAGTATTGCCATACCCGCCGCTCTCCGGTCCGCGTGCAGACGATCATCAGCCCCTTCGCGATGCCATTGCGCGCGATGGCCGCCAGATACTCCCCGAACTGCTCGCGCACTTCGGGGGCAAGCAGGTCGCGGAGGTTGCCGTGCACCAATTCAGCCGGTTCGTAGCCGAGAATCCGCGCCGGCGGCGCGTTCACGGAGAGAATGCGGCCGTCGAGATCGTGGGTGCACATGAGGTCTTGGCTGTGCTCGATCAAGTCGTGGTAGCGATCCTCGCTCGCCCGCAAGGCCGATTCCACGCGTTTGCGCTGGATGATGAGCAACGTGGTGAGCCACAGCACCAGCAATCCGATTGCAAGATTGGTTGCCGCGAGCCCGAATGCCACGCCCGCCGGCGAGGCGAAGAGCCCGACGAGCATCAACACGCTGCTGACGACGGCGATGACGATTGTCGCGCGAACATGCGGCAACCACAACGTGGCCAACAGCGGAAGCAGGTAGAGTATCCACTCCGCGACACCCAACGGGGTGACAAGATCGAGGATGAACAGCGCACCAACCGTGACGGCGCACAGCACCAGCAGCCACGTCGATCGAGTTCGGTCCAGAAGAAGTCTCCGCCCGCTCACCAAACACACTCGCAAGTGTGTCGGTTGTCAAGGAGAAAGCGCGGGCGCTATCAGACCGACACGTCAACCGGCTATGCGCGGCATCACACGATGCAGCAGATGTTCCAAACAGCCGACTCGCCGGGCGCGCGAGCTACGAATACAGATCCTTGCCGTCTTGGGGTTGCGTCGGCGCGGTCGCGGGCTTGCTGAATCGCGGATTGGGCAAGCGAACGATGCCCTTTTCCTTCAATAGCGCATAGTACGCTTGCTTGTCGTCCGGTACCGGGCGCGGATCGCCGGCCCACGTCTCGAACAGCAGCGCGCCGCGTTCGCCGGCGATGAGCGGGCCGAACTTGGCGCCCACTTCCAGCACGATCAACGTGCCGGCTGGACAGCGGCGATCACCGACCATCAACTCGCCTTCGAGCACGTACACCAGATGATCGCTGGCATGCCCGTGGCGTTCGATGACCACATTGGGATCGTACCGCCCGAGCACCACCATCCGCTTGGCGTTCCACTCGAGAAACTTTTCGTGCACCGACACGCGGCGCTCGCCGTGCATCTGCGCGATGACTTCGGTCCACGGCACATCGTCGATGTGCACGAACGCGAGGCGGGGCGAATTGGGTTCGTCGGCCTGGGTTGTCATGCGCCTCCGATCGCTTCAGCCGCCCTTGATGACGCCGAGCGGAAAGGTTGGGATCAAATGCTTTTCGAGAAACGCCGGACCTTGCTCCGGCGGCACGAACCAGTCGGTTGGGCACATGGTGAGCAGCTCGACCAGCGAGAAGCCTTTGGCGTCGAGCTGCGCACGAAAGGCATCGTGCAGATATTGTTTCGCCAGCTTGATGCCTGATGGCGTATGCATCGCGGCACGCGCGACGTAGGCGGTGCCGTCGAGCTGCGCCACCAGCTCGCTGATCTTGATCGGATACCCGTGGCGATCGCGATCGCGACCGCCGACGGTGCTCTTGGTGTGTTGGCCGAGCACGGTCGCCGCGGTCATGTGGCCACCGGTCTCGCCGAACACCGCATTGTTGAACACGATGGCGGTGAACTTCTCGCCGCGCGCCGCGCTGTGAATGACTTCCTGCAAGCCCTCCGAAATCATGTCGCCGTCGCCCTGCATGGTGAAGACGAAGGCGTCGGGGCGTACGCGTTTGACCCCGGTGGCGACCGACGGCGCGCGACCGTGCAACGCCTGCATGACGTCGACGTCCATGATCATCGGGAACGCCGTGTAGCAACCGATGCCGGCGACGCAGATCGTGCGCTCGCGCAGACCGAGATCCTGGAGTAGTTCGAGGATGACTCGCAGCGCGACCGGCTCGCCGCAGCCCGGGCACAGCGAATGTTCGGTCTTGAGCAACAGATCGGGGGTTCCCAGTGCCCGCTTCACCGCGTGTTCTCCAAGGTTTCTACCTTTGACTGTCGACTGTCGACGGCTCGTGCGTACGCAGCTTCGATGCGCTTCAGAATGAATTCGACATTGAGCAGCGGCCCGACGCCGAAGCCGGAGTGGTCGTGACTGATGCCGCCGATGGCGTGAACCGGCGCGCGACCGAGGACCGCCAGTTGAACATCTTCGATCATCTGTCCGGCATTGAGTTCGAAGACGGCGATTGCCTTGGCTCGCTGTGCGGCCTCGGCAACGGCACGCGATGGGAACGGCCAGAGCGTGATCGGCCGCACGTAGCCAACCCGCAAACCCGTGTCGCGTGCGAGCCGCACCGCGTACTTGACGAAGCGGCCGGGAAATCCAAACGCCACCACCACCAGCTCGGCGTCATCGAGATACCCGCTGTCGACCCGCACTTCCGCCGCCTTGATCGCCGCGTGCTTGTCGGTTGCTTGGGCCAACGTGGCGGCGATATCGGTCGAAAGCTTCTCCGACGGACCCAGCGGCGACAGCGTGATGCCGCGCCGGCCGTTCGCGCCGGTGATCGCCCAGGTCTTCGGCGGCAGTGCGGGAAACGACGGCGGGCGAAACTCGACGATCTCCGAGGTGTGCGACAGCAGAAAGTCGCCCATGATCATCACCGGGTTGCGCCACTTCTCCGAAAGGTGGAAGGCGAGTTGCGCGAGATCGACGGCTTCCTGCGCCGAGGCTGGTGCCAGCACGATGAAGCGATAGTCGCCATGCCCGCCGCCGCGTGTCGCTTGGAAGTAGTCGCCCTGGCCGCGACACATGTTCACGACCACCACGGGAATCTGCGCGTTGGCGAGCTCGGCGAAACTCTCTTGCATCAGACTGATGCCTTGCCCGGTCGACGCCGTCATCGCCCGCACGCCGCAGCCGGCCGCGCCCCACACCATGCCGATCGCCTCGATCTCGCTCTCGGCGTTCATGCACGTCCCGCCGACTTGGGGCATGCGTGCGGCCATGTACTCCAGAATCTCCGTTGACGGCGTGATCGGATAGCCGGCGTAGAAGCGGCAGCCCGCTTGGATCGCCGCCTCCGCCAGGGCGCAGGAACCTTCCAATAACGTCCGAGCCATCACGCGGCCGCCTCGCGGTACACTTCGAAGCAGAAATCCGGACACACCTTCGCACATAGCTCGCACCCGGTGCAGCCGTCGTGCAGGATCGGATAGCGATACCCCTTGGCGTTCACCGCCGTCGACATCTCCAACACCTTCGGCGGACAAACCGGAATGCAGAGCACGCAGCCCTTGCAGGTATCAACGTCAATCGTGACGGTGGCGGTCATGCGAGCGAGCCGTGAGGCGCGAATCGTGAGTCGAAGTATTGCGCGCCGAGATTCAAGAACTGAACATTGGCGTCGGCAAGCTGCTGGCGGTGCGGTGGGAGCGAGGCGCGCATCGCCGCGATCACCGCGGACAGCGGTATCAACCGGGTCCCGGCCACGAACGCGCCGAGCATGATCATACCCGCGCCCATGAGATTGCCCGCGTGTTCGGCCAAACGCGTCGCCGGAATCGCCGCGCTGGCGACTTCGGGACACGGATTTTCGTGCACCAAGGTCTCGTTGAAAAACAATCGCCCGTTGGGTCGCAGCTTGAGCGCCAGACTTGCCAGGGCTGCCGGATGCATCGCCACCAAACTCCAGCAGTGCGGAATGATCGGCGGTGCGTGGATCTCGTCGTCGGCGATGACGATGGTCGACTCGCTCGCACTGCCGCGCATCGCGCCGCCATACATGCCGAACAGCATGACCTGCTTACCTTCCGCCGCGGCCGCCTGCGCCAGGACCTTCGCCATCAACTGAATGCCTTGGCCGCCGATCCCGGTGATGACGATTTCTCGCTCCATGGCGACTCCGCCGCGACGCTATCGCGGGCCACGATCGGTTGCCGCGTCCCGCGTGATTATTGCGATCATACCGCCTGTACCTGTTGACGCGCGAGTAGCCTACGGCGTACGCATTTGCAATCGAAGGTCGATCAATGTGGTTTGAGCTGCGCAAGGAAAACCTCGACTTCATCTCCACCGCGCCGGTGGTGCACACCAACGGCATCGAGATCGCGGTGCCGCTGGCCGGTGTGTTCAGCGCGTTGACGAATCCCGCCACCTGGAGCGAATGGTTTCCGAGCGTGCGCTGGGCATCGTATCCGAGCGCGCCGCCGCACGGCGTCGGAACCATTCGCGAAGCGCACGTGGGCAGCACGCGCTGGGTCGAACAGATCATCGCATGGGATGTCGACGCGCGCTGGGCGTACACCGTCCTCCGCAGTTCGGTGCCGTTCGCGCACGCACAAGTCGAGTCGTTCGAGTTGACCGACCAAGTTGGACGAACGCACATTCGCTGGACGTTGGCGCTCGAACCGCGATTGTTGGCGCGGCTCGGCGCGCCGTTTGCGCCGCGCGCGATCACCCGTGTGTTTCAACGCGCAATGGCGAACCTCGAGCTGTATCTGCGGCAGCGAGCGGCCACGGCATGAAGGTCTTGCACCAGATTCGCGACACCCTTGCGGCGCAGGTCGCTGCGGCGGTGCCCGACGTCGATGTCATCGCCATTCCACGCGACAGCGATCTGCCGGCCGGGGTTACCGGCGAAGTCCTTCTCACCTACCCGTGGGCCGCCCCGAATCTTTCGATCGTGCTCGCCCACGGCGTGCGCTGGATTCACGCACTCGGCACCGGCGTGGACGCGTTTCCCTTTGATTTGCTAACCGATCAGACGCTGACCTGCTCGCGCGGCGGCAGTGCGATCCCGATCGCCGAGTGGGTCTTGGCCGTGACGCTTGCGTTCGAGAAGCGGCTGCCGGAGTCGTGGATTCACGCCGTGCCTGAAGGCGGATGGAGTCGCGCGGATTTGGGCACGCTCCACGACAAGACGCTCGGCTTGGTCGGCCTCGGTGGGATTGGCACCGCGGTCGCACGACTGGCACTGCCGTTCGGCATGAAGGTGCAGGCGTACCGTCGCACGACCGCGCCCGCGACGCTCGACGGCATTGCAATGAGCCGGTCGCTGTCGGAACTGGTCGCCGTGGCCGATCACATCGTCATCGCCGCGCCGGCGACGCGGCAAACCCGTCACTTGCTCAACCGCGAGATCTTCTCCGTGATGAAGTTCGGCGCACACGTGATCAACATCTCGCGCGGCTCTCTGATCGACGCCGACGCCTTGCGCGCTGCGCTGGACAATGGACGCGTCGCGATGGCGTCGCTCGACGCGGTCGAGCCGGAACCGCTGCCCGCGGGCCATTGGATGTACACCCATCCACGAGTGCGCCTGAGTCCGCACGTGTCGTGGAGCATGCCGGGGGCGGCCGAGCGACTGATCGATCCGTTCATCGACAATCTGCGCCGCTATCGCGCCGGCCAGCCGCTGTTCGGTGTCGTCGATCGAGAGGTGGGATACTGACGAGCAGGCTTATGGCTGATGGCAGATCGCTGATCGTCCGGATTTCGATTCGGACCGCGGAGGTGGTTCGATGAGTCAGAGCGTTCGCATCCTCGGCAACGTCGGGACCAAGCTGTTGTTGGAGAATGATCGAGTGCGCGTGTGGGAGATGGATCTGGCTCCCGGCGCGAAGTCGGATGTGCACCGACACGAGCTGGACTACATCTTGGTGCAGATCGAAGGCGACCGCATCGCGGCGCAGCCCGAGCCCGACACCGCCGGCAAGTATCGCGACTACATCGAAGCGGCGGCGACGCCCGGCAAGGTGACGTACATCACGCGCGGTGGCATCGAGACCGCCATCAACGTCGGCACGCGGCGCTATCGCGAAATCCTCATCGAGTTGAAGTAGGCCGTGATGCTCTTGCTCGGCGACATTCTCCGCCGCCATGCCCGGACGCGCGGCGACAAGACCGCGTACGCAATCGGCGATGCGCGAATCAGCTATCGAGCGTTTCACGCGCGCTCGAACCAGCTTGCGCGCGGGCTGCGACACCTCGGCGTCGGCCGCGGCGATCGCGTCGCGGTGATGGCCAACAATCGCGTCGAATATCCCCTCATCTACTTCGCCGTCGTTAAGCTCGGCGCGATCGTGGTGCCCATCAACGCGCGCTTTGCCGCCGCCGAAGTCGCGTACGTGGTCACGCACGCCGATGCCGAGACGTTCATCGTTGCCGACGAGTGTGCACCGCTTGTCGACGAGCTGCGAGGCGCCGGCCGGCTGCCGTCGGTTCACCGCTTCATCGCAATCGATTCGAGCGGCCGATCGTCCGATCCAACGCTCGACGCCGTGGCGAGTGTGGAATCGCGGGATGACATCGATGCCGACATCGACGAGTGCGACACGCACGCGATGCTCTACACCAGCGGTACCACCGGATCGCCGAAAGGCACGATGCTGTCGCAGCGCTGCTATTGCTTGCAAGCCGCGACCTCGCATTTGCAGCTCGGTCTCAACGAAGACGACATCGTTCTCAGTATGTTCCCGATGTTTCATATGGGCGGGTGGGCGTTGCCGCTCGGCTGCTGGCACACCGGTTCGACCGCGATCATCATGCCGAAGGCCGCGCCGCGGGCGATCCTCGAGGCTATTGAGCGCGAACGCGTCACCTACTTCTACGCGGTGCCAACGGTGTTCAAGTCGATGCTGGCGTTGCCCGACTTCGATCGCTTTGATTTGCGCTCGCTCCGACTGCTCGGCAGCGGCACGGCGGCCATGACCGCCGCCGAAGTCGAGCAGATTCGCGAACGCTTCCGCTGCTCGCAGATGGTGATTCTGTACGGCTCGACCGAAGCCGGACCGGTGAGCGTCGTGCGGCCCCACGACGTGGCGCGGAAGCCCGAGACGGTCGGCCGTCCCTATCTCAATGTCGAGGTGCGGCTGGTGGACGAGACCGGACGCGACGTCAGCGTCGGCGCTGTCGGTGAGATCGCGGTGCGCAGCGAATTCCTCATGCAAGGCTATTGGCGCAATCGCGAAGAGACCGCGCGCACCATCCGCGACGGCTGGGTGTTCACCGGCGATCTCGGCGCCTTCGACGACGAAGGGTTTCTGTCGATCGTCGGCCGCAGCAAGGAAGTGATTCGCAGCGGCGGCGAAAGCATCTTTCCGGTCGAGATCGAACGCGTCCTGCTCACGCATCCGGCCGTCCGTGAAGTCAGCGTCGTCGGCATTCCCGACTCGCATTGGGGCGAAGCCGTCGCAGCGGCGATCGTGCTGCGCAACGGCGCGGCGCTCACTGCCGACGAAGCCATCGAGCATGTGCGCGCGCATCTGGCCGGCTACAAGAAGCCGCGTCACGTCTGTTTCGTCGACAGCCTCCCGCGCACCGCGGCATCGCAACAGGTGCACAAGCCGCTACTGCGGGAGCGGCTGCTTGAACTCCTGAATCCTTCGCAGGGCAGTTCCGATAGCGCTGGCTTGGCGCTAAGGCGTAGAGCACAAAGGAGCCCGACGTGAGCGAGCCAACTGCGAAAGGCATCACCATCGTCGTCGGCGTGGGCGCCGGCCTCGGTGCTGCGGTCGCACGCCGATTCGCGCAAGCGTATCCCGTCGCGCTGGTGGCGCGCAGCAGCGAGGTCACCGATGCGCTGGCGCGTGAGATCCGCGCTGCCGGCGGCGTCGCGCTGCCGGTACGATGCGACGCGACGGTTCCGGAGCAAGTCTCGGCCGCATACGACACGGTTTGTCGTGAACTCGGGCAACCCGACGTGCTCATTTACAACGGCGGACGACGTCCGTTCGGCACGATCGTCGACACTACCCCAGAGATCTTCGAAGACACCTGGCGCGTGCATACCTTCGGCGCGTTTCTGTGGGCGCGACAGGTGATTCCCGGCATGCGGCAACAACGCAGAGGCGCCATCGTCGTCACCGGCGCCACCGCGGGCGTGAAGCCTGGTCCGTCGTCCGCGGCGTTCGCTCCGGCGAAGTTTGCGGCACGCGGACTGGTCGAGGTAATGGCGCGCGATCTTCATCCCCAAGGCATCCACGTCGCGTACGTCAATGTCGATGGCGCTATCGACATGCCGGTGGTGCGGGAGTTCCTGCCGCATCTGAAGGACGAGGACTTGCTCAAGCCGTCGGCCATTGCGGACGCGTACTGGTATCTCGTCCACCAAGACCCGAGTGCGTGGAGCTACCAACTCGACGTGCGGCCGTTCAAGGAAAACTTCTGAGAGGATTCCGCCCCATGACGATCCGCAAATCGAAGAAGAGTCGACGTGGGGAAGCCGGCACGCGACCTCCGGCTGCGTACGAGACCTTGCTGTACGACGTCGACGGAACCATCGCGACGATCACGCTCAATCGACCCGATCGACTCAACACCATCGTGCCGCCGATGCCGGACGAAATCGAGGCCGCCGTCCATCGCGCGGTCGCCGATCGTGCAGTGAAAGTCATCATCGTGCGCGGCGCCGGTCGCGCATTCTGCGCCGGATTCGACTTCGGCGGTGGGTTCCACCACTGGGATGAGGCGCTCACCACCGACGGCGCGTGGGACCCGGGCAAAGATTTCGTCTTCGCCACCGCGCCGACGCTCGCGCCGGTACCGAAGTTCATGAGCCTGTGGCGCGCGCCCAAGCCGGTGATCGCGCAGGTGCACGGCTGGTGTGTCGGCGGCGGCAGCGACTTCGCGCTGTGCGCCGATCTGGTGATCGCCAGCGACGACGCGCGTATCGGCACGCCCTATTCGCGGATGTGGGGCTGCTATCTCAGCGGTATGTGGCTGTACCGACTCGGCTTGACCAAGGCGAAAGAGTACGCGCTCACCGGCAAGCCGCTGTCCGGCAGCGAAGCGGCTGCGATTGGACTGATCAACAAAGCCGTGCCGTTCGCTCAACTCGAAGCCGAAGTGCGCGCCAGCGCCGAGCAGTTGGCGTCGATTCCGTTGTCGCAACTCTCGGCGATGAAACTGATCGTCAACCAGGCGTACGAGAACATGGGCTTGGCGTCGACCCAGACGCTCGGCCCGATTCTCGACGGCCTCATGCGCAACACGCCCGGCGCGCACGAGTTCATCGAGCTGGCGGAACGCGCCGGCGTGTCAGCCGTCGTTGCCAAACGAGACAGTAGCTTCGGCGACTACAGCCAGGCGCCGCGCGATCAGCAGCCGAATCCGGCGCACGTGGTGCGGGCGAAGCGCAGATAGCCGGGCACAAAGTCCTGTCGACAAGAAAACGTGAAGACGAGCGTTCTCCGGTCTACCGCCGCTCGCCGTCGGCGCGATGTTCGGCCGACACCAGGGTCAGCCGCACGGTGGGTGGTTTGACTTCGACCAACCGTAGCCCGAGGGGCAAGCTGACCGCATCGCGCCCGATCTTCACCTGCTGATCGCCCGGCTGTGCGTCGCGCAGGTCAAGCGCGACCTTCACGCGTTCGGGGCTGAGCAGACCGATCAACTCGCGCGAGCCGCGCACGTGCAGCACCACTTCGTTGTTCGACGCGCTTTGGATGCGGAGATTGGACGACAAGTTTTGATAGACCAGCGACGCCGAGATCGCGACCTCGGCGTTCTTCGGTCCGACCAGGATCGCCCATGCCAGTACCACGACGGCGGCCGAGACCAGCTTCGGCTGCCAGTTGTGTTGCACGAGCCGCCGCCAGCCCTGCTCGATGGTCGGCTGGGGTTGCGGCCGCGGTGTGGCGACGTGCTGTTGCAACCAAGTCAACAACTGCGGCGCTTCGGCAACCGGCTGCAGCGTGCCGCCGACGGCGACCGATACGGTGCCGCGCTCTTCCGACACGACGATCGCCAGCGCGTCGGACAGCTCTGTGATCCCGACCGCGGCGCGATGACGCGTGCCATAGCGCGCCGGCAACGACGCGGCTTCCGACAGCGGCAAGAGACAGCTCGCGTCGAGCACACGTCCGCTGCGGATCCGCACCGCGCCGTCGTGCAACGGCGCGCCGCGATAGAAGATCGTCGCCAGCAGATCCGCGCTCACGGCGGCGTCGAGCGGAACGCCGGGCCGGCGCAGCAGCCCCGCCAAATTGTCTTGCCGCTCGACCACGATCAGCGCGCCAACCCGATCGGCCGCCAGCGTGAAGGCGACATCGGCCAATACGCCGAGTGCAGGCTGCTCGATCGCGCGGCGCTGCCAACGCGGCAGCACCGAGCGGTTGAACTGTTCCAATACCTCGCGAATCTCGGATTGAAAGATGACGATCACCGACACCAGCACCGCCGCCCACACACCGCCGAGCACCCACGAGGTCACGAACAACCCGAGCGCCTGTGCCGTGAGATAGCTGAGTCCGAGGAGCGCGAGCCCGCCGAACGCGCGCGCCGCTCGCGTGCCGCGGAAGTGTTGATAGCCTTGGTACACCACCGCAGTCATGATCGCGATGTCGGCGGCGTCGCGCCAACCGAAGTCCACCAACAAGTCTCGGAGATAGGACGTCATCGCCGCTGGCAGTTCCTTACTCGTCTCGTCCGGGAGCGTCCAGCGCCGCGGCGCTTGTTTCATCGGCTCCGAACGGGTTATGGAGACCGAACGTTCTGCGCGTGGGAGTCACACTCTATGGATACGACACCGGCCCGCTACGTCGAGTTCGAGTCGCTGCTGCGTCCCGACCAGGTCGATCAGCTTATCGGCATCGTGCAGGGTCATGCGCCCTACCCGACCTACGGTGAGGGCCGCAAACAAGAAGGATTCGGCGCCGGCATTCCCCAGCGCTACGACGCCGCGCGCAACTTCGTCCGCACCCGCGCGGGCGGCGACAACGTGGCGAGGCTGGCGTCGCGCACCAACTATTTCCGCGACACCTTCGCATACGAGCAGCCGCTGTTTGCGCAGATCACCTTCTTCCAACAGTTGCCGCAGTTCATCGAGGCGGCGCACCATGTCACCGGCAAGCGACTGATCCGTCCGGCCATCGTGTACCTGAACATCCTGGTGCCGGGTCAAGAACTCGCGGTGCATACCGACGTCCCCGAGTTTCGTGGGGCGAACCGCACGTTCGCGCCGGAGTGGTTGTTGGTTGCGATGCATCATTCCGGTCGCTTCGCGCGCTGGCGCCGCACCATCGCCACCGGCGTGAGTTGGTATCACGACTGCAACGGCGGCGAGTTCACCTACTACCCGAACGGTCCCGGCGAACCGCCTCGCCGCCTCGCCGTGCGCCGCAACACCGCCATCGTGCTCGATACCGATTCGGTGTTTCACGGGGTCGAAGCGGTGGCGAGCGCCGGCGCCGAGTTGCCGATGGTCGAACCCGGCGTGCGACTGCATCGCGACGACGACGGCTGGTGGAGCATCCGTCGCGACGGTCTGGTGCGGGCGCGTTACGCATGGAACGATCTGCGGCTGTCGATCTCGTGGAAGGCATGGTGTTTCGCCGACGCAGATGAGCAACGTCTCAACGAGGATCACCGCGACGACCTCACGCTCGAGCAGATCCTCGCAATCTTCGTGGAGGATCTGCGCGAGCGGGGCCGTGTCGATCGCCGGCCGGACGACGACACTCTCGCCCATCTGATTTTGGACGAGTACATCAAGTTCCCGCAGCAGAATTTGGAAGGGGAATCCCATGCCTGAAACCGTTGATATCCGCGCACTGGAGCGACGCGCTGCGGCGATTCGGCAGCATATCGTGTCGATTGCGGCGGCGCAGTTCGCACACCTCGGCGGGTCGATGTCGTGCGC
>Ga0335069_10005435_pt1 | contig 18743 bp, 16 predicted proteins | sample Lox_Sample_11_FD_206714 | JGI IMG/M metagenome (GOLD analysis project Ga0335069, IMG submission 206714) | Soil microbial communities from Loxahatchee National Wildlife Refuge, Florida, United States - Lox_Sample_1.1 | ecosystem: Environmental > Terrestrial > Soil > Wetlands | place: USA... | reverse complement strand
CAAACAAAACCCCGTCATGGCCGTCAATGGCGCGCTGTGGACGATCAAGCTCGAAGTGATGTTCTACCTGTTCATTCCTGTATTCTTCTGGCTCTGTAAAAGACTGGGACGACTTCCTGTTACCGGGGCGTTGTTTGTCGCCTCTCTTGTGTATCACGAGATAGTTACCAGGATGGGCCTGCCGGAATATGCCAAACAGTTGCCCGGGCAGCTCTGCTTCTTCATGGTCGGGACCGCGGTCTATTTCTATTTCCCATTCTTTAAGAAACACCGGAAGTGGATGTGGGGTGTGGCAATCGTGGGCATCGCTCTGTATCTCGGCACGCATTTCTTTGTATTCCGCGCTGTCGGCGTGGCGCTGACGACAATGAACATCGGTTTATTGCTTCCAGTGTTCAAGGGCCCTACCGCTTACGGCGACTTTTCCTACGGAACATATGTTCTGCACTATCCCCTGATTCAGGCTTTGGTCGTTCTTGGAGTCTTCGCGTCATCCCCGGGGTTGGGCATGGCCGTCTGCATCGTAGCAGTGGTGATACTTTCGACGCTGTCGTGGAACTTCGTGGAAAAGAAATTTCTCCGGCGCAAGAAGATCGCGCGTTTGACGTTGAGGCAGCCGCAGGAGAGCCTCGATTGCGCTTAGTGCCATTTACGGTGCGGCCCCTCAATTCCATCCATCGGTGTGCCCCGGTTTCCGCCCGTCGGATTCGAATGCCGTCTGAAAGACTCCGGGACTCCTGCACTCTTCGCACTTGACGCGAGAGCAGCGACACGCGACCGACCAGGCCCCCGGTTGCTGTCGCGCTGTTTCTATTCCTTGAACACCGCGGTTTGCGGCACTCAACCGCAGACACCTTGGTGAGGTAGATGATGATTCCAATGCTGAACGCGATGCGCAAGTACGGCTATACTTCCCCGTACGGCCCGATCGTATTTGCCTGCCTCGTGTTTCTCTCTGCCTGGCTCTTTGCGGCGAATTCGTACTCGTACTATATGGGCGCGCCGAATGCCATATTCCTGGTTCCCTTCACCATCATCTTCTTCTTCCTGTGCGTGGTGGTCTTCGTCTTCGGCCTGAGAACCTCGCGGCTGATGAATCCCGGAAAATGGACCAGGCACATTCCTGCTATATCGATGGAATCGCCTTTCCGATACATCTGCATCCCGACCGCTGTCGGCACGGCGCTCCGCGTCGTCCTCAATGCTCCAAACCCGCGGCAACCGCTAGTCTCGCCCTTGGTGATGAGATTCTCAATACCGCGAAAGTGGCTATCGCGAACTGACGCTCGACCATTTTGCGAACTTCCTGAGGGGCACTAACCTTTATGAATCGAATACCCGAGCTTGATGGCTTGCGAGCTTTATCCGTTGGACTCGTTATTGGCTGTCACTACCAAGCCTTCGCGGTTTTGTTCGGCGGTCTTCCGAGGTTCGGGTGGGTCGGCGTGGAAGTCTTCTTTGTTCTCTCCGGATACCTGATCACCACCATCCTTCTTAGCCTTCGGCACGAACCCCACGCTTACCGAACCTTTTATGCCCGCCGCGTCCGCCGCATCTTTCCGCCATACTTAATCACAGTCTTCCTCTGTTTTTTCTTTGCCTTCGCCCTGACTTTTCATGTTGATTGGAAGCAGTTGGTGTTGGAGGTCGGTTTTCTCAGATCGTTTGTACACAGCCGAGCGGTTTTTCTGTCCGCCATCCACAATATTCAAACCGGCAGCGTCCCTTCGGTATTCAAGATCTCCGCTCTGCGAATCCTTACTCCATCCCATTCGCAGAACCTGGAATTCGCGCTAGGTCCCACTTGGTCGCTCTCCGTCGAGGAATGGTTCTATATCATCTGGGCTCCCTTGGTGCTCGCCCTCGGACGCCGTGGTATTATCGCCGGCTCGCTCACTGCAGTTATTCTTGGCATTCTGCTTCGCTGGACCAGCGGAGTCGCCGGGATAACCTGGTACACGGATTTTTACTGCAGCTTCGACCAGCTCAGTATCGGGGCTCTGTTGGCGCTCTGGTTCAATGTGCGCCCGCAACTCGCCCCGCAGCGGCGTCTCCTGGTTGACCGGTTGCTCAGCGGAGTGGGCATTGCAGCCCTGGCGGGGCTTTGCGGCATTCTGTTTCGGGTCCGGCCCTTCGTGGGGCGCGAAATCCGGGATGCTACCATCTTTGGGGCTGCCGGGATCACGCTCATCGGCATCGTCGTCGTCACTTTCATCGCATACCTCCTGCGTGCGAGCCGCGGCCCATCTCCTCTCGCCCGCCTGTTTCGGCTGCCCCCACTGGTTTGGATCGGTCGCCGCAGTTATACCATCTACCTTGCCCATCTCCCCTTGTATTGGGTCGTGTGCACAGTGCTTGGCACGACCGGAGGCCCAACTTGGACCTCGGCGTTGCTGGCTCTGGTTCTCACTATCGCGACGGCGGCGCTCTCCTGGGCGTATATCGAAGAGCCGCTGCTTCGGAAACGCAGTCTGCAGCCCGTGCCCGTCCATCTCTCAGTACCTCGTGAAATCAAGCAAGACCGCAGCCGTGCTTCAAGGGCTTTAACATATGGCCGGGATCTGATCCGCAAGCTGTCTGACTAAGTCCATACGGTACACCCCAGATTTACAGAGGGGACCGGATAAGCGAGAAGACTAAAGTGGAAACTGGGAATCAACAGGAACTTAGCCGGGGCGCGGTGATCCTGACCACCTGGAACTCGGAGCTACCCTTCGATCTCTTCCCCAGTCCCCTTCTTCAGCAGCGCATCAGGCCGGACCACTGGACTGCTCAAGCCTGACCATCGTCTGCGACGCGGTATCTCTTCTGCCAACAGCAACTGCGACAAATCACGCCGGTCGTTAAGGACTGCGCCTTCAGGTCGAATCAGGAAAGCCGGAGACTTCTTTCCCAATGGCACTTTTTCAAACAATTCGCAAATACGGATACATGTCGCCATACGGCGCGATGCTGGTTGGGACCGGCGTATTTATGTTGGGGTGGCTTTTCCCAGGTGGTCTGTATACCTATTATGTTGGCGAACCGGATCGCATGTTCCTGGATCCGTATACGATCCTCTTCTTCGCTGCATGTGTGGCGGCGGTTACCCTTGGGCTGAGGACTTCCCGGTTAATGCATCCGGAAAGATGGGCTTGCAAGTTCCGCCCCATTGCCATGGAGTCGCCCTTCCTCTATATTTGCATTCCTGTCGCCCTCGGCTGCGCTTTTTGCATTGGCGCGCTGATTCACTACGGCGCGAAGATTAACTTCATCGCGTTGCTCATGTCGCAGCAAGGCCAAACGATCAAGGAATTCGGCAAACACGGAGGCTTGCAGCAGGGAGTCTTTACTTTCGCTCCCCACACGCTGCTCGGCATAATCTGGTGGGCATATTACCGCGTGCGACAATTGCGCCTGACCAGAAGTGCCAGATTTGCGCTTCTGAGCGTGTGCGCGACGTCGTTCATGTTGGTCGAATTCACCGCGGTGGCGATGGTGAGCCGCGACGTGCTCATTTTCGGCCTCGGCGGCGTCTGCATCATCACTATCTTCGCGCGCGAATCAACCAGGAAGCTGCGTCTTGGCAAGGTGGTGTTGTATGCGATCGCTGCCTGCGGGCTTGCGATCGGTTTGTTTCTCGTCGTTGCGTTGCTGCGCGGAGGCACTGCGAGCCATCTCATCATGCTGTCGCTGCTCGGATATTCGATCACAAGCTACAATCGGCTGGCTTCGCTTCTGCACGGGCAACTCAGATTCGTATACGGCGGAACGGGTGTATATCTGTTTAGCTTTCTGCAATCTCCTGGTCTCCTCGAAAAGATGTTTCACTACCAGGAGTCTCTCCACTGGCCCGATTTCCAACTTATCTTCACCTCTGAGTTCTCTTCCGTTTCCATGGCCGGTCTGAATCCCCGGTTCAATTGGCCGAGTGTCTTCGGCTATATTTACGCCGATATAGGATGGGCTGCGTTGATCTACTTGTACGGCGCAGGCGTGTTCGTCGGCGAAATGTGGGGCAGATTCAAGATGGGAACTGCGGTCGGTCTAACGATGTACCCATGGATCGCACAGTGGATCATGTTCTGGAGCGGCACAAACATACTCTTCAATGGAGATGCGGCTCACCTGTTCTTTTCTGGCCTTGCCGTGATGATCTGGGACAAACTGTTTATGTATTCAAGTGCAATCGACAAATCGCCGACTGCCGATGTCGACGGCCCATTGACTCTGGGCAGAAAAGTAATACGAGCGCAGTAAACCCCGGAGGGAGAGAAAACCCCCGGGGCTCCGAGCACAGCATTTCCCGTTAGGGTTCGATCCGCCGGGCTCCCTTGGGAAGCACCACGTTGGTAGTGGGGTCAAGGCGCCCATTCACCTGGATCTCGCCTTGAACGTTGTTGCGTCCCAGAATGTTCCCCGCCCCTCCTCCACCTGGATTAAAGATCAGTCCCGGAATCGAGGGATCGATCTGGTGGCAGGTGTTGTTCTGGAACACGATGTTATTGTTGATGTTTCTCCCGTCGGTCTCCCAAATCTGGCATGGTACTGGGGTGTCACCCGCACGGTGCGGATCATTGGCCCACCAGCGCCCGAAATCCGCCGTGTAGGCGGCCTGATTATTAACCACCACGGCGCCTTCCACCTGGTTCAGCCAGATGTTGCGCCGGAAGTTATCCACGGATGTGTTCCCCACAATCACAAGATCACCGACGAAGTTCGTCGCCCGATTCACCTGGCCGGCTACCCCTTGATCGATGCCCTCATTGCGATTGTGTCTTACGGTATTGAACGTGATTACGTTCCCGATCGACGGGGTCGGGTCGCCGCCGCTGTAAATGCCGCTCTGCCCGTTATCTTCAACGGTGTTTGAGTCAATCACGCTGTAAGTGAGGGCATCGGCCGCTATCCCATCCCAATAGTCCGACTTCTTGGTCCAGGGTCGCGGCTCGTCCGAACTGCTCCAGTGGTTAGAAATGTAATTGCCGCGGACCACCTGGTGATCGCCGGTCAAGGCCATACCGAAATGGTTGTACTGAAGGTCGCAGTAAAGCACTGAGTTGTAACTGCCATGAATTCCAATGCCGGAATGCCACATCTGACTTACGGCAATGTTGTAGACGAGTCCATGGTCTCCGTTCATTTTCACGCCCGTGACGATGCATTTGTTTCGGGTGCGCGACGTGACGCCGAGATCGTGAACCATCTCCCAGGAACCCTGCAGGGTCAGCACGCTATGGCTGCCTTCCACGCTTTCCTGGCAGGACCCAACGTACTCGAGCACCGAGGCAGTCCGCCCCGCGCCGTAGATGGCTTGATTGGGACGCGTCATCAGCAGCGCATCCCACCGCGTGATCTTGTAGTTACCCGGCGGGACGAAGATGAAGTTACCCGAACCAAGGGCTTGAATAAAAGCATCGGTAGAGTCCCGGCTTCCAGAGGGATCGGCTCCAAAACTCATCACGTTCGTCATGCTCGCATCGCCTGTAGGCGCCGGAACGTGGCCGGAACTATTCCCGTTCTGAGACATGCCGGCATGAGTTGACAACAATACGGCGGCTAGAAGCAGGGTCCGCGCTCTCGTCGGCCGGATAACCTCGATGGGGGAAATGCACTTGATCATTTCAGAGTCCTTTCGGAAAACTGCAGTTACGATTCCGGCGGAGCCGATCGGCTTCCGACTCCACCTGCCACGTTTGACGACAAAGCGGTCGAATGGGATAATCCATACTACACTCCGTCTCCAGCTCAGAGATCCCGTTCGTGTCGAGGGGCTTATTTTTCCTTAGAACGACTTAGAACCGCACGGCGCTCGATCAAGAAGTAATAACAATGGACTGAAGTCCTCGCGCTCGCTCAGCAATTCCGCAACAAAAATCGACTGGAGTCATACACCCGTGAACACCGAAACAGGCAGAGAGTTCTCCCTCCGCGACTTTGTGCGCGTGCTCAATCGCAGACGTCGCATCCTGCGCGTGACCGCCGCCATAGTGATGGCCTTGGCTATCCTCGCCTGCATTTTCATGACGAGGCGCTTTCAGGCGACCAACATCTTTGAAATGCAGAAGTCCAGTTCCGACGATCTCGACCTCTCCAGCATGATCGGGGGCGACATGGGGGGCGGTTCCGACTCTCTGTCTCTCAATACCGATCTCCAGACGCAGGCCAGTATTCTGCAATCCGATACGCTTGCGCTGAAGGTCATCAAGGAGCTGAACCTGGAGAAGAATGAGGACTTTCTGCCTCATTTCGACCCGATCGCCTGGACCCTCGGGCTGTTCACGCCGGCAGGTCCCGCAGACAGGCCCAACGCTCCCCTCGAAGAGGCCCCCAAGCGCCGCGCGCGCCTGCTAAAGGTCTTCAGCAAGCATCTTGACGTGAAGGTGGACGCCGGCACGCGCCTCATCGAAGTCAGCTTCGAGAACCGTGACCCGAAAGTCGCCGCCGCCGTGACCAATCATCTCGTGCAGGCGCTCATCGACTACACCTTCCAGACGAAATACACCGCCACCTTGCAGGTCTCTTCCTGGCTTGAGGATCAGCTGAGCGACCTGCGCAAACAGAGCGAGGATCTGCAGGCGAAGGTAGCCAAGATGCAGCAGCAGAACGGCATCTTCGGCGTCGGCGGAACTGACCTCCAGGGTAAGCCCGTTGTCTACAGCCCCATCCTCGATCGGCTGGAACAGTCTTCCGCGATGCTCACCCAGTCGGAGATGAATCGCGTCATTAAGGAGTCGGTCTACAAGATCGCTCAGACCGGAGATGCGGAAGCCATCTCACAGCTTGCGGGCACTACTCTGATCAGCCAGTCCGGCCAGGGCGTGACCAACTCCCTCACCCTCGTCCAGAACCTTAGAACGCAGGAATCCACCCTCAAGGCCCAGATTGGACAGGACGCTGCAGCGTACGGTCCCGCCTATCCGAAGCTGATCCAGGAGCGCGCTTCGCTCAAGGCCGTCCAGGAATCGCTCAGGGATGAAGTCCGCCGCGTCGCCGATCGCGCCAGGAACGACTACGAGGTCGCAAATGCGACTGAGAATGGCGCGAAGACAAATTACAACAAGGACGTAGGCGAAGCCGAAAAGCTGAACGACAAGACCATCGAGTACATGATTCTCTCCCGGGAATCGCAGGAAACCGACGACCTCTACCAGGACCTTCTAAAGCGGCTGAAGGAAGCCGGCATCCTCGAAGGTCTCAAGTCCTCCAACCTCACCGTTGTTGACACCGCCTTGCCCCCCGCCAAACCCAGCCGCCCCAATGTGCCCGTCATTCTCCTCGTGGGACTGTTCGGCGCCTTCTTCCTCGGCGGCACGATGGCGCTCATCACCGACGCAATCGATAACAAGGTTCGCGGAACCGATGAAATCGAAAGCGGCAATCTGCCTCTGCTCGGCATGGTGCCGCAGGTCAACAATCTCGAATCCACCGGCAAACTGCTCATGCTCGAAACGCGCACCTCGGAGTTCTCTGAAGCAGTCCGCCGCCTCCGTTCCAGCCTGCTCATCTCCCGCAGCGGCAATCCGCCCCAGATCCTTCTCGTCAGCAGCGGCAGTCCCGGCGAAGGCAAATCGACCCTCTCCCTCAATCTCGCCTCGGCCCTCGCGCAGTATCAGAAAAAAGTGCTCCTCGTCGAGGCTGACATGCGGCGCCCTGTGATGAAGGTCCGCCTCGGTCTCCACACCAACTCCGGCCTCAGTGTTCTCCTCGCCAACCATTCGTCCGATGTCGCGCCGGAAGCCCTCGAGAACCAGCCCGGCCTCTACGTCATGCCGGCGGGGCCAACGCCTCCGTTCCCGTCCGAATTGCTGGGCTCACCCACTCTGCACGCCCTCATCAAACGGTGGCGACAGGAATTCGACTTCGTGGTCATCGACTCGCCGCCCGTGTTGCCCGTTACCGACGTGCAGATCCTCGTCGCCGTGGCCGATTCCACGGTCCTCGTGGCCCGCGCCGGATCAACCACTCGCGTCGGGCTGCAACGCGCCTACAGCATGCTCGTTCAACACGTCAAGGATCAGTCTCAGCCTTCCATCGGAGTCCTGCTCAACGGCGTGGCCACTCGCTCCGCTGCGTACTACGGCTACTACGGAACCTATGGCTACAAGAATTACTACGGTCAGGAGGATAACAAGAAAAATGGCTAAGCTGCGTACCATGCTGGCTGTACTTCTTTGCGGGGCCTGCGGAGTTTGCGGGGCCCAGGCGCTGAATGAAACCCTTCTGATTGGCTCCGGCGACCTCATCACCGTTCAGGTGCTGGAGGCGCCCGAACTCAAGCAGGATGTCCGCGTTACCGACTCCGGCACCATTCCCCTCATTGTGGGCGGTTCGGTTAAGGTGGCGGGACTCACTCCCTCCGGCGCCTCGACGGCTGTGCACAACACCCTGGTTGCGGGCCAGTACCTTCTCGATCCGCACGTTACCGTAACGATCAATGAATCCGCGACCAAGAAGGTTACGCTGCTGGGACAGGTCCGCAACCCCGGAGCCTATCCCACCAACACGCCCCGCGCGGTACTGGACGTGCTGGCGATGGGCGGCGGGCTTACCGATCTGGCGGATCGACGCGTAACCATTGAACGGCAGGACACCAAGGAGAAGATCGACTACTTCCTCTCCAATAGCTCGTCGGAAGCCATCGACAACCAGGTAATGGTCAATCCCGGCGACAAGGTGATCGTTCCAAAAATCAATGTGGTCTACGTATTGGGCGACGTCGCGCGGCCGGGTGGATATCCCATGGCCACCAACGATGGCAAACTGTCTCTGTTGCAGGCGGTCGGCCTGGCCGGCTCCCGTCTTCCCCATGGCAAAGCCGATTCCACGCGCCTGATCCGCAAGCAGTCCAACGGCAGCTATCTTGAAATGAAGGTGGCGCTGGGCAAGATGGAAAACGGCAAACAGCCAGACATCGCCCTGTTGCCCGACGATGTCGTCTACATCCCGTTCAGTTACCTCAAAAACATGGGCACCAATCTGTCCGCAGTGCTCGCTGCGGCGGGCTCCGCGGCCATCATCCACTTCTAGGAACGGCCTGGATCTGATCGCCCGGCGCATACAGCGCCATCAGTGGCGATCAGATCCAGGTACCGCCTGCTTGTTGATGCGAGCCGGTTCATGGCGGCCAGCAACCGCAGCCGCTTCACTCCCTTCCTCCTTTTTCGCAACGCGGCCAAACCTCACCCAACGGACGCCATCCTTCAGGATGGCTCTCTCGCCGTGTCCTTGCTCTTAGTCTCTAAACGCGCATAAGCCGAGGAGCCGTTTGAAAGTACTCATCGTGAATTCCCTTTACCCGCCCGTGCCGGGAAGCAGCGGGGCGGAAAAGGCCGCGGCGTCCCTGGGTGAAGCGTTGGTTCGCGGCGGACATGAAGTCGTGGTGATCTCCCTCCATCCTGAAAGGACCGCAACAACCGAGTACCGGAATGGAGTCAAAGTCTATCGCCTCCCGATCGACAATTTTTATTGGCTGGAGCCGAAGACCCGAAAGCCAGTCATCCTTAGATGGCTCTGGCACTTCAAAGACAGCTGGAACCGTACCGCCGCCCGCCGGGTAGCCAGAATCCTCGATCTCGAGAAACCCGATGTGGTCAACACCCACAACCTCGCGGGTTTCTCGGCCTCTGTCTGGCGTGAAGTCAAGCGCCGCGGAATCCGCCTCGTGCACACCACCCATGACTACTATGTCGTGTGCACAAAGCGAACCCTGTTCCGCTCCAATCACGTTTGCCGTGAACAATGCTCTGACTGCAGGCTTCTTTCCCGCCGCAGGATGAAAGAATCGCGGAAGGTCGACGCCCTGGTGAGCGTGAGCCAGGAGACATTGAAACTCCACCAGCAGGCCGGCTCATTTCCCGGCGTCGGCAGTCACGTGGTCTTCAACATCGCACCTCCCGCTGCGCCGCCGAGACCCGCGCAGGCACGCGACGCGCGCGCAGTCGTATTTGGCTTCATCGGCCTTCTCGACAAGAAGAAGGGAATCGAGACCCTTCTTGAAGCTGTTACAAAGCTGCACCATGATCACTGGCGATTGCATATCGCCGGTCGCGGCGATGAGGACTACAGCCGATTTCTGCGCGGCTTATCCTCTGACCCAAGGATCAACTGGCTTGGCTTTACGCCGGCAAGCGAATTCTATTCCTCGGTGGATGTCGTCGTCATACCCTCCCTGTGGCCCGAACCGCTCCCCTACGTCTGCGTCGAGTCGCTGCAGGCGGAAAAAGCAATCGTGTGTTCGGCCTCGGGCGGAATCCCGGAAATCTGCCACATGGCGTCCACCCTCCTCGTGGTTCCTCCCGGCGATGCCGCATCGCTCGCTGAAGCTATGGATCATGCGCTCCAGGAACCGGATCACTGGAGACGAGGCGGACTCGTCAACCGGGAGTCTCTTGAGATCTTTAACGAGCAGCAAGTCATCAACCGCTATCTGGAGATCTATTCCGCCCGCTGACTGAAATTGAAACCGCAGTTTGTTTCTCGCAGGCGCTACGGCTTTCTTGTCAGGTTGCCGCTCACGGCCCGGCGGCAACCTTCAACTGCTTTTCTTGACTTACCTACCCTTGACTCGGAGCCTCGCTGACCCGTGCTGCAACGTCTCCTCAACCTTTCTTCGCTGCGAAGTAGCATGGCCAGGAACGCCTCATGGCTCCTCGCCGGCCAGGGCGCCAACCTGGTGCTGAGGGCTTTGAGCTTCCTCTTCCTGGCCCGTCTTCTCGGGGTCACTGAGTACGGCATCTTCGCTGGGGCGTTCGCCCTTGTCAGCACCATCGCCCCATACAGCGATCTCGGCTTCGGCATGCTGTTCATGCGCTACGTCAGCAAAGACGGCGCATCGGCCAAATCCTGCTGGGGAAACTCGCTCCTGATCACCGGCGTAACCACCGTGATCATCACCGTGCTCGCCGTTCTCAGCGGACCCTTCCTCACCGGCGCACAGAGCCGCATGATCTTCGTGGCGCTCACCCTCGGAAACTGCCTGTTCCTGCAGATCACCATCATCGCCAGCAAGGCCTTCCAGATTTACGAGAAGATGCGGATGACCGCACTGCTGCGCCTCACTGTGAATCTCGGTCGATTGGTCGCTGTCCTCGTTCTGCTGGTCACAGTGCATCGTGCCACCGCCGTGCAATGGGCCTGGGCCAGCATGTGGGCCTCGGCCATCGCCGCAGTCCTGGCGCTGGTCTGGGTGGGACGCGAAGTGGGCGGCATGTCCTTTCAGCCGCGCCTCATCGTGCGCCGCATGTGGGAAGGCATGCAGTTCTCCCTGGCCGGCTCAGCTACCACCGTCTACAACGACGTGGATAAAGCCATGCTCGGCCATTATGGCTTCATCCAGGAGAATGGCTTCTACAGCCTCGCCTATCGCATCATCGATGTCGCGACTGCCCCCATCGCCGCACTCGAGATGGCCTCGCTGCCGCGCTTCTTTCACCTCAGCCGCATCGGCTTCCGCGACGTCGCGCGCCTGTTGCGCAAATCGGTGCGCACCGGCGTTCTCATGGCTGCTGCCACGGCGGCATTCATCGTTCTCTCCGGCCCCTTGATCCCGCACCTGGTCGGCAAGGACTTCTCCGGTGTCATCTCGGCCCTGCGTTGGCTGTGCTGGATTCCGATCTTCCGCAGCATTCATCTCCTTACCGGCAGCGCGCTCACCGGATCCGGCCACCAGGGAATCCGCACCTCCATCCAGTTCGGCATCGCGGCGCTCAACATCATCCTGAACTTCCTCTGGATTCCGCGGCACGGATGGGTTGGCGCGGCCGCCAGCAGCGTCATCTCCGACGGCCTCCTCGCTGTCCTTTATACGGCTGTGTTCATGGGCCTGTCCCGGAAGGCGCTGCAGGTGCGGCCCTCTGAAGCCGAGCCTGCGGTAGCCGATCCCCGGGAACATGAGCTGGTCAGTGTTCAGGCAGAGAACGGCGGAGGACAGTGATGCGTGTAACTGTCGTCACCATCAGTTACAGCAAGCGATGGGACTTACTCCGCAAAACCCTGCAAGCGGCGCTGGAGCAGGGTGCTGAGCGTGCCATCGTGGTCGACAATGAGGCGGACGAAGAGATCGCGCCCCGTGCCGCTGACGCCTTCGGCGACCGGGTCCGCACCTTGCGTCTCGAGAAGAACCGCGGCTCTGCCGGCGCCTACGATGTGGGACTTCGCGCCGCCATGGCAGACGGCGCAGAGTTCCTCCTCATGCTCGATGACGATAACTGCCTCGCCACCGGTTCACTGGCGATGCTCCTCGACGTCTATGGCCGTCTCGCGCCGGATCGCAGCCTGAAGTCTTCCAGGGAGTCACACCCGACCCGCTGGGTAACTCCAACGACTCGTTTCTTGGCTTCCATGTCAAAGACCTTCACCGTAAGATATTGACGCGCCTCACCGTCCGCAAACGGTCCCCGCCACAACAGGCGGAAGATCCCCTCGATCGACTCTATCGCCTCACCATCGGCCCCTTTGGGGGCATGCTGTTCCATCGCTCCGTCATCGAACGCTATGGATACCCCGATGCGAGCTTTGTACTCTATCTCGACGACACCGAGTTTACCTATCGCATCACGTCCACCGGCGGAGAAGTCGTTCTCGTTCCCCGCGCACGCATCGAAGATATCGACCAGTCATGGAACACCGGATCGAACAAGCAGGTGTTTTATACCGCCCGCAATTGGTCTTTCTTCCAGACCCACCGGCGAAGTCACAGTTGGATGTTGAAGGTGAATAAATTGGTCTACATGTTCATCCTCTGGGTGCTTTCCAAACGGTGGAACAAGACCGAGCGTTTCCAGTTGATGAAGAGGGCAATTCGAGATGGCGAACAAAGCCTCATGGGAATCAACCCGGCCTTTCCACCCGCAAAATGAACCCGCAGGCCTGCAACCGTTGGGAGAACGATGACATGACCGGACGCGGGAGTGTCCTGAGGAAGGTGATGAGCTATTCATGGCCGGCGCTGGTGATCCGCTCCGCCGCCGCCATACTCGCCAAAGTGATCGCCCACTTGCCTGGGAAGGCCCCCCGCATCATCGGCTTCCGCATGCTGGGCGCGAAACTGGGGCGCCGCATCATCATGTACTACGGAGCGGAAATCCTCGCTCCCCAGAAGCTGACCATCGGCGACGATTGCAGCGTCGGTTTCAATGTCACTTTCGATGCCCGCGGCGGTCTCACCATCGGAAACAACTGCAACATCGCGTCGGAAGCTGCAATCTGGTCCGCATCGCACGACGTCAACTCACCCGATTTTGCGTATGTGAGTGCGCCGGTTGTGATCGGCGACCGTGCCTGGATCAGCTTCAGAGCCATCGTCCTTGCCGGCGTCACCATCGGAGAAGGCGCCGTGGTCGCTGCCGGCGCGGTTGTTACCAGGGATGTGCCGCCATTCGCCATCGTGGGCGGTGTGCCCGCCAGGGTGATCGGCAGCCGCAACACGGATTTGAGATACACGCTCGGTGCATCAGCGCAGGGAAGTTATCTCCTGCTGTGATGGCGCACCCGTTCGACAAAACCACGCGCGCCTCAGGGCGCATTGCAGCAGTCATGCCCATCCCTGTTAACAACAACAAGACGGAGATTCGCCGGGCCTGGCCTGATTCCACCTTTGCGAGTGCCATCGGATGAACATACTTTTTGCCGCCGGGCATCTTCCGGCCTCGCAAGGCAGACAGGCTGGCGCCCGGCACAGCTACCATGTCTGTGAGCACCTGGCGCGCCGCCATCGAGTGCACCTGCTGGCTTTTGCCACTCGGGACGAACTGGCGCACCTGCGCAGCGAAGACATGGACCTCTTCGCATCGTCGCAGCTCGTTCCGGTGACGGACCGGGAGCGCCTCACGGGGATCCTGGCTGCTCCCCAACTGCCCCTGCAGGTTGCCGCGCGGACCTCTCGGAGATATGCCCGTCTGCTGCGTGAGTCTCTGCGCTCGGAAAGCGTCGACGTAGTTGTGCTCGACCACACCGCCATGTTCCAGTACGCGTCGCTGTTTCCGGATTCCATCGTCACCTTGGGAAGCGCCCATGACATCCTGGCGCAGTCCTTCGAGCGCAAGGCATCCGCCGCGGCGAACCCTCTGCTCCGCTACTTGCTCCGCTGCGAGCAGCGCCGCATCCGCGACTGGGAACAGGGCGCATTCGAGAAGCTCGACTACGTCATGGTCCTCAGCCAGAAAGATAGGGATCTTGTCGAACACATACAGCCCGCCGCCAAAGCCATCGTCGTCGACCTGTGGATGTCTCCGGTCGAGTGCGGTGATCGCGGCAACCGGACGTCAGCCAACCTGCTCTTCTGGGGCGCCCTCGATCGCGCCGAAAACGCCGACGCAGCGCGATGGGCCGCCCGCGAGATCCTTCCCCGCATCCGGCAGGCAGTGCCCGAAACCAGGCTCTATATTGCCGGCAATCGCGGCGAAGTGCTCGCGACCGAGTTCTCAACCCGCAACGATGTGATCGTTACCGGATTCGTAGACGATGTCGCCGCCATGATGTTCAACATGGATATCGCGCTTCTCCCCTTGCGTCTTGGCGCCGGGGTCAAAATGAAAACCCTGGAGTGCATGTCCGCCGGGTTGCCCGTCGTCACCACTGAAGTAGGAGTGGAGGGCATCCACGGAGTGAGCGGGGTGGACTATCTCGTTGCCGCCGCTGCGGACCAACTCGCCGACCACACGATCCACCTTCTCCGCAATCGCGAGCAGGCTCGCGCCATTGGAAATGCCGGCCGCCAGTTACTCATGGCCAACCATTCCTTTTCGGCCCGTATGCAGCAGGCTGAAACCATACTTATCAAGGCTGTAAGTGATCGCCAACGACCGGCACCCTCGGGTTCTGTTCGCGAGTGCGGCATTCAGGGAAGTGAAGACACAGTTGCGCATGTGCTTTCTTCCGCGGGGAGCGGCACACGGCAATCTGGGAGAAAGCAATGACAGTCCAGACGCAGCATTCAGGAATTCGTTCGGTGCAAGCCCCAAAGGCCAATTGGCCAAATTTCTTCATCGTCGGCGCGGCCAAGTGCGGCACCACCTCCCTCTGGGCTCATCTGAAGAAGCATCCGCAGGTCTTCTTCCCGGAGATGAAGGAGCCGCACTTCTTCATGACGCGCGGCCCCAGGCCGGAGAATGCGCATAAGTTCGAGCATCTCCATTGCGTCGGGAATCAGCAGAAGTATCTCGGCCTCTACGAGCAGGCTGAAAGTTATCCGGCGATCGGAGATGCGAGCATCACGTATCTGTGGGATGAAAACGCGCCGAAGAAGATCCACGAAGTCGCGCCCCACGCCAGGATCGTCATCATGCTGCGCGACCCGGTCGTGCGCGCTCATTCTCATTATCTGATGAACCTGCGCCTCGGGGCAGAGTCGCTCTCCACCTTTGCCGAGGCGCTGCGCGCCGACCTCGCCACCGAAGACAACGGCTTCTGGGGCGGGCGGCTTTACGTCGGACTCGGTCTCTATTACGAGCAAGTACGTCGCTACATTGAGACCTTCGGCAGTGATCAGGTGCTCATCCTCCTCTTCGACGATCTCACCCGGCAGCCAAAGGAGACGCTTGCCAGGGTCACGCAGCACCTCGGCATCGATCCGCTCGAACTCGATGAAGCGGAAGTATCTGAAGCGCACAACGTGTACAAGATGCCTCGCTTCGCCGGCGCCTACCGCTTCGCCACGCGCGTCATCGCCCCCGATTTGCGAAAGAGACTGCTCCCCGAGAGCGTAAAGAAATGGCTCCAGAGCGGATCGCTGCTCTACAACACCAGCAAACCGCCTCTGGATCCCGAATCGCGCCGCCTGTTGCAGGGTATCTTCGATCCGGATATCGCCAAGCTTGAGCAACTGCTCGGACGCAAATTGCCGGAGCTGCGCAAGTCGTGGGCCGCTGAAGCGAAGTAGATGAATTACACCCTTCACATCATCCCGCGGGATTGGCGCTCCGCATCAGAAGAGGTCATATCGAATGCAGGTGATTCAAACCAGTAACTCGGTCCCACAGGAAGTTATACGCGATGTTATCTGGCCTAACTTCTTCATTGTCGGTGCCGTCAAGTGCGGCACCACTTCCCTCTGGGCCCACTTGAAAAAGCATCCCCAGGTATTCCTGCCCGACATGAAGGAGCCTCACTTCTTCCTCGGGCCGCAGCCTCCTCCGCAGCTGGGCGACGAAATTGTCGACCAGCACTGCGCGGGCGATGAGGAAGCCTATCATCGACTGTACGAGGGCGCCGCCGGCTTTCCTGCCATCGGCGATGCCAGCCCCTCCTATCTCTGGGAGAAGGATGCTCCGCGGCGCATTCACGACATCTGTCCCGACGCGAAGATTATCATCATCCTGCGCGATCCCGTGGTGCGGGCGCACTCGCGCTACCTGATGAACCTCGAACTCGGCACCGAGTCCCTCAGCTTCCGCGAGGCTCTCAAGCGCGACGCCGCCCGCGAACGAAAACTCTGGTGGACCGCTCGCCTCTACGTGGAAGTAGGACTCTACTACGAGCAGGTGCTCCGCTACTTCGATATCTTTGGCCGCGAGCAGGTGCTGGTGCTCTTCTTCGATGAATTGACCCGGCACCCCCAGCAGGCCCTGGCCAAGGTTACCCGCCATCTTGGAATCGATCCGCTGAGTCTCTCGGATGCCGACCTCTCCGAGCCCTTCAACCCCTACCGGAGGCAACGCTTCGGCTTTCTCTACCGCATCGCCACCCGCGTCGTGAGCCGTGAAATGAGAGACAGGCTCCTTCCCGCCTCTCTGAAACGGTGGCTGCGCTTCAACACCGTGTTCTACGACACCCGTAAACCGCCCCTCGATGCGGAGTCAAGGCAGTATCTTCAGGAAATCTTCGAACCCGACATCAGAAAACTCGAGGAGCTTCTGGGACGCGAACTGCCGGCTCTGCGAAAATCCTGGACTCGAAGCGACACCAATCCCAGCTAGCGATGCGGCTTCATCGCTTCGATCAAACCCCTCGCCAGTCCTTTTCCCGGCGATGCGGGTTCCACTGTCCCCGTCGCGCCGCGGGTCTCGGCTTCAAAGGGCCTGATACCGCAAAGTCCACCTCCCCTATGCGTCGGCTACACGTCTGGCAGTATCATTCCTAGTGCGCTGGACAGCTTTGGTTCCGTTCATGCAATCGCAAAGCAGGAGTAGAGACGAATGGTTCGATCATTGAGTGCACTCGCAGTGTTGCTGTGCGTGTTGCTTGCCGGCTGTTCCAGTTCCGGTGCTCCCAGGGTTGCCAAGGTTCAACACATTATCGTCATCATGCAGGAAAACCGCTCCGTGGATAACCTCTTCAACGGGTTTCCCGGCGCCGACACGGTCCAGTCAGGCATGGATCACGGAACGGTTGTGCCGTTGCAGCCCGTGGACCTGGACTCCCAAACCGACCTCGATCACTCGCACACCGGCTTTTGGGGAGACCGGGATCACGGCAAGATGGACGGCTTCGGTCATACAGCAGGCCCCAAGGACTATGCCTACTCCTACGTGCCGGCCAGCGAAACGGTCCCATACTGGACGCTGGCAAAGACCTACACCTTCGGCGACCGGATGTTTGCCTCCAACTCCGGCCCCAGCTTCGTAGCCCACCAATATATGATCGCCGGCCAGTCCGGAAAGACCGACGAAAATCCCGACGGCTGGCCCTGGGGATGCGACTCAGCCTCGAACGTGACCGTCAAACTCATCGGTCCCAACGGCACAGATCTACCCGGCATCTATCCCTGCCTCGACTACAAGACCATCGCCGACGTTCTCGATGCGAGAAGAGTCTCCTGGCGCTACTACGCGCCTGCCATTAACCCGCCCTACGCTCACTACTCCTCCGGCGACATCTGGTCTGCCTTTGACGCCATCCGGCACATCCGTTACGGTCCCGATTGGACCAACAACGTCATCTCGCCCAATACCCGGTTCCTCACAGATGTTCAGAAAGGGGACCTGGCCCAGGTCACATGGATCGTGCCCGACTGGGCCTACTCGGATCACCCCGGGAAGGGTGCAACCACCCAAGGCCCCGATTGGGTAGCCTCGCTGGTCAACGCCGTCGGCGCCAGCAAATTCTGGGATTCCACCGTCATCTTCATCTCGTGGGACGATTGGGGTGGATGGTACGATCACGTGGATCCCCCCCAGGTGGACGAGATGGGCTACGGCTTCCGCGTTCCCCTCATCGTCGTCTCGCCCTTTGCCAGGCGCGGCTACGTCTCGCACCAGGTGCACGAGTTCTCCGGGTTCCTTCGCTACACCGAAGAAGTCTTCAACCTCCCCAGCCTGGGCACCCGCGACGCCTCCGCGGATGACTTTTCCGACTGCTTCGACTACAGCCAGACGCCGCAGCCGTACACGCAAATCCAGGTGAAATTCACTCCCGGCTTCTTCCTGCACGAAGCGCCCACGGGGCCGCCCGACACCGACTAAACCACGATCGCGAGTGCGCCTGGAGTTGCGGTTCCGGACCCAGCCACCGCGCTCCCGCTCCCCGATTCGCCCGGCCGGATAGCCCACCCTGTACGGAATGCGCGACGCCTCCCCGGGGATCTTCCTGAATCATGTCTGCACCGATCTGGCCGACCGGGAAGTGCGGTCAGCACCGGGCTGTGTGACGCCCATCTTCCTATTTGGTACGTCCTTACTCGACTCCTGGCTGCAATCCTGCATCGAACCGCATGTGAAAATTTCCAACTTCGGTAGGTCTAATGAGCGGATATCTCTCCAGTCTTGAAGCTGAATCCATCGAAATCCTGCGCGAGGCCATCGCCCTTGCCGAAAAACCGGTGATGA
>Ga0335069_10005434_pt1 | contig 18746 bp, 14 predicted proteins | sample Lox_Sample_11_FD_206714 | JGI IMG/M metagenome (GOLD analysis project Ga0335069, IMG submission 206714) | Soil microbial communities from Loxahatchee National Wildlife Refuge, Florida, United States - Lox_Sample_1.1 | ecosystem: Environmental > Terrestrial > Soil > Wetlands | place: USA... | reverse complement strand
CAAACGTGACCACGGTGGTCGGGTACCTGAACTACATGCAGTTTGCAATTGGCAGCGACTCGAAGGACGGTTCAGACCTCTTTGCTTCATACGGCGCTGAGATTGGCCTCGCCGCGTCGCCCGATCAACTCGTCGACCGGATAAACCTGCTGCTCATGGCAGGTCAGATGGACAGTACGTTGCGAAGCGAAATAGTGAATGCGGTAAGCACGATCTCAATTCCAACTGGAGATCAGAACGCCACAAACGCGGCGCTTCTCAACCGCGTGCGCACCGCAATCTACCTGACGATGGCTTCGCCATCGTTCTGTGCACTGTATTAGGAGACCCTTGTGGACAGATTTGAACGATCGAGACGGCAGTTCCTTCGTACAGCATCGATGGCATCGATGGCCGGCTTGTATGCGAGCCCGCTGCTTCTCGAACTCAACTCGCTGGCGGCGATGGCTCAAAGCACGGGCGCATCGGATTACAAGGCGCTTGTGTGCGTGTTCTTGCAGGGCGGAAACGATGGCCACGGCACCGTGATCGCCACCGACCCCGACTCATACACTGCCTTCACCCAGGCGCGGTCGGGTGCTCCGGGGTTGGCGTACCCGCAAAGCGCGCTGCTCCCGATCGTGCCGAGAACATCACAAAGCGGTCGGACATTTGCGCTGAATCCAAGCCTCGTCGGACTGCAAAACCTGTTCAACGCAGGCCGTGCAGCGGTTGTCGCCAACGCGGGAACGCTGATCGCGCCTGCAACCAAGGCGCAGGTGAGAGCGAATTCCGTCCCCCTGCCCCAGTCGTTGTATTCGCACTTTGATCAGACCGCGGCATGGCAGGCAATTGCATCGAATGGCGGAAGCGCGGAACACGTGGGCTGGGGCGGATCGGTTGCGGACCTGATTGAGAGCATGGGAATGAATTCGGATTCGACCTTCACTTGCATCTCCACTGCAGGAATTGCGCTGTTTCTCTCTGGCCAGTCGTCGTTCCAACTCAACGTTACGTCGGCTGGTCCGATCCCCATTGCTGGATTGGCATACCCATTGTTTGGGCAGTCCGCAGGAACAAACGCGCTCTCGTCGATTCTGACCGCGGATGAAGCAAACCTGTTCGCTAAGGAGTATGAGGTGGTAATAACCCGCTCGAACCAGGCCCAGCAGCAGCTAGCGTCTTCGATGTTGACTGCCGGTGCAACGGGCATCCCAAATCCTCCCCAGTACCTCGATCCGATGACCAACAAACTCACCGACAATCCGCTGGCAGTCTCGCTGCAGACCGTAGCACGCATAATTGGGGGCCGCTCTGGATTGGGTGTGCGGCGCCAGATCTTCTACGTTCAATTGGGAAGCTTCGACACGCACAACAATCAGGCCCAGTTGCACGCAACTCTGCTTACCCAACTCGGGCAGGCGCTTGAGTATTTTGACGGGCTCATGACCTCGGCTGGGCTGAGCGACCAGGTAACCACTTTCACCGCGTCGGACTTCGGCAGGACCCTGACCTCCAATAGCAACGGCACAGACCATGGATGGGGCAGCCATCATTTCGTGATAGGCGGAGCGGTTCAGGGACAGGACATTTATGGGCAGTATCCAGTTGTTGGAGCAGATCAGGCTAACGACGTCGGCGCAGGTCGGTTGATTCCCACGATCTCCGTTGATCAGTACGCAGGAACGCTGGCGCGATGGTTCGGCCTGTCGGACGGCCAGATTCGGCAGATCCTCCCGAACTTCGGGAACTTTGGCTCGAACCCCTACCTGGGCTTTATGGGATGAGCGCCTCCACCTATGGTCCTTGCTACTTCTGAAGAGTGCGGATGTAGGTTATGACCGAATTGATCTGATCGTCGCCCAGCTTGCCCGCAAACGCAGGCATCTTGCTCTTGCCGTTCTTCACAATAGGGATCAGTTCGCCATCGGTAGCATTAACAACCGAAGGATCTTTCAAAGACACAATCTTGGCGATTTTGCCTGCAGGAGTATTTCCAAGGCCGTCGGGCCCGTGGCACATTTGGCATTTCGCCCTGTAAATGTCCTCTCCGCTGTCTTGTGCAAAAGCAGGGGAGATGAGAAATGCGACGGCGCAAATCACAGCGAGTTCTCTACCGTTCAGTCTCACGATTGACTCCTCCAAAGCAGGTTCTATCGCGCAGGTGATGCAGGTTTGTGCTAATCCTTGTACTTGATCAACTGCATGAATCCGAAGTCCATATGAAGCTGCATATGGCAGTGCAACAATGAATCGCCTGGATTATCCGCAACAAAGTCCACTGCGACCGTGTCGAGCGGCATGATATTGACGACATCCTTCTTCAATCCGCTCAACTTTTTGTCCCCGATCTGCACGACCTCGAAGCTATGACGGTGCAGATGCATCGGGTGCTGATCGCCGCTCGAGTTTGTCATCGCGAGCCTGTATCGCTTCCCCTGCTTCACCTGGATTGAGTCCACGTTGGGCCAGGATTTGCCGTTAATCGCCCACGTGTCGAATTTGGAGTTGCCCTTGGGACCTTCGTCTGAAAAGGTCAATGAAATGGTTTCATCCGGGGTTGGGGCGGGCGCGTTCGATGCAAACTGAGCATAGTCCCAATCTGTGTGCAGTGGGTCCTTCCACGATGGCGTGCCGCGCCTTTCCGCATACTCGATGACCACGCCAAGTCCCATTGTGCGGCTCTTCTCAAGAGTAGAACCCAAAACCCAGATGCCGGGCGAGTTCATTTCTACAATTGCGTCGATTCGTTCGGCGACAGCGAGAGAAAGCACCTCGACCGTGGCAGGATTGGGGACGGGGTTTCCGTCCATCGCGATCACTTTGAAACTGTGGCCTGGCAACGCCAGAACCACATTCTCGGTTGCGCTCGCATTAAGAAAATGCATTAGCACTCGCTGTCCCGCTTTTACGCGTATCGGTTCACCCGCTCCCAATCTGTGTTGATTGACAGTCGCGTATTTGTATCCGACATCTGCGCCAGACGTTGAAGGCATATTGGCGGATTCGGCCTGCATCGTCTCCGCCATCGGGACAAAGGACGGCTCCCAATGATGAATCGCGAGGAATATTTCCTGGTCGAATTGCCCTGGGTCCTGTTTCCCCTCCACAAGAAGGAAACCGAATTGTCCAGTGTATGTGCCCAATTGCAGATTCGACCCGGCGCCGGCATGTGTGTGATACCAGCGCGTTCCGGCAGGAAGCGCCGAGAAACTATAGCGCAGATGTCCGCCTGCGGGAATCATCGGAGAGCCTTCCTCCATTGCGCCATCATTGCGTGAATCGATGGTCAGACCATGCCAATGCACAATATCGGGATCATTCGATGCGTTCAGAACATCGATGTTCACTGATTTGCCTTCCCGAAGGCGCAAAACAGGTCCAGGCACCTGTCCGTTATAGGCAACGGTCTTGACCTGCACGCCTGGAGAAATCTCCAGCGTGCAAGGTTTGATCCTCAGTGTGTAGTCGGCTGGGGAAGCGCCGGCTTTTGGCTTGGTCAGCTCGGTTGCCGCCGGAGGCCACTTCGCCTGCTCTGAAGTGAGCGAACACCAGAGTGGCTCGGTCAGCAACGAACTAGCGCAGGTGATAAAGGTTCTTCGATTCATCGCGATCCCAGCTTGCAAGTGATACTGCGGTCGAATCATACCAGCGTGGCAATTCGGATCATGTTCGGCTTATTGCCCGCACATCGTGTAACTCGTTGCCTGTTGATCTTCCTCACCGCGGCGGGTGACAGAATGCCGGCTGCTGCTTTGCCTTGACAGGGTCCGCGAACGCCGCTTGCAATGCGTTCATAGCAAGAGTATAGGGAAGTTATGCCGTCCGCTGAAATTGTCCCCTTTGGTACAGGCAACCGTCCCCGAAGCTACTGAACGTTTATTAAACAGGGCCATCCGAATTTCGGAACTTGCCTCTCGAGGAGGTCCTCTATGGTCACGCTCACCGTGAATGGAGTCCGGCGCGAGGTTGAGACAACCAGCGATACCCCGCTCCTGTACGTGTTGCGCAATGATCTTGAACTTACCGGTCCGCAGTTCGGCTGTGGACTCGCACAGTGCGGAGCATGCGCCGTTTTGGTCGGCGGGAAAGAAGTGAGGTCTTGCATCACGCAAGTCGCGGATGTCGCCAACCAGGAGATCACGACGCTCGAAGGTCTACCCGCCAGGTGGGCCAAGCAAAAGGGTCTGTCTTCGGAAGAGGCAAAGAACACTCTTCACCCGGTCCAACAGGCATGGATCGCTGAGCAGACTCCGCAATGTGGGTTTTGCCAAAACGGAATGATGATCAAAGCGACGGAACTGCTCGAAAGCAATCCCAGTCCGACAGTGGCGCAGATCAAGGAAGCCTACACCACATCCGGGGTGTCGCCGATCCTCTGCCGCTGCGGAACCTACACCGCCATCATCGAAGCAGTGCAACATGCCGCCACGATTATGGCGAAGGAGAGGTAAGCGATGGCGCCGATGAGTTCACGGTCAATGGATGTTTTCGGAGCGACGCTGTCTCGCCGCCGCTTCATGAAAGCGGGGGGCGTCCTCGTCGTGGGGTTCGGCCTGGCCGGAACAGAGTTGCTGAAGGGCGATGACGCCAAGACAGCCACGTTGAAGAACTCGCTCGATCCCGGCCTGTCCAGCTCCTGGATTGAGATTCACCCTGATAACACGATCCTGATTCGCACCGGGAAACCTGACTTTGGCCAGGGTTCAACTTTCACAGCCTACCGACAAATCGCGGCCGAGGAGTTGAGTGTGCCTTTCGAAGCAATCACCACGGTGATATCGGGAGATACCGATCGCACGCCGGACGGCAGCGGCGCCTTTGATTTCCTTGGCGGTGGAACACCAAACATCCGAAAAGCGGCCGCCTATACCTATCAGGCTCTGCTCGATCTCGCATCAGAGCGACTCGGCGTTCCAAAGACCAATCTCTCCGTCAAGGATGGCATCGTATCGGGAAGCGGCAAGAGCATTTCGTACGGCGAACTCGTCAAGGGGCAGCAGCTCAAGCTCACGATTCCCGTGAAAGGAGACCTCACCAGCCTCTTTGGGTTGAGCGTCGAGGGTAATCCTCCGATGAAGCCGGTCAGCCAGTACACGGTAATTGGCAAATCCTTCCCGAACTCCATCATCCGCTCGAAGGTGGCAGCGAAGGAAACCTGGGCAACCGATGTGCGCCTGCCCGGTATGCTGCACGCGCGCATGGTTCATCCTAAGACGCTCGGCTCTGCTCTCGTGACTGTCGGCCAACTCGACAAAACCAGGTTCCCGAATTCGCAGGTTATCGTGAAAGGCAATCTTGTTGGAGTGGTCGCACCCACGGAGTGGGAAGCGATCTTGGCGGCTCAGCAGGTAGACGACGGTACGAAGTGGACGGAGTGGAAGGGACTGCCAGTCAGTGCAAAAATCTACGAACACCTCCGGGAACAGGCTGATTGGACCAGCGCGCCCGTCGCAAAAGGCAGGCAAAACAAGGGGAATGTGGCACAAGCGCTTCTGTCGGCTCATAAGAAGCTTTCCGCTACGTATCAGTTCTCGTTCATGAAGCACGCGCCGATTGGGCCGACGATGGCCGTTGGCGATGTCAAAGCTGACGGTACTGTGCACATCTATACCCACAATCAGAACCCACAGGCGCTTCGCGGTGAGATTGCAACCATGCTCCGCACCACGGCCGATCATGTGATCGTGCATTCCTATCCCGGCCCCGGCCACTACGGAAGGTCCAATGGCGGAAACGCAGGTGCAGAAGACGAAGCTGTGATCTTGTCCCAGGCTGTCGGCAAACCTGTGCGTGTGCAGTGGATGCGCAAAGACGACTTGCAATGGTCCACGCAGTCGCCGGCCTCTTTCTCCGACGTTCAGCTTGCAATTGACGAAAAAGGCAAGATGGTTGCGTATCAAATCGACCATTACATGCCTGCTATGCAGGATGACAGACCCGTCGGAGCGGTCATCGCGGGGCTGCCCACCATGCCGGCTCCCGATGTCACCTCCGCCCCCATCGGCTCCACGGTCAACGAAATATCTGATCCGTGGGTTTACGCTCAGGTTCCCCATGTGAGTGAATTCGGTCACGGCACCTACCAGGTCGGGCAGAAAGCCTCTCCGTTGGCCGTCGGCCTTCGCGACCACAGCATGCGCACGCCGGGGCAGTTCCAGCAGAACTACCCGCGCGAGCTGGCTTTAAGTGAGGCAGCGGCGCTCGCGGGATTGGACGCCATCCAGTTTCGCATCGACCACGCAAGCGAAGAGCGGCTCGTTGGTGTCCTGAAAGCAGTCCGCGATGCTTCGGGCTGGGATACACGCCCCTCGCCACGTTCTGACGCCGCGTCCACGGGTTCAACCGCCATGCGAGGTCGGGGAGTTTCGGCTCTGTACCGCGGCGGAAGCTACTGGGCCTGTGTTTGTCAGATTGCCGTCACTCCCACCTCAGGCAAAATCGTGGTTGAGAGGTGCACAATCGCGGTCGATCCCGGAATCGTCGTGAATCCGCTGCAGTTGAAGCGCCAGGTTGAGGGTGGCGCCGTCATGGGCGTTAGCCATGCTCTGCTCGAAGAGGCAATATTTGATGAGAGTGGGATCACCCAGGATGACTGGCTTTCCTATCCCATTCTGACGATGGCAGACGCACCTGAGATCAAGGTCGTGCTGATTCGTAATCCTAAAGTCGGCAGTTACGGCGGAGGCTCGGAAGCGGCGAATGCCCTGGCCGCGCCGGCCATCGCAGCAGCCCTCCACGACGCGACCGGAAAGATCGTTCGACGGCTACCGATGAAGGCCACTTATGTGCAGGCATTCTTGAAGGTATAGTTCAAGGAGTGTCGCATTGCATTACCGTGCCGCCGCCACCAGCGAAAGCAACTCCTCGTCAGTAAGCGGCAGCGGATTCGCCTGCATACTGCTCGCACGGGCCGCCTTCTCGACGATGCCTGGCAAATCGGCTTCGGTGATTCCCCAGGCGCGCAGCGGGGGAACATCGAGCTCCACGCAGAGAGAGCGAACCCACCCAATGCCGTCCTCCGCGCTTGCTTCATTCCGGCCCGTAAGCAGGCGCGAGATGGCGACGTAGCGATCCAGCGCGGGATGCCGCGGAGAACGTGCTTGCAATGCAGCTACATTGGCCGCCATTCCGTGCGGCAACAGCGCCGCACAAAGCGCGCCGTGCGGCGCCTTCCAATGACCTCCAAGCGGCGCCGCAAAGCCATGCACCACGCCCAGTCCGGCGTTCGCAAGCGCAAGGCCACCGAACAGGCTTGCCAGCGCCATGTCGCGGCGCGAGTCTCGATCCTTGCCATCGTAGTACGCACGGCGCAGCGCGCCTGCAACGCGTTTGATTCCATCGATGCAAAGCGCATCCACCAACGGATTAGAGCGCACGCTTACATATGGCTCGATGAGCTGCGTCAGGGCATCAAGGCCTGTGTATGCGGTAACCGCGGGCGGCAGCCCGTAGGTAAGCTCGGGATCGACCACCGCGACTCGCGGCAGCATCATTGGACTTCGCAGGCTCGCTTTGATGCCGTGCTCCGTCGATCCGAGTACGGCGTTGCGTGTCACTTCGCTGCCCGTGCCGGCCGTGGTCGGCACAGCGATGAATGGCAACGGCGGGACCTCGATCGCGCGACCCTTTCCGACCACCTCGAGAAACTCGAACGGCTCGCTGCCGTTCGTCGTAATCGCGGCAATCGCTTTGCCGGCGTCGATGACGCTTCCCCCGCCAAGCGAGATGACGATATCGCAGGCGGCTTCCTTCACACGTCGAGCACCCTCTCGCACCAGATCAACTGTTGGCTCGCCGGAGACTGCAAAGGCCTCTGCCGAGAGCGCCGAGACAAGCGATGCGGCGCGCTCTGTCGAAGCGCCAGTCACCACCATCGGCCGGACGCCAAGACTGCGAGCCAGTTCGGGAAGGGACGCAGCCGTGCCTTCGCCAAAGACAATGCGCGTTGCGGTCGCAAACTCGAAGCGCATGGTTTCACCAGTCCGCGGGATCGGGGAAAGCGGCGTTGTACTTCACGCTTTGGCGCGGCTCGGCCATCATCGGCGCAACAGCATCGCGCCACTTCGCGTAGTGCGCCGTCTCTTTGTGCGCCGCTGCCGCGTCTGGCGTGCGATAGACCTCGATCAGCACGAACCGGGTTGCATCGTCCTGTTGCTCGACCACGTCGAAGCGCGCGATACCGGGCTCATGAACACTCGCGCTAGCGTTCTCGATGGTCACTTGCCTGAAGTCCGCCACCGACTCGAACTTGACGCGGACATGCACGAACACGATAAGCATCGGACTTGCCTCCGCTCCCTATCCTACTTCCACGCACCTGAGTGGAAACATCTGATGATAGAAACAAAAACGGGAAGTTCCAAGCCACTTACTGCAGCACGTAGACCGTCATCGACTCCCCTGGTTCCTCGATGCGGAGCTTTCCATCACCCAGATGAGGCTTTGGAGCCGAGGATCCCGCTGCGACTTCAATTTGCGTGCATCCGCTCAAGGCGCTGTCTTTAAGCGGCAACTCCATGTTTCCGCTATTCGTTCCCTTGTTAACAACGATAAGGAGCCTTTCATCATGATGATCGGATTTGCAGCCTTCTCCATTCTCCGCGCGAACAAATGCAAACTCGTTTGAATCAGCAAACACGTTCTGCTCGATGCCCTGCTTAAGTTGCGGGTGGTTGTTCCTGAAACCAAGCAAAGCTTCCGTCCATTCAAAAACAGCCTGTTCCGCAGAAGTGCGCCCCTCTCGCGTAAAGGCATTTCGAGTGTCTCCCGGAAAACCTCCGGGAAAGTCATGCCGGTCGTCGGGATCAGGGCCACCGGGCATTCCAATCTCGTCACCGCTGTAAATCTGCGGCATCCCGCGCAGTGTAAGCATCAGACCGAGAGCTAGCTTCAGCTTGGACTCAGAGCCGCCAGCCTCGGTAAGAAAACGCGTGGTGTCGTGATTGCCAATGAACGTCACCAGACGCTCCGGGTGCGGGTACAGTGCATCCTGACGCAAAACATCGGCAAGTTCTGTCATCGGTTTGTCTTGAGCCAGGACATCGCGCAGTATGAAGTGAACCGGAAAATCGAATGGGGTGTCGAGTCCGGTATCGATCTTATTGTGTGCGTCGCCTCCAGCAAAGAATGAGGTCACTTCAGGGTCGCGGTTAAAGATCTCTCCAACCGTCGTCAGATGCGGATAGGTACTGTGCAAGGCGGCGTGAAAATCCTGCCAGAATGCGCGGCTTACATAAGGAAACGTGTCCAGCCTGATCCCGTCCACGTTCGCCGTTTCAACCCACCACAGCGCATTTTCGATCAGGTATTGGGATACGAGAGGATTCTCCTGGTTGAGATCTGGCATGGCATCGGTGAACCATCCGCTCGTGATGTTGCGCCACTCACGTTTTGGGGCATGAGGGTCGACAAGCCGATAAAAATCGTGTTCCGCAGAAAGGTGATGCTGGAGCGTACCGTGAAGCCAGTCAGGCGCGGGTGGATCGCTGATCCACGGATGTTGAACACCAATATGATTCGGCACCAGATCGATCACGAGTTTCATGCCTTGGGCGTGCAGAGCATCGGAGAGATGCCGGTATTCCGCCAGCGTGCCAAAGTGCGGATCGATGGCGTAGAGATCGGTAGCTGCATAGCCGTGATAGGAATCCGACATTCCAGAATTTGAAACCACGGGCGTCGTCCACACAGCCGTAACCCCGAGTTTCTTGAGGTAATCGAGATGCTGTTCGAGTCCCACTAGGTTTCCGCCATGCCAGCCGCGCGGCGCAGCGCGATCATCTCCTGGCGGATTAGAAGCCGAGTTTCCGTGCGCGAAGCGATCCGGCATGATGAGGTAGAGAACATCGGCAGATGAAAAGCCGCCGTGCGCGTCCTCTCGCGTCGACCGCGCCGCTAGCTCGTAGGAGATGCTCGCTTTGCCAAAATCGCTTTCAGCGATGATCGCGAGCTTCTGCGGCGCCGCGGATCCGATTCCGAGCCACAGAAAGGCCCAATGGCCATTCTCTGAAGTCTGGGTGCGATTGAGAGTCACAGCTTTCCCTTCGACCGAGAAGCGCGCGTGATTCAGCCCTTGCCCGTGGAGAAGCAGCATAGGATTGGGAAGGCCCGTCCACCAGCCCGGCGGGTAGACTTTGTCGATGCGCGGCACTTGCCCCCCAGTCGAAGGGCTAGACTGCTGCGCTTGTAACGCGAAAGCCGCATAGCTCAAACACGCGGCCAGAAATACAGAAAGCCAACGTCGCATCGTAGCTCCCATGCGATTATCGCTCGATCACTTCGCGGATGTGAGCGGATGTCGAGCGCAAGACCTCGCGCAGGTCGAGGTCAGAAGTGATTGTTTTCGTAATGTTAAGCAGCAGCTCAAGCCGGTCATTGCGGTGCTGCAACTTCCGCTTGCTGCAACTCCCGCTGCGCGGCTTGTGCCCGCCTAGATTCAAACCGTCATCGATTCCAGCAGTCACACTGCTCGTTCTCCCCCTCACCTCTCTGTTCGAGTTTCCGGACTTGGCGCCTTGTTCTGCGTTCTGCACCACTGCTCGAAAGCTCTGTAGCCCCATGCGTATGCAACCACTAACCACACTGCGAGGGCAAGGAGGTGAGGAAGCACCCAGCCTGCCGTCGCGCCCACCAGGCTCACCTTGCGCATGATGCAGTTCATGGGGAAGATGGGGATACAGTAGGCGACCATCCTGATTGCTGGCGGCATGGCGTAATAGGGCCAGGTAAAGCCCGACAGGATAAAGAGCGCGGAAGCCATGTACATGTGGATATGCAAAGCGAAGAGCGGATTCTTGCAGAGGCCGAAGTAGCCATAACCCATGCTGACTTGAAGGACGACGTAGATAGTGCAGGCGATGAAAACCAGGAAGAGATTTCCTCGGTGAGGCGTTCCGAATACCCAGAAGACGCATGCGACCGCGCCGTACATGGAAGGGAGAGCGATGGAGGAGGCGCCGATCACCTTGCTCACGAACAACCGCGGTATGCTCAGGTTGTGCGAATTGAGGTCACTGCGGAGTTGATCGCACCGGTCGTGTCCGATCGAGACGCCGACGCCCATGCGGATGACCCCCTGGGCAGCAGCGCAGACCAGACCAATGAGAATGAAATAGCTGTAGCTCCCGGTGGGATTGAAGAGCGGACGCTCGGCGTATGTGATGGGCCGCGCGACGATAGCGGAGTTGCCTTCCAAGGTTGGACGGCCGCCTCCCGGGACTCCGGATGCTTCCAACTCTCTGCGATCGATGCCCACCTGGAAAGTGCCTGCAACCTCACGAACCGCGCTTAATGGAGGGCCTCCGCTGAGGGCATTGCTGCCGTCAAGCAGAACCGCGACTTTCGGGGACCTGTGGGCGAGTATGTCGCGCTCGAAGTTGAGCGGAAACACCACGCACGCGTAGGCCTCCTGGCGGCGGACCAGGGATGGCAATTCGGAGGGAGTGTTTGCCCATCCCACGATCTGCACGCTGTCGGATGCGCGCAGCGCGCGGACAAACTCACGCGACATTGCCGAGTGATCCTGATCGACAATTACGATGGGAGCATGCTGCACACGCCCCTGCCAGAACGCGCCGCCGAAAACGAATGCGTAGAAGAACGGGCCACCGATCAGCAGAGGGTAGATCCGGGAGTCCGAGAGAATCCTCTTCACCTCTCGCAGGCACGCGGTCAGCAATGAATCAGCCATTGATTTCGCTCCCGCGAGGGTTGTGCCTGAGTATCCGCAGCGTGCCGGCCCAGGCCATGGCCAATCCCGCAACGCTCCAGCCGATCAGGGTCCAAATCTGGTTTCCGCAGTCGGCCAGAGTTCCTCCCATCACGATGATCTTCTTCAAAATGAAAGACATGGACATCATGGGCAAGGCATATGCAAGGACAAGAACGGGCTTTGGGAACGCCACCAGCGGCCAGGTAAATCCGGAGGCCAGGTAGTTGGGCAATGTAATGGCCGTGGCAGCTTCGGATGCTACGATGGCATCTCCGGAGAGGGCAGACAGTCCGTATCCGACAGAGGCAAGCGCGGCAGGCCACCAGATAATCACCACCCAGAAGGAGATGCCGGTGCGGACAAACGGCGCTCCGAAGACCAAATGTTTCATCCCGAAGACGAAGAGAAACAGGAATGGAACCGGGGCCAGGCAGGCGAGCACCTTGCCGGCAGTCAGGGTGAAGACATTCCATTGATAAGAGGAGAGCGGCTGAAAAGCACGCTCGCCGTATTCAGAGGAACCGGAACGAACCGTGCACAGGAAAGCCGTAATCTGCAGCGCGATGCACGCGGCCCCGAAGGGAACGAAATTGAGGTAGTTCGAGGTGAAGGCGGGGTTGAACAAGATACGCTGGCCAACGCCAACGGGCACTGCTTCGCGCAAGGCGACCGATTCCTTCACGCCGTGGATAGATTCGATCATCCGGGCATCGGCGACTACGGAGTATGGGGCAAGCACGGCTGCGGCATTGGATAGCTCGATCTTTCCAGCAAGATAATTCGACTGATCCACCAAGACCTCTATACGGCCGCCCCTGCTGTGTTTCAGATCGCGCTCAAATCCGTAGGGGAAGACGAAGCACACGTGAGCGCTGTCTTCGGCCACCAGGCGTGGAAAGTCCTCCGTCGAGTTAATGTAACCGGCAGATTTGAAGGTCTCATTGGCAAGGATGGCGCGAATGATCTCCCGTGAGAGTTGCGAGTGATCCTGGTCAACGAAAACGACCGGGAGCTGTGTGACCTTCTTCGGCGAATAGATCAAATCAAGGACGAGCGCAAACAGAATGGGACCCGCGATCACGAGCACGAGATATTTCTTCTCGCGCAGCAGCCAGTCCCACTCCCGTTTCGCAATCCTGAGAATGTCGCGGATCACTTTTCACCTACGTTAAGCTCTACTCGAGCTGTCATGCCATTCCGGTAGCGCGGGTCGTCATCGAGCTTGATGACGAGCTGCAGCCCGCGGACGTCCAGGGTGCCCTGTTCGTTGGTAGCCTTCTTGGTGGCGAAATCGGCAGCTTGATTGATGCGAATCAGCCGTCCATACACAACCTTGTCACCGAATGCGGGAAGAACGACCTTGATCTGCCTGCCGATCCGGAGATAGCCGAACTGCGACTCATCCACGTAGACCTTGACCTTGTAGTCATTGGCACGAGAGATGGTGACCATAGGAAAACCGGGAGCTACCATCTCACCGGTGTTCGAGATCTTCTCAGAGACATAGCCAGCCACCGGAGCCACGATGCGTGTTTCACCCTGCAATGCCAGAGCCTCATTCATCTGGCCCTTCGCGGCATCGGCCTGCTGCTGAATCGCGGAATGCTCCTGCTCACGGAGCGTGACTTGCAGCGACTGATCCTGCGCCAATTGAAGGGCCGCTGCCGCAGCCTTCAGTCCGGCTTTTGCCTGTTCCACCTTGGACCTTGCTGCTCCGAGTTGAGCCTTGGCAGCCTCGTATCCGTTTTCATATTGCTCTTCTACCTGGCGCGGAACAACGCCTTCGGCAAACATCCCGTGGAACCGGTTATAGCTGTCCTGTTGCGTCGTGAAGTTGGACTTTGCCTGATTGAGCAATTCCTCGGCCTGGCGCACTTCCTCTTTGCGGGCCTCATATTGCGCCTTTGCCTCGTCGAGCTGATCGATAAAGGCGGCCCGCTGGAACTTGACAGCAGTACCAGCCTGGGCAACTCTCGCCACTGAGGACTGATAAGCTGCCGAAGCAGCATCCACCTTGGCATCGATCTCATTCGACTCGAGCATCACAACCGGGTCGCCCGGTTTCACGGTGGTCCCCTCGTCGACAAAGAGCTGCTTGATGCGCCCCGGCACTTTCGACGAAACGTTGATCTCGTCGCAGTCGATATTGCCGTCAATGATCAGTGTCTTTGTGCTCTTGTGGCAGCCGACGGCTGTGAAACTGATCGTCGCAGCAAGTCCCAAAACAACAGCAATTGTGTATGTGCGCTTCTTTCTCATTTCTGGATCCTCGCAGCAACTTCAGCAATGTCTCCCTGATAACGGTGCAACCGTAGATACGCCAGATCGATTTGATAGAGCGCCTGTTGAATGCCAGTTTGCGATTCAGTGAGTGACACATTCGCATCGAGCACCTCAAGACTGGTACCCGTACCGACCTTGAAGCGCTCGTTCGCCAACCGCAGACTCTCTCCCGATCGTTCGGCAGCCTTATGCGCAGAAACCAGTTCCGTTCGCTGCGATTGCAAATCGAGGTACGCGTTTCTTACAGCAAGGCGCACCTGCTCTTCTGCGTGGTGATACTCAAACTCCGCGCTCTGGAGTTGCGAACGCGCCTCAGAGACCCGTGCGCGGCGCTCCCCGCCGTCCCACAGCTGCAGTGATGCATGTGCGCCGGCAAACCAGGTGGGGTCGGTTTGCGCCAGCTTGCTGGTCACGAGTGCTTTGCCCGAAATGGCTGTGACTTGCGGAAGATAATCCGCCTTTTGCACTCGAACCCCGTCGTGATACGCAGCGACTTTGTCTCTGAGCGCCTGCAGCAGCGGGCTGGAATGCACCGCAGCGTCCATCGACGCATTCAGGTCGACCGCGTCGGCAATCTCGAATAGATTCCCACCTATGTCGATGGGCGCAGATTCTTCCAGCGCCAGAGAGGTGCGCAGCGCCGCCTCGGCAAGGTCCAACTGGTTCCTGGCCTCTGTCAGGCGCTTTTCCTGTTCGGCAACAGCGGCCTCCGCGCGAATGACGTCGTACTTGGCTGCAGTGCCAAGACGGAACGATGTCTGTGCGTGATCCAGATGCTCGTTGTAGGACTTCAGGGCGATGACGTTCAGATCCACGACCTGCCGCGCCAAAAGCACGGATAAGTAGTTCTGCTCGGCTTTGAGGATCACATCGTCATCCGTGTCGTGTGCCGCCTCCGCTGTGGCATGTGAGACTTCACGTGTTGCCTTGATCGCGTTGTTGATTTTGCCGCCGGTGAAGAGTGGATATCCGGCCTCGAGATCCACATGCAGATTGTCCTGCGGCGCCAGAGGAGTTGTGAGGGACTTCAATCCCAGCACCGGCTGCAGGTCAGAGGGAATCGGCGACTCGATTTGGATGGGGCCGTTAAAGCGCAGGTATTGACTTTGAAAGTCGACCCGCCCCCAACGTGCGCTTGCCACTCGGCGCGCGTCGGAGGCGGCTGTTAACGCATCCTGATGCGCCTGCTTGGCAGTCCAGCTTTTCGTTCTGGCCAGGTTGGCAACGGACGCCATGTCGAGATTCAGCGGCTGTTGTGCAGGAGCCGGCGGCTGCTGCGCAACCGCTCCCAGTGAAGAAATTGCTGCCAATGTGAACAGAAAGGACATGAGGCCGCCTTTCCGCACCGGGATGCGCATCGAATTGGCATTCGTCGGTTCCTTGGGGAAAGGCCGGGAACCGCAAGATAGACCGATCGTGCACGCCGGAGTGGGTTCGATAGCGGGAAAACGCAATAACACGAAACTACCCTCTTACTGTGAGGACAGGGCACAGTGCCTCACGATTTACGTGGTTACCGATGGACCAGGGATGCCGGATGGCTACATCGGAAAACGATTCCCGATGCGCTCCCATGATGATGGTGACGGCATGAATTCGCTTTGACACGCGCAGGATGCCTTCGGAGGGAACGCAGGACTCGGCAAGAAAAGTGGCCGTCCGCCGGAAAACTGTGCCTGGAGGTATAAGTGAATTCAGATGCGCTATCACCGAGGCTTCGTTCACCTCCTGCACCAGGAGGCGTTGGTTGTGAAGATAGGTGCGGTGAGGGGGAACTAAGTGCAGAAGGAATAACTGACGATCAAAATCGTTGGCCAGCGCAATGGCATAGGGCAAGGCGGTTTCGGAAGCCGTGTTGAATGCCGTAGCAAAAAGCAGCGGTTTTCCCGAATCGGCTGGATTGCCGAGCCAGGGACCGGACGCATGCGGGCCAACCGTCAGGACCGGACAACAACAGCATTTTGCGATGAGTTGCCCGATCGACCCGAAAAGCAACCTGGCAATACCTTGTCTGCCATGTGAGCCTACAACAATAAGATCAACCCGGTGCGCAAGCGCAAAGGCCTCCATCTCTTCATCCACATTTCCCTTCAGAACAAGGGGCCGAACCTCAACCCCATTCAGTCTTCCGGATTCCAGCCACGCGTTTACAAGGCTGTTGATATCGCGCTCCGATGCCTTGGCAGCGAGATCCACCGCTTCCGGGCCGGCGAGGGTGAATCCGATGGAGGAAACCACGTAGACGACGTAAAGAGTCGCGCGGTAGTGGCGGGCGATGGCGATTCCATGTTCGAGAGCCTTGTCGGTGGCCTCGCTCAGATCGGTGGCGACAAGGACAGATTTCAGTTCGAGGGACTTCAACGGATTGAGCGTATTAGCCACGACTACACCTCTCGGAATGCCTCGCGGCTTGAAACCACGCGAAGCGAAAACGCCGGCGAAGATTGAATGGCCGGTGATTGATCCGGGTTGTCAATACGGGTTCATTCATGCCGCTCTCCGTGTCGTGCAGAATCAGCCTGGTGGGACGAAATGCCCGTTTCAGCGATGCTCAGGCCCAGTCGTTCACAGACGTGAAGTGAATAAGGGTTGTTGGCTGTGAACCTGGCCCCGAGTTGACCGAGCCAGCTAAGCGCCGCTTCTCCGGCCCAGTCGAAATAGGTGACCTCCGACAGGTCGACAACAATGTCGGACAACGCCTTGTGCGAACTTACAAAACTCTCGATCTCTTCCCGGCATCCATCCGCCATGCGGCCCGACATTCGTAGTGTGGAATTACCCAATAAATCGATCCGAAGCATTGCTCATTTCCTATGCCGATGAAAATGCATGCAGAGGGCCATTTCGTCGAATCCGTAACTTGCTGATATTGCTGCGTTAATTAGAAGTGGACCACTTTGTCTGTCAACCTTCGCCTGGCCAAATACGGCCAAGTGGCCAAATATGGCCAGCAAAGCCTTATGATGGTTGGCATGCACGAGAGCCGGTGAAATGCGCGATTCGACTCGCTGGCCGACCGCGAACTTGCTTCTGCGAAAACGTTTGCAGGGTTTCGACTCCAAAGCCGGAAAGGAAGGCCAATGTCAGGACCAGAATCAACGAATGCTGAATCCTGGAATGCCGAGGCGGTAAACCGATACCGCACCATGCTGAAGCTCTCCGCAGCGATCGCCGGGCAGCCCAATAGCCGCGAGGCGCTCCGAAGCGTACGTCAGCATCTGTCGGACCTTCTGGCGCTCGACGGCGTCTTGATGATCCGCCTGGAAGAGGACGGCAAAACCGCACGGCTCATCGCGTGGGATCAGGGAGCGGGAGCGCCGAACTTCAAGGTGGGGGTCAGGATTGATGTGAAGGGAAGCGCCACGGAGAAGGCCCTGGCTGAATTAAAGCCGGTGTTTATTCCGGATCTCGACAAGGCCATGCTGCGCATTCCGCAGCGGGTGGACCAGGCTGACCTTGGATTGGGACGTTGCGGATATGTCTTTCCTATTGCGACTCCACGAATGCAGCTGGGGGCGCTTGTATTTGTTAGCGCCGAAGACGCTGAGTTCAGCAGCGAAGACGTGGAGTTGATGGCCTCGGTGACCTCGCAAATCGCCGTGGCTTTGGAGAGCGAAATGGCGACCGGCGAGGCCGCGCGCTACCGGCAGCAACTTGAAAGTGAGCGCGACCGGCTTGACCTGTTGCTCGACATCAACAATCAGATCATCGTTGAGAAGGACTTGAATCAGCTGTTTCAATCGGCGTCCCGGACAATTCGGAAACACCTTGGAAACGACTGTACCGGCTTTTGGCTGAGAGACGGCGAATCGCATCAATTCGATTGCGCAGTGCTGGATTTTCCAACCCGCAAGGGGTCCCACGAAGACAATCCGGTTCTAGAGCCTGCAGGAGACCTTCTTGAGCAGATGGAAGACCGGATTCCCAGAATATGGACAGAAGAAGAAATCGAAAGGACCTCCGCCGGTGCCTTGCGTACATTAAAGAGAGAATCGATCAAGTCTTTGATCACGGCTCCACTGGTTACGGCACAGGGAGTTGTGGGAATGATGGCGTTGGGAAGCCGCCAGCCGCGCCATTTTAGCCAGTCCGACCTTGACCTGTTGCTTCAGGTGGAAAACCAGATGGCCCTTGCGCTGGACAACGCGATCGCCTATGGACGCCTGGATGCATTCAAGAATCATCTGCAGGATGAGAAGTTGTATCTGGAATCGGAGATTCGCACGGAGCTGTCGTTTGAAGATATCGTCGGCGACAGTCCGGCGCTTCGCAAGGTAATGAATCAGGTTTCGGTTGTAGCGCCAACGCGCTCAACGGTATTGCTGCACGGAGAAACGGGCACCGGCAAGGAACTGATCGCCCGGGCGATTCACAATGCGAGCCCACGCCGCGAACGCACTTTCGTCAAGCTTAACTGCGCGGCGATTCCCTCGGCTCTGGTGGAAAGCGAGCTGTTCGGGCATGAAAAAGGCGCGTTTACCGGGGCATTTGCCCAGAAACGGGGAAGATTCGAGGTCGCCGATCGCGGAACACTTTTTCTTGACGAAGTGGGAGATATCGCCATGGATCTGCAGCCGAAGTTGCTGCGCGCGATCCAGGAGCAAGAGTTCGAGCGGCTGGGAAGCAACCAGAGCATTCGCGTGGATGTGCGACTGATTGCCGCAACGCACCGCGACCTGCAAGCGATGATTCGAGAGAATCAATTCCGCGAGGATTTGTTTTACAGGCTCAATGTCTTCCCCATCGAGATTCCGCCTCTGAGAGAACGGCG
>Ga0335069_10005433_pt1 | contig 18746 bp, 20 predicted proteins | sample Lox_Sample_11_FD_206714 | JGI IMG/M metagenome (GOLD analysis project Ga0335069, IMG submission 206714) | Soil microbial communities from Loxahatchee National Wildlife Refuge, Florida, United States - Lox_Sample_1.1 | ecosystem: Environmental > Terrestrial > Soil > Wetlands | place: USA... | reverse complement strand
ATCGAGGCGGCAAGGAGGAGGCTCCCCCGCATTCGCGGGGCAGGCTCCGGCGTATATAATAATACGTCGATGAAGCCAAGGACGCAGCCAACAACGATAGCACTCTGATTTAGAAGTGGCACTAGGGCTGGAAAGACCCGATCATCCGGTTGATGTCGTTTATGCCATTCTCTTTGAGATAATTTTCCATTCCTTCGATAATTTCGACTGTCGCCAGGGGATTGATAAAATTGGCCGTTCCGATCTGCACCGCTTTAGCGCCGACCATCAGGAACTCAAGCGCGTCTTCGGCCGTCATGATGCCGCCGATGCCGATCACCGGCACGGACACTCTCTGGATAACCTGCCAGACCATGCGCAGCGCCACGGGCTTTATCGCCGGACCGGATAAGCCGCCGGTTATATTTTTCAGATGCGGACATCTTGTATTTAAATCAACGGACATTCCCGTCAAAGTGTTGATGAGCGATATGATGTCCGCGCCCGCTTTTTCCACAGATTCCGCGATTTGCGCGATATCCGTTACATTGGGCGTAAGCTTGACGATAACGGGCAAGCCTGTTTCATCCTTTACCGTGCGCGTGACTCTGGCGGCGATTTTCGGATCGGTGCCGAAACTCGCTCCGCCCTTCTTGACATTGGGGCAGGAAATATTGACTTCCAGGGCGTGCACACCTTTGGCCAAGCTCAGTTTTTTTGCCACCTTTTTAAATTCGTCGTAAGTCTCGCCATAGATGTTGGCAATAACCGCCGTATCATATTTACGCAAAAAGGGAAGCTTTTCCTCAATAAACGCCTCGACTCCGATATTCTGCAAACCGATGGAATTGAGCATGCCGCCTGTTGTTTCCATGATGCGCGGCGGCGGATTTCCCAGCCGCGGTTTCAGCGACAACCCTTTGACAACAACAGCGCCAAGCCTGTTTAAATCAACGTAGCCCGCGTATTCTTCTCCGTAGCCGAAAGTGCCCGAGGCTGTCATCACCGGATTATTCAATTTTAACCGCCCCAGTTTCACGGCCATTTGCGGAGATGCTTTTGATGTCATGTTGTCCCCAAATTATTCCCAGATAATGTCCCGCAGATTAAATACCGGGCCATCGGCGCATACCCGCTTAAAAGCGAGAGTGCAATCTTTATCCCTGATAGCCACCGCACAGCCCATGCAGGCGCCTACGCCGCAGGCCATCCGCTCTTCCAGCGACACCTGAGCGCTGAATTTACTTTTATTTAAAATCTTTGCCAGTGACTTGAGCATCGCGCCCGGTCCGCAGGCATAAATGGACGTATTCTCCGGCACATATTGCTTTATGTCCTTTTGAAAAATCTGCGTGACAAAACCTTTTTCGCCCATCGTTCCGTCATCGGTGCAGACACTGATATTGCGGCAAAGCCTCCGCATGTTATCAAGGCCCACTACGGCAGAGGCGTTCTGAAATCCATTGTATATCATCATGTTCGATAAAGGGTGCGTCCGGCGCAGATTTTCGGTAAGCATTGACAAAGGCGCGATGCCGATTCCTCCGGCGATCATCACAATATTTTCTTTTACAGACAGTGTATCGAATCCATTGCCCAGCGGCCCGTTGATTTCCACCTGAGAATCTTCGATCAGCCCCGCCATAATCCGCGTGCCCTTGCCCACGACCTGGTAGAGCAATTCGATCACGCAATAATTTTCGTTTCGGGAAAAGGAATAAATGCTGATTGGACGGGACAGAAACGGATCGTTCAATCCGGCGATGCGAATCATGACAAACTGTCCCGGCAGCGGATTTTGAAAGGACGGCGCCACCTTGATTTTCATCAAAAAGCAATTATCCTGAACCGCTTCGTTCTCTGAAATTTCACCGATGTAAATATTTGCCGCCATTTTAACCCGATCAATCAATCATTGAACTTAATTGCCGCCCCCAAAGCCAGTCGCGGGAAGGCTTTGCGCGGGGCGATCCCCGCAATCACACATTAAAAATTAATTGTTTGTATCCTCCGCCCACATAATCAAGGCATCTTCATAGGTGTCTGAATAATAAAGCGGCCTTATTCCTTTTACTACAAAACCGCATTTTTGGTAAAGCTTTATTGCTTCGGTGTTTGATTCTCTGACTTCCAGTGTCTGCGATGTAACTTTATTCTCCCGGGCGATTTCTCCCATCGCCCGCATAAGCCCCAGAGCAAGGCCATGCCTTCTGTATTCTTTTTTTACCGCAAGATTTTGCAAATGCATTTCGCCCGCCACCATCCAGAAAATTATGTACCCGCCGACAACGCTTTTATTTTCCGAATTGATCCGCGCGCAGAGACACCGCGCATGGCCGCTTGCAAGTTCTCGCGTGAACATGCCCGGGCTCCAGGGTGACGCGAAGGATTCACCTTCGATAATCAATATTTGCGGCAGGTCGTCCCTGTCCATCAGATCAATGATCACCTTGGGAAAAACTTTTTCAGAAGACATGGAATATTTCCAATATTACGGCCGCCGCTAAAAATATCGCGCAAAAAACGGGAATAGCACTCCGGAGTTTCAGCATGTTAATGGCCACGGCAATTCCCACAAGCGGCAGAAAATAGTACATAAAAGAAAGCGTCGACAGGATGACCGTGTTAAATTTAGGATACGCCCAAATGACAGAAGGAATAAAGATCGCCTGAAAGACTAAAAGAAAAACGATATAAAATAAAAGTACTTTGATTAATCCCAGATAGTTTTTTTGTTCTATGGCGCGGATGTTATTTTCATTGGCGTCTTCCAGAGCTTTGTCGGACAGGACATCGTTTGTTTTAATAATGAAAATATCCATCTGCCTGGCTAAAATGCCGCAGGGAATGGCCAGCAGAACGGATAGCGAAATGAATGAAGGCGATACGCCCCCTGATTTTGAGCCCGCGATTATGGCAATTGATGTCGCCAAAACAGCGGTCAGGGAATCGTTGGGTGGAATATAAGTTCCCAGCGGCAGGCGGTCAATCCAGATGAGTTCGATCAACGCCCCGATGATCAATCCGGCGTATAAATTATGTAATAATAGCCCCATCACCGGCGCGATGACAACAGGGCGGGAGATCATGGCTTGTATAAAGACACGATCCAGACAAAGCACAGAGCCGAAAAAAGATACTAAAATAATGTCGGTAACCAATTTAATATCAACCCTTATGATTTGGCAAAACGATTCGTTTCAAACTCACGCCGCGAAATATTACGCGAGAAACACTTTGAATAGATAAGACGCGCAGGATATGAAGATGAAACTTTCGCGGTCATGTGAATTTCTCTATTTTTCTTTCTTCCAGTAATCCTTAAGAGCTTCTTTAATATTAACGGCCCTGCTTTTCGGCACCCTCTGCAGCTCCACAAAAACGCCTGTTTCTTTCAGCAGGTCTTCAAGACTTTGTATTTCATCATCACATAAAAAAACGGAGGTGGAACAACAAATCCTGTATTCATTATTATAAATATTGCCTATATTTAATCTGTCAAAGCGGAATCCCCGCCTGAAAGCTTCGCACGCGTCGGCGACACAACTGAATAATACGATCGTGTTCTTTCCCCTGCCATGCGTGTAGGTATAATGCTGAACAAAATCATCCACGGAACTGATAATGACTTCGATATCGCTAGGCACGGCCATTCTGAGCACTGTTTCAAAAAAAGGATCGGCGGCTACTTTGTCATTAACAACAATGATGCATTTTGCTTTAACAAAGGGCACCCATGCTTCCAATATCTGACCGTGAACCAGTCTGCTGTCCACTCGAACCAGGGCTATATTTAAATCTTTTGCCAAATCATTACCTATTCGCTTTCTTGTTTAAAATTTCGCTGGCCAGCAAAATATTTTTTTCGCCGTAATTTTTAATAAGGCAGGCAAATTCCCTCAAGGTTATATCTGCTTTGGCTTCGGACAATTTGAGCACCATGGGTAAATTCACGCCGGTAAGAACTTCTACTTTTCCCTCTTTTATAAAAGAAAGCGAAATGTTGGAAGGCGTTCCTCCGAAAAGATCGGTCAAAATCAAAACGCCTTTACCCTTATCAAGTTTCTTGATGGCGGCGCTGATTTCTTTTTTTATATCTTCAACATCTTTCGTCTGATCGACGCAGATATGCATCGTGTCTTCTAAAGGACCCTTGATTAATTCTGCGGATTTTATTAATTCATCTCCCAGGTTGCCATGCGTAGTTATAAGCGTACCTATCATGTTTTTCCCCCTTTAAACGCATTGATGCGATGATGCCGCCTTTGCCCCTGCTTTCAAATTTAAGTAGGTAAGCTAATGGATTGCATCATAATTGTCAAGATTTATGGAAGGATTGCCTAAATTAATTTTTAAGCTCTCCCTTCCATGCAACCTGTTGAATTAAAACGGATTCTTAATAATAAACGGCCGGATAAGCGGCATTTCCATTGAGCTTTGCTTCTGTATGACGTTGATCACTGTGCTTTTCGGTGTGGCCTTAGTTGTGGCTTTTCTCATGAAGGAAATCCGGCCGAAGGACGCGTATGTATCCGCCGATGCTGCCGCTAACTGATTGTGATTAAACCGTGCGCATCGTGCATGTCAACATTTTAAGACTTTCGCTAAAGCATCGGTGAGTCCCGATTGACGGGAAATGCGTCTCGCGATCGCCTTAGTCAACAAATCTTCACCTGCCCATATATCCACGTTATCACTTGCGCGCGTAATGCCCGTATAAATAAGTTCCCTCGTTATAAACGGGACATCGCGGCCGGATAAAACAAGCAGGACTTTTTTAAATTCCGATCCCTGGCTTTTATGGACCGTCATGGCCCAGGCTGTTTCATATTGAGGCAGCGCTGACGGCAAATATTTTCTCACCGCATTTTGCTCATCTCGGAAAAAAACCCGCAGCTGATTATTTTCTTCAGGGTCCTTCAGGATAATGCCCACATCGCCGTTAAATAAACGCGACCGGTAATCATTCTGTAAGATCATCACCGGCATTCCCTCATAAAAAAAATCCCGCGATTGAATAAGCCCCGCATCCCTAAGAACTTTCTCCACATAAAGATTAATTCTTTCCGTGCCCCAGATTCCCACGCGCAAAGCGCATAGAATACGGAATTTTTCGAATATATTAAAAATAGTTTCCGGGGCAGCTTCGCCGGAAATTGCCGCTTCCAGGTACGGCCTGTAATTTTCAACGACGCCCTCGCCAAAATGTTTCCATAATCCCGCGCTTTCGGTTATTTCAGTCCAGTGAATATCCTTATATTTTCCTGCTCGAAGAACCTCGAGGGATTCGTGTGACTTGCCATTTTTAACATTCTGACTCAAAAGGCCGATGCCGCTATTCTCAGGGAATCGGTAATTTTTTTGCAGGTATATAATATGATCCTGAATTCCCGCGGATAATTTCCCTGATTCAATCTCTTCACCGGATAAATAGGCAATCTGCCGGACAAATTCAGGTGAATAAGCACCCGAAGCGCCCAGAGAACTTATATCCCCTAAAACGACTCCGGCTTCAACCGACGCGAGCTGATCTTTATCTCCCAGTAAAATTAAACGGGCCGCAGAAGGCAAAGCGGCAATCAATTTTGCCAATAGAGGCAAATCCACCATCGAGGCCTCGTCAATGACAACAAGCTCATAAGGCAAATGATTTTTTCTATTGAACCGGAAATAAGGCGAATAACTGATGGAACCCAAAAGTCGATGAATAGTTTGCGCCGCACCGGGTATCATGTCTTTTATGGACGCGGAACAATTTAATTTTTCCTTCATTTTATTGACCGATTCCTGCAGGCGCGCGGCGGCTTTTCCGGTAGGCGCGGTAAGCGCAATCCGCATGGGTCTGCCGCCCGCATCCAGCATCAAAGCCATAATTTTTGTAATGGCCGTTGTTTTCCCCGTCCCCGGACTGCCGCTGATCACCAGAAATTTTTTCAACATCGCGGCGGCGGCGGCAACCTTCTGCCAATCGGTCTTCCCTTCGGACTTTTCATTAAAATACAGCCGCAGTTTTTTTTGAAATTCGGCCTGATCGGACTGATTCGATATTAGTTCATGATTTCCGGAGATGCTTTGGAATAAATATTGAGCCACATCTTTTTCATATTGCCAGTAGCGCTGCAAATAAAGACGTCCGTTTTCATTAAGGATTAAAGGCTTAAAATCTCCGGGAGCTCCCACGCAGGGCGATGATCTCAAAGACGCAAGCCACGAAGGCAATGGCGGACATTCTATGATGTTTTTCCCGTCTTCACTTGTCCATATAATTTGACCTGCGTAATCGTTTAGATTCAAAAAGATATGTCCTTCTCTTACGCACCGGCCAACCAGCGCTGCCGCCAGAAACAATGCTTCGCTTTTTTCCCGGCCAAAAGATGATATAAATTCCCCGAAATGAATATCCATCGGAGAAAAATAATTGTTCAAAAAACTATCCATCTTTTCCGCAGCCAGCATGTGTCTCATCCACATCGCAAACGATCATGTTACATCTGTTATTCTTTTTTCATGTCATGTAATTCCATTTTCAGGGACAACAGCGCGAGCATGTCCTTCAAAGAAATAATGCCCTCCAGCTGATCGCCGCTGACAACCAGTAAACGGCTGTTCCCCGTGCGATTCATGATCTCCAACGCTTTATTGGCATCTGCCTCGGGTCCGATGGTTGTTTCTTCATTACAGGGCAGGGCCACCGCCCCCACCGTGTATCGCGTCCATTCTTCCCGGGGAATCGACGCGATCTGTTTCACAAAAATACAGCCAGCCAACCTGCCGAAAGAAAGCACGGGATACGCCTGGAAATGGTGTTTATACACATAGTCGCTGATAAATTCCGCAAGCGATATGGACCGCGGCACAGTCACGGGATTTTTAACCATCAGCTCTTTTACTTTTTTAGTATTAAAAAGATCGTGAACTAAAAGCTGCCTGTAGGAAATTTGCGCCGCCGAGCGGACAAACAGGCCTATCAAAAACCACCACAAACCGGCCGCGAAATTTCCCCTGACCATGTAAATGATGCCCATAATAATTAACAGCAGTCCGAAACCGGAACCGATCTGCGCGGAAATATCCGTTGACCAGTGTATATCTTTTTTCCATTTCCACAACGCGGAACGCAATATTCTTCCGCCATCAAGAGGAAAGGCCGGAATCAAATTAAAAACCGCCAGAATCATGTTGGACCAGGTCAGATAACTCACAACGCCGTTGACAGTCACCGGCCAGCCGCTTCTTTCTCCAAGACCATATAGTAAAAAAAAGACAAAGCCCAGAAAACAACTGGCAAGCGGACCGACAATGGCAATCATGAATTCAGCCTTGGGATGAGGAGGCTCATGTTCCATCTGGGCGACACCGCCAAAAATAAAGAGCGTTATTTCTTTAATGGAAAGCCCGTAATGCCGGGCCATCAGAGAATGGGTCAATTCATGAGCAATAATGGATAAAAAGAGTCCTGCCGCGCCAGCCGCACCCATCCACCAATAAGATTCACGGGAAAGGTTTTTGTAGTATTCCGGAAAAAGGCCGCTCGCCAGTGACCAGGTTATTAAAGCCGCCAGAATCAGCCAGCTCATGTCTATATTTATTTCAAATCCAAATATTTTAAAAAGATTTACCTTCCTGCCAAACATAAATCCTCCTCATAAACGCTTTTCTTGATATTATAAGTGTTGCGTGATGAAAATCAATGATTTCAATAACAAATTATTTAAAGAAAGTTTACTAAAATAAATGGGATGACCTGTTTAACAACAAAGAAAACTGTATATTCATGAACTTGAAAGAATTTGCTCCTTTACTTAATTCATGTTATTATTGCTTTATAAAATTTCTCGCATATAAAAATCAATATTTTAAAAAATATTGATCCCAAGGAGACCATATATGAAAAAATATCTTTTATTATTCGGTTTATTATCGGTCTTTCTTTCTCAAACGGCAATGGCCGATCTTTATAAGTGGGTGGATGAAAAAGGAGAAGTCCAGATTACGGATTATCCGCCTCCGGAGAGTAAAAATGTAAAAAATGTCCAGGTTTATAAAGCCCCGCCGGAAAATCCCGCAAATTCGCAAAACGATACCGATCAGACATTATCGAAAGATAAAGCCGAAAAAGGAAAAGAAGTTATTCTCTATACCAAGAACGATTGCCGGGATTGCGACAGGGCGCGTGAATTCTTAAAATCCAAAAATATTCCTTTTACCGAATATAACATGGACACGGATGTGAACGCGGCCGCCCAGAGGAAAAAAATAGATGACAGTCAGGATGTTCCTTTTGCCATCATCGATAAAAGTCAGGTCTTTGGATTTTCGGAAACTGTTTATAACAAAGCATTGAAGCTAAACCCCTGATTTTATAAAAATGGAAACCACCATATATTACTATACGGGAACGGGGAACTCTCTGTGGACGGCAAAAAAACTATCCGCGGCGCTAAATAACACCGAGCTTATACCGGTAACAGCTTCCGGCTCGGCCCCCATTAATCCTGATTCAAAAAACGTCGGCTTTATTTTTCCCGTTCACATTTGGGGAATACCTTCAAGGGTTGTTGATTTTTTAAATCGGTTGGAAGCTGACCCAGCGAAATACTATTTCGCGATCGCCGTTAATGCCGGTCAGGTTGCCGCCACGCTGATCCAGTTGAAAAATCTGCTGCGGGAGAGGAACATCAAGCTATCTTCAGGATTTTCTGTCAGTATGCCCAGCAACTACATTCCCTGGGGCGGGGCCATCGCGCAAGAGAAGCAGCAGAAAAAATTCGATGATGCTTTGGATAAAATAGGCCGTATTGCTTCATCCATCCGCGCAGGTGACGTAAAAACGCCTGAAAAAGGAGCCGCATGGCAAAATATTTTCCTCTCGGCGATGTATCGCTTATCCCGATCTCATGTTCCCCAAATGGATAAATCGTTTTGGGCGGACGAAAAATGCACCGGCTGCGGAATCTGTGAAAAAATCTGTCCCGCGCAAAATATTTTACTCAGCGACGAAAAGCCGGTATGGCAGCATCATTGCGAACAATGCTTTGCCTGTCTTCAGTGGTGTCCCGAAGAAGCCATTCAATATGGCAGGAGCACCGCGAAGAAAAAACGCTATCACCATCCCGAAATAACGTTAAAAGACATGCTGTCCTGCGTATCTGTTAAAAAATAAAGTTAAATTTTTTTCTTGAAATATTTGAACGCCCCATCGCGGCATATCGCTATTTTTGACGAAAAGATTTTCGAATATTTCACGCTTTGAAAATGTAATCAAAAAGGAACTGTTCATTCACTTCAAGCGGTTTTAGGCTTTTCTCCACTTTCATACTCATGATCGCGCCTTCCCAACTGTTAAAGATATAAAGCGCGGTCTTATCCACATCCAGGGATTTTGACAGATGGCCCGACTCCTGAGCTTCGCGAAGAACATCGGAAAAATACTTGATGATAACACCGGCTTGTTTTTTAAGTTTCGTCTGGAATACGGGACTTGTGTCACCCATCTCCTGAGCGAAGTTGCCGATCGGACATCCCAGCGTATAATTATTTGACCGGAAAGCTTTATTGAAGGATTTGTTCAGGAGCCGTATCCGCTCAAGTGGTGGAACAGATTTATCACGCAAATATTTTGTAAAGATTTTGTTATAGAACTCCATGTAGTAATCGATGACAAGCAGGCCAAAGTCTTCCTTACTTTTAAAATAATTATAAAATGAACCTTTGGGAAGCCCTGCCTCATCGAGTATTTCCTGAACTCCCGTGTCATTGTAGCCCTTAAGATGCATGAGCTTTGCGCCCACGGCAATAAGTTCCTGTTTTTTGTTTGTCTTCATAAAAATCGTTCACCTCTATATTTGTACGTAAGTTAAACAGCCTGACGGATCATGTCAAGCATTTTTACCGGCAACCAATCATCATGGTGTTTGTAATTATTTTTTTTGCGATCCCGGGAATTGTCCGCTTACCAAAAATTCCGCATTGTCTCGAGAAAAAAATGCTTGACAAAATAAACAGACCGGTCTAATTTTAGAACATGCATAGCATAAAACCTGTAAATTCTCATCATTAAAATATAAAAAGGAGCCCCTATGAAAACAAAGATCACCAAATTATTCGGGATTGAATATCCGATTATCCTGCCCGGCATGAGCTGGATTAGCGTGCCGGAACTTGTTGCGGCGGTATGCAATGCCGGAGGAATCGGCTATCTCGCCACCGGCCCTTTAAGCCCGGATAAAACAAGGCAATCCATCAGACGAATAAGAGAGCTGACCGATAAGCCATTCGGCGTGGGAGCCACTCTTTTAATGCCGGGCGCTTATGAAAACGCGCTGGTCGCCATTGAGGAAAAGGTTCCCGTTCTGAATATATCCTTGGGCAAGGGCGAGAATCTGATTAAAAAAGTACACGCATACAACGGCAAAGTGATCAGTACCGTAACCACCGTCGCGCACGCGCTGGCCGCGGAAAAATCCGGGGCGGACGCTCTGCAGGTGACAGGTTATGAAGCCGCCGCTCACGCAAGTCAGGTGACAACCATGGTATTGGTCCCTGCGATAGCCGACGCGGTAAAAATACCCATCGTGGCGATAGGCGGAATCGCCGACGGCAGAGGCATGGCAGCGGCTTTCGCTCTGGGTGCTGAAGGTGTGGGAATGGGAACAAGGCTCTCCATCACAAAGGAAAGTCCCGTTCATGATATTTCTAAAAAAAAGCAGCTGGAATGCGGGGCGGAGGACACCATCTATTCCAATAGATTTGACGCGCTGTACTGCAGAATTCTGAAGACCCCTTCCGCCGAAAAGGCCGTCAAGCGGGGCCGCAATATTCCCAAAGGAATCATGGCCTCGTTTGCGATTGCCAAATCACTGAATCTTCCCTGGATGAAACTGGCAACATCCATTTTATCCGGCCCTCAGGGTGAAAAATCAGAAAGACCTGACAACGCCGCGGTTAAAACAAATACCGGGTCGAAAACAAATAAAAATAAATCTTTCGTCAGCGCGATGATTAAAAACTCTAAGTCGGGAATGAATCTGGCGCACATGGCTCAGGCTTATGAAGTCATAAAAAAAGCGACCGAGGAAGGCGATTTGGAAAAAGGCGTGTATCTTTCCGGTCAGGTTCAGGGAATCATTCATGACATTCCAACCGTGGCGGAGGTTATCCATCGAACGGTTGAGGAATATAATAAAATTCAAAGAGATATGGCGGGCAAGACAGCCTGAACGCTTTCGCGCATTAATCTAACATATTGAGGAAACCGACGACGCAGCCAAGAACGTTAGCCTTCAAAATCCAACGGAATTAAGGGTTTCATTGTGGCTATATACTTCCTGCAAAGGTCGCGATACACGTCAATGCCATCTTTGGCCATTAACTTCTGGGCATCGGTAACATCATGAGTAATTTTTGCCGGATTGCCCGCGACGATTTTACCGGCGGGAATTCGCATTCCTTTAGGCACAATCGAACCCACGGAAACAAAAACATCTTCTTCGCATACGACATTAAAAAGCACAATAGCGCCTATGCCGATCACGCATCTGGATTTGATGTGCACGTCATGAAGGATTACGCCGTGAGCGATAGTAACGTCTTCTTCGATGATAACTCTTGCGCCGGGATAAACATGAATAACGGCATTATCCTGAACGTTGGAGCGGTTGCCGATAACAACCGGCCCAAAATCAGCGCGAATGGAAACACCGGGAGCGATTAAACATTCGTGGCCGAGTTCCACATCGCCGATTAACGAGGCCTGCGGATGGACAAAGGAATCATCCGGCACCCGCGGCCTTTTACCATCAAATTCATAAAGCGCCATCATGATCTCCTTTTTGGAGGGATTATTGATTCAGAGAAATATTAACCGAGCCGCCTCTGCCCAAAATATCATGCAGATGCACATAGCCCTTGAGTTCCTTTTTTCGATCGACTACCGCAAATGAAGTGATTTCCCGCTTCTGCATCATTTCCATCGCCTGCGCCAGCGATATATTTTCTTCAATCGTTCTGGGATTGGCGGTCATGATTTCATCAACGGTTTTTTCCCTGAAAGATATTCCCTTGCCAACCATCCGGCGCACGTCGCCGTCGGTGAGAATTCCCAGCAATTTATTTTTCTTATCGGTGATTAAAACGAATCCGACATTTTTACGGTTAATTTCCTCTATCGCCTTTTGGGCTGAAGCTCCGGTGAGCACTTTGGGAATCTTTTTCCCCGTAATCATGGCATCTCCCACTGTTTCTCTTAATCTGACGCCCAGGTTTCCCCCCGGATGAAACTTGTAGAAATCTTTTTCTTTAAATTGCTTTTCAGCAAGCAGCGCAATGGCCAGAGCGTCGCCAATCGCAAGCGTTGCCGTGGAACTGGACGTGGGAACAAGATTGAACGGACAGGCTTCTTTTTCCACGGATACGTCAATGACAATGTCGCTTGCCCGGGCAAGCGTAGACGCGAGTCCGCCTGTAAAAGCGATGACGGGAGCGCCGATATGGCGAATAGAATTTATGACGGGTACCAGTTCTCTGGTTTCGCCGCTATAGGAAATGGCCAGCAAGATGTCTTCCTTGGTGACAATACCCAAATCTCCATGCAGGCCTTCAACAGGATGGAGGAAAAGAGCCGGTGTTCCCGTGCTGGTTAATGTGGCGACAATCTTTCGTCCGATCAGGCCCGATTTACCGATTCCCGTAATAATCACCCTGCCCTTGGATTTGCAGATCAAATTAACAGCTCGGGAAAAGTTGCTGTCGAGTTTGTCAATCAACTGCAAAATACTCTGCGCTTCTATTTTTAATACATCTTTAGCCCGCTTCATTATATTTTGTTTTTTTATCATTTATTTTGCCTTTTGCTCATTGGGTGTATTTTAATGTTTTTCCGATCAGACACTATGAAACTAGCAAAAATAATCAGATAAAACAAGAATCAATTATATTTTATCCGTTGAGACTACCGCTTTTTTATCAAATTTACGCATGAGCATATGTTGAAAGTACCGGGACTTTTTAAAAATGCTCAGGTGCAAGGCGCGCAAAAACCGAATTGCGAAGCGTATATAGATATAAGTTGAGCAGTGCGGTTTGCAGCGCAACACAGCAGATAAGTTTGTTAAACAGCCCCGTTGCAGGTGCTTATTGACCTTGCGCAAGCTATCTGCTAAAGCATATTTGGAGTACATCAATAGGATTGAACTATGAAGGCAATTTTCATTTCCGATGCTCATTTAAGGAAATCCGGCGACGCGAGATACCAGAAACTGATAGATTTTTTTAATATTATTCAAGAAGGAAAGATCCAAGCGATAGTCAATCCGGACAACTCCTTCGCAAATCCGACTTATATTGATGATCTTTATTTTGCCGGAGATTTATTTGATTTCTGGTTTTGCCGCAAAGAAAAAATTCATCCGGAATTTAAACCGGTCATCGATAAATTGATTGAATTACAAAAGGCGGGAATCCGCATCCATCTGGGCGAAGGAAACCATGATTTTTTCATGGGAGAATACTTTCACGATGTTTTGGGAATGGAAGTGTTTGAGGAAATGGAAGATGCGAGGCTGGATAATTCGTATATCCTGATTGCTCACGGCGACACCGCGGACGAAACCAATATCCGATATATGCTGCTTCGCAAAATTTTACGCAGCCGGGCTTTTTATAATTTTCAACGCTTCGTTCCGGCGTCAATCCGCTGGACATTGGCCGGACTTACTTCCACGGCGAGTAAAGAAATGACAATGGAGGACGGCGACGTACTGGTAAAAAAACTGGCTTCTTTCGCCCTGACTAAGTTTCAGGAGAATTATGACGCCGTTATTCTCGGACATTGCCACGTGCCCAGTTTAAACCATTATAAGGTCGCGGGCAAAAAAAGAACATTTATAACACTGGGAGACTGGATCAATCATTACTCTTTTTTATACTATGAGGATGATAATTTTTTCCTCCAGTATTACCGGCAGTAAATTTAAAAACATACAAGGATTTACTAATACCATTTCTAAATCAAAGATGATATTGAGGCGGCTAGGCCCCAGGCGACGAGGCGTATGTGATCTACGCCATAATGGCGCAGATCATCGGTAAGGAAAATATCTGTTTTTTATTGTGCCCCCTTCGGGTGGCACTCCCGTATTTACATACGTCGAGGAAGCCGACAACGACGCCAACAAAAATAGCGCTTTGATTTAGAAATGGTATAACATTAATGATTAGTGAGGATTCAACTTATGAACTTTGGAGGATTTTATCCGGCGCATTCACTGCGCGACGCATTGTTTGTCGTCGTTCCTGTTCCGTATGACCTGACTTCCACATACCAGCCCGGAAGCCGGAGAGGGCCCATCGCCATCATCGAGGCTTCGACCAATATGGAACACTATGATGAAGAATTAAAGAAGGAAACCTATCTGGCCGGAATTCATACGGCGCCGCCGGTTCATATTGACGCGCGCGGCCCCAAAAATATGGTTAATGCCGTGCGTAAAAAAATTTCCAAAATCGTTGCCGCAAATAAAATACCCGTCATGCTGGGCGGAGAACACAGCATAACCTTTGGCGCTGTGCAGGCGCTTAAAGAAAAATATCCGAAACTTTCCGTTCTGCAACTCGACGCCCACGCCGATTTGCGGGAAAGCTATCAGGGAAGCCCCTACAGCCACGCTTCCGTGGCCAGAAGAATTTCGGAGATATGCCCGTTGACTCAGGTGGGCATCAGAAGCATGAGCAAAGAAGAAGCGGATTTTTTACCGCAAAGCAAGGTTAAATCCTTCAGCGCCGATTTCGTTTCGGAAAACAAAAACTGGTGTGAAAAAATTTGTAAAAATTTAAAAGGCGATGTTTTTGTAACGATTGATCTGGATGTTTTCGATCCTTCCATCATGCCTTCAACCGGCACGCCGGAACCGGGCGGTCTGTACTTCCGGGATGTCCTGCGCTTGCTGAAATCGGTTTCAAAGACATGTAAAATTCGCGGTTTTGATGTGGTGGAACTGACGCCCACTCCCGGCATCGTCGCTCCCGATTTCATGGCGGCTAAACTTATTTACCGTTTCATGGGATACATCACTGAAAAAGCATGAACGCTCGGCAAAGCCTTACCCTTGAGCCGCAAAACAAATATTGAATACTTTACGAAAAGAACTCCTTGACAAATACGGGAGATAATGTTGTATAGTCACCGGTTTTAATATCGCGGGGTGGAGCAGTCCGGTAGCTCGTTGGGCTCATAACCCAAAGGTCAGAGGTTCGAATCCTCTCCCCGCTACCAACTAAATCATTGGTTTGGCGAATTATCGCTAAACTTTTTTTATATACTGCCCAGCATCAAAAATCCGGCCATTTTATTGCAAAGAAGTTTATATATTTATTTTTCTGCATGTAACAATGTTATAATGATAACCAGCTTAATATAATTCAATCAACAACCGACAACTGAGCCGATATAGTTTATCAATATTGGTTAATTAAATGGTGTCATCATTTTGTTACGAATATTTTCGGAATCATCTATCGCCTTAATCAATGAATGCTACCCAGAATGATCCTGTCCATGGTTAGTATCCAATCATTGCTTAAAGGCCGACAAGCAAACTTAATCAGGTCCTCCGGTTTTTTCCTGATCCCGTATAATATCCATTCTGTCTTTGTTCACTGATGCATTTATTATTGGTCAATATCGGCATGGCAACATTAAAGATTTTATAACCGGCGTAATAAATCAAAGATATGAGCTTCATGAGCGCCTGTAATCCAGACTAATCTCGTTCTTTCTCAAAACCCGCCATACCTCATGTGCAGTTACATCGCCAAGTTCCGTAGCTATCAGGAATCTATTCCAGTGGGAAAAACCGGATGGCGGTTGTTTATCCAGAACAGATAAAACCCGCTTTTCCGTATGATTGTTATATTTACGGGGGCGCCCTGCCCGGGACCTATCCAATAAGCCGTCAATACCAAAAGCAACGAAACGTTTTTTCCATTTAGTCACGACGCTTTGATTAATACCAAGATAACGCGCTATTGCCCACCGTCTCTCACCGGAAGCGCTTAACAGAATAATAAGCGCGCGACTTGGCAGACGACGATTGATTGTTTCTTTGCGACTCCAGCTTTCAAGAACATCTCGCTGCGCATCATTGATGCAAATTAATATCGGTTTCATTTTTCATACTTCTCCTTTTTTTTTCAGCACCTCGCGCTTGCCGCCACGATTGTCGGAAATATTTCTGATAAGGATAATTGCTGTTAAAATAATACACTGATAGGATACAATTGTAATATATGTAGTGATTATAACCCCGCGAGAAAATCCAATGCTTCCTCTTTTGATTTCTTCAAAACCAGTTTTTTAGTTCGTGTGAACATAACAATGCCGTTGAACATTATTGACTGAAGGCCCTCTATCCCTGTAATGGCAATCATTTTCACGTACGGATCCGTGTCTTTGATGCCGTCTTTGAATGCATTGTTTATTTCAGTAGAAATCATTCCGCCTCTGACATTACAGACACCGAGTACTGAATGTGGAGGTTCCTTTGCAACTACCTCTTTAAAACGTTTAATTAAGTCTAAGATTTCTTCAGGCTTCTGGCTTGCGAAATCCACGTAAAGAATCCTTTTACCTTTGTATTGGATCCATTCGTAACTTGGCATTATGCGCCTCCTTGAAGATTTTATATAAAAAACATGATAAAATTTATAAACAAAACATGGCAAATAACGTCGCGCTTATCCTCCGACTGCATTACACCTTTCAAGATGAGGATCGACTTCTTTCCGGAAAATCCTCTATTCCATTACTGTCGGTGACAGTGTTTCGGTTATATTTGGCGCTTTAAGCAGTTCGAGTCCGCAGTTGTTCTATACATCCTTAACCGAATATCCGGAATTGATCGAGATGGCCATGTTCATAAAAACATTGAAAAACCCGATTCCTTATTCATGTTCTGCATGGATGCCAGCCACCACCAACGATGTAACAGATGGTATGAACGAACAGGTCTGGCATGCATTAGTATGCAGTGTTTGTATATAACATCGATCCTCTTTCCCCTGCACATCCGTATGGCTTTTTCTGACTCTGCACCGTTCTGCATCCAAACCATCTTGATTGCTGACGGATCAATTTCTTTTACTAACTTTTCCGTAAGAACAGGAGGCAGAATGATCAGGAGATTCTTGACCTCCGGCGGAAGTTCAAGTACGTTGGATAAGCATATATCTCCGTCAATCGTCTTCCCGGATCTATTTAAAGGATACAGGGTGTACCCTCTCCTCTTCAACTCTATGTATGCGAGGTAACCGAACTTTTTCCTGTTGTCAGATACTCCGGCAACGCCCATCACCCGAGGTGCAATAAAATTATCGATTGCATCTTCGGGGAATATGGTGATCATGGCAATATACCATTCATAACCAGGCGTTCCCGGCAAGCCTTTGTTCGACAACTTTCGCAAAAAGAATAATTGTTATAAAAATTATGCATTGATTGACTGCCGCCAATCATTACACCTGATATTGACTTGATTGGCTCCATATAACATTTATCCGTAAGTGTAATTCCGATATCCCGGCTTTGTAAATATTCGTGTAGCATTTTCTGATCCGTTATATTCCAGCCGCAATAACCGGGACTATATCGCAACACAACGTCATTATCATTGAGTGTCCCCCTTGATACTTTACTGGTGAAATACTTTCTGCTTATGTCGTCTGCAAACTCTTCGATCCCGATTGAGCATATCTCATCAAGTAAATATCCCAACAGATGTTCACCGTTTTTAAATAGATCAGATATATAAAGAGAAACATCATGGCCAAGTGTCATTGCAAAAAGGTAATAGACAGCGTTTGCCGTCATCATTTTTGTCAGGGGTGTCCCCGGGTCATTACATTCCGCCCCAAAATAAATAGATTGAAATTGTGAGCGGGTTACTTCCGTTACAACACTGGCCGGCGCGGCGAACCGGCAAAAAAGATCATATGCCTTTTCTACATGAAACGCAGTCGTTTCTGGAATCAAGGAAAATCTATCCCTTTTCCGAAAAGCATAAGCTTTTTGAATATCTATTTTGATTCTTTTAGGATCTTCTTTGATAATTTTTCTCATGATGGATTATATTCTATTAAAATATTGCATATTGAAATCATCCTAAGCTTCAAATAAGACGTCAATGTTTCCCAGCTTTGTCCCAAGAATATCACAACCGGAAGATAGCAAAGAATTAGGGTTATCTTTCATCGCTGCCAGCAATTCAGTGGTCCTGTCCTTCACTTCTTCACTGCTTCCATTCCTGAACAGAAGCGGCCTGATCTGTTTCATGAATCCTGAACCGGCAATGACAAGGGAATTTATCGGATATATAGAGTTCGCGCACTTCCCCTATTTCATGATTTTTTTAACTCCAAAGATTACCTTCCAATAACATAACGATGGGGATCGACTTCTTCCCGGAGAATCTTCAGTTCAATTTCCGTCGGCGGCAGTGTTTCGGTTACCTTTGGCGCTTTGAGCAGTTCGAAACCGCAGTTGTCCTGCACATCTTTAATCGAATATCCGGGATTGATAGAGATGATGCGCATTCGTTTGCTTTTTGGCTCGAAGTCCATGACGGCCATGTTTGTAAATACTTTGTAAGGCCCGGTTCCTTCAGGAAGCCCAGCCTCATACCGGCTATTGCCTCCCTGAAGCCAGCCCGGCGTGGTGATGAATTCACACCTCTCCACAAAACGTCGGGCATCCTGCACGGTCAAGACCATCATCT
>Ga0335069_10005431_pt1 | contig 18748 bp, 13 predicted proteins | sample Lox_Sample_11_FD_206714 | JGI IMG/M metagenome (GOLD analysis project Ga0335069, IMG submission 206714) | Soil microbial communities from Loxahatchee National Wildlife Refuge, Florida, United States - Lox_Sample_1.1 | ecosystem: Environmental > Terrestrial > Soil > Wetlands | place: USA... | reverse complement strand
CCCGACGCGCTGACCGAGGAAAGGGTCTGGCGTTTCGGGGTCCATGGCTTGTCCTACGAATATATCGCCGGGGAATTGCCAAGAGTCGAGCCCAGAGCCATCGCTGGGCGCACGATCGTGGCCCATCTGGGAAGCGGCGCCAGTATGTGCGCCTTGGTCGGCGGCAAAAGCGTAGCCACCACGATGGGCTTCAGTGCCTTGGACGGGCTGCCCATGGGCTCCCGTTGCGGCGTCCTCGATCCCGGCGTCGTGCTCTAGGAGAAAAGCAGATGAGCCCAGCGACCATTGAAACCTTGCTTTATCGCCCAACAGAATCTGTCACGCTGGCTACACAGGCGCGTAGTCTGGCGATCATGGCCGACCACCCCAAGTCCTCCATCCGCATATGGAGCATCGAGCAGAAGGCTCGTGTGCTCGCTGACGCCTGCCAACTTAATGGCGAGGAACTAACCGCCCATCTCGAACGCGAAGGGGTCAGGCGCGCCGAGTACGAGCAGTGGCGCCTGGCGCTTGACGAGGGTGGAGCAGCCTCGACGGCGACGAACGGGCGCATTCGCGAGCTCGAGCGTGAACTCGCGCGCAACGAGAAGGCGCTGGCCGAAGCTGCGGCGCTGCCCATTCTCAAAAAAAAGCCTCTGTGTGGATCCTTCCGAAGAATCGCAGGCCTATGGAGACATCGCGTGTTCTTGGAGGTAGGGCCATCCGGTTTCCCCAGTCGGTGCGCCACCGCGCCTTGTGCGGTCGGCTGATCGGCGAAGTTCACGACCGAAATTCGCAACCGTCAAGCGTTCCGGAGCGATCCCCCGATCGCCAGGCGATCCAAGCAGGGGCGGCCCGTGCGCCGAGTTTGATAGAGTGCGGGCAACGCGAGCCACGAAAGGATTGACATGCCGAACATCGGAAACGTACTTAAGCAGGAAATCGTCAGGCTCTCCCGCAGAGAGAGCCGAAGCCAAGTCGATGCGACAAGGAAGGCGACGATCCGACACCGTCGCGAGATTGCGGCGCTGAAGCGGGACATGGTACAGCTCGAGCGCCAAGTCGCCTTGCTGTCACGCAGGACCCTTGGCGCACAAGCCATCGTAGCGGCTGATACCAACGGCAAGTCCGCGCGCTTCAGCGCGAAGGGACTCCGCGTACATCGGGAACGCCTTGGGCTTTCCGCTGACGACTTTGGCAAGCTGCTTGGGGTGAGTGCGCAATCCATCTACAACTGGGAACAGGAGAAGGCACGCCCGCGCGCCGAGCTGCGTGCGAAGGTCGCCGCGTTACGCGGCATCGGGAAGCGGGACGCGAAATCACGGTTGGAGCACCTGGTCGCAGCGGCGAAGAGGGCCAGGCCCAAGTCCTAGCCGCTCACCGTGCGCGCGATTCTCAATTTTCTGTGGTTCGTTCTGGGCGGAGTCTTCATGGGCCTGGCCTGGTGGCTGGCGGGGATCATTGCCTACATTACCATCGTCGGCATCCCGTGGGGCAGGGCGTGCTTCGTCATCGGCAACTTCTCGTTCTTCCCCTTCGGCAATGAAGCGATCAGCAGGCGCGAGCTCAACCAGGCGGACGATATCGGCACCGGTGCCTTGGGTACGATCGGGAATGTCATCTGGTTCATCTTCGCCGGAGTCTGGCTGGCGCTCGGGCACGTCGCGTGGGCGATTGCCAACTTTGTCACGCTCATCGGCATTCCCTTCGGCATCCAGCACCTGAAGCTCGCTGGAATCGCCTTGGCACCCATCGGTAAAACCATCGTCACCAAGGAAGTTGCAGCGGCGGCTCGGGCCGCGACGGCAGCCGGAACCGTCGCCCAGTTGAGGCGGGGAAGCTGAGCGGCTTCCCAGTGGAATAGCCGAGGCTGGCGCGACCGAGTCGGCGGAGACATCAACCGACGTGAATTGCGCGCCCGGGCTGCGTTGAGCCAGGGTGCCTCTCTGGGCGCCAACGCCACACCCCGCTTCGAGGATCGCGCTTCCGGGCGGATAGGAGGTGTTGGAGTGCAGCGGGTCGACCAGCGCTCCGCCCTGATCTTGCAGCCGTTCGCTCTCTCGCGGGTGGCAGCCGTGCAAGTATGGCTCGCTCACCGGACCCCTCCCACCTCGCGCAGCCCGTTTCAAAAGCAGCTATCGTCAATCGAAGCAGCGGTGAAGGTCTGGCTTATCGTCGCACTTCGTTAAGTGCCCGCGAGGAATCAGTGCGCCGCCATGTGAGCGAGATATGCGACGAGCGCGTCAAGATCGGCCTCGCTAAGCATCGTCTCATCGAACCCGGGCATCTGCTGCTGCGGCCGCGCGTGCGAGGCCTCGCGCCTCGACACTAGACCGGTCGCGTGTGTTAGGTGCCCAGAAGCGCTTCGGAGCGGGATTTTGGTTTCCTCGCGCGCCAGCGAATACGCGCAACGATCAGAGCGCAAGGCTGGAGTTGGACGATGGGACCGAATCTCGAACCGGGCCGCGTAAGCGGTCGTTCATCGTCGCTGTGACCTTTGTCGCCGTCCAATCAACTCCGAAGCGTGGCGCTGAACGCGAACCTCAAGCGGGACGCGAATCCGGACGCAGTGCCGTCAACGCGGCTTCCGGAAGATGCAAGGATCGACCCACCGTAGTGTCATCGGTAAGCGCGTGGAGTGTCCTCGACCGGAATTCACGTTGGTAGAGGATATATACGACCAGCGCAGAGCTTGCCACGGATAACCAGGGGTGGAAGAACCACGCAATCGCCGCAAAGGCAAAATAAAACGCGCGCAGCCCCTGGTTGAAGTCCTCCGCGGCGTGGCTCGCCACTTGGGTCATCGTGTCGACATACTCTACGTGTTCCCGTGCCTGTTTCGCGAGCGGCGCGGCCCCGACCAAGACGGTGCAGAAGTGATACTGACGGATCGACCACGTGAACTTGAAGAACGTGTATACGAATACCCCGATCATCAGGAGGATCTTGATTCGCGAAAAGAGCTCGGACTGCGGCCGCGCGAATGGCAGTTCGGCGACAACGTCCATGAGGCGATCCGTAGTTCCCAGCATCGCCACGAGTCCCCCGAGGATCAGTATCGCGGTCGAGGCAAAGAAGGTGGCGCCGGTCAACAAGCTGTTGAACGCCGCAACGTCGGCGATGCGGTTCTCGTGCTGGAGCACCCTTTTGAACCACTCGCGCCGATACAGCCGCATTGCCGCGACGAGGCTGGCCGTTGTTGCCGACTTGCGCTGGGCGAAATAGGTATACCCGGCCCAGCAGGCAATGAACCAGGTAAGCACGAAAAGATCGATCACTTGTATTTTGACCATGGCAGAGATCCTGTTCGTTTCGGCGGTTGATCGATGTTGCTGTCGCGCGGGATCACAGCATAGGGTCTCGCAACGACAATCGCCAATCACAAGTCCTGATGACGCTGATCCGCGTTAGTTACCGAGCGTCGAATTGCGCCAAAGCATCCAGAGATTTGCACGTACCGTTTTGCAAATCGCGTCCGGGTCTGCGCGATCACTGGGCGCGATGCTTCGGCCGCGCGTGGCTGCTCCTTTCATCCAACGGGCTATGGGATGTGCTGCGCAATGCCGGAAAGGAGATCCTGGCAAAGGCCGCCGACAACGCCAGGCCTCGCAGGCACATCGATGCTTCCTGTCGCAGGTTGTCGGTTTGCTACCGCGCCAGGGCCGGGTAGAGTCGTGCGGCGATGGCCGTGAATACGACGAATACCGCGACCATGACGCCAAAATCGATGATGAGCCCGTGCACCGCTTCGCCGCCGGCAATCATGGTTCCGCGCAAGGCGTCGACGAGATAGGTCAGGGGATTGAGACGTGCCACAGCCTGCAGCCAGCCGGGCATCAGTTCCAGCGGATAGATCGCATTGCTCGCGAAAAAGAGCGGCATCGTCAGCACCTGGCCGATTCCCATAAAGCGCTCGCGTGTCTTGACGATGCAGGCAATGACGAGTGAGAACGTCGAAAAGATGGCGGACCCCAGCATCACGGCCATCAAAACGATCACGATGGGAAGCGGCTGCCAGCGGAGCTCGATGCCGAGCGCGAAGGCGATCAGGAACACGATCGCGGCCTGGACCACGCCGCGCAGCCCGGCGGCCAGTGCCTTGCCCAGCACGAGCGCGCTGCGCGGCGCAGGGGTGGCCAGCAGCTTGTGCACAATGCCGAGATCGCGCTCCCAGATCACTGCGATGCCATAGAAGATCGCGCTGAACAGGACGCTCTGTGCCAGTATCCCGGGCGTCATGAACGCGAGATAGCTGACGTCTCCCGTCGGAATGCCGCGTACGTGACTGAACACCTGGCCAAACACCACGAGCCAAAGGACAGGTTGAACGGCGCGCGAAAAGAGTTCGGTGGGATCGCGCATCAGCTTGTGCAGCTCGGCGGCAGCCACCGCCGCAGTTTGGTTGGAGTAGGTCATCATCGCGGTTCTAGCCGAGCCGTCGCGCGGTGCTGCGTGCCTGGCGAACATCGGCGTAGCGGCCGCCTTCCTCGATGGCTCCGCCGCTGTAGTGTTCGAACACCGTGTCGAGCGACGCGTCCGGGCCAAGCGACGCCTTGAGCTCGTCCGGCTTGCCGATGACCGCCACGATGCCCCTATGCAGGATGGCGAGTTCGCCGCACAGCGCGTCGGCCTCGTCCATGTCATGGGTCGTCAGCAGGATCGTCATTCCGAATCGATCGCGCAGCTCGATGAGGCGGCCCCAGACGCTATGCCGTGCCGTCGGATCGAGTCCGATGGTAGGTTCGTCGAGAAAGAGAACGGCCGGCCGATGCAGCATTGCCTGTGCAAGCTCGAGACGGCGGATCATGCCTCCGGAGTAGGTCTTTACGAGCTTGTCTGCGAATTCGTCCAGGCCCATGAACGTCAGCGCTTCCGAAATCCGATCGTGGGCCTCTGCGCGGCCCATGCCGTAGAGCGCAACGGACAGGCGGAGATTCTCACGACCCGTGAGGGCGCCGTCGGCGGAGAGCATCTGCGGGACATAGCCGATCCGGCTGCGCACGGCCCGGGATTGTGTAACGATATCGAAGCCGGCGACCGTTGCGCTGCCCGAACTGGGCGGCAGCAGCGTGGTCAACATCTTGATGATCGTGCTCTTGCCTGCACCATTCGGTCCGAGCAGCCCGAACACGATGCCGTTGCGGATCCGCAGGGTGAGGCGATCGACGGCTAGGTAGTCGCCAAATCGACGGGAAAGCCCGACGGTCTCGATTGCATAGTCTTCGGCGTCGGATGTGGGCTGGGGTTTCATCGGTCAGTTGCCCGGGTGCGGACCAAGGGTATCGATGAACCTCCGCCAGCGTTCAACCAGGGAAAGCCGCCGCATGAGGCAACTCTACCCACTTGCGATCCAGCGCGCGATACCCGACCACGTTTCCGCGACGACGGCGAGCCGATGGAAAGCAGGGTGGACAATGCCTGTTGCAATGGCGCTGTCAGCGGCACGAAGCATGCTCCACCTTCCGAATGCACCGACACTTCACCTGAGACCTCGCTATGACTACGCAGGTCGCGCGTCGGATTCTGGCGAAGGGCGATGGACGATCCCGACTGCCATCGACGAGGCGGTGCCGACGCCCGTTTTCCCGCCCTCTGTGAGCGCTTGGAGCTCCAGCGGCGATGCGGATTTCGCCAACCGGGCATTGTCTGCGGTGCGTAAAGAGTTTGGCGGCCACGAAGAGAAGAAGAAGGGAGAGAACTCCAGATGAACGAGACTAGAGGCAACATTGCACATTCCGACGCGCTGGTGCTGTTCGGCGTCACCGGCGATCTCGCCCACAAGATGATCTTTCCGGCGCTCTATGCGATGGCAAAGCGGGGCGTGCTCAACGTTCCGGTGATCGGCGTCGCTTCTTCGAAGTGGGCTCTGGCGCAGTTGCGCACGCGCGCCACGGACGGCATACGGAAATCAGGACGGATCGATGATCGGGAAGCTCTGCGCCATCTGCTCTCTGTCCTACGCTATGTCAGCGGCGATTACAACGACCCGGGTACCTTCAGAGCGCTCCAGATGGCGCTGGGCGATGCGCGGCGCCCGGCCCACTACCTCGCTATCCCGCCCGCGCTCTTCGCGACGGTCATAGAGGGACTCGACGCAGCTGGGTTGGCCGACCGCGCGCGCGTCATCGTCGAAAAGCCGTTCGGACGAGACCTGGCCTCGGCGCAGGAGCTCAATCGCATCGCCCGATCGGTGTTTCCGGAAGACTCGATCTTCCGTATCGATCACTTCCTCGCGAAGGAGGCGATCATGAACATTCTCTATTTTCGGTTCGCCAATTCGTTCCTGGAGCCGATCTGGAACCGAAACTACGTGTCCAGCATTCAGATTACCCTGTCCGAGAACTTCGGCGTCGAGGGCCGCGGTGCGTTCTACGAGACCGCAGGCTGCCTGCGCGACGTGGTCCAGAACCATCTCTTCCAGATCGTCGCGCTGCTTGCCATGGAGCCGCCGACCTATAGGGGCTTTGGAGCCGTGCACGGCGAAACGGCCGATGTTTTCCAGGCAATGCGTCCTCTGAAGTCCGACGACGTGGTGCGCGGCCAGTATGCTGGCTACCGTGAGGAACCGGGCGTGGCCAAGAATTCCGACGTCGAGACTTTCTGCGCTCTGCGCCTTTTCATCGACTCATGGCGCTGGGGTGGGGTGCCGTGGTACTTGCGCTCAGGCAAGTTTCTCGCCGAGACGGCCGCCGAGGTTCTGGTCCAGTTCAAGGCGCCGCCGCAGCAGTTGTTCGCCGACTCGGCGCCCCCGGCCGGCGCGGCCAACTATCTGCGCTTTCGTCTTTCCCCCAGCTCCGCCATCGCTCTCGCCGCTCGCGTCAAGCGTACGGGGAAGGAGTTCGTCGGCGACCAGCGTGAGCTGTACTTGCTTGATGAACAGCCGGGAGAGGAAGCGCCGTACGAGCGGCTTCTGGGTGACGCCATGGCCGGCAACGGCGCCCTGTTCACCCGCGAGGACGCGGTTGAGGCCGCCTGGGCTGTGGTCGCCCCGGTGCTAAAGAACCACCATCGGGTTCGCCCCTACCGGCGCCATAGCTGGGGGCCGAAAGAGGCTGGCGCGCTCATTACAGGCTACGGCGCCTGGCACAACCCCCTACTTGGGCGGACGTGAGCATGGCCGCCTCAAACAACACGGTGTTCCTGCTCGACGTGGACAATACGTTGCTCGACAACGACGGTTTGCAGGACGACCTTAGGAACCACGTCGAGCGTGAATTTGGCGCCGCGTGCAGGGATCGGTACTGGGCGATATTCGAAGAGCTGCGCACCGAACTGGGCCATGCGGACTATCTGGGTGCGTTGCAGCGCTATCGGCTCGGAGACTTGAGCGACACGCGGCTGCTGCTGATTTCTTCATTTCTGGTCGACTATCGGTTTGCAAGCCGGTTATACCGTGGCGCGCTCGACGCCATCCGGCGCCTTCGGGTCCTCGTACTGACCGTCATTCTTTCCGATGGAGATGTCGTTTTTCAGCGGCGCAAGGTCGAGCGCTCGGGCCTCTGGGCAGCGGTCGGGGGCCGCGTGCTGATCTATATGCACAAGGAAGAGATGCTGGATGCGGTTGCCGAGTGCTATCCGGCCCGGCGCTACGTGATGATCGACGACAAGCTGCGCATCCTGGCGGCGATGAAAAAGACATGGAAAGATCGCTTGACGACCATCTTCCTGAGACAAGGGCACTACGCGCTGGACCCTGGGAACATCGCCGCCCATCCGCCGCCTGACGTAACGATTGAGCGTATCGGCGATCTGGTCAATGCTGATTCGGCTACGCTACTGGGCGAGAAGTCAGCGGGCCGTGCGCAACGGAAGGCATCATGAGGCCGACCCGTCAACTGCACGATCTCGGCCAAAGCCTCTGGCTCGATAACATCACGCGCGTTCTGCTGACGGACGGCACACTGCGGCGCTATATCCGCGATTTGTCGGTGACGGGGCTGACCTCCAACCCCACGATCTTCGATAAAGCCATCAAGGACGGAGGCCATTACGACGCCGCAATCCGACAAAAGACAGCCAAGGGCAAATCAGCCGAAGCGCTGTTCTTCGAGCTTGCGCTCGAGGATTTGACCCAGGCCGCTGACCTGTTCCGTCCGGTCCACAACAGCACCGACGGCGTTGACGGCTGGGTTTCGCTGGAAGTCTCCCCCTTGCTGGCCAGCGATACCGGGCGGACCATCGACGCGGCGGCGCAATTGCATCGACGCGCGCAGCGTCCGAATCTGCTCATCAAGATTCCAGGGACGCCTGAAGGTGTTGCGGCGATAGAAGAGTCGATTTTCGGCGGTGTACCGGTGAATGTGACGCTGCTGTTTTCCCGTGAACAATATCTCGCTGCGGCGGAGGCTTATATGCGCGGCATCGAGCGGCGGATCGCTGCGGGACTCGATCCGAAAGTCGGTTGCGTCGCGTCGATCTTCATCAGCCGCTGGGACGTGGCGGTGAACGACAAGGTTCCGGGAAGGCTTCGCAATCGCCTCGGGATCGCCATCGCCAAGCGTGCGTACAAGGCTTACCGCGAGTTGCTGGGCTCCCCCCATTGGCGAAAGCTTGCCTCCGCCGGCGCCCGGTCGCAGCGTCTGCTCTGGGCCAGCACCGGCACCAAGGATCCGGATGCGCGGGATACGCTCTACGTCGAAGCGCTGGCGGCCCCGGACACCATCAACACCCTTCCCGATAGGACCTTGCACGCCTTCGCCGATCATGGCGAGCTGAAGGGCGTATTGCCCGTTGACGGGGGCGACGCCGAAGAAGTGCTCGCCGAATTCACGCGGATAGGTATCGACGATGCGGCGCTTGCCGCCCAGCTTCAGCGCGAAGGAGCCGAATCCTTCGATGAGTCGTGGCAGGATCTCGTGGGCTGCATCGCCGCGAAGAGCGGGCTGTTGGAGAGGGTCGACCAAGCGGGCACGGAACAACCATGACCACGAGCCGAGCAGCGCAGATCCAACCGCTCACCGAGAGGCCGGCGTGGAAGGCACTGGCGGCGCATCACCAGACGGTGCGCAATCTGCATCTGCGCGAGCTCTTCGCCAGCGATCCCATGCGCGGCGAGCGGCTGGCCGTCGAAGCCGTCGGCCTCTATCTCGATTACTCGAAGAATCGAGTGACCGATGAGACGATCGGGTTGCTGCTGCGGCTAGCCGAAGAATGCAGTCTCGCTGAACGTATCGACGCCATGTTCAGCGGTGCCAGGATCAACGTAACCGAGAAACGCGCGGTGCTCCACGTCGCCCTGCGGGCGCCTGCAAACGAACGGATTCCGGTCGACGGTGTCGACGTAGTGCCCGGCGTGCAAGCGGTCCTCGAGCGCATGGCGGCCTTCGCGGACGAGATCCGCGCTTGCCGCTGGCTCGGACACGCGGGCCGGCCCATCCGCAACGTCGTCAACATCGGCATCGGCGGCTCCGATCTCGGCCCGGTGATGGCGTACGAGGCGCTGCGTCATTACAGCCGGCGCGACATGACATTCCGCTTCGTCTCCAATGTGGACGGCACCGACTTCGTGGAGGCCACGCGCGACCTCGATCCCGAGGAGACGCTGTTCATCGTTTGTTCGAAGACGTTCACGACGCAGGAGACGCTGACCAACGCCCATGCGGCGCGCGCCTGGATCCTGGCCAAGCTCGGCGACGAGCGTGCCGTGCGCCGGCATTTTGTCGCCGTATCGACCAACGCCGAGGGTGTCGCGAAGTTCGGCATCGACACCGCCAACATGTTCGGGTTCTGGGATTGGGTCGGTGGCCGTTACTCGATGGATTCCGCGATCGGCCTGTCGACGATGCTCGCCGTCGGGCCGGAGAACTTTCGCGCCATGCTTGCCGGTTTTCACGCGATGGATCAGCATTTCCGGACCGCGCCGTTCGACCGAAACCTGCCGGTGTTGATGGGATTGCTTGCCGTCTGGCACAGCAATTTCTTCGGAACGCAGACGGTCGCGGTATTACCGTACGAGCAATACCTGAAGCGCTTTCCCGCGTATCTCCAGCAGTTGACGATGGAGAGCAATGGCAAGCACGTCTCGCTCGATGGCGCGCGCGTCGGCTATCAGACGGGGCCCATCTACTGGGGGGAGCCGGGTACCAACGGCCAGCATTCGTTCTATCAGCTCATCCACCAGGGGACCCCGCTTATCCCCTGCGACTTCATCGGCTTCTGCCAGGCGTTGAATCCGCTCGGCGATCAGCATGACCTGCTGATGGCGAATCTGTTCGCGCAGACTGAAGCGCTGGCGTTCGGCAAGACGCGAGCGCAAGTCGAAGCCGAAGGAACCCCGCACTGCCTGGTGCCGCATCGTGTCTTCGAGGGCAATCGGCCCACCAACACCATTCTCGCCGAGCGACTGACGCCAGAAACGCTGGGGCAGCTGGTCGCGCTCTACGAACACAGCGTCTTCACGCAGGGAACTATCTGGAATATCGATTCGTTCGATCAGTGGGGCGTCGAGCTGGGCAAGGTGCTGGCACAGCGCATCGCCCCAGAGCTCGAGAGCAAGGACGAGACCGGGCTTGCGCACGACAGCTCGACCAACGCGCTGATCCGCCGCTTCCGCCGGTGCAAGAACGGACGTTCATGAAAGTCAGTCCCCTCGCAGGCAAGCCCGCCACACCGGAGATGCTGGTCGACGTCCCCGGGCTTGTCACGGCCTACTACACCGAAGTGCCCGATCCGTCGGTACAGGCGCAGCGAGTCGCGTTCGGCACCTCGGGGCATCGTGGTTCCTCGTTCGAGCGCACTTTCAACGAATGGCACGTCCTGGCCATCACCCAGGCCATTTGCGATTACCGCAAGCGGCAGGGCATAAGCGGCCCGCTGTTCCTCGGCACCGACACGCACGCGCTCTCCGTGCCGGCCTGTGCCGGCGCGCTCGAAGTGCTGGCGGCCAATGGCGTGGAAGTCATGCTCGCGGAGGACGATGAATACACCCCAACCCCCGCGGTTTCCCACGCAATACTTACCTACAACCGCGGCCGAACTTCCGGGCTGGCCGACGGCATTGTCATCACCCCCTCGCACAACCCGCCCGACGCCGGCGGCTTCAAGTACAACCCGCCCAACGGCGGGCCGGCGGACAAGGGCGTGACGGAATGGATCGAGGCCAGGGCCAATACGTTCATGGAAGGCAGCCTTGAGAGCGTGAGAAGAATTTCTCACGAGAAGGCCCTGCGCGCTTCCACGACGCATCGATACGACTTTCTCAACGCTTACGTGAGCGATCTCGGCAGCGTGCTCGATATGGATGCCATCCGCGGTGCTGACATCCGCATGGGCGTGGATCCACTCGGCGGCGCCGGAGTTCACTACTGGGCTCCGATCGCCTCGCGCTACGCCTTGAACCTCACGATCGTGAACGAAGTGGTCGATCCGACCTTCCGCTTCATGACCGTCGATTGGGATGGTCGCATCCGCATGGATCCGTCCTCGCCCTACGCCATGCAGAGCCTGATCGAGCTCAAGGACCGCTTCGACATCGCCTTCGCCTGCGACACCGACCATGACCGTCACGGGATCGTCACCCGGAGCGCGGGCTTGCTGCCGCCCAATCATTACCTTTCGGGCGCCGTCTTCTACCTCTTCCAGAACCGGCCGCAATGGAGCATGTCGGCCGCAGTCGGCAAGACGCTGGTCAGCAGCCAGATGATCGATCGCGTCACGGCGAAGCTCGGCCGCAAGCTCTACGAGGTGCCGGTCGGCTTCAAGTGGTTCGTCGATGGCCTCCTCGACGGCTCGCTCGGCTTCGGTGGGGAAGAGAGTGCTGGCGCGGCTTTCTTGCGCTTGGATGGCAACGCCTGGACCACGGACAAGGACGGCATCGTGCCGGCTTTGCTGTCGGCGGAGATGACGGCGCGCACGGGCCGCGATCCCGGCGAAATCTACCGCGATCTCGCGCGCGAGTTCGGCGAGGCCGTTTACGACCGCGTCGAGGCGCCGGCGACTGCGGAGCAAAAGCAGGCGCTGGCGCAACTCTCGTCACGGCAGGTACGGTCCGCCGAGCTGGCTGGCGAGAATATCCGGACCATCCTCACTCGAGCGCCCGGCAACGGTGCGCCAATCGGCGGGTTGAAGGTGGTGGCCGAAAGCGGATGGTTTGCGGCACGCCCGTCGGGCACCGAAGACATCTACAAGATCTATGCGGAGAGCTTCCGCGGAGCGGAGCATCTGCGCCGGATCCTGACGGAAGCACAGGCCATCGTCGGTGCTGCGCTGAATGAGAAACCATGAACGAGCAAACCCGAGACAGCCATTCGAAGGGGCGTCTTTCGTCCACCGACGTAGAGGGATTCGATTTCCTGGCCGAGCTGGCCCTCGACATGCGCTCGTCGTGGAATCATGCTACTGATCACGTGTGGCGGCAGCTGGATCCCGTGCTTTGGGAGCTCACGCACAACCCCTGGGTCGTCCTGCAGACGGTTTCGCGGGAGAAACTCCAGCGCGTTCTGGACGAGCCCGCTTTCCGCAAGAACGTTGACGATCTCGTGCAGGCCCGGCGGGATGCTGCGCAGGCGCCCGCGTGGTTTCAGCAAACCTATCCGCAATCTGCGCTCACCTGTGTTGCGTACTTCAGCATGGAATTCATGCTGAGCGAAGCTTTGCCCATCTACTCGGGCGGCCTGGGCAATGTCGCCGGCGATCAGCTCAAGGCCGCCAGCGATTTGGGCGTTCCAGTCGTCGGCGTGGGGCTCCTCTACCAGCAGGGCTACTTTCGCCAGGTGATCGACAGGGACGGCGCGCAACAGGCTCTCTTCCCCTACAACGATCCCGGACAGTTGCCGATCACGCCTTTGCGCCAGACGAACGGTGAATGGTTACGATTGGAGATCGCCTTGCCCGGGTACTCCGTCTGGCTGCGCGCCTGGCAGGTACAGGTTGGTCGCGTGAAGCTATACCTGCTGGACAGCAACGATGCGGCGAATTACCCGGCGCACCGAGGCATTACAAGCGAGTTATACGGCGGCGGGCCGGAGTTGCGCCTCAAGCAGGAAATGCTGCTCGGGATCGGCGGATGGCGACTGCTCGCGGCGCTCGGCATCCAGCCGGAGATCTGCCACCTCAATGAAGGGCATGCGGCTTTTACGGTGCTGGAGCGCGCCCGGAGCTTCATGGAGAAATCCGGGCGGACCTTCGAAGTCGCGCTGGCCGTCACCCGGGCGGGCAACCTTTTCACCACCCACACGGCGGTGGCCGCCGGCTTCGATCGTTTTGCGCCGGCGCTCATCGAGCAATACCTCGGGGGTTATGCCGAGCAGAAGCTTGGTATATCACTCGACGATTTGCTGGCCCTGGGGCGCAGCAACCCGAACGATCCGTCGGAACCTTTCAACATGGCCTACCTGGCGATCCGGGGCAGCGGCGCGGTGAACGGTGTGAGCCGCCTGCATGAAAGGGTGAGCCGGCAGCTTTTCGAGCCTCTCTTTGTGCGATGGCCTCAGGACGACATCCCAGTCGGACATGTGACCAACGGCGTCCACATGCCGACCTGGGATTCGGCGGAAGCCGACAATCTTTGGACGGAAACCTGCCGAAAGGACCGCTGGCTGGGAACGACGCAGACCCTGGAGCAGGACTTCCGCCGCATATCCGACGCTTGTCTCTGGCAATTTCGCGGTGTCGCGCGCCGGTCTCTGGTTGAATACGCTCGCGAACGGTTGTCACGGCAACTGGCCGGTTCCGGCGCGTCGCCCGAGGAGGTCGACGGTGCGAAGCATCTGTTCGATCCCGACACGTTGACGTTGGGCTTCGCTCGGCGTTTCGCGACCTACAAAAGACCGAACCTGCTGCTGCACGACCCGGAGCGACTGCTGCGCTTGTTGGACAACGCTGAGCGCCCGGTGCAGCTCATCATTGCAGGCAAGGCCCATCCGGCGGACCAGGCAGCTCAGGCCTTGATTCAGGAATGGATCCGCTTCATTCGCCGGCCCGAAAGCCGCGCCCATGTCATCTTCCTCGGCGACTACGACATGCTCCTGACCGAGCGCCTCGTGCAGGGCGTGGATGTCTGGCTCAACACACCGCGACGCCCCTGGGAAGCGTGTGGAACGAGCGGCATGAAGGTGCTGGTCAACGGCGGCATCAACCTGTCCGAATTGGACGGTTGGTGGGCAGAAGCCTACACGCCGGAAGTAGGGTGGGCGCTGGGGGACGGCCGCGAACACGGCGATGATCCCGCCTACGATGCCATCGAAGCTGAAGCCCTCTACGACCTGCTCGAACGCGAGGTGATCCCCGAGTTCTATGCGCGTGATGAACATGGCATCCCTGGCGCCTGGGTGACCCGGCTGCGAGAAAGCATGGCGCGATTGACACCGCGCTTTTCCACCAACCGCGCAGTGCGCGAATACACCGAGAAACACTATCTCCCGGCGGCCTCGGCCTACCTCGAGCGTTGCGTCGACAAAGGGCAGCCCGGAGTGGACTTGGTCAATTGGCGGCACGCGCTCGACCGGGAATGGACCACGCTCCGCTTCGGTGAAGTGCGGGTCGAGACCGGCGGCTCGCAACACGCATTTGAAGCGCAGGTCTACCTTCATGACCTCGACCCCGAGGCGGTGCGGGTGGAGCTTTGTGCCGAAGCGGTCATGGACGGTGCCCCGGTACGCCAGGAGATGAAGCGCATTCGCCAACTGGACGGCGCGTCGGGCGGCTACGTTTACAGGACGGCTGTGTCTGCCGCACGTCCAACGGGAGACTATACGGCACGAGTCATACCGCACCGGTCCGGCGCGGCGGTTCCACTTGAAGCTGCTCGAATCCTGTGGCAGCGGTGATTCGATACGAGCATCGATATGTCTGCACGCGCGCTACGCGATGACGTGGCGGGTTCGAGATTTCGACGCAGCGTGCGGTTGAACGATGGCGCCGCGTTACCCCGCCGCTCGCCCTGGTTGCGATGTTTCTGGCGCGGTCCAGCGCACCGCATAGCGCTCACCGCGATCCCCTATCTCGAAAATTGAACCATGACAACGAACACACTCGGTGCGGAACTGCTCCGGAAAATGGACGCTTACTGGCGCGCCGCCAACTACCTGTCTGTTGGCCAGATTTATCTCTACGACAATCCGCTGCTGAAGCGGCCGCTGGCGCTCACGGACGTGAAGCCCATGTTGCTGGGACACTGGGGCACGACCCCGGGGCAGAACTTCATTTACGTGCACCTGAATCGGATCATCAAGAAATACGACCTCGACATGATTTACGTCTCCGGCCCCGGGCATGGCGGACCGGCGGTCGTGGGCAATACGTACCTCGAGGGCACGTACAGCGAGATCTATCCCGATGTCAGCCAGGATGAGGCCGGGCTGCGGAAGCTCTTTACTCAATTTTCGTTTCCGGGAGGAATTCCCAGTCACGTATCGCCGGAGTGCCCGGGCTCGATCCACGAGGGTGGCGAGCTTGGCTATTCGCTCAGCCATTCGTTCGGGGCCGTGTTCGACAATCCCGATCTCGTCGTCGCTTGTGTCGTCGGCGATGGCGAGGCGGAAACCGGGCCGCTCGCTACGGCGTGGCATTCGAACAAGTTCCTCGATCCAGTCACCGACGGGGCGGTGCTGCCGATCCTGCATCTCAACGGGTACAAGATTTCCAACCCGACCGTCCTCGCCCGCATCGAGCGCGATGAATTGGAACAGTTGCTGCGTGGCTACGGGTGGACGCCCTTCTTCGTCGAAGGTTGCGAGCCTGCGCTGATGCACGAGGCTATGGCCGCGACGCTCGATACGGCGGTGGAGAGAATCAAGAAAATCCAGCAGGACGCCCGCGTCCACGGCAACCCCACGCGGCCGCGCTGGCCGATGATCGTCTTCAATTCACCCAAGGGCTGGATGGGGCCGAAGTGGGTCGATCGCCTGCAGATTGAAGGCACTTTTCGTTCGCACCAAGTGCCGCTTTCGGTGGATGCCGCGCATCCCGACCATCTCCAACAACTCGAAGCCTGGATGAAAGGTTATCACCCGGAGGAGTTCTTCGATGAGCGGGGCCGTCTGAAGCCGGAATTGGCGGACCTGGCGCCCACGGGCGAGCGGCGCATGGGCGCGAATCCTCGCGCCAACGGCGGCATCCTGCTCCGCGACCTCCGGATGCCTGATTTCCGTGACTACGCGATCGCTGTGCCATCGCCGGGCGCTCCCGGCATCGGCGACACGCGCGTGCTCGGGCGCTTCCTGCGCGATGTGGCGAAGCTGAACGACGAGCAGCGGAATTTCAGGATTTTTGGCCCTGACGAGACAATGTCCAACGGTCTGGAGGCCGTCTTTGAAACGACCAACCGCCAATGGGACGCCGCGACCGTGCCGAACGACGAATTTCTCGCGCCCACGGGTCGCGTCATGGAAATGCTCAGCGAGCACCAATGCGAGGGCTGGCTCGAGGGGTACCTGCTCACCGGGCGGCATGGGCTCTTCAACTGCTACGAGGCGTTCATCCACATCGTCGATTCGATGTTCAACCAGCACGCCAAGTGGCTCAAGGTCACGTCGCGCCTACCTTGGCGGCGGAAGATCGCCTCGTTGAACTACCTTCTGGCATCGCATGTCTGGCGCCAGGATCACAACGGCTTCACTCACCAGGATCCCGGTTTCATCGATCTCGTCGTGAACAAGAAGTCCGAAGTCGTGCGGGTCTACCTTCCACCGGATGCGAACTGCTTGTTGTCGGTGATGGACCACTGCTTGCGCAGTCGCCATTACGTCAACGTCGTGGTCGCGGGCAAGCACCCTGCGCCGCAGTGGCTGACAATGGAGGCCGCAGTCAAGCACTGCACCAAGGGCATCGGCATTTGGCAGTGGGCCAGCAACGACCAAGACATCGCGCCCGACGTGGTCATGGCCTGCTGCGGCGACGTACCCACGTTGGAGACGCTCGCCGCCGTGTCCATCATGCGCGAGCACCTGCCGGACCTGAAAGTCCGGCTGGTCAACGTCGTCGACCTCATGCGGTTGCAGCCGCAGACCGAGCACCCGCACGGGTTGAGTGACGCGGATTTCGACGAGCTTTTCACCAAGGACAAGCCGGTCATATTCGCCTTCCACGCCTACCCGTGGTTGATCCACCGACTGACCTATCGCCGCACCAACCACGACAACTTTCACGTGCGCGGCTACAAGGAGGAGGGCACGATCACAACGCCGTTCGACATGACGGTGCTGAACGATCTGGACCGCTTCCACCTCGTGATGGACACCATCGACCGCCTGCCTCAGACCGGCGAGAAAGGCGTTTACCTGAAGCAGCAGCTAAAGGACAGGCTGATCGAGCACAGGCAATACATCGACAAGCACGGCATGGACCTGCCCGAAATCCGCCAATGGCAATGGGGCGCGGCCAGCGCAGGCAACCCCGCGTAAGCCGCGAAGCCGCGAGACTGAAAGTTCGCGCACCACGTCTCGAACCTGCACTCGGGCTCGACGTTAGTCGGCGTTAGATATGCGCTCGATCAAAGCAAAAGCGGAGCATACGCCGCACGATTTGGCGGCACCGCCATCTTTGGCGGCCGGCCTTTGTTGCGGAGGCCGGATGGCGGGGGATTCCGCGGTGCGCTGAGCGCAGCGGCATTCGAGGGACACGTGAGCAACTGCAGATTCATCTATTCGTTCGAGGACGGCGACGGCAACGATCGGATGTTGCTCGGCGGCAAGGGCGCGAACCTATGCGCGATGACGCAGATGGGTCTCGATGTCCCGCCCGGATTCATCATCACAACGGCGGCCTGCCTCGCGTATCTGGAACACCAGCGCCTTCCCGACGGACTTATGGACGATGTCCGAAGCCAAATTGCGGTCCTCGAACGCAAATCCGGCAACGGTTTCGGCTCGGCCACCAACCCTCTGCTCGTATCCGTGCGCTCCGGGTCGTCGATGTCGATGCCCGGAATGATGGACACGATCCTGAACCTTGGCCTCAACGCGGCAACGCTCCGGGGTCTCGCCGTCGCGACCGGCAACCCGCGGTTTGCCTGGGATGTCTACCGGCGCTTCATCCAGCTGTTCGGCAAGATCGCGATGGGCGTCCCGGACGAGGCCTTCGACGCGGCGATGGCTGCGGTCAAGCGCGAGCACGGCGCCGAGCAGGACATCGATCTCAGCGTCGAAGCGCTGCAGGAACTCGCGCAGGCATTCCTAACTGTCTGTCGGGAGCGTACCGGTCGCCCCCTTCCGAACGACCCCTATGAGCAGCTTGAACTCTCCATCCAGGCGGTGTTTCGGTCGTGGAATGGCAAGCGCGCGGTCGACTACCGAAGGCAGTTCAAAATCACGCCGTCGATGGCCAACGGCACGGCGGTCAACGTCTGCACGATGGTATTCGGCAACATGGGCGAGGATTCGGCCACCGGCGTCGGCTTCACCCGCAATCCGGCAACCGGCGAGAACGTCATCTACGGCGAGTACCTCGTGAACGCGCAGGGCGAGGATGTCGTCGCGGGAATTCGCACGCCGAAGCCAATCGCGGCGATGGCGCAGGAAATGCCGACGCTCTACCAGCAGCTCCTCGAATTGCGCGCGAAGCTCGAGACGCACTACAAGGAGGTGCAGGACTTCGAATTCACGATCGAGCGCGGCCGGCTCTATTGCCTGCAGACGCGCAACGGCAAGATGAACGCGCGGGCGATGGTGACGACCTCGGTCGAGATGTTCGAGGAAGGCTTGATTACGAGAGGCCGGGCGCTCAGTCGCACGAGCGCGCACTCGCTCGAGCAGCTCCTTGTGCCAATGCTCGACCCGACCTCCAAGGCGCGACCGCTGACGCATGGTCTGCCGGCGTCTCCCGGCGCGGCCTC
>Ga0335069_10005430_pt1 | contig 18748 bp, 18 predicted proteins | sample Lox_Sample_11_FD_206714 | JGI IMG/M metagenome (GOLD analysis project Ga0335069, IMG submission 206714) | Soil microbial communities from Loxahatchee National Wildlife Refuge, Florida, United States - Lox_Sample_1.1 | ecosystem: Environmental > Terrestrial > Soil > Wetlands | place: USA... | reverse complement strand
TGAGCGCACGCCCGTCGGAAATCTTCCTTCTGACCTGCAGGGCAGTTATGGAACCCTCGCTGCCGGTGGTGCAAGCCAGATATTCCAGTTGCCGATCCTCGCACCCGACGCGAACGGCACCGAGCGCAAGGGCACGTTCGCGCTTGCATCCGACGGAACACTGACAGGTCTCGTCGACACCACGCACTCCGGACCTGAAGGAGCCGAACTTCGCATGACGCTCAAATACTCTGACGAGAAAGAGCGGCGAGAGTCTCTTGAGGCACAGGTAGCTCAGGACGTGCCGGGCGTTGTGTTGAATTCGTTCCAGTTCGTCCAGCCTCCGGCGCTCGACAAGCCGATGGAGGTGCATTACAAGCTCACTGCTCCTCAGTACGCTCACCAGACGGGCCCGCTGCTCCTGGTTCGCCCGCGCGTCGTCGGGTCACACGCGTTGCCCTTCGACGACAAGCCACGCACCGTCCCCATCGACCTCGATGCCACCGGTCATTGGCACGACACCTTCGACATCGCGCTGCCCAGCGGTTACGTTGTCGATGAAACGCCCGACGCCGTTACCGTCGACTTTGACTTCGCAAGCTATCACTCCACGGTCACTGCAAACGATGATCGCCTCCACTACGAGCGCGACTATATTGTCCGCAAGGTCGAGCTCCCCGCCGACAAGGCCGGCGACTTCCGCAAGCTCGAGGGCGCGATTCTTGCCGACGAGAAGGGAACTGCCGTGCTCAAGAAGCAATAGCCTGCATCTCTTTCCCTCTTGGCACATCCTTTCAGATGAGCTTTCATTTTCCCTAACTGGATCCTTCATGAGTCAATCTCTCTTTACGCCTCTAGACCTGCGGTCTGTCACCTTCGCCAACCGCATCGGTGTCTCGCCCATGTGCCAGTACTCGTCCAGCGATGGCTTCGCCACCGACTGGCATCTTGTTCACCTCGGAGCCCGCGCTCAAGGCGGCCCCGGCCTGGTTATGATCGAAGCCTCCGCCGTTCTGCCCGAAGGACGCATCTCTTCTGCCGACCTCGGCATCTGGAAGGACGAGCATATCCCGCGTCTTCGCCAGATCGCCGACTTCATCCATTCCCAGGGCGTTCGCGCCGGCATTCAGTTGGCGCATGCCGGCCGCAAGGGAAGCATGACCGCGCCCTTCGGCGGCGAGCGCCTGCTCACACCCGAAGAAGGCCGTTGGCAGACGGTGGGCCCCAGTTCCCTTGCATTTTCCCCCAAGTACGACACGCCCGTGCCGCTGGACCAGTCTGGAATAAGCTCGGTCGTAAACGCTTTTGCCCGGGCCGCATGCCGGGCCGAGGCTGCTGGCTTTGACCTCATTGAAATCCACGCTGCGCATGGCTACCTTCTCCACGAATTCCTCTCCCCGCTGGTGAATAACCGCACCGATGCTTACGGCGGCAGCTTCGGCAATCGCATTCGCCTGCTGCTCGAGATTATTGATGCTGTCCGCGCCGCGTGGCCTGCTCACCTGCCGATGCTTGTCCGGGTTTCGGCCACAGACTGGGCCGACGGAGGATGGTCCGCCGAAGAGACGGTGGAGCTCGCGCGTCACCTACGCGATCACGCGGTCGATCTCATCGATGTGTCATCAGGTGGCCTGGTTCCCGATGCCCGCATTCCTGTGGGCCCCGGCTTTCAGGTCCCATTCGCTTCGCGGATCCGCGCCGAGGTCGGCATTCCCACGGCCGCGGTCGGCATGATCACCGATCCCGGGCAGGCCAATGAGATCGTGGCGTCCGGTCAGGCCGACATGGTCTTCCTCGCACGCGAGATGCTGCGCGATCCCTACTGGCCCTTGCACGCAGCGGCTGCTCTCGGCGAAAGGGCAAGCTGGCCCGTGCAGTATCTCCGCGCTTCTCCGCCAAACTCGCCCGCCCGGACCGCCGTCGAGCGCCCCGTGAGGCCCTGAACCAACTTCAGCCGGCAGGTAGATTCGGAACCCTTCTGAGCCGGACCTTCGCGCCTGCTGGGCTGGCTGGCAACCCGAGGTCCGAGATTTTGCTTCACAGGGATTGCAAAGAGTGGCCTATACTGCGTCTAAGGAGTTGCATCCACAAGGAACTGTGGGTTTCTCCGTGTTGATATGGCATCGCATCCGTCCCCGAAGCGCGCCGTTGAATCACCGACTATCCCCGACCGTCTCTATTTCAAGATCGGAGACGTTGCGCGTATTTGCAAGATCGAAGCATACGTGCTCCGCTTCTGGGAGTCGCAGTTTCCCCAGCTCAAGCCGAACAAGAGCGGAACTGGCCAACGCCTCTACCGCAAGCGCGATGTAGAAATCGCGCTTGAGATCAAGCGCCTGGTCTACGGGGAAGGCTACACCCTCTCTGGTGCTCGCCATGCGCTTGGCCAGGCCCGGCACGCGGAGTCTCGCGCAGCCGCGTCTTCCGCTGAACCCGAGTCCGGTAAGAAGCGCGATACCATCGTTGCCACCGTCAGCAGGGCACGCGCCGAACTGCGTGAGATCGCGGGCATGCTTGGGACTGCTCCCACCCCGCAGCAACCTGTGCGACGCCGCCCAAGAGTCTCGCCTGCTCCGCCAGCCACCGGTTCGCTCTTCCCCAGCTGATCGGCAAGCCGGCACCCCAAACGAAGTTCTCGCCGCCAGTTTGCTCCGACTATTTCGCAGCAGGTGCCTGTGCGGCCCCAACGGCCTCAACGCGAACGACCTTGCACTTCGTCTCTTTTCCTGCCATCGACTTCAGCTTGACCTTGTCTCCGTCGATCTCGAAGTTGACGTCGCTCCCGACAACGAAGTCGGTCGCCTTGAGTTCAGTTTTGTTGGCCGTCCGGCACCTGTACTGATTTCCGCCGGTCGCGAAGAGAAAATCGTACAGCTGGTTCTTGTTTTGCTTGTCGGTGGTTCCGGCCGTCTGCAGGTCGTCGAGCTTGGTCGTCCCCTTCTGTTTGCTTCCAGCCGTCGCGGGCAAGGTGCTCGCAAGCACGAGCAGTAATGCCAGGGTTCTTTTCTGCATCATCATCCTCCGCGCAAACAATAGCCTCTCGAATTATCCCCCTCAAATGCAACTGTTAGTTCTCACAGGCAATCTGAACTCAACCACTTATACGATCCGTGTCATACCGGGGATGCGCCGGAGGCAAATCGTGATTCCCCAACTCAGCGCGAGAGAGCCCGCAAACACGACGAGGAACTTTACGATCGCTGGCAATGCGAATCCAAGCATCCCGTATCCGAGCCAGCTCACAAAAACGAAATGCACCAGAAAAATCCCGTACGAGTTCCGGTTCAGGCTTTCCAACAAGGATACGCGAGTGTTGACAAAGCGCGTGAAGATCGCCAGCAGCGCGAAGCTTGAAGCGGCACAGGAAGTCGCGAAAAGTGCCAGGGTAGCCAGCCATGTCCAGCTTTGTAATCCTTCTCGCCAGTTATGCGGGATGGAATGGGTCACGGCGGCCTGAAGCGCCATCGCGTAAACCAGGAATGCTAACACCGCCCACCTGATCCATATCCGCCAGTGTCTTTCCAGTTGGCCATCCGACGCAGTCAAGCCGCGCTCCAGCCCCCAAGCGCCTACGCCAACTCCGGCGAGAAAATAGGCGAAGTACAACAGGATGCGGCTCGTCTGAAACCAGAATGGCCCCAACCCCGCCCAGTCAAACGGCCCGGCGACCAATGCCACGGGAAAGTAGATTGCTGTTGTTACGGCAATCAACTGGACTGCGAATCGCTGCGGGTGATCTTTGGCGTTCTGTGTGAGTCGGCCAAGCGCCTCGCCCCAACCAGGCGCCAAGCGGTTCAGCAAGACAACGGCGCAATCAAATACCAGCAAAACCCACGTAAACCAAACCGGACCTGCGGACCAGCGTCCGAGCGATAGCCAGTCATGCAGAAAATCGCCAAAGCTCCCGTGCCCCGCGATCTGCAGGTACGTGGGGTAGTACGACAAAGGAGCAATCGTGGCAGCAACCACGATGAAAGGCAGCCCCAGCCTCAGCGACCGGTCGCGCAGATAGGCCCCAGCTCCTTTGCGCTTCAGGCTGTTCCACACAAACAGACCCGACACAAAGAACATCAGCGCCATGAAAAAGATGTCATTAACGGTCGCGAAGATCGCAGCCCACAGGGCCCTATGGCTGTCAACAACTGGGAACGCCTGCCACACGCGCGGTTGTGAGAGGAGTGACGCGGGGATGGGTGGTGCTGACGGATGATAGGCCAGCACGGCATGGTGAGCGACAACCAGCGCCACGATTCCCGCCTTCAGGTATCCCATTGCGTAGTTGTAGCTTGGTGCGGCGGTGGCTGAAGTGGTCGATGGCGCGGCAACCAGATTGACTGTGCTCATGGCATCCCCGTTTCGGCCACCGCACACTGAAGAAATCTGGCGCGAATGGCGGTAGATCAGGCGAACAGGCAATTGGCTGGGGAATGAACCGTCGGCAGGAGAACGAGTTTGTCGCCTGTTCACAAATCGTTACGCAAGCCGTTTCCCCGCGGTTCCATTTCCGGCGGTCGACTAGGCGCATCGATGGCGATTTCGACTTTTGATCTTTAGGGTTTCCCGCCTGCTAGATATTGGTCCAGTCCAGGACCACTTTGCCCGCGTTGCCCGACTTCATCGCATCAAAGCCCCGTTGAAACTCGTGGTATGGAAGTCTGTGGGTAATCACGGGTGAGATATCCAGGCCGGCTTCGAGCAAGACCGACATCTTGTACCAGGTCTCGTACATCTCGCGCCCATAGATTCCTCTGATCGTGAGCATGTTGAAAATCACCGGCCGCCAGTCCATTGGCGCGCCCTTCGCCGGGATCCCGAGCACAGCAATCTTCGCGCCGTGGCTCATATTTGCAATCATGTCGCTCAGTGCTTGCGGGTTCCCGGACATCTCCAGGCCGACGTCGAAGCCTTCGGTCATTTTCAGTTGCTTCTGAACATCCTTGAGCGGCGTCTCATTTGGATTCACTGCCAACGCGGCGCCCATCTTCCGGGCCAGCTCGAGCCGGAACGGATTCAGATCGGTAATCACCACGTGTCTCGCTCCCGCACGCTTCACCACGGGTATGGCCATGATGCCAATCGGGCCCGCCCCGGTGATGAGCACGTCCTCGCCCAATACTGGAAAGGCAAGTGCAGTGTGCACAGCGTTTCCGAACGGATCGAAGATTGCGGCTACTTCCTGGTTCACACCCGCATGATGGCGCCAGATATTCGCCATCGGCAGAGATATAAACTCGGCAAATGCGCCGGGGCGGTTTACGCCCACACCCTTCGTCGAAGCGCACAGATGGCGTCTCCCCGCGAGGCAATTCCGGCACCGGCCACACACCACGTGGCCTTCGCCGCTCACAATATCGCCGGGGAAGAAATCGTTGACGTTCGATCCTACCGCGACAATCTCGCCCACAAACTCATGGCCGATCGCCATCGGCACGGGAATCGTCTTTTGTGCCCAGTCGTCCCAATCGTAGATGTGAACGTCAGTTCCGCAGATTCCCGTGTACCGCACGCGAATCAGAACGTCGTTGATGCCGATCGCCGGCTCGGCAATGTCCTCCAGCCACAGCCCGCGTTCCGCTTTGCTCTTGACCAGTGCCTTCATTCTTCAGATCTCCGGTTCGGTGCCACTCCTTCGAAGTCTACTGGTTCAGGCGGACGGGACGCATCTGTCACTGGATGCTCTCGATCATTCTCTGAAATGTCGGATCGAGGAGGGCGTAGTCAGACTCCGGAGCCACAAACACCATGAAGATTACCGAGCCATCTGGCCGCGGAACCGTTACAAGCCGGTCGCGCTCCTTTTGCGATTGGCCCTTCGCATCAGGAAAGGGCGATGTTGACTGCATATCCACAGTTCGGCCGCTCACGCCTGCTACCTGCACACTCCGGGCCTCCCCCACAGGTTTCAAATCGCCTGAGCTTCCCTGAAGGGCGCTCACAATCTCATCCGTGATCTGGTCGATGGTCGCCTTCTGATCTTTGGGCGAGACCCCGTTGATCATCACTCCATATCCCACGCCATTGCTGACAACACCCGCTCGCGGAGCAATGGTCAGGTACTGGCCTTTCTGCTGCGGCGCCGTCACCTCCCAATTCTCCGGTCGGCCAATCTTCAAAGGACCAAGATCGGCGACCAGAAACTTCCCGCTTGGCATCACGTCATTCAACGAGACAGGTCCCGAGCTTCCACCACTACTCGACTTGTTTTGCGCCGACTCCTGAAGGGTCATCCCCGCGGGCACCTTCAACACCGCTCCATTCTTCTTGTTCAGTGACTCCCACTGGCCCGACTTGGCTCCCTGGGCAATCTCCTCCGCGGTGTAAACCTTGTCTCCGGCAGCCTTCTGGCGCACCTTGGCAAAAGCCGCGCTGTCCCCACGGTATTGCACCGGCGGCCAAGGCTGAATCTCCTTCTGAATTGCAGCCGTTCGATTCCCCGGATTCGGGTGGTCGCTCAGAAACTGCGGCCCGGTTCCACCCTGCGCTTCCAGCGTCTTGAAAAAGTCCGCAAGTGCCTGCGGGTTGTATCCCGCCTTGTAGAGAATGATCGCCCCTACTGCGTCGGCCTGGGCCTCGTCGCTTCGGGAGTACTTCATCATGATCATGCCCGCGCCCATTTGTACGCCCATCTGCGAGAGCGCTCCCACCGCGCCACTTCGCGCGCCGAGAATTGCGCCCGCAAGTCCGGCCAGGCCCTGCGTCAACTGTGCCTTCTGCATCTGCTTGGCAGAGTGCTGCATGTAGACGTGCGACATCTCGTGTCCCATGACGCCGGCAAGCTGCGCCTCGTTGGCCGCCGCCGTGATCGCGCCGAGATTCACAAACATCTGTCCGCCCGGAAGAGCAAACGCGTTGATCTCCTTCTGCGCCACCACGTGGAACTCAAACGGCCACGACTTATCCGACGGAATGGTCGCCACCAGCCGTTCTCCAAGCTGGCGTACGTACTGCGTCTCCGGGCTGCTGTCTGGCAGCACAGGCATCTGCTTGTAGACCTCGGCCGCGGCCTGCAATCCCAATTGTTTCTGCTGATCGCGGCCGATACTCGGGTTCCCCGGGTCAGGAAACTGCGGCCCTCCGGCTTGCCCCGGGCTGGGAATCACCGCCAGCGCTAGGGATATCGAGACACCGACTGTCGCGACCTTCTCGAAGAAGCGGATCTTGAAAGACGTCATGATGAGCTCCCCACTCCAGACCCTACAGGTATATACCCGGAAGGCACTTGCGAGAAATCAGAGCCCGTACCGCAAGCCTGACGATTGCTCTCAAAACGCGATGGATCTGATGGTTCGCACCAGTGATTTCGATCACCTTCAGCAGTGATATCCGAGACACGGAGCGGTGCCCTTATACCCATATCTTCAGATAGTGCTGTGCTTTGAAAAAGCGGGAGACCCCAATGACAAACTCTGAGAGCATTCGACTTCTGAATCAGGCGGTTGCCGATGAACTGCATGCCGTGCATCAATACATGTACTTCCACTTTCATCTCGATGATCAGGGATTTAAACCCCTTGCGGTGCTCTTCAAGAGAACGGCCATTCAGGAGATGGGTCACGTCGAGTTGCTCGCCGAACGCATTCTGTTTCTGAAGGGCGACGCGGAGATGGCTCCGGCAGAACCTGTAGAAAAGATCGTTGAGCCTGAAGCCATTCTGTTGAAAGCCATGGCCATGGAAGAGGCCAGCGCCCGATTTTACAACCTGGCTGCGATCGAGTGTGGCGCCAAGGCCGATGCCGCTTCAAAAAAGATCTTCGAGCAGCTTGTTGGGGACGAAGAGAATCATTTCGACCAGTTCGAGAAGCAGCACGACAACGTAAAGCGATTCGGCCTGAGCTACATGGCGTTGCAGTCATTTGCGGCGCCAGTGCCCGAAGGCGCACAACCCTCCGAGACTTAGCCTTGCTGGTCCCGGAGGTCCGGAACTGTTCCTGGAAAGGTCGGTCTTGCGGACGATTTTAGAGCGTTCCTGGTCGGCGCGGCGCGAATCGATCCTGGGTCTTGTAGGCGAGACCTTGAGGGGTAAGGAGAAAGTGAACCTGCAACTGATTGCCGGATCGAAACAAAGCTCCTTTGACAGCGCCTCGCTGAGCCCTTACATTTGCGACCAGTGAAGAGCACGGTACAGAGATTTCTGCAAACCCGATTAAGTCCGGCGCGTTTTCGGAAGATCCGAACTTGCTGGTGGTCCGCCAAGGTGTATCTGTTCGAAAAGGCCAGAGCAACTCTAGCGGACAGAAGACCTCGTGTTTTTGGGGTGCAATCTGATCTTGTGGTTACACTGCGTGCAGTGGATGTCTTCGTCCGTACACGCATGTGCCGCATCATGAATAAATACGGCAGTGACAAAGGGAGCGGCTGGCACAATTACACCACCATTTATTCCAAGATCTTTCGAGAGCTTCCCAAACGTCATCTCACGATCATTGAGCTTGGAATCGGGACAAACAATCCAAGTCTTCCGTCAACAATGGGGATTGCGGGGCGCCCCGGGGCATCGCTCAGGGGTTGGCGCGAATGCTTTCCCGATGCGGATATCTTCGGTGCCGATATCGATCGCAGCATTCTGTTCACAGAAGACCGAATCCAGACCTATTACTGCGATCAATTGGATAGGAGAACCATCGACGACCTTTGGGGTCAGCCAGGGTTGAGGAACGGCGCCGATATCATCGTCGACGACGGATTGCACACTTTCGAAGCAAATGCATCATTTCTTGGCGCTTCTCTACCATATTTGCGCGATGGCGGCTTTTACGTGACCGAAGATATTCACCGATCAGACCTTGAAAAATGGCGGCAACATCTGCCGATTTATTCAATCGAGTTTCCAGACTGCGACTTCGCTCTTGTAGAACTGTCAAATTCTCTCAATCAGCATGACAACAATATGATGATCGCGAGAAGGCGGTGTTCTAGAACCTAGCTGCTTTGGGCGGAAGATGCAATCCACCCGTGAGTTACTATAAGTTAATATTTTCATGACACTTAGAATCGACTCTAGGACATCAGAAGCACGGGTAGTTTACCCCAACGCCATGCAGTTCTTTCCGGCTAGAGGGCGAGGGATTGATCCGAAGACAGACTTACGTGACAAGTTGGCGATAACTTCTCCTGAGCGTAACAACCGCCATCAATGAGCCCTATGTGTCAATCACAGCTATTGGTCAACCAATTGAGCGCTTTCTACGTTAATTCTTGCTTCCTCCTCCGCCACAGTTCTACAGCGCTGAAAACTGTGGTACCCGCTATTGCAATGAGAGATCCGATGCAAAGCAGACACCACGTACGCAGTACATGTTCTTCGATGTAGGCGAGGTATATAGCAAATATGAGCCCGGCCAGGGACATGGAAAAGCGCAGAATTTCGAGCACTCGATCTCTTTTCGCGGTTAGGCCAAGAAGAACCACATAACCGATCAGTCCGATCAAGGCAACGGGTATTCCGAGCACCTCAGAGAACTTGCTGCGGTTTACAACATCGCAATTGAAAACCTCGTTCAAGTCGCAATATTCAGTTGCCGAGGCAGCGTAGTGACTGCGGAGTGAGGCAATCGATAACGCCATTCCGCAAATCGCCAGAAGCAGAATGAGAAAACGCACCGTTGGACTCTTCATGGCAGAGGGCACCCCGTTTTCTCACCAAGTTGTTTGAACGTCTGGACCCCGACAAGGCGCTCACCGTTGCCCAGAATCCAGGTCGGGGTGTAGCGAACCTGGGAGATTTTGCAGGTGTTCACGTCTTGAGGAGTCCCCGTTTGCGAGCACTCTACGTAGTGAATGAATTTAAACGACTCGCCGAACATCTTGCGCTGGTCATCGCAGTGTGAGCAAAGGAGGTTTCCGTACATTGTCGCATTCTTCCTTGTAAGGCATTTGGCGAAGGAGTCCACCTTGTCGCGCTGGGCCTGCTGTGCGGATGCGAATGCTCCGAGAAGAAGAATTGCAGAAAGGCAAAAGACAATACCCACATAAGAACGGTTTCGCTGACCATTTCCAATCATTTGCGCCAACCTTTCCTTTCCTGTCCGCTTACTATCAATCGAGCTGCCGGCACTGATTAATCGCGCGACAGTGTGGTGCATCCAATCAGCGTTGTCAGTCGATTCACCTCAGGAAGTCCTTATCCAAATTGGAGCCATGGAACTGCGCATGACAATCAGTACAGCAGGCAGTTTGCGCGGTGCGAGAATCAGCATGACCTGCAGGCAACATCCTTTGCGAATGGGACAAAGACCCGGATACTGAGTGGCAGAGCTGACATTGCGTATTGACATCAGCCCGGTTCAGCAGATGGGCATTCTGCGAACCGTGCGGGCTGTGGCACGAGAGACATCCCTCAATCTCAATCACCTGATGTTCATACACGAATGGTCCCGCCTGCCTAGTGTGACATTTTGTACAGGTTGCATTTACTTCGGTGACAGGCCTCTTCTCTTTAGCAACAATGCCATGCGGATCGTGACAAACGGAACACTCAACTCGTCCTTCTGTCATCGGGTGATGAGAGAACATGGAAAGGTAGGTTGCCACATCTGCGTGGCATTGCAAGCAGACTTCCGGCTGTCGCAGCTTGAGCAGTTCTCCGTGGTTATCTGCACCATGGACACTGTGGCAGCTCACACAACTCAATTTGGCCTGGCTGTGAAGCGAGTGTGTGAACTCGGAAAGATGTCCCGAGTGACATCCGAGACATGTCTGATTGACTTGTTCGACAGACGCCTTTGCGGGATTGAAGATCTTTGTTTCGTCCCCGCCGCTATCCATATGCTTTTTCCCCGGCCCATGGCACGCGTCGCACCCATTTCTGTTTGAGCCCGCTCCAGCGCCCTTTGAATGCGGGTTAGATGCGAAGCTCTGAACAATGTCCTCGTGGCACGACAGACATGGCTGGGAATCGCCCGACTGTGAAACCTGTGAACGCCCCGCCGGAGCACTCGCCTCCGCAGTTGCAGACACCTTCGCAGGCGCGACAGAAATTCCGAATGCCAGCATGCCGGCTGTGAGCACCGAATGCCACCGACGCGCCATCGCGGATGACCGGGCTGAGGATGCCACCCTTTGTCGCTGCAAGATGTTACCCAATGGGGCGGACTCTCTTGTGATTCTCTGGGCACTTCCGAGGCTGGCACCTCGTAGTTCAGATCGCTGAATGAAGGTTTCCAGAGACATCGAACATTCCTGTCGACTGGGTACTAGATGTAGAATACACCTAGGCGGGCTTGTTGTCCCAATAAATCGCCTTTGCCGTGCTATCGAACCTTCAAAATTCTCTGCATTCGCCACGCTTCGGAAAAGCAGAGTGGCTCATGATTTGCGGAAAAGATGCCCGGATATCCTGCGAAATGGACACGGCATTGAATGGGCACTGCGTAGTTGACCTCATGGCTAAATATGGATACACAAACACCGCCTGCATGGATATTTGTTCCGGCGCATCCACATGTCTGGAAAAGCCGGGACCCGGAAGTACTCGAGCCACTAGAAAGGCGCCCTGATGTCGGCGCATCCAACCGATTGGCTTTAACTAATCCGCTCGATCTCTCATGCCTGGCCTAAGCCTCCGAAGGAGGAACTCTTGTATCAGACTGTTCACCATGCGACCGCTGGTCGTCATGAGAACACCTTGAGTAGCGACTAGCACGCCCCGGTTTGATGCAGGGTAATATGTATTCGCAATCGCCGAGGCAGCCACGTCTCCACCAATCGCACCCTGCTTGTAGTCAGGGGTGTCTCCTGCCTGTTCCATCCCGGAGACCAGAGCCAACCTTTCTGAATATCTCGATGGCGAACTTGCGGAAGAGAGCTGTGACCAAATACGTCAACACATAGAAGAGTGTCCAACCTGCGTGGCATTCATTGAAGACCTTAAGCGGGCAATCGATCGCTGTCGATCAATGAAGGTAGAATGCGATCCCAGTGTTTCCATTCAACTTCGAGCAACGCTCACTGCAGAGTATCGACGCTCGTTGGGCGTTGAAGCGCCTTCGCGCGCGCAAGGCAGGAATACTCAGGCATAAGTTGTCTGGCCAATCATTTCAAAACAAGGAAGGATGACCATCCATGGGCAAGCTCTGTGCTAGCGGAGTCGACCAAGGTCGCTTCAGCACGGATCACTCGCTTGCTTCGCTCGGTGACCCATCCGCACACTCTGAGGGGATTTCCGGCAATGGCATGATGGCGGAACCGTACCCGAAGTTCAGCGGTGAGTGCCTCTGCTCCAGTGGCGGCTACGGTCTTGGCCATGGATTCATCAAGGACAGTACTCACGATCCCGCCATGCACGATGCCTTCAAATCCTTCCAACGTTGAATCCGGAATCCAGGTGGCGCTCATTTCCCCACGTTCTCCCAGCTCAAAGAAAAGGTGGAGGCCACGTGGGTTTTCCCGTCCGCACACGTAACAGGATGAACTTGGTCGCGCGGCCAGTCGTTCGCTCACACTGCTCAATTTCACTTCTCCAGACATCTCTTCCTTCCTATGTGCATCGCTGGTCTTGCGAGGCGTCCCATAACTACGTGATTGTGGCCAAGTTCTCTTCAGCTGAGTGAATCACTTCGTATGTGCTGTAACCGCCGGAGAGGTTTTTTGCGTGGATCCCATGCTGTTCCAGGATTCTGCAGGCATAGTACGCACGTTGCCCGACTTTGCAGGTCACCCAAATCTCCCGTTCCGAAGGCAGCTCCTTCAAGCGAGATCTCAGCTGATCAAGAGGGATGTTGACGGCACCTGGAATAGTGCCAGAGTGAAATTCCTCCGGCTCCCGCACGTCAAGTACGAAGGGCTTCTGTGACTCCACATCTTCCCAGGACGCGAGTGCGAGATCGCCGCGCATCACGTTGCTCGCGATCATCCCCGCAAAGTTCACCGGATCTTTGGCTCCACCAAATTGAGGCGCATAGCACAGCTCCAATTCCTCAAGATCGTTCACCGTAGCGTTCATGTGGATCGCAGCCGCAATGACATCGATGCGTCTCGCAACGTCTGATTCGCCAGCCGCCTGCGCGCCAAGCACACGTCCATCGGTGGCTCTGAAAAGGAGCTTCATGTGGATCGGGCTGGCGCCCGGATAGTAGGCAACATGTTGATTAGGATGAAGATAGACGCTTCTGAAGTCCGCGATGCCGGCGCGAAGCAGAGATTTCTCGGTCGCGCCAGTAATGGCTACTGTCAAGCCGAAAAGCCCGCAAACTGCGGTCCCTTGGGCTCCATCAAAATGAGAATCCCGCCCGCAGATTGCATCGGCTGCAATACGGCCCTGGCGGTTCGCTGGTCCGGCTAGAGGAATGAGTTCCCAGTCATGGGTCGCGCGGTTCCTCACCTCCACTGCATCTCCGACGGCCCAGATATGCGGATCGCTGGTGCGCATCTGACGATCGACACGAATGCCGCCACGCCTGCCGATTTCGAGTCCCGCATCACTGGCGAGTTTCGTTTCAGGGCGAACTCCGATGGAAAGCACAATGAGATCTGCCTCAAATTCGGCTCCTTCCTGCGTGAATACGACGAGGTCTCCTCTGCCGTTCTGTTTGAATCCGGCCACGCCGTCGCCGAGTTTGAGGTTCACCCCGTTGGATTCCAGGCGCTCCTTTGCGTATTGGGCCATCTCCGGATCGAGCGGGGGCAGAACCTGGCTGGCGAGTTCCACAATGGTTACGCGCATTCCGCGGTGGGCGAGGTTCTCCGCCATTTCCAGACCGATAAATCCGCCGCCCACGACCACTGCCTTGCGAGGTTTCTTCGTCTCAATCCAATTACGAATAGCGCGGCTGTCTGGAACTGAACGAAGCGTGAAGATCCCGGGCAGGTTAACGCCAGGCCAGGCCGGACAGATCGGCGCTGCCCCAGGAGACAGCACGAGCGCGTCATAGCTCTCTTGATATTCAAGTCCGGTCTCCAGGTTCACAACCGCTACCGTCCTCGCGTCTCGATTGATCGTCAGAACTTCATTTTTCGTTCGCACGTCGATGCGGAACCGATTGTGAAAGAGTTCCGGCGTCGCGAGCAGGAGGCTCGACTCTTTCTGGATCACATTGCCGACATAGTAAGGCAGACCGCAATTTGCAAAGGACACGTTTGGCCCGCGATCCAGAACCACAATCTCTGCGCTTTCATCCAATCGCCGAAGACGTGTAGCACAGGTCGCTCCTCCGGCAACTCCGCCAACAATGATTACTTTCTTGCTCATTTTTCACCTGCCGATTGCTGATTGGTCGTCGTACAACTGCTGCAAAGATCGCCAATGATTCCCTTTCCCTCTTCGACCGTAAAAATTCTGTCAATCGACTCAATCCTTACGTGCTCAACCATGCCGCTCGGCCAATGAATCTCAACATCGTCGACCGATGTAGCATCGGCTAAACCAAAATGAACCCGCATGTCATTGGAAGACAGATAGCTTCCCCCGCTCAGAACATCTCCACGTTGCCGCATACCGGCCGCCTTGACGTAGACCGTGGCTCCGACCGCATCGCGCGGCCCCTTGGGGCCGCCGATGAGTTTCAATTCAACCCAATGATGATGGTCCGCATTGACATTCCGTAGTAAAACCGGAACTCCGTCCATCGCATTGATCACAACACTGATTTTTCCGTCATTGAAAATGTCGCCAAAGGCGGCCCCACGTCCGACCGTGACGACGGCGAGGCCGGTTCCCTCAACAGCCGGGACCAGCTCAAACTTTCCGTTTTGCAGGTTGTGATAGAGGAGCATCCGTTGCGCGTAGCTCTGTCCCCACTCCGGGTGTTGGTCTACTTCGGGATACACGTGGCCATTTACGATCAGCAGGTCTTTCCATCCGTCATTGTCATAGTCAAGGAAACCATCGGCAAAGCTGACGAAGGGTATGGATGACTGTGCGATGCCGGCCCTGTAGCTGACGTCTGTGAAGTTGCCCTCTCCGTCGTTTTGGAACAGCACATTGTAGTCGTCGGAGAAATCGGTATTCACAATCGAGAGATGGCCATTGTTTTCGTAATCGCCGGCCGCAATGCCCATGTTCGCGATCTCGCGTCCGTCTTTGTTAAAGGCGTAGCCGTTCAAATAGCTGTCGTCTTCAAAGGTCCCATCTCCCTTGTTTATGTAGAGATAGTTTGGCGATGTGTCATTGGCGACAAGGAGATCGGGCTTGCCGTCCCCATTCACGTCGGCAAACAGCACGCCGAGGCCGAAGTATCCATCGGGATCGTCGACCTTTAACTTCTTGCTCACATCGGTAAAGGTTCCGTCGCCATTGTTGTGAAAGAGGTGGTCGTGTTCGCCAGGCAAACCTCGGGGTCCGCACATCACTTGAATGCCCCGGTATTGGCACACGGCATAGCCAACGGACTTCGTCCCGGAAATTGGGGGGTTTGTCAGGTCAATGTTGGCATAACCATCCGTAAAGAGGTCGAGGCGTCCGTCGCCGTCATAGTCTCCAAAGGTCGCACCAGTTGACCAGGTGCCTACGGTGACGCCGGCCTTCTCGGCGACATCCGTGAAGGTCCCGTCATGGTTGTTGCGATAAAGCCGGTTCTTGCCGTTATTCGTGACGTAGAGATCGGGCCATCCGTCATTGTCGTAATCCCCGACCGCACACCCGTAGCCCCAGCGCTCGTTGGCGACGCCCGCGGTCTCGGTTACTTCACGAAATGTCCCATCGTGGTTGTTATGAAATAGTGCCGCACGAGGCGGTGCGGCCTTCCCGGCAAGCGCGTCGTACGTCGATCCGTTCACCAGATAGATGTCCAACCACCCATCGTTGTCATAGTCCAGCAGGCATACTCCAGGCCCTTTCGCTTCCAGGATCAGGCGCTTTGCCGGCGTGCCCGCTACGTGATGCCAACTCGTCAATCCAGCCGGGCCGGCGACATTCTGAAAGATGATCGGACCTTCTTTGACGAATCCACCGGCAGTGATCGGACGGTGTTCGCTATCGTACTGCGCTCTCTGGGGACCGGCGTTGGCCATGCCGCTGACGGGCCGCTGCATACCGCCTGGCTGTTGTTGCGTGGGAGACTCCGAGGTCCCAACCGTTCCCGCCGAGGGCTCCTGACCTCCTGACAGATGAATCGGAATCAGAATTAGCGCAAGAGTTGCACCGAACGCCCTGGCAACCTTCGACAGCGGGGGCTTTCTTCTTCTTTCGAGAAAATGTGAGACAAACGCGGGTAAAGAACGGCCGTCGAGCGCCACTTTTGTGGTTTTGCTCTGACCGCAATCCGCCATCACGGGCGCGGAACTTGCACCCGGTGTGAATTCTGGCCAGAACCTGCGGCTCACATATGTTGAGAAACCGCGAAATCGATCAATGGTGCTCGCAAACATGGTCGGATGTTGCCAGCGTGCCATCCAGGTATCGCTGTGCCAGAACACTAGCCTCGTTCGACGGCGCACCCGCGATAACCTCAATGGATAACTCCCCGCATAGAGAGCGTGCACGATTGCCAATGCCACCCGCTATGACGAGGGTCACATTGCGCTCTTTGAGCCACCTCGGCAGAAGGCCCGGCTGATGCTCTGGTGACTCGATCTCAGTCGTAGCGATGATCTGCTTCTTCTCCGGATCGACATCAAGTAAAACAAACCTCTCGCAATGCCCGAAGTGCTGCTCAAGACAGCCGCCTGTTATTGGAATTGCAATTCGCACGCGGATTACCCCTCTTTGTCGGTAGACAATGCTTCACCAGAGCGGATTCCCCTGGGGATCCCTCAGTGACAGCGACTTGCTCTGTTTGGTGATTCGGGTAGCAATGAACTGCTGTCCGTCTATCGTGGATGCCCAATAGCCTGTCAAACCAAGTGTGTCACCCTCTTTGAGCTCCATATCGTTCTCGCGCAAAAAGCCGATCGGTGCGAGCCGAACTAAAAGTGCTTCGGGCCCCGCCAACAATCGGATCTGAACTGTGGCACCCTCGGGCGTCAGCCCCGGCAGATAGTTGATTTCGGTGATTTTCCCTTCCTGCGATTTCTGTTTCGCATGAATCCCGGTCACGCTTCCCGACTGGCAGCATCCTTCGCCCATGGCATGGTGACCGCACCCATTGTGGTGGCCATCTGCGCAATCGCCACAATAGCAGCCGTGGTGGCCACACTGACCTTCCGCTGTGGGTGTGCTCAGCACAAGCACTGCTCCAATAAGGAAATACCACGCACACGTACGTCGCATCGTGGGTCCTCCTTAACTAGATGTTACTTACATCTAGAGAATAGTAGCATCTAAAGAGCGCCAAATGCTGTGATTGGTCGCATCGTTTCTGAGGATGTATTTCACATCTATTTGCATTGTGATACTTTGGATTTGCCCGGATTGCGTGTGTTGGCGCAGCAGCCAGGAGGATTTGAACATGCAACGAAAGATATGTTCACGGCATGGCGTCGATTACCCGTGTTCCTGCGGTATGGGCAATCTGTACCGCTTTGTCGAGCCGGTCGTGTTGCTGCTCCTGAGGGAAAGGGGCCGTTCCTGCGGTTACGATCTTTGCGCTGAATTGCAGGAACACGCGCTTACTGATGCCGAGATCGACAAGGCTGCGCTGTATCGGACGCTTCGCCAGCTGGAGAAAAATGGCAACGTTAAGTCGACCTGGGAGACCGGAGAAGGCGGCCCGGCACGTCGCGTCTATAGACTTACGAAAGAAGGCAAACGGCATCTAGGAGAATGGGCTGTTGTTCTCGACAACCTGTCAAAGTCGATGGCGCGCTTCGTCGGCGACGTGCGAAAACGTCAAAAGGGTTCGACTCCAAGAAAGGTCAGAGCCGCATAGGTTAGGGGGATAGCTCCTGAGGTCCATCCATCCGACAGGCAAGGCGACAGCGACTTGCCCCGCATTTCAGAATGCGATCACGGATCCCGGATTTCAGAGCTAGATTCGATTCCCTGCCAAAGTGCTGCCAGCAAATTCTCGAAGATTCTGTAACGAATGGGTTAGGCAAGGACTTTTAGTCTATAGTGGCGAATTCCGGGCAGTTAATGTTCGCTTCGCCTTCGCCGATTGAGCTATGGTTGTGCCCGCGACCAACAGCGCATGTCCTTATTCGCTTGGATGTTGGCGGGGAATCCGGTTGTAGAGGCTGCAATCGGTGTTGGACGGAATTCATGAGGAAGCAGGGTGCCCGAATCGAAGACATGGCTGAAAGGGAAGATTTCGGTGTCTGCGCACATAGCACCAAGTCCAGTCAAACCAGCCTGCTGCACTCTGTCCTGCGAAGGCGGCCTGGCTATACGGGGTCCAGGCGTCATTTTCTCAAAGGGGCGATTACGTCCCTTGGCGCCCTGGGTTTCTGGATGATGGATCAGGCTGCGAAGCGTACAGCAGCGATCCCCGAAAACCGTGAGACCACGGTCACCGTGCCGTGGGACGCCACGAATGGAATTCATTTTCATGACCAGGTGATCGTGGTCAACAGCTCGAGCGGAGTAGCTGTCTTCTCATCCATTTGTCCGCACATGGGTTGCCGCATCAACCGCACCGAGGGAGCGGAACTCGTATGCCCCTGTCATGGCTCGCGTTTCAACTTGCAGGGGGAAGTTGTGCATGGACCGGCCTTGCGGGGATTGCGTGCTTTGCCTTTTGCATTGGACCAGACAAGAGCGGCCCTCCGCGTGACGTTGGAGAAATAGAAGCCCGTGAACCGCACAAATGGCAGGCTTTGGCGACGCATTCCTCCGATGGGGATGCTGGCGCTCGCTGCATTTGTTATTTGTGTTTCGAGTGGCATCATGCTCGTGCCTGCATACCTCGCAGCCGCGCCGCTCGATTCTCTGGCTCTGCTTTCGTTAAAGAACCCAGCG
>Ga0335069_10005427_pt1 | contig 18754 bp, 14 predicted proteins | sample Lox_Sample_11_FD_206714 | JGI IMG/M metagenome (GOLD analysis project Ga0335069, IMG submission 206714) | Soil microbial communities from Loxahatchee National Wildlife Refuge, Florida, United States - Lox_Sample_1.1 | ecosystem: Environmental > Terrestrial > Soil > Wetlands | place: USA... | reverse complement strand
GCCCCGACCTACCCCGCAAGGCGATGGCGGCCGGCGCCAACGGCTTCGTGCGCAAGCCCTTCGACAACGCCGAGCTGGTGGCCCGCATCCGGGGGCTGCTCGGCGGCCAGACCCGCCCTTAACGGTGGCGCGGGCGAGGTGCGCCCGGCTAGGCCGCGTCGCGCTCCACCGGCTGCAGGTAGCGGTGCAGGAACTGCTTGGTCTTCAGCTCGACCTGGCGGACGCGCTCGCGGGACACGCCCCAGCGCTTGCCGATCTCCTCCAGCGTGCGGGGCTGGTCCTGCTCCAAGCGGTTGTGCACGATGTCCCAGCCCAGCTCGCCGATCCGCTTGCGGACCTTGCCCAGCGCGTCCCGCACCTCGCGGTTGCCCTCGCCCGACAGGTAGGTGTCCTCGGGGCCCGGCTCGTCGTCCTCGATGCGCTCGAGGTGGGTGGCGTCGCCCTCCTCGTCGATGGCGCTGTCGAGCGACAGATCGGGCTGCGCCACGGTGCCGCTCTGCGGGCGCACCGTGGAGCGCGCCTCCTTGAGGTACTTCCCGATGTAGGCCCGGATCCACCAGACCGCGTAGGTGGAGAAGCGGGTCCCGGCGTGCGGATCGAACTTCTCCACCGCTCGCATGAGGCCGACGTTCCCCTCCTGGATGAGGTCGTCGAGCCGCACGGTGCCCCGCCGCTGCTTGCGGGCGATGGCCACCACGAAGGCCAGGTTGTGCCGGACGAGCCGCTGCTTGGCGGCGACCTCGCCCTTGCGCGCGCGGAGCGCCAGCTCGTGCTCCTCGTCGCGGTTCAGCGGAGGGTAGTCCCGAACAGCCTTGAGGTAGGGTGCCAGCTCCTCGAACTCCTTGCTGCCTCTCTGGGGGATCGCCGTCCTCATCCGGTTCCTCGTCGCTTGTCTGAGATCAACTCGCCTCGGCCAGGTAACGTTACGTGAGCTTATTATTGTGGACCTATCAAGTCAAGCTTCCAGGGATACACGCCACACTCGAAAGGAGTACGGGACCTTGGGCCGCTTGACTGCACCTTGAGTGCGACCGAGCCGCCCGCCGCTTCCTAGCCATGCCCGTGCATCCCCTCGAATTCTTGCGTCTGATCAAGCGGATCTGCTTGCGCTCGATACTGTAAGTTTTTCGACTTCCCGACTTCCTGAACGAACATTGACGCAAGACTTGCTTACCGCCCGATTCAGATGGATTCGAACCGGCAAAATAGAAAGGGCCCGGCCCCAAGAGGGACCGGACCCCGATCTGTCCGAACCGGCTGGGGAAGCTGCCGCTACTCCTCCGCCCCCACGGCCAGGGCCTCCTCGGCCTCCTCGACCGCGTCGACCGGCGTCTCCACCTCGATGTCGAGGTGCTTGTAGGCCGGAAGGCCGGTGCCGGCCGGGATGAGCCGGCCCATGATCACGTTCTCCTTGAGGCCGCGCAGGTAGTCGACCTTGCCGCTGATGGCCGCCTCGGTGAGCACCTTGGTGGTCTCCTGGAACGAGGACGCCGAGATGAACGACTCGGTGGAGAGCGAGGCCTTGGTGATGCCGAGGAGCAGGGGCTCGCCCTGGGCCGGCCGGCCCTGGGCGGTGATCACCTTCTCGTTCTCCTCCTCGAAGACGAACTTCTCCACCTGCTCGTCGACCAGGAAGCTGGTGTCGCCCACGTCCACGATCCGCACGCGCCGCAGCATCTGCCGGACGATGGTCTCGATGTGCTTGTCGTTGATCTTCACGCCCTGCAGCCGGTAGACCTCCTGCACCTCGTCCACCAGCCAGCGGGCCAGCTCCTTCTCGCCCAGCACCCGCAGGATGTCGTGGGGGTTGGCGGCGCCGTCCATCAGCGCCTCGCCGGCCCGCACCCGGTCGCCGGTGTGCACCGAGATGTGCTTGCCCTTGCCGATCAGGTACTCCTTGGCCAGGTCGGGCCGGAGCTTTCCGTCCACCTCGGGAGTGATGACCACCTTCCGCTTGCCCTTGGTGTCCTTGCCGAAGGCGACCACGCCGTCGATCTCGGAGATGACCGCATGCTCCTTGGGCTTGCGCGCCTCGAAGAGCTCGGCCACGCGCGGGAGGCCGCCGGTGATGTCCTTGGTCTTGGTGGTCTCGCGCGGCATCTTGGCGATGACGTCGCCGGCATCCAGCTCGTCGCCGTCGTTCACCACCAGGTTGGCGCCCTCCGGCAGCATGTAGCGGGCATCGGCCTCGGAGTTGGCCAGCTTGCGGGTCTTGCCCTCGGCGTCCTTGATGGAGATGCGGGGGCGCGCGTCGGGGTCCTTGGAGGCGATCACCACCTTGCGGGCCAGGCCGGTGATCTCGTCCACCTGCTCGCTGATGGTGACGCCGTCGATCAGGTCGCCGTACTTCACCCGGCCGGCCACCTCGGTGATGATGGGCATCGAGTAGGGGTCCCACTCGGCCAGGAGGGTGTTGGGCTCGATGTGCTGCCCCTCGCGGACCAGGAGCTTGGCGCCGTAGACGACGCCGTAGCGCTCGCGCTCGCGCCCCTGCTCGTCGGTGACGATGATCTCGCCGTTCCGGTTCATGACGATGAGGGTGCCGTCCTTCTTCTTGGCCACGCTCACGTTGTGGAACTTCACCAGGCCGGGGTTGCGGTTCTCGATGGTCGACTGCTCGGCCCGCCGCGAGGCGGCGCCGCCGATGTGGAAGGTGCGCATGGTGAGCTGGGTGCCCGGCTCTCCGATGGACTGGGCGGCGATGACGCCCACCGCCTCGCCGATGTTCACCTTCCGCCCGCGGGCCAGGTCGCGCCCGTAGCACTCCACGCAGATCCCGCGCCGCGCCTGGCAGGTGAGCACCGAGCGGATCTTCACCTTGTCGATGCCGGCGTTCTCGATGAGCCGGACCTTGGCCTCGTCGATCTCCTCGTTGGCCTTGACCAGCACGTTGCCGGAGAAGGGATCGTGCATGTCGTCGAGCGCCACGCGACCCAGGATGCGCTCGCCCATGGGCTCGATGATCTCGCCACCCTCCACCAGGGCGCCCAGGGTGATGCCGTCCATGGCCCCGCAGTCGTACTCGGTGATGATGGCGTCCTGGGCCACGTCCACCAGCCGCCGGGTGAGGTAGCCCGAGTTGGCGGTCTTGAGGGCGGTGTCGGCCAGGCCCTTGCGGGCGCCGTGGGTGGAGATGAAGTACTGGAGGACGTTGAGGCCCTCGCGGAAGTTGGCGGTGATGGGGGTGGCGATGATCTCCCCCGAGGGCTTGGCCATCAGACCCCGCATGCCGGCCAGCTGCCGGATCTGCTGGGCGGAGCCGCGGGCCCCGGAGTCGGCCATGATGTAGATGGGGTTGAAGGAGGGCTGCTTGCGCTCCTCGCGCTTGCCCTCGCCGTCCACCCCCACCGCGGTCTCGGTTCCGATCTCGGCCATCATCTCCTGGGCCACCTCCTCGGTGACCTGGGCCCAGATGTCGATGACCTTGTTGTACCGCTCGCCGTCGGTGATGAGACCCTCGGTGTACTGCGTCTGGATGTCGTCCACCTCGTGCGTGGCCCGATCCAGCAGCTCCTGCTTGCGCCTGGGGATGACCATGTTCGACAGGGCGATGGAGATGCCGGCCCGGGTGGCGTTGCCGTACCCCAGCGAGCGGACGCGGTCGGCGAGGAGCACCGTCTCCTTCTCGCCGCAGAGCCGGTAGGTCAGGTCGATGAGGCTCTGCAGCTGCTTCTTGTCCATCACCTTGTTGACCGAGTCGAAGGAGAGCCGGCGCGGGACGATGTCGTAGAGCAGCACCCGGCCCACGGTGGTCTCCACCCGCCGCCCGTCCATGCGCACCCAGATCTTGGCCTGCAGATCGAGCTCGCCCTGGTCGTAGGCGGCGCGGACCTCCTCCGGGCTGGCGAAGCGCTTCCCCTCCCCGCGCGCGAAGGCCCGCTCGCGGGTCATGTAGTAGATGCCCAGCACGATGTCCTGGGAGGGCACGATGATGGGCTTGCCGTGCGCCGGCGAGAGGATGTTGTTGGTGCTCATCATGAGCACCCGGGCCTCCATCTGCGCCTCGATGGAGAGGGGCACGTGCACGGCCATCTGGTCGCCGTCGAAGTCGGCGTTGAAGGCGGTGCACACCAGGGGGTGGAGCTGGATGGCCTTGCCCTCGATGAGCACCGGCTCGAAGGCCTGGATGCCCAGGCGGTGCAGGGTCGGGGCCCGGTTGAGCAGCACCGGGTGCTCGCGGATCACCTCGTCGAGGATGTCCCAGACCTCGGGCCGCTCCTTCTCCACCATCTTCTTCGCGCTCTTGATGGTGGTGACGTAGCCCTTCTCCTCCAGCTTGTTGTAGATGAAGGGCTTGAACAGCTCGAGGGCCATGATCTTGGGCAGGCCGCACTGGTGCAGCTTGAGCTCCGGGCCCACCACGATCACCGAGCGGCCGGAGTAGTCGACCCGCTTGCCCAGGAGGTTCTGGCGGAACCGGCCCTGCTTGCCCTTCAGCATGTCGGAGAGCGACTTGAGCGGGCGCTTGTTGGGGCCGGTGATGGTCTTGCCCCGCCGGCCGTTGTCGAAGAGCGCGTCCACCGCCTCCTGCAGCATCCGCTTCTCGTTGCGGATGATGATGTCCGGGGCGTTCAGCTCCTGGAGCCGCTTGAGCCGGTTGTTCCGGTTGATGACCCGCCGGTAGAGATCGTTCAGGTCGGAGGTGGCGAAGCGGCCGCCGTCCAGCGGGACCAGGGGGCGGAGGTCGGGCGGGATGACCGGGATGACCTCCAGCATCATCCATTCCGGCTTGTTGCCGGACTGGACGAAGGACTCGACCACCTTCAGGCGCTTGGCGATCTTCTTCCGCTTGGCGTCGCTGGTGGCCTCCTTCATCTCCGCGCGCAGCTCGTTGGCCAGGCCGGGGATGCCCTCGCCGTGCTTCTTGTCGGCCGGGCCCACCTGGCGGAGCAGCTGCAGCACCGCCTCGCCGCCCATGCCGGCGCTGAAGGCCTCGTCGCCCAGCTCCTCGAGCGCCTTCTGGTAGCGGTCCTCGGAGAGCAGCTCGCCCCGCTGGAACGCGCTCTCCTTGGGGTCGATGACGATATAGGACTCACAGTACAGGACCTTCTCCAGGTCCTTCAGGGTGATGTCCAGGAGGTTGCCGATGCGGCTGGGGAGCGACTTGAGGAACCAGATGTGGGCCACTGGCGTGGCCAGGGTGATGTGCCCCAGCCGCTCGCGGCGGACCTTGGACTGGATCACCTCCACACCGCACTTCTCGCAGACCACTCCCCGGTGCTTCATGCGCTTGTACTTGCCGCAGTTGCACTCGTAGTCCTTGACGGGGCCGAAGATCTTGGCGCAGAACAGGCCGTCCCGCTCCGGCTTGAAGGTCCGGTAGTTGATGGTCTCCGGCTTCTTCACCTCGCCGTGCGACCACTGGCGGATCTTGTCCGGGCTGGCCAGCGAGATGCGGATGGCCGAGAACGACAGCGGATCCTTCGGCTTCTCGAAGAAATTGAAGATGTCCTTCACGTCGTACCTCGTTCACCTGAAGTTTTGAGGAGCTGAGGCGCCCAACCACTCCCGCGCACGGGCCCAGCCACCCCCGCGGCCGGGCCCCGGGCGCGCCCCTAGGCCGTGTTGCGCTCCGCCGCCGCCCCCCGGGGGGCGCCCAGCGGGCCGCCCAGCTCGCGCTCCGCCGCCTCCCGCGCCGCCTGGGCCTCCGGGGACTCCAGCAGCTCCACGTCCAGCGCCAGGCTCTGCAGCTCCTTGATGAGGACGTTGAACGACTCGGGCAGCCCCGACTCCAGGGTGTTCTCCCCCTTGACGATGGCCTCGTACATGCGGGTGCGGCCCACCACGTCGTCGGACTTGACGGTGAGGAACTCCTGCAGCGAGTAGGCGGCGCCGTACGCCTCCATGGCCCAGACCTCCATCTCGCCCAGGCGCTGGCCGCCGAACTGCGCCTTGCCGCCCAGCGGCTGCTGGGTGACCAGCGAGTACGGCCCGATGGAGCGGGCGTGGATCTTCTCGTCCACCAGGTGGTGGAGCTTGAGCATGTACATCACCCCCACGGTGACGTCCTGGTCGAAGGGGTCACCGGTCCGCCCGTCGAAGAGGATCGACTGCATGGTGGCCGAGCCCTCGGAGAGCAGCTCCTTCATCTCCGTCTCGTGGGCCCCGTCGAACACCGGGGTGGCCACGTGGATGCCGCGCTGGAGCTTCTGCGCCAGCGGGGCCAGCTCCTTGTCGGCCAGCTCGTCGATGAGCTGCCCCAGCTTGTCGGTGGAAGCCGCCTCCGACCCGGCGAACACCGCCTTCAGCTTCTTGCGCAGCTCGGCCGGCCCGAAGCTCCGCTCCACCATCTCCTGCAGCCGCTGCCCGACGTTGCGGGCCGCCCAGCCCAGGTGCGTCTCCAGGATCTGCCCCACGTTCATGCGCGAGGGGACGCCCAGCGGGTTGAGGACGATGTCCACGGGAGTGCCGTCCTCGAGGTAGGGGAGGTCCTCCTCCGGCAAGACCCGCGAGACCACGCCCTTGTTGCCGTGGCGGCCGGCCATCTTGTCGCCCACCGCCAGCTTGCGCTTGATGGCCACGTACACCTTGACCATCTTGATGACGCCGGGCGGAAGCTCGTCGCCCTTCTTGAGCCGGCCGATCTTCTCCCCGAAGAGCAGCTTCACCAGCTCCTTCTGCTCCTCGAAGTTCTCGATGATCTTGCGGGTCAGATCCTGGACGTCGCCGTCCACGGCGATCTCGCCCCAGTAGCGCTCGGGGACGCCGTCGAGCAGCGCGTCGTCGAGCACGTCGCCCTTCTTGAGGAGCTGGGTGCCCTTGTCGTCGACCAGGCGCCCCTGCACCTCCTTGCCCACCAGGAGCCGCCGGATCTTCTGGAAGGCCGACTCCTGGATGATGCGGATCTCGTCGTTCTGGTCCTTGAGGAGCTTGGCCTCCTCCATCTCCTCGATGGACTTGGCGCGCTCGTCCTTCTCCACGCCCTTGCGGCTGAACACCTTGGCGTTGATGACCGTGCCGGAGACGCCGGGCGGGACGCGCAGCGAGCTGTCGCGCACGTCGCCGGCCTTCTCGCCGAAGATGGCGCGAAGCAGCTTCTCCTCGGGGGAGAGCTGGGTCTCGCCCTTGGGGGTGATCTTCCCCACCAGGATGTCGCCCGGCTTCACCTCGGCGCCGATGCGGACGATGCCCGACTCGTCGAGGTCCTTGAGGGCCTCCTCGCCGACGTTGGGGATGTCGCGGGTGATCTCCTCCTTGCCCAGCTTGGTGTCCCGTGCGACGCACTCGAACTCCTCGATGTGCACCGACGTGAACACGTCCTCCTTGATGAGCCGCTCCGAGAGGAGGATGGAGTCCTCGAAGTTGTAGCCCTGCCAGGGCATGAACGCGACCACCACGTTCTGGCCGAGCGCCAGCTCGCCCACCTCGGTGGCCGGGCCGTCGGCGATGACGTCGCCCTTCCGCACCCGCTCGCCCGGCTTCACGATGGGCTTCTGGTTGATGCAGGTGTTCTGGTTGGAGCGCTGGTACTTGATGAGGTTGTAGATGTCGACCTCGTTGGCCACGTCGGTGGCCGAGGTCGGGACGTCCGCCTTGACCACGATGCGGGAGGCGTCCACCGACTGGATGACGCCGTCCCGCTTGGCCACCACGGTGACGCCCGAGTCGCGCGCCACGATGCCCTCGATGCCGGTGCCCACCAGCGGAGCGTGGGTGCGCAGCAGCGGCACCGCCTGGCGCTGCATGTTCGAGCCCATCAGGGCGCGGTTGGCGTCGTCGTTCTCCAGGAAGGGGACGAGCGAGGCGGCCACGGACACGAGCTGGTTCGGGCTCACGTCCATCAGGTCGACCTCGTCGGGCCGGGCGTAGATGTACTCGCCCTCCTTGCGGCAGGACACGGCGTTGCCGACGAAGAGGCCCTTCTTGTCCACCGGCGCGTTGGCCTGGGCGATGATGTGCTTCTCCTCCTCCAGCGCGGAGTAGAAGGTCACCTCGTCGGTCACCCGGCCCTTCTCCACCTTGCGGTACGGGGTCTCCACGAAGCCGTACTCGTTCACCCGGGCGTAGGTGGAGAGCGAGGCGATGAGGCCGATGTTCGGGCCCTCCGGCGTCTCGATGGGGCAGATGCGGCCGTAGTGGGTGGAGTGGACGTCGCGTACCTCGAAGCCGGCCCGCTCGCGGGTCAGGCCGCCCGGCCCCAGGGCCGAGAGCCGCCGCTTGTGGGTCACCTCGGAGAGCGGGTTGGTCTGGTCCATGAACTGCGACAGCTGGCTGGAGCCGAAGAACTCCTTGATCACCGCCGTGACCGGCTTGGCGTTGATCAGGTCATGGGGCATGAGCGTCTCGATCTCCTGCAGGCTCATGCGCTCCTTGATGGCCCTCTCCATGCGAACCAGGCCGATCCGGTACTGGTTCTCGAGGAGCTCCCCCACCGCGCGCACCCGGCGGTTGCCGAGGTGGTCGATGTCGTCGACGTCCTTGTTGGGCGAGCCGTTCTTGAGGTCGATGAGGAAGCGGACCACCTCGAGCACGTCGCGCTTGGTGAGGACGGTGTTGTCGAGCGGCTCCTCGATCCCGAACTTGTAGTTGAGCTTGAGCCGGCCGACCTTGCTGAGGTCGTACCGCTCGGCGTTGAAGAACAGGTTGACGAAGAGGTTGGTGGCGGTGTCGGGCGTGGGCGGATCACCGGGGCGGAGCCGCCGGTAGATCTCCATGATCGCCTCCTCCGGAGAGGCGATCTTGTCCTGCATGAGCGTGTCGCGAAGCGAGGGCAGGACGTTCAGGTTGTCGATGAAGAGGACCTTGAACTCGTTGATCTCCCGCTTGCGCAGCTCCTCGATCTTGGCCTCGCTGACCTCCTCGTTGACCTCCAGGAGCACCTCGCCGGTCGCGGCGTCGACCACGTCCTCGGCGGAGATCTTGGTGTAGATCTCCTCGGGGTCCACCGGGAGGGACTTGAGCTTGGCCGCCACCAGCTTGCGGATCGCGCTCTCGGTGTACTTCCGGTTCTTCTTGACGATCACCTCGCTCGACTTGGGATCGCGGATGTCGCGGGTGGCCCGCTGGCCCTTGAGCAGCTCGGGGTTCAGGTCCTTCTCGAACTTGCCCTTCCCCTCGATCCGGATGGTCTCGGTGTCGTAGTAGTACTTGAGGATCTCCTCGGCGGTGCCCTTGAACTCGACCGGCTCCTTCTTGGAGGTGTCGGGGACCGCGCCCAGGGCGCGCAGGAGCACCGTGGCCGGCAGCTTCCGCCGCCGATCGATGCGCACGTAGAGGATGTCCTTGTGGTCGAACTCGAAGTCGATCCAGGAGCCGCGGTAGGGGATGATGCGGGCGTTGTAGAGCAGCTTGCCCGAGGAGTGGCTCTTCCCCTTGTCGTGGTCGAAGAAGGCGCCCGGGGAGCGGTGGAGCTGGGAGACGACCACTCGCTCGGTCCCGTTGATGATGAAGGTCCCGTTCTCCGTCATGAGCGGGATCTCGCCGAAGTAGACCTCCTGCTCCTTGACGTCGCGGATCGACTGGGCGCCGGTCTCCTCGTCCTTGTCCCAGACGACCAGCCGGACGACCACCTTGATCGGGGCCGAGTAGGTCATGCCCCGCTGGTGGCACTCGTCGACGTCGTACTTGGGCTTCTCGAGGTGGTAGCTGACGAACTCGAGGGAGCTCGTCTCGTTGAAGTCCTTGATGGGGAAGACGGACTTGAACACCCCCTGCAGGCCGGAGTCCTCCCGCTTGTCGGGCGGGACGTCGGCCTGGAGGAACTTGTCGTAGCTGTGCTTCTGGATGGCGATGAGGTTGGGAATCTCGGCGATCTTGTTGATCTTCCCGAAGTTTCGCCGGATGCGGAAGTTGCTCTGGATCGTCGTCGCCATCGAATTCGGACCTCTCTCCCCGAGACCTGACGGCAGAAACGCGTCTAGCCGACCTCGCGGCCGGCTCCTAAAGCCTCGTTCGGCCTATTGGCCTGTCGTGCACGGAATCGATGTAGGGATGCGAACTTGTAACCGCTTCGCCCTCGCCCGTCAAAGAAACCCGACTGCTTGGCCCGCGGCGGGGCGCGAGGCAGAACGCCCCGCCGCGGATCGCCACTCGAGGTCCCCCTACTTGAGCTGAACCTTGGCGCCGGCGGCCTCGAGCTTCTTCTTGAGCTCCTCGGCCTCCGCCTTGGCGACGCCGACCTTGACCTCCTTGGGAGCACCCTCGACCAGGTCCTTCGCCTCCTTGAGGCCGAGGCCCGTGATCGCGCGGACCTCCTTGATGACGTTGATCTTGTTGGCGCCGGCCTCGGCCAGCACCACCGTGAACTCCGTCTGCTCGACGGCGGCGGCCGCGGGCGCGGCCCCGCCGGCGGCGCCCGCCATCATCACCGGCGCGGCGGCGGCCGACACGCCCCACTTCGTCTCCAGCTGCTTCACGAGCTCCGCGGCCTCCATCACGGTGAGGCCGGAGAGCTGCTCCACGATCGCGTTCAGATCAGCCATGACGTCGTCTTCCTCTTTCCCTTCGGGCGCCGCTTCCGGGCGCCCGCAGCGTCTTTGGCCGCCGCGCTCCGCGCGCCGGCCGGTTCACGTACCGTTCTACGAGCCAGCCTTCTCCAGCTGCTCCCTCCGCGCGCCCAGCACGCGGGCCAGCTGCTGGCCCGGGGTGCCGATCATGCGGACGAGCTTGGTCGCGGGCTGCGCGATCATCGCGGCGATGAGGCCGCGCAGCTCCTGGATGCCGGGCAACTTGGCCAGGGACTGCACGCCCTTGGCGTCGATGACCTTGCCCTCCACCACCGCGGCGCGGATGGCGAAGTTCTCGCGGTCCTTCATGAAGTCCGCGAGGAGCTTCGCCGGGGCCACCACGTCGTCGTAGGACATGACGATCGCGGTCGGGCCCACGAACTTCTCCGCCACCGGCTCCACCGGCGTGCCCTTGGCGGCACGCGCGGCGAGGGTGTTCTTCACCACCCGGTAGTCGACCTTGGCCTCGCGCAGCTTCCTGCGCAGCTCGGTCACCACGGCCACGGTGAGGCCCTTGGGCTCCGCCACGATGGCCGCCTTGGCCTTGGCCATCTTCTCGTGGAGCTCACCGATGACCTGCTCCTTCTCCGTCCGGTTCAAGCTTGTTCACCACCTTTCCTGCCGCCGGCGCCTTCGCCGGTCGGCTTTCTTGGTTCGGGCTTCGGACCGGACGTCCGGTACGAGACCCCCTGGCCAAGCGGGGGACGCTGCACTCCGTCGCAGTTCCCGTCTCGGCGGGTCGGAGCAGCTGCCTCCGCTTGGCCACCCTCCCCTACGACCTCTCGCACTCGGGGGGAGCGGGCCCGCTGTCTTGGACCAGAAACCCCGGCGGCGCTCGCCGCCGGGAGATCGTGAAACCGCCTCCTTCTATTCGTGGTGGGTAGCGAGCTCGGCCAGGTCGAGCTTGATGCCCGGCCCCATGGTCGTGCTCACCGTCACGTTCTTCAGGTACACGCCCTTGGCGGTCTGCGGCTTCGCCTTGAAGATGACCTCCATGATGGCGTTGAAGTTGGCCTTCAGCTTGTCCGCCTCGAAGGAGGCCTTGCCGAAGGGCACGTGGACGATGCCAGCCTTCTCCACCCGGAACTCCACCTTGCCGGCCTTCTGCTCCTTGATGGCCCTCTGCAGGTCCATGGTGACCGTGCCGATCTTGGGGTTGGGCATGAGGCCCCGGGGGCCCAGCACCTTGCCCAGGCGGCCCACCACGCCCATCATGTCGGGGGTGGCGATCACCTTGTCGAACTCCATGAAGCCACCCTGGATCTTCTCGGCCAGGTCCTCGGCGCCGACGATGTCCGCGCCGGCCTCCTGGGCCTCGCGGGCCTTGTCGCCCTTGGCGAAGACCGCCAGCTTCACCGTCTTGCCCATGCCGTGGGGCAGGACCACCGCTCCGCGCACCACCTGATCGGCGTGCTTGGGATCGACGCCGAGGTTGATGGCCGCGTCGACCGACTCGTCGAACTTCTTGGTGGCGGTCTGCTTCACCAGGCCCATGGCCTCGTCCACCTTGTACCGCTTGTTCCGGTCGACCTTCGCCAGCGCCGCCTTGTACTTCTTCGCAACGTGAGCCATTTCCGTCCCCCTCGCGGCTAGCCGACGATGTCGATGCCCATGGACCGGGCGGTCCCCTCGACGGTCCGCATCGCGGCCTCGAGGCTCCCGGCGGTCATGTCCGGCATCTTGGTCTTGGCGATCTGCTCCACCTGCTTCCTCGTCACCTTGCCCACCTTCTCCTTGCCGGGCTGGTGCGAGCCGGAGCCCTTCTTCTTCTCCGTGTGGAGCCCGGCCGCCTTCTTGAGGAGGATGGCCGCGGGCGGGGTCTTGAGCTGGAAGGAGAACGACCGGTCGGCGTAGACGGTGATGATGACCGGGATGATCAACGCCTCCTTGGCCTGCGCCTGGGTGGCGGCGTTGAACTGCTTGCAGAACTCCATGATGTTCACGCCGTGCTGGCCGAGCGCCGGGCCGACCGGAGGGGCCGGATTGGCCTTGCCCGCCGGGAGCTGCAGCTTGATCTGTCCTGTGACCTTCTTTGCCATGTGCTTCCTTCCGGGCCCCTTGCCGCGGCCCTGCGTGGTCTAGCGGGCCACGAGCCCTTCCACGCCCTGGTTCACCGCTACGTCTTCTCCACCTGCATGAAGTCGAGCTCCACCGGGGTGGCGCGCCCGAAGATGGACACCAACACCCGCAGCTTGCCCTTCTCCGGCTTCACCTCTTCCACCGTGCCGTTGAAGTTGGCGAAGGGGCCGTCGATGACCCGCACCTGGTCGCCGTCCTCGAACTGCACCTTGGGCTTGGGCTTGAGCGAGCCCTCGGAGATCTGGGTGGTGAGGCGCTGCACCTCGACCTCGGAGACGGCCGGCACCTGGTCGGGGGTCTTGGCGTTCCCCACGAAGCCGGTGACCTTGGGCGTCCCCTTCACCAGGTGCCAGGTCTCCAGGTTCATCTCCATCTGCACCAGGATGTAGCCGGGGAAGAACTTGCGCTTGGAGGTCTTCTTCTCCCCCTTCACCATCTCCTGCACGACCTCCATCGGGATGAGGACCTCGCCGAAGCGCTCCTCGAGCCCTTGCTGGCGAACGCGCTCCTCCAGGGACTTCTTCACCTTGTTCTCGAAGCCCGAGTAGGTGTGCACCACGTACCACTTCTTCGCCATGGGCCTCTCCGTGTTCGCGCCGCCTGCTCTCCGGCCGCCACCGGGACCGTGCTCCCGCCCCGCCGCAGCCGCCCCGCCCGCCCCGGACGCCCCTCAGTAGACCTTCGCGCTCAGCCAGCTCCAGGCGAGGTCGAACACGCCCAAGATGATGGCCGCCACGAAGGACGCCACGATGACCGCGATGGTCGCGGCGCGCGTCTCGCGCAGGCTCGGCCAGGTGACCCGCCGCAGCTCCAAGGCGATCTCCAGCGAGACCCGCTGGGTCTTGGGGATGCGCCAGACCACCACCGCGGCCACCACCGCGAGGGCGAAGCCGACCACGGTGGAGAGCGTCCAGTCGCCCAGCAGGGCGGCGTCGTTCACGCCTGCGGCGGCGAAGGAGATCTCCAGCACCTTCTCGAGGAACATCCCCAGGGCCAGCGCCGCCAGGACGTAGAAGATGGCGACGATCCGCCTGGGCTGCTCCACGCCGCCGACGTTTTCCATGGCCACGACCGCTTCCTCTCGGGTGGGGCGGGCCGCCGTCCTGGCGGCCCCACCCCGTCTCGTCTGGCAGGCCAGGAGGGATTTGAACCCCCAACCCGCGGTTTTGGAGACCGCTGCTCTACCGTTCGAGCTACTGGCCTATCCGCCTGCCACCCACGCCCTCACTTCGCCTCACGGTGCTCCTGGTGCTTGCGGCAGCGCGGGCAGTACTTGGACCGCGTGAGCTTGTCCTGGGTCTTCTTCTTGTTCTTGGTCGTGGTGTAGTTGCGCTCTTTGCAGGTCTTGCACTCGAGCGTGATGATGGTCCGGTTGCCCGCCATGGCTGCCCTTCCTCACTCGATCCGTCCGACTGCCCGACCGCACCCACCGGTGCGGCACGACGCCTTTTCGCTGAGCCCTGGTCCAGGATTGAACTGGAGACCTCGTCCTTACCAAGGACGCGCTCTACCGACTGAGCTACCAGGGCATTTCCTGTTCGTCCTACCTCACTGAGCGGGAAACGGGATTCGAACCCGCGACATTCAGCTTGGAAGGCTGACGCTCTACCAACTGAGCTATTCCCGCGAAGCCTCCAAAACCCGATTCCTGCTCGCCGTGTCGTGTCGCTCCTCAACTGCTGGTGGAGGGGGGTGGATTCGAACCACCGAAGGCGTAAGCCGGCAGATTTACAGTCTGCTCCCTTTGGCCGCTCGGGAACCCCTCCGCGTTCTCTCCTCTCACTCGCAGCCTGCGTTCCCACGGCAGCGCCTAGCTGGCGGTGGGACTCGAACCCGCGACCTGCTGCTTACAAGGCAGCTGCTCTACCTGCTGAGCTACGCCAGCAAAATCTCGACAGAAAGACGACGACCTGCCGGGTCCGGGCAGGCTGGTGCCGCCCTCGGTGGAGCGGCGTCTTTAAAACGAGTTACGGGGTCTTGTCAACCACGGAGTCCCTCGACCGGGTCGACCCCTGATCAAACCCTGCTGGGCTGCCCCTCTGGCGTGCGGCTTCGTAGAGCGATATGGCCGCCGCCGCCGAGACGGACAGGCTCTCGAGATCACCCGACATGGGGATCCGCGCCTCCAGGTCGCAGCTCCGGCGAACGAGCGGCCGGAGCCCCTCCCCCTCGCTGCCGAGCACGAGCGCGGTCGGCCCGCGCAGGTCCAGGCTTCCGAGCGGCCGCCGCGCGTCCTGGACCAGCGCCACCGACCAGATGCCCGCCTCCTTGAGCGCGCCCAGCGTCTGGGCCAGGTTGACCACCCGCGCCACCCTGCACCGCTCCACCGCGCCCGCCGACGCCTTGGCCACCGCCGGCGTGACCCCCACGGCCCGATCCCGCGGGATGACCACCCCCTGGGCTCCCAGCGCCAGCGCCGAGCGGATGACCGCCCCCAGGTTGTGCGGGTCCTCCACGCCGTCCAGGACCACCAGCAGCGGCGCGGCCGGCCCGGCGGCGCAAGCCAACAGCTCCCCCAGCGGCGCGTAGCGGTAGTCGGCCACCACCGCCACCACGCCCTGGTGGCGATCCGTGCCCGCCAGCCGATCCAGCCTGGCTCGCGGAGCCGCCCGCACCTTGGCACCGCGCGAGCGCGCCGCCCGGGCGAGCTCGCCCAGGGTCCCTCCCCGGACGCCGCCCTCGGCCACCCACACCTCGGCCGGCCCCTCGCCCTCGGCGGCCAGGAGCTCGCGTACCGGGTTCACCCCGTAGACCACGCGCATGCGCCCAGGGACCTGGCCGCGGGCGGCACCGGACCCGCCCGGCCGGCCCACCTCACTTGACGTGAACCGCGACCGCGACGTCGCGGGCCTGCTTCACGCACCACTGCTCGGAGCAGATGAAGAACTCCACCCTGGCCCGGGCCTCCTGCGGGCCGGTCCCGGTGGCGGTGAACGGGACCTCGAACCGCTGCACGATCCCGGCCGGATCCTGGGCGTCCTTGTGCCCGAGCAGATCGCGGGAGAGCTTCAGCCCGGGGGTGGCCGAGAGGGCGATCTTGAGGGGCGCCTCGGCGTTCACGTGGGTGCCCTGGAGCGGGAGGATGGCCACCACCAGCTTCCCTTCCCCGCCCTGCTCCACCTCCACCGTGGTGCCGGCGGTCTCGATGCGGTAGCTCCGCGCGGCGTCCTGGCCCGCGTCGGCCCCGCCGGCGGCGGACGGCGCCAGGGCGAGGAGCAGCGTGAGCAGGGCGGCGCGCATGGCGGCCTCTATACCAAGGACGGCCCCGGCGAGCCACGCATTCACGCCTCGGGCCCGCGGGCCGGCGCGCCCTCGCGCGATCGGCTCGCCCGGCGCGCCGGCCGGGGCCGGGCCAGGGCCACCGCGCGCTCCACGATCCGCCCTGCGGCGTCGACGCCGCAGGTTGCCTCCGCCTCCCGGATCGAGGGCGAGCTGTTCACCTCGAACACCCGGGGCCCGCCCTTCACGTCGAGCATGTCCACCGCGCAGACCTCGAGCTGCAGCACCCGCGCTGCCTCCACGGCCGGCCGGGCGTACTCCGGCGCCAGCTCCACCGGCTCGAACTGCGCCCCGCTTCGCAGGTTGGGGGCGAACCGGCCCGGCGGGGCGCTGCGGCGCATGACCGCGATCACCTCGCCCCCCACCACGAGTACCCGCAGGTCCCGGCCCCGGGCGCCGCGCAGGTACTGCTGCACCACGATGTTCTGGCCCAGGCCGAGGATGGCCTCCAGCGCCGCCTCGAGCGACTGCATGCTCTCGCAGATCATCACCCCGCTCCGCTCGCTCACCGAGAGGAGCTTCACCAGCACCGGAGGGCCACCCACCAGCTCCACCATCTCCTTGATGCCGGCCGGGTCGCTGGCCATGACCGTCCGCGGGACCGCCACGCCCGCCGCGGCCAGCATCTGCAGGACCCGCATCTTGTTGCGGCTGGCGGCGATGCCATAGGCGCCGTTCAGCACCGGCACGCCCATGAGCTCGAGCTGGTTCACCACCGCCAGGCCGTACTGGTGCACCGACAGCCCGATGCGGGGGATGACCACGTCGGCCCGGGGCAACGGGCGGCGCCGCCAGTAGGCGGCCGGCGCCCGCTCCCGCAGGCCCAGCTGGACCTCCAGCGGGTCGATGATCCGGGTGCGCAGCCCGCGCGCCCGCGCCGCCTCGGCCAGGCGGCGGGTGGTGTAGATCTCCGGCGAGCGCGAGAGGACGGTGAGGTTCACGGCGCCCCCGGAGGTCCCGCCCGCGGCGGCCGCTAGACCTGCTTGAACTCCGCGTCGACCACGTTGTCCTTGGGCTTCTCCTCGGGCGGGCGGGCCTGGCCATCGCCGCCCGGGGCCGTCCCGGGCGCCGCGCGGTAGAGCTCCTCCGCGGCCTTGTGCGAGGCCTTCTCCAGGCGGTCCATGGCCGCCTTCACCTCCTCGACGGTGCCCTTCTCGCGGACCCGGTGAACCTCCCCGACGGCCTCCTCGATCTCCTTGGCGGTGGCCTCGGCGAGCTTGTCCTTGTTCTCCTTGAGCAGCTTCTCCATCTGGTAGGCCAGGTTCTCGGCCCGGTTTCGCTGCTCGATCTCCTCTCTCCGCTTCTTGTCCTCCGTCTCGTGCTCGCGCGCGTCGGAGACCATCTTCTCCACCTCGCGCTTGTCGAGCCCCGAGGAGTGGGTGATGGTGATCTTCGTCTCCTTGCCGGTCCCCTTGTCCTTGGCGAACACGTTGAGGATGCCGTTGGCGTCGATGTCGAAGGTGACCTCGATCTGCGGCATGCCCCGCGGCGCCGGGGGGATGCCCTCCAGGTGGAAGCGGCCCAGGGTGCGGTTGTCGCGGGCCATCTCCCGCTCGCCCTGCAGGACGTGGATCTCCACCGAGGTCTGGCTGTCGGCGGCGGTGGAGAAGACCTCCGAGCGCTTGGCGGGGATGGTGGTGTTCCGCTCGATGAGGCGGGTCAGGACGCCGCCCAGGGTCTCGACGCCCAGCGACAGCGGGGTGACGTCCAGGAGGAGGATGTCCTTCACCTCGCCGGAGAGGACGCCGGCCTGGACCGCCGCGCCCACCGCCACCACCTCGTCCGGGTTCACCGAGCGGTTCGGCTCCTTGCCGAAGAACCTCTTCACCGTCTCCACGATCCTGGGCATGCGCGTCTGGCCGCCCACCAGCACCACCTCGTCGATCTGCGACGGCTGCAGCTTGGCGTCGGCCAGGCACTTGCGGGTCGGCTCGATGGACCGCTCGACGAGATCCTCGACCATCTGCTCCAGCTTGGCCCGGGAGAGCTTGATGGACAGGTGCTTGGGGCCGGTCTGGTCGGCGGTGAGGAAGGGCAGGTTGATCTCCGTCTCGCTCATCGAGGAGAGCTCGATCTTGGCCTTCTCCGCCGCCTCCTTGAGCCGCTGCAGCACCATCTTGTCCTTGGAGACGTCGATGCCGGTGTCCTTCTTGAACTCGGCGATGAGCCAGTCGATGATCCGCTGGTCGATGTTGTCGCCGCCCAGGTGGGTGTCGCCGTTGGTGGCCAGCACCTCGACCACGTTCTCGCCCACCTCGAGGATGGAGATGTCGAAGGTGCCACCGCCGAAGTCGTAGACGGCGATCTTCTCGTTCTTCTTGCGGTCGAGGCCGTAGGCCAGCGCCGCCGCGGTCGGCTCGTTGACGATGCGCCGGACGTTCAGCCCGGCGATCTCGCCCGCATCCTTGGTGGCCTGGCGCTGCGAGTCGTTGAAGTAGGCGGGCACGGTGATGACCGCGTCGGTCACCTTCTCGCCCAGGTAGTTCTCGGCGGCCCGCTTCAGCTTGAGCAGGACCTGGGCGCTGATCTCCGGCGGGGAGTTCTGCTTCCCGTCGATCTCGATGCGGGCGTCGCCGCTCGGCCCCTCCACCACCAGGTAGGGGACGCGCTTCATCTCGTCCTTCACCTCGCCGAAGCGCCGCCCCATGAAGCGCTTGATGGAGTAGACGGTCTTCTCCGGGTTGGTGATGGCCTGTCGCTTGGCGACCTGGCCGACGAGCCGCTCGCCCTCCTTGGTGTACGCGACCACGCTCGGCGTGAGGCGCGACCCCTCCTCGTTGGTGATGACTACGGGCTCCTTGCCCTCCATCACCGCCACGACGGAGTTGGTCGTGCCGAGGTCGATGCCGATGATCTTGGCCATGTCTGAAAGGCCCTCCTGGATGCGGGCAAGGTAAGTCCGCGTGGAGGCCTGTCAAACCGGATCGGGCCGCCCCGGGCCACCCGCCCCA
>Ga0335069_10005426_pt1 | contig 18758 bp, 16 predicted proteins | sample Lox_Sample_11_FD_206714 | JGI IMG/M metagenome (GOLD analysis project Ga0335069, IMG submission 206714) | Soil microbial communities from Loxahatchee National Wildlife Refuge, Florida, United States - Lox_Sample_1.1 | ecosystem: Environmental > Terrestrial > Soil > Wetlands | place: USA... | reverse complement strand
CGCCGTGCAGACCAAGCCCTTCGAGGCGCTGGACCTCTTGCGCTAGCTCCGCCGCGGGTTTCGCCGTAATTACGTCCCAGTAGTCGCCCTTCATCGCAATCCCTCCAAGCGCCGAGCCACTACAAACTTAATAAAGTTTATTAATGCGGCGGTGGCAAATCTGATCGGGAGAGGATAACAGCTAGTAAGGATAATAGTTGGAGGGGAAAAAACTTATGAGTTTGTCCAAACGGATGGCGGCGGAATTTATCGGAACCTTTTGGCTGGTGTTGGGAGGATGCGGTACGGCGGTTCTGGCCGCGGCGTTCCCACATGTCGGCGTCGGCCTCGTCGGGGTCTCGATAGCTTTTGGCCTCACACTGCTCACGATGGCATACGCGATCGGCCATATCAGCGGATGCCACATCAACCCCGCGGTCACGATGGGGCTCGTCGCGGGTGGGCGGTTTCCGGCGAGCGAGGCGATCCCTTACATCATCGCGCAGGTCGTCGGAGGGATCGTCGGCGCGGGCGTACTCTACGTCATCGCGAGCGGCGCAGCCGGCTTTTCTCTCGACGGCGGCTTTGCCTCTAATGGCTATGGCGAGCATTCGCCCGGCGGCTATTCACTGATGGCGTGCGTCGTTGCCGAAGTTGTGATGACGATGATGTTCCTGTTCGTCATCATGGGTGCCACCGACAAGCGCGTGCCGGCTGGCTTCGCGCCTCTGCCGATTGGCTTGGTCCTTGTGCTGATCCACCTCATCAGCATCCCGGTAACCAACACTTCAGTTAATCCGGCACGCAGCACCGGCCCCGCGCTCTTTGTCGGCGGATGGGCGCTGGCGCAGCTATGGCTGTTCTGGGTAGCTCCGATCGTCGGCGCGGTAATCGGCGCACTCCTTTATCGAGGAGTAGCCGAGGAACCATCCGGGAACTAATCCTCGCCGACTGCCTAGGACGGCCCGCTCAGGAAACAGTCGCCTGATGCGGGGCGTCCGTGCCCGAAGTGGAACCTTCGTGACGGAGCAAAAATTGCGGTCGCAGCATCAGCAGTAGCGCCGGCAGGATAAGCAGCCCGGCAATCAGATTGGTCGTCATCAAGAGGATCAGCAGCGTGCTCATCTCGGTCTGAAACAACACCGGCGAAAAGACCCACGGCGCTAGTCCCGCGATCATGACGACGTAAGTGGCAAGGATCGTGGCGCCACTCGTGTTAAGCGCGGTCTTGATCGCCGAGTTCAACTGGCCGCCAGCCGCGATTTCATCGCGCACCGCGACCAACGCGTAGACTGCGTAGCTCAGACCCAGACCGATACCCAGCGACACAACCGAAACCGTATCGACGGTGAGGCCGACGCCGCGGAAATTCATATAGGTGTAGGCGACGAGGTTCGCCATTAGTGCGACCAGAGCAACGATCACCCCGGCCATGAACGATCGGAACGCAAGCGCCGTCAAAAGCAGTATCGCGCTGAGAACGAGAAGCAGGTTGCGACCATTGATCTGTCTCATTACATCGTCAGTCGCCTGGTAGAGACCCGCGTCGCCGCCGAGGTATTGAAGCTTGAGATTCTTCAAATCGGGATCGGTCGCCACGCGCTCGCGGATAAATTGATCAATATCGGAGCGCAAACGATTGAGCCGCGCCGAGCTGTGATCGGGCAGTAACAGGCGGACGCAACTATTTTTCGCCGACATGAGGTTCTCGAAGAAGGCGGTTACTTCATCGGGCGCTGCGCCCTGAACGAAAAAGAAGAACAGCGTCACGGCCAACTGTTCGGTGTCTGGAATCGCATTGAACTTCGGAGCGCTATTATGGAACAGCTGATTCATCGGCCGTTCCACGAGTCCGCCCAGATCGATAACCGCGGTGACATCGCCGCGCTTGAGCAGATAATCCGCCATGTCATCGAGAACGCGCAGGGTTTTGGTGCCGTAGCCTGACTGCTGATCGGGATATTCGGGCGAGTCGACGATCACCCACGCTGTGTTGGTCGGAACGAAGCGACTGATCTCGGCGGTGTCGAGATTGACCTTCGCATCGGAGCGGTAGAGGGGCGTCCCTGCCGTCTGATAGCCGACCAGCACGTTGCGATAGGAGAAGAGCCCAATCGCTAGCGCAGCGAAGCCGGCGCCGATTAAGACCATACGAGTGCCATTGCCGCCGAGCGGGAGATCAGCAATCGCCTCGGCGATACCGCTCTTGCGCTCACGGCTCTTCGGCCGCGGCAGATAGCTCACGAGAATCGGCTGGCCAACGAAGACCAGAATCAAACTGCTGCCGAGCCAGACCGCACCGCTCAGGCCGATCTGCTTGAGCATCGGCACGTCGCTCAAAGTGATGAACGCGATGCCGGCGATATTAACGAGCACGGCCAGCAACCCCGCACTGAACATCTCGTCGGCGGTGTTAACGCAGGCCAGGATCTTGTCGTCGGCCTTTTCGATTTCGCTGTAATAGCGGCGCTGCCATTGGATACCGTGAGCGAGATCGCGTGCCGTAAGGATAACCGGCACAACCAGCATAATCGGATCGAAGTTGTAGTGGCGCAGGCTCATATAGCCGAGCGCCCAGATAGCCGAACTGATTCCGGTGACGATCGGTATCCACCATCCGCTGCGGCCGCCGAGCGCGAAGAAGGTTAGCAACACGATGAGACCGAACGAGGCGCCAAAGATTTTTGTCAGCAACGGCAGATAGTGATAGCCCCATCCGTAGAACATGATCGGGCCGCCGGCATAGATATGCGTGTGGGCATCCTGATTCTTCGCGATAATCTCCTGCACTTGGTCGAAGATCGTGCCGTAATCGAGGTCGCCTTCGTTAAAGCTGGCAAGAATCAGCGCGCCCTTGAGGTCCGGCGTCACCACTGCCGCGAGTTGATTCAAATGCGTCAGGACATTGTCCTCGAGCTTAGCCAGTTCCGCATCGTTAGCCGGAATCTTCGGATGCATGTACGGAGAAATGGTGACGGTGCCGGGCGTCGCCTTTGAATAAAAGACGCGATACGAAGCGAGCGAGAAGACTTCGTTGTGATTGACGCCGGGGAGAATATCAACCGCGTTGTTGATGTCCTGAATGGTCTTAAGCGTCTTGAAGTTGAAGATATCGCCCTGATCGACACGTAGCAGCATCGCCAGCGTGAGAGCCCGTCCATAGGCCTGCTTGTGTTTGCGATAGAGAATCGTGTTCGGATGGTTCGCCGGAAAAAGATCCTCGAACCGTGTAGCTATAGGCACACGAACGGCCCAATAGCTCAGCGCTACTGTGATCAGAACAAGGAGCCATCCAATAGGCTGGCGCTTGTTCAGGATGAAGTTGCCGAAAGTCCGTCCCCTTGGACTATCCGCGGGCATAATCGGTCCCCCGTTCCACAACGTTGGCGGGAAAATGTACGGAAAGTCCTAGCATCTTGGGGTCAGCGGCGGAAAGCGTGCGTTTGAGTGCCTTCCGACCTATTCCCAATTCAGGCGACGCAACGTAAGGTCAGCAGATGAGCGCACTACGCGCACAAAGAGGACACGCATGAAATTCGGCATCTTCATGGCCCCGTTCCATCGGGTCGGCGAAAACCCCGCTCTCGCCTTCGAGCGCGACCTGAAACTGATCGAATGGCTCGATGAACTCGGCTTCGATGAGGCCTTTGTCGGTGAGCATCACTCGGCCGGATGGGAGATTATCCCGTCGCCGGAGATCTTCATGGCGGTCGCTGCGGCTCGCACCAAGCGGATCATGTTGGGATCGGGCGTCGTCAGCGTGCCGTATCACCATCCATTCAATATAGCGAACCGCTTCGCAATGCTCGACCAGATCACGCGTGGGCGAATCATCCTCGGATGCGGTCCCGGCGCGCTGCCGGGAGATGCGCACATGCTCGGCATCGAGACCACCACGCAACGTGATCGCATGGTCGAAGGGATCAAAGCGATCCAGCGGCTTTTCGAGGAAGACGGCGGCATCACGATTGATGGATCCTTCTTCAAGCTCCGCGATGCGCATCTGCAGGTGAAGCCCTTCCAGAAGCCGATGCCGATCTTCGTCGCCAACACCTTCTCACCCTCGGGGATGGTCGCCGCCGGTCAACTCGGCGCGGGCGTGCTTTCGATCGCGACTTTCGCCCCCGGTGGACTGAAGGAGCTACCGAAGCGTTGGAAGATGGCCGAGGATATCGCCGCCGAGAACGGCAAGACGGTCGATCGCAAGAACTGGCGGCTGGTCTTCCCGGTCCATCTGGCGGAATCGAAAAAGGAAGCGCTCGACAACATTCGCGATGGCTGCAATCGCTGGATTCAGGATTACTTTATCGGCACGCTCGGCGCGCAGATTCAGTTCCAAGAGTATCCGAATCAACCGACCAGCGAGATGACCGCCGATCGGATGGCGGCGCGCGGCGGTGTGATTATCGGCACACCCGACGATGCGATCGCGCGCATCAACGAAGCGATCGAGGCGTCGGGCGGCGGCTTCGGTGGGATGCTGCTGCTGGCGCACGAGTGGGCCTCGCGCGAGCAGACTGAACGTTCATACGAGTTGTGGGCACGCTACGTCGCACCACACTTCCAGGGTTCAGTGGAACCGATCTCCTATTCGCAGCATTGGACGGCGGATCGCAAAGAGGGACTGTTCAATTCGTCGGTCGCAGCGATCATGAAGTCGATGCAGGATTATCGTGAGCATGAGGAAAAGATGGGCCGGCGCCCATCGGATCTGGCTGAGCGCCCGGTGACGCGAGTGAGACCGTAGGAACCTAACTCTCAGTCCCTTCCGAAAGGGAGGAGATATCGAATCGAAAGGGGCGGAGGATAAATCCTCCGCCCTCTTTCATTTTGGCGCACCCAAACCCTCATCCATAGGCATCAGAGCGCTAGCTCAAGCCGAGTGCGCAGGCGCACAACTTCCCTCGGTCTCAATGCGTAAAGATTTCCGCCATCGGTCGTAAATCCCCAAATTCCCTCGAAGTTACATCGGAGAATCCAGGTACGAATTTTGCGCCCAAAGAGCGATAGACCGGACAGGCGATTGAGCACGAATAATCAATCACCGTGGGTAGGAGAATAAGATCGTGGAAGAAGGAACGCGTGAAACACTTAATCAGGGATACGACGCCGCGCGCGCGGCGGCCAATAAAGGCTACGATGCGGCACGAGAGGCTGCAGGTCGCGGCATCGACGCGGCCGCGGAATTATCCTCTAACCTGAAAGGCTTCGTCCTTCGAGAGCCCTTGCTGGCTCTGGCCGCCGCTTTCGCTATCGGTTACACGCTAGCCCGGATGATGCGGTCGCTTCCTTCCTGAAATGATCGAATGCGGACGGCAGGATCTTTACCGTCGGAGGCCGGCGACATCTCTTGTTGCTCGCAAGGTGATCCGCAAGCTGCTGGACTCGCGAAGAATCTCCAACAGCGGGTCGAAAATTTCCCTCTCTCCGCGTTGGCGCTCGGCACGTTTGCGGGCTTTGTAACGGGTGGTGGGCTGAACTCGAGCACGGGGCGAGCGTTGCTAAGACTCGGCGCGCAGATCACCCTCAGGCGCATCTTCGTAAATCTGATGGTGGGAGTTGTTCATCATGGCGCAATTCATCATGGCGCAGATAGGACGCTTCGCGCTGAAGCACAAGGCGTCGCAAGCTCGTCGGCGACTCGGCGCGACCATTTATGAAGTCGCCGCCAAGCTGAACGGTCCCGAGGAGCGCCGCGACCCGCGGCCCGCGCTCGAAGAACATCCGTTTGCTGTTGCCAGTAGCGTTTTCCTCCTCGGCTTACTGGCGGGCGGTGAGTTGATGCTGCCTTCCGTAGTGATGCTGGGATCGCTGCTCGAAATTCTCTCGCGTAACGATTCCGGGCGTGAGTGAGCGGTCAGAGATAGACCCTAATCGGAAACTCGGACGAAAGGAGAAAGCGAGCCGATGAATTTGATTTTGCTGATTTTGCTCATCGTGCTGTTGGTTGGAGCCTTGCCTACTTGGCCTTACAGCGTCGGTTGGGGCTATTACCCGAGCGGTGGTTTCGGTCTCGTCATACTCATCCTGCTCATACTGGCGCTAACAGGAAGATTATAGCGACTAGGGCCGGACCTGCCTCGAAGGGCGAGGCTAAAAGCCCGTCAGTACCTTCTAGCCCGTTGCGATAATCATTTCGCCGGACGCTTGAAAGCCTCCGTCAGGGCGCTCCGTTGGACCTTACCCGTCGCAGTCTTTGGCAGCTCGGTCACGATATGTAGTGACCTCGGGACTTTGAACTCCGCGAGTGCATTGCGGCAGTGATTGAGCAGTTCGGCTTCCGTCGCCTGTGCTTTGAGGATCACCGCGACGCTTACCTCTTCGCCATACTTCTCGTCAGGCACGCCGAAGCTGGCCGCTTCCGCCACCGCTGGATGATTCAGCAGCACCGCGTCGATCTCGGGTGGCGAAATCTTCTCGCCGCCGCGATTGATCAACTCCTTGATGCGTCCGATCAGACTGATATAGCCCTGCGCGTCGATCGTGCCGCGATCGCCTGTACGCAGGTAGCCGTTACTGAAGGCCGCCGCATTCGCGGTCGGATTCCGATCGTAACCGTGCATCACGTTGGGGCCTTTGATCGAAACCTCTCCAGCACTGCCAAGGGGAAGGACATTGCCTGCCTCATCAAGAATCGCGACTTCGACCCGCCCGCCGATACCCACGCTGCCGGCCTTATGAGGGGCAGGCGGCAGCGGATTCGTTGCGATCTGATGTGACGCCTCGGTCATCCCATAGGCTTCGAGCACCGGCGCCTGAAAGCGATCTTCCATCTGGGTGAGCATCGCGGGAGCCAGCGCCGACGAGCACGAGCGGATAAAGCGGAAGCGGCTCTGTGCGGGTGCATCGGAGTCGGCGCGCAGCAGTAACGTGCGATGAATCGTTGGGACAGCGGAGTACCACGTCGCGCGATGAGCCTTTGCTGTCGGCCAAAAGGCGCTTGCGCTGAAGCGCGCCGGTGCGATCACTGCACCGCCCGAGTAGAGCGTCGAAAGTGTTGCGCCGATCAGGCCGTGAACATGAAAGAGCGGCATCACTAGCAGTGTGCGATCCGCAGGCGTGAGCTTGTAGCAATCGGCAATATTCGCGATCGAGGCGACTAGATTGCCATGCGTCAGCGGTACTCCTTTGGGCTTGCTGGTGGTTCCGCTGGTGTGGAGAAACAGCGCGATGTCTTCGGGGCGAGGCCTTTCGAGCGATCGCGTTGAAGTTCCGGGAATCTCGAGCTGCACACGACCCGCGCTATCGACGGAGAGCGGCCACAACGGCAGGCCAAGGCCTTTCGCTGTCGCGGCCGTAGTTGGATCATCCTTCGACGCGATAACTGCCCCCACTCCAGCGTCGCTCCAGAGCGCGCCGAACTCGCTCCCTTGCGCGGCATTGTAGGGTGCGGCGGTCAGTCGAGCTGACAGTACAGCGAGAAACGCCACGAGGAACTCGGGGCCGTTGGGCAGGATAATCGCGACTCGGGCACCGGGTTCGAGCCCGCCGCCCGCGATCTTCTCGGCGAGTGCGGCGACCTGCTCGCGCAAGCCGGCGTAGGTAGTTGTGCGATCCGGCTCGACGCCGATAAGTGCGCCGTCGCCCGACGCCCCTTGCTTGAGCAGATCGGCCAATGTGTTTGCTTCGTTCATCAGGATAGCTCTAAGAGGCCTCAGCCATTCGAGGCGTTGGCGGTTGGTTGCGCACGAAACTCGTTCACGAATCCGATCACTTCCTCCGCTACGCGGTCTTTCTCACTGTCGACCGTGATCACATGGAAGCTGTCGTCGAGCGTAATCAGGCGTTTGCGTGCGCTGCCGAGGTGGCCTAACGCAAAGCGCGTGTTTTTCTCAAATGGACAGGTGTGATCCTTGCGGCCATGGATCACGAGCGCAGGCTGTTCAATCTCGGCCAGTTTGGGCCGAACGTAGTCACTGAGCTCAATTAAATTCAGCGCGGCCTTGAGGGGAATGATGCGATTCCCCGGATGCACCCGGCGCGCGTCCAAATCGTGAATATCTGACCCGCCGGGTTTATGCAGATAGATAGCCTCGCGCAGCAACGTAACCGGTCGGGCTATCCTGAGCATGACGCGTACTTTCGTCGGCAAAAAGAAAGCGGGCGCCAGCATCACGAGTGCGGAGACCCCTTCGCCCTGCTCGATCGCAAGTCGCGCTGCCAGGACGGCGCCCATCGACAGTCCAACGGCCACGATAGGGTCGCCGTATTGGCGCAATCGCTCAAAGCCGTCGACCACGCTTTCAGTCCAGTTGGCGAAGGTTACGGCTCCCAGCTCTTCGGGACCTCCAGCGTGACCCGCGAGCTTCACGCCGTGCGCACGGATTCCCGCCGCAGCCATCTGCTCACCCAGGTAACGCATCTCATAGGGCGTACCAGTCAGGCCATGGATCAGCAGGGCGCTCAGCCCGGACCCTTCGAAGAGGAATTCGCTGGTGTCGCGTTGCAGCGGATCGTCGTCTGTTTTTCCCATCGTGGCTCGACCTATCAGGAATCAGTCGCCGAAACTCCCAGCAGGTCGCTGTGCACGACGATCAGCGCCTTCCGTTTGAGCTCGTTAACGTAGTTGCTCCATGCCGCCTGCTGCCTCTCCTGAAGCATCCGAGCGGTAAACTGCGCTTCTATCGATTTCCATTCAGAACTATCCGGCGGGTTGCGGGACAGAACCTTAACGATGTAAGCGTTGCCTCCATTCTCCAGAACATGGTCGACGACTCCGGGCACGCTCGTAACAGTGCCGGACGCCTGTGCGGCTTCCGGGAACGATCCGATTCCGGGCACGTCGCCACGCGCACGCACGAAATCGCCCGTGGTCTTGACCTGCAGATGATTGCTCGTCGCAAGCGCGTCGAAGGCCTCGGGCGATTTGATCTGCTTGAGCATCGCTTCGGCCGCCTCACGCGCCATCTTCTGGGCCCGCTGATGCATTATAGCGGCGACCACGCTCGCTGTGATCTCATCGAGGGGTGGCAGTCGCGCCGGTTTCTCATCGACGATCTTCACCAGGAACGGCGTCTCGGTCTTTTTAACCGAACGAATTTCGCCGGTCTTCATCGTGAGGATCTCTTTCTTCAGCCCTGGGTCGTCCTCAGCGCCTTTGATCGTATCTTCCTGGGCGAAATAAGGCGTCGTGACGGCGGTCAGGCCACGCTTTTGCGCCAAGTCCTTGAAATCTTTGCCGAGCCCTGCCGCGGCTTCGTCCTGTTCGACATCCTGTCGCGCCGTAGCGATCGCCTGCTTGTGCTTGAGCGCGGCGATGATTTTGGGTTTGGCCTCGATGACGTCCTCAACCTTTGCCCCCTTCGCATCGACGACCTCGATTACATGGAAGCCGTACTGGGTTTCAGCCAGACCGACCTCGCCTGGTTTGAGCTTGAAGGCCACGTCTTCGAAGGGCTGAACTAGTTCGCCCTTAGACACGTAACCTAGGTCGCCACCATTTTGTGCTGATCCCGGGTCACCGGAGTACTGCTTGGCGAGATCGCCGATCGGAGCGCCCCCTTTGACCTTCTGGAGCAAATCTTCAGCACGCGATTTTGCGGCTGCTTTCTCGGCAGCGCTGGCGTCGGCCGCGACAGGAATCAGGATATGACGAACGTGAATCTGTTCCGGATGAGAAAACAGCTGCTTAAGGTTCTGCTCGTAGTAATTCTTAACGTCTTCGTCGCCGGGCGCTTCCTTTGGTTCGAGGACAGCGAGATCATAGCGGATGAACTCAATTTTGAAGCGTTGGGGCTCGCGAAAGGAATCTTTGTTGTCCTGATAGAATTTCGCGACTTCGGCATCGGTCGGACGGGCCGGAGTAAAGTTCGTCAAGGGAAACTCCAGATAGGCCAGCGAAACGCGCTCACCAAGTCGATTGAATTCGGCGTGGGCCTCATCTGAGCTGACGGAGACGGCAGCGGTCACGAAATGCTGGAGCTGCTCCGACAGCATCTTGCCTCGCGTTTCGCTCTCGAAGTCGGCAGGATCAAGCCGGTTCTCGCGCAGGAGCTGGTAATAGCGGGTTTCGTCGAAACGGCCATCAACCTGAAAGACCGCCTGCGAAGCGATCGCTTTGGCAAGATCCTCATCGCTGATCTCCAGACCTAGTTTATGAGCCTGATTCTGAATTACGGTCTGCTCGACGAGCGACTCGACCGCCATCCCGCGCAGGTTAACGCCTTGGAGCAGCTGCGCGGCCGCATCGGCACCGCGGCTATTCTGGATCGCTCGCCGGATATTGTCGGCCTGTTGATCCACCTCGTCGGGCAGAATATTGCGGCATCCGGGGAGCGTGATCAGACCGAAGTAGGTGTAACAGTCCACTGATGCGACCGTCTTGGGCTGCGAAAAATAACTTGCTGCCCCGAAACCAGCCAACGATAGAGTAAGAACGCCGCCGAGGATCAGTATGATGACCCGCGAGCCGGTCGAGTAGTTACGCTTCCTAAGATAATCAAGCATCGTAACGGCATCTTAGTTTACGCGGTTTCACAGGCGCAATTGGCGTCGCTTATTGCCACAAGCGAAGCAGGCCTGTAAGTTTTCCACCATACGCGGCTATCGAGCTTCAAGGGCAAGCGCGTTCGATGGGTTGGTCGGTTGGGGACGTCTGGGGAACGGTGCGATAGCATGCCTTAGCCCACCTGACCCGTCCAAAGGGGAAAAAATCCGTGGCATTTAGTTCAATTTTCGGATGGTTCTCGAACGACCTCGCGATCGACCTGGGGACTGCCAATACTCTTATCTACGTCAAAGGCGAAGGCATCGTTTGTAACGAGCCGTCGGTCGTCGCAGTGCAAAAGGATTCGCGCGGCGGACGCCGGGTCTTGGCGATCGGAGCCGAGGCCAAAAAGATGCTGGGCCGGACGCCGGGTTCGATCGTCGCGATTCGCCCTCTCAAGGATGGCGTAATCGCCGACTTCGAGATCACCGAGAACATGCTGCGTCACTTCATTCAGAAGACGCACAACCGCAAAATTCTGGTACGGCCCCGGATTGTAATCTGCGTACCCTTCGGTATCACAGCGGTGGAAAAGCGCGCGGTGCGTGAATCGGCTGAGTCCGCGGGCGCCAACGAGGTTTATCTGATCGAAGAACCGATGGCCGCGGCGATTGGAGCCGGTTTGCCGATTACGGAACCTGCCGGCAACATGATTGTCGATATCGGCGGCGGCACCACGGAAGTAGCCGTGATCTCACTGGCCGGCGTCGTCTTCTCGCGCTCCGTGCGGGTGGCCGGCGACAAGATGGATGAAGCGATCATCCAGCACATCAAGCGGAAGTATAACCTGCTCATCGGCGAGCGCACCGCCGAACTGATTAAGATCACGATCGGATCGGCCTATCCGGGCAATGAGATCCAGACGATGGAGATCAAAGGCCGCGATTTGGTAGCCGGGGTACCGAAGATTATCGAAATCACTGACGAGGAAATTCGCGAAGCACTGATGGAACCGGTCCATCAGGTGGTCGAATCGGTCCGTATCGCGCTGGAGCGTACTCCGCCGGAGCTTGCTTCGGATATCGTCGAAAAGGGTATCGTGCTGGCAGGCGGCGGTTCACTCCTGCGCAACCTCGATGTGCTGCTACGCGAAGAGACAGGATTACCGGTCACCTTGGCCGATGATCCGCTCACCGCAGTCGTAATGGGTGCGGGCAAGGTACTCGACGAGCTATCATTGCTCCGTGACGTTACGGTTGATTAATCCAGCATCGGTTCGACATACAGCCTAGAACCGGGCGCGAGGCGCGAAGGTGAGAAGCACTTTCCTCTGGCGTAACCGGATCTGGCTGATGACGGGCGGGCTACTGATCCTGGCGCTGCACATGGTCTCGTCCGGTGTGCGGCCAGATGGCCGTGCGACCAAACCGGCGCTGATCCTGATGCAGCTCCTACGCCCGTTTCAAGCGTTTGAAGCCGGGCTCTCCAGTGAACTCAACGGGTTCTCCCACGCTTATTTCGATCTCGTCGGCGCACGACGCGAGAATATTGAGCTGCGCAAACAACTGGCGGCGCTCGCGACTGAACGGTCGCGGATGACCGAACTTGAGGTCGAGAACCGCCGACTCAGCGACCTGCTCGAACTGCGCGAAGCACTGGCTACGCAAGCGCTGGCCGCTAATGTGATCGGAAACGACGCGACTGGCTTATCCCGGACCTTGATTATCGGTCAGGGGTCGCGCGACGGTCTACGGCGCGATATGGCGGTCATCTCGACCGACGGAGTGGTGGGCCGATTAATCCTTGTGGCCCCCGATTCAGCGCGCGTCCTGCTCATCAATGACCACAACTCCGCACTCGACGCTCTCGATCAGCGGACCCGAGCCCGCGGGATCATCGGCGGAGTCATCGATGGCGGAATGACGATGAAATACGTCGATCGCTCCGAAGATCTGCGTGAGGGTGACGAGATTATCACATCGGGCATGGATGGGATTTTCCCGCGCGGATTGCTCGTCGGCCGGGTGAAGCAGGTATCGCAGGAAGGCCCAGGCCTTTTTCTTAACATCGACGTGAAGCCAGCAGCGAACTTCCGTAAACTGGAACAAGTGTTGATCCTGACGCAGAAGCCACCAGAACTGCCAATTGCAGGAACCAACTGAGGATACGTGCGATTGTTCGCCCTCTTCTCCTTAGCCGCGATGGTTGCATTGGCTCTGCAAACGACCTTGTCGAGCCTGCTGCCCACCGCTTTTCTGATTCCCAACCTGGCTCTGATTCTGGTGGTGAACCTGGGTTTGCGCCATCACACCGTCGGTGCGGCACTCGCCGCGTTTGGTATCGGGTACGCCACCGACGCATTTTCCGGTAGTCAATTGGGACTGCACGCACTGCTCTTCACGGCGATTTTCATCGTGACCTATTGGTTCTCGCGAGCGGTCTTTTCCGCCGGCGCGGGAGTTGGGGCGATTGCAGTTTTTGGCGGGGTCGTGCTCTGCGATTTAGGCAATTACTCGATCAGTTCGGGTTGGGTGTCGCCGATGAGCCTTCCCGCGACGATGCCGGCTATTTTGCTTCAGGCTGCTATCACGACCGCTTGGGCACCCCTCGTTTTTGGTCTGATGTGGCAGGCAACGCGGATAATCGGATTGCGTCAGCGGCTTGCGCGTGAATAGATAAATTACTGGACGGTCTTTTTGTGGCCAGATTCAGTCGTCGCAACAAAGCACAGAACGCCCCAAAGCTGGAGCCGCGGATTGTGGCTCTCACCGTGATGATCATGTTGGTCCTGACGGGGGCCGCTCTGCGCCTGTATTACCTACAAGTAATCAAGCATCACGATTTGGCGGAACTCTCGGACCGTAATCGCATTCGGCTACAGCGGTTACCCGCGCTTCGCGGACTCGTCTACGACGTGCGCCATCACCCGTTGGTCGATACGCGCCCCTCTTTCGATGCGGTGGTCGTACCGGAGGATTCGCCGGATGTAACCGTCACCACCGAGCGGTTGCAAAAACTCCTCAACCAGGACGGTCTCGAGAAGAAAATCGACGAGGCCGAGGATCAGGGCCGACCCGACTTCGAGCCGGTCACGGTCGACGAGCACCTCAACTGGCAGCAGGTCGTCGCGCTCGAAACCCATCAGCTTGAATTGCCGGGCGTGAGCCTTCAGGTAGCGCCGCGCCGCCACTATATTTACGGTCCAATCGCGGCCCATCTCCTGGGCTACGTTGGCGAAGTTACGGTTCGCGATCTCAATCGGCTCCCCGACTATCGCTCCGGCGACGAGATCGGCAAGTTCGGCCTTGAACGTACGATGGAGCAGAACCTGCGCGGCGATAGCGGCGGACAGGAAATCGAGGTCGATTCGGTCGGCCGCAAGCTGAGGATGCTGCGGGAGATTCCAGAGAAGCCGGGCAATAGTGTCGTCCTGACGCTCGATCTCGAACTGCAGAAGGTCGCAGAGGAGAGTATCGGCGATCGCGCGGGCGCGCTGGTCGCCCTCGATCCCAACACCGGATATATCCTCGCGATGGCGAGCCATCCGGCGTTCGATCCCAACAATTTTTCCGGCGGAATCACTCCGGCGATGTGGAAGACGCTCACGATGGACCCGAATCATCCGCTCTCGAACCGGGTAATCCAGGGTGTCTATCCGCCGGGCTCGACCTTCAAAATCGTCGGTTCGGTTGCCGGGTTGATGGATCATGCCATCAAGCCGGATACCTCCTTCGGATGTGGGGGGGGTATCTATTTTGGCGGGCGTGAGTATCGATGCTGGCGGAAGCAGGGTCATGGCGCCGTATCGGTCCATCGCGCGATAGTCGAATCCTGCGACGTCTTCTTCTACAACGTCGGCCAGCGGCTCGGTATCGATCGTCTTGCCGCGTGGGCGCACGCCCTCGGGATGGGCAAGAAGACCGGTATCGATCTGGACAACGAGCGGTCCGGCATAATCCCTTCGAGTCAGTGGAAAAAGGACCGCTACGGCGAGCGCTGGTATCCAGCGGAAACCCTCTCAGCAGCAATCGGCCAGGGGTACGTCGCCGCAACGCCCCTCCAACTGGCAGTGATGGCGTCCACGGTCGCCAACGGCGGTATCGTTTATAAGCCGCAGTTCGTCAGGGAGGTCGACGCCCTGGACGGGACGATCGTGAAGTCTTATCCGCCAATCATTGAAAGTCGCGCTCAGATCGACCCCGACGTGTTGGAGCGGGTGCGCTCGGGGATGGCGGGAGTGGTGAACGAAGCGGGCGGCACGGCTCGTGGTGCCCGTCTCGACAACGTCATCGTGGCCGGCAAAACCGGAACCGCACAGGTGGTGAAAGAAGCCCAAGGCGCTCGAACCAAGGAAGAGGCACTGCCTGAGAAGTATCGCGACCATGGATGGTTCATCGCCTTTGCGCCCGCCGATCATCCGCAGATAGCGATCGCATGTATCATCGAGCATGCTGGTCACGGCGGAAGTTCGGCCGCGCCCGTGGTAAAGGCCGTGATGCAAAAGTATTTCGAGTTGAACCCGCCGCAGGGCGTGACGCCGGTAAAAACGGGGGCTCCCGCAGCGCAGGAAACGCCCGATCGCGTCGAGACCGACCCGCTCGCAGACTAGTTCCATCATGGCAGCGATAGACCGGCGTATCATCTATCACTTCGATTGGACCGTCTTTTTTCTGGCCCTCGCCTTGGGTGGAATCGGGGTTTTAAGTGTCTTCACGGCGACTTGGGGCAACTCACGTCATGGACTCGACCCCCTTGTGATGCGCCAGATCATGTGGATCGGGATAGGCGGCACCATCATGGCTGCGGCTGCACTCTTCGACTATCGCTCCCTTAGTACCTATGCGTACGTGATCTACGCTATCGCCGTGGTCTTGCTGATTGTCGTCAAGTTCGCGGGCCACAGTACTGGCGGATCCCAGCGCTGGATCAACCTGGGCGTCCTGAAACTCGAGCCGTCAGAAGTCGCGAAGCTCGCGATTGTTATCGTGATGGTGCGCTATCTGCGCGAAGAACCACCGCGCGGTGGATGGAATCTCCAACAGATCGCTTTGCCAGCAATCCTCGTGGGTGTCCCCGCGGCGTTGGTGCTCAAGCAGCCTGATTTGGGAACGGCGCTGATTCTCATCCTGCTCACCGGAACCCTGATCTTCGTCGGTGGGCTCAATTGGAAAACCGGTGCGCTGCTTGTACTGGGTGCGATGCTGGTCGCGCCGGTGGCGTGGCACTACCTGAAACCGTATCAACGTCAGCGCTTGGTTACCTTTCTGAATCCGGAATCGGATCCGCTAGGTTCCGGCTATCACATAATCCAATCGGAAATTGCGATCGGCTCGGGCGGGGCATGGGGTAAGGGCCTCTTCAAAGGCACACAAGCGCGCCTGAATTTTTTGCCCGAACAGACGACAGACTTCGTTTTCGCCGTCTTTGCCGAGGAGTTCGGCTTCGCCGGAACCATAGTTCTTTTAAGTCTATACACCGCATTGATTGCGCGCGGCGCCTGGATAGCGCGCCACGCACGAGATCGTTTCGGTTCTCTTCTCGCAGTCGGCGTAATCGGGATCATCTTCTGGCAGGTGGCCATCAATATAGGAATGGCGACAGGGATGCTGCCCGTCGTTGGGATCACGTTACCACTGGTAAGTTATGGCGGATCGTCACTCATCGCGATGATGGCGGCGATGGGCCTGCTCATCAGTATCAATACCCGCCGCTATCTATTTTAAATCAGCAGCCACCGGGGTTGCGGGAGCAAACATGGCGCGTACCAATAAATTCGCTAATCCAAAGGATAATGAGATTGTCGAGATTCATCGCCGTTATATCGAGGTGATGGAAAGTCGGCTCGAATCGATTAGCGATAGCTCGAAGGACCATTACCTACGCATCCTTGGCCTGCTGACAGATAAACTGGCCGTCCCTACGAAACCCCTATCGGAGATCGTCGGCGAGATTATGTCTGAGGCGGCGCCACTGCTCTTCCAGGCGCTGCAGCGCTAGTGACACCGCCAAAGACCTTACGATTCCAGCGCGTAGGCGCTCTCCTCGTGCTGGCTCAGGTCGAGACCCTCGACCTCCGATTCCTCATCGACGCGTAGGCCAACGAGAGCATCGGTGATTTTCAATAGAACAAGGCTGCCGACGAAAGCGAAGCCGATGCTAGCCGCTACGGCGATCAACTGAATCACGAATTGTTTGGGATTGCCGTAAAACAGGCCATCAGCGCCTGCAGAATTCACCGCCACACTTGCAAAAAGACCGGTCGCCAGCGCACCCCAGATACCGCCGACGCCATGCACGCCAACGACGTCAAGAGCATCGTCGTAGCCGAATTTGGGTTTCATCCGAACCGCAGCAAAACAAATAAAGCCTGCGGCACCGCCGATAAGGATCGCACCCATCGGACCGACGAAACCGGAGCCCGGCGTGATTGCTACAAGACCTGCAACCGCACCGCTGGCAGCCCCAAGCGTAGTCGGCTTACCCAGCTTCATCCACTCGGCTATCAGCCACGTTAGTGTTGCAGCCGCAGCGCCAAGATTGGTCGCGACAAACGCTGAAACCGCGATACCGTTAGCCGCGAGTGCGCTGCCGGAATTGAAACCAAACCAGCCGAACCAGAGTAGTCCCGCACCGATAATCGTCAGAGTCAGGTTATGCGGGACCATCGGTTCGCGCGGGTAACCGCGACGTTTGCCTATGACCAACACCGCAGCTAGCGCCGAAACACCTGAGGAGATATGGACGACGGTACCGCCCGCAAAATCGAGCGCGCCCAGATTATGAATCCATCCGCCGACGCCCCAGACCCAATGAGCGAGCGGATCGTATATGAAGGTTGCCCACAAAAGGCTAAAGACCACGAAGCCATTGAAAGACATTCGCTCGGCAAAGGCCCCGGTGATTAGCGCCGGAGTGATCACCGCAAACATGCACTGGAAAACCATGAACGCCTGATGCGGAATCGTAGCCGCGTAATCGGGATAGGGTGCGGAGGCGCTGACGCCAACCAACCCAATCCATTGCAAGCCACCGATCAGCGCGTTGCCGGGCGCAAAGGCGATACTGTAACCCCACAACGCCCACTGGACCGAGATGAGCGCGGTCAGAAAGAAGCTCTGCATCAGAGTCGCGAGAGCATTCTTGCGACGAACCATCCCGGCATAGAACAGTGCCAACCCGGGCGCTGTCATCAGGAGAACCAGCGCCGACGAAGCGAGTACCCAAGCGGTATCGCCGGAGTTCACCTTGCTTGCGTCGTCGGCAGCCCACGCCGCTGCTTGTGTTGCCATCAAGGCCGCTATAGCGGCGACCGCTGAGATGGCGCACACCTTAATCTTTCCAAGTGAACGCATCGTTACTCTCTCTTGCAGGGATCTCCGGATCGTCAGCTTTCTGACGGTCGGGTGTAATGCTTGATAGACGATGCGGAGAGTAAAGGAAAGCGGCGCGATCCGAAGATAACCACCGTCGTATCTTCGGATCGATAAAGCGTCAGCCTTTGGGCAATTGCAGGATGCGCTCGCCGATCATGTTCTTCTGGACGGCCGAGGTTCCGCCCGCAATCGTGAGCATTTCAACCCAGAGCATCCGGCGCGACCAATCGCCCTCAGGCGCGAAGCTGGATTGGCGCTCGAGCGTCGCGAACGGACCAAGGAGACGAGCCGCAAAACGGGTCATCCGTTGCGAGAGATCGGTCGAGACCAGTTTGCCAATAGAAGATTCTGCGCCCGGCTGTTGGCCCTTCAAGCGCTTGGTGAGAGATCGAAGACCATTGTACTTCTTGGCAGCGACTTCGCAGGCGAACTGAGCGATTTGCTGGCGGATCTCCTCATCGGCCGCAGCGCTGCCATTGCCCATCACAGTGCCCTTCGCCAGTTCAACCAGCTGGGCCAGGATCACGTCCGGGCCGCCGATCGTCTCACTGATCCCAAAGCGCTCGTGCATCAGCGTTGCGACCAGCACCTGCCATCCGGCATTGAGTGGCCCGAGCAGATTCTCCTTCGGGACGCGGACATCTTCGAAGAAGATCTCGTTGAATTCCGCATCGCCGGTGATTTGCCGAAGCGGTTTCACCGTTACGCCGGGACTGTGCATATCAACGATCAATGCGCTGAGCCCCTTATGTTTGGGTGCGTTGGGATCGGTACGGACGAAAAGCTGGCAGAAGTCCGATCGATGGGCGATCGTGGTCCAGACCTTCTGGCCGTTGACGATAAAGGAATCGCCGTGGAGCTCGGCACGGGTCTGAATCGACGCGAGGTCCGATCCCGCGCCCGGCTCCGACATTCCCTCGCACCAGATTTCGTCAGCCTTGAGAATCGGCTGGAGATAGCGCGCCTTTTGCTCCTCGGTC
>Ga0335069_10005425_pt1 | contig 18761 bp, 15 predicted proteins | sample Lox_Sample_11_FD_206714 | JGI IMG/M metagenome (GOLD analysis project Ga0335069, IMG submission 206714) | Soil microbial communities from Loxahatchee National Wildlife Refuge, Florida, United States - Lox_Sample_1.1 | ecosystem: Environmental > Terrestrial > Soil > Wetlands | place: USA... | reverse complement strand
CAGCAGTCGTTCGAAATCGAAGCACGACTGAAAGGCAAAGACGGCACATACCGGTGGTTCCTGTCGCGCTTTGCTCCGCTGCGAGATGAGCGCGGAAACGTAGTGCGATGGTATGTCGCGCGAACCGACATCGAGCAAGGCAAGCAAGAAGCGGAGCGCGCGCGGCACGAGAACCTGGCTTTGCGCGAGGAGGTCAATCGGTCCGGCATCCTGGACGAAGTTCTCGGCTCATCGGACAATCTCGTTAAGGTTCTTTCCCAAGTTGCCAAGGTTGCACCGACCGACTCCACGGTTCTGATCCTGGGAGAGACGGGAACCGGCAAAGAACTGATCGCGCAAGCCATCCATCGGCAGTCAAATCGTTATAACCGTCCGTTTATTCGGGTGAACTGCGCCGCCATCCCGTCTTCACTGGTTTCCTCGGAGCTCTTCGGACATGAAAAGGGAGCGTTCACGGGAGCGCAGCAGCGGCGTCTCGGGCGGTTCGAGGCCGCCAACGGCGGCACGATATTTCTTGACGAGATTGGAGAATTGCCACCGGAAACGCAGGTCTCTTTGTTGCGCGTTCTGCAGGAGAGGCAGTTTGAACGCGTCGGAAGCAACCAGTCGATTGCGGTCGACGTGCGAATTCTGGCGGCGACGAATCGGGACCTGAAAGCAGCGGTCGCTGCCGGGACGTTTCGCCAGGATCTCTTCTACCGTCTGAATGTGGTTCCGATTGTGTTGCCGCCGTTGCGAGAACGGACCGGGGACATCCCGCTGCTCGTTGAGTATTTCGTGGCCCAGCATTCGAAAAAGACGGGAAAGAACTTCCGGCAAATCCGAAAAAGTAGCCTGGATCTTTTTGAGTCTTACTCCTGGCCGGGGAATATCCGCGAACTCCAAAATGTGGTTGAGCGCGCGGTCCTTGTCTGCGAGGGCGAGACGCTCTACGTGGACGAAGCCTGGTTCAAGCAGCAGGAATCGCTCTCAACCTTCGTACCGGCCTCCGTGTCAGTGGAACTGAGAGGCCTTGGCCGGCTGGAGCCGGACCAGGAACGAGAACTCATCGAGGCCGCGCTTACAGAGAGTGGGGGCAAGATATCCGGACCTTCCGGCGCTGCGGCAAAACTGGGTATACCCAGGCAGACGCTGGAGTCGAAGATCTCGCGGCTGGGGATAAAGAGAAGCCGCTTCCACTAGAGCAGAGCAATTGCCGATGCCGAGATTCGGCAATTGCCGAAGCTCGGCATTTCTGATTTCACTTAACACATTTGAATTCAATCGCTTGCTGTTGGGCAGCGAATTGCACCGTTAACCGCTGAATGACTCTCCGACTCGAAAAGGGAAAGGTGGGGCATCAGACGATGCTGAACCTGATCGGGGGGCTTCGCTCGGACGACATCGAGACTCTGCGGTCCGAGATTGAGAGAGAGGGGCCCGGGGGGTTGGTGTTGAATCTGCGAGAGCTGAACATCATCGACCTAAGCGGGGTCCGTTACTTGTTGGTATGCCAGTCAAAGGGTCTCGAATTAACAGAGTGTCCGCCCTATGTGCGCGAGTGGATGAAAAGGGAATCTCAAGGGAGAGGGTAACAGAGGTGGGCAAGGCAAGTTTCAGAGTGGGAAAGATCACCCTGGAGCGTCGACCCCCGGGGACGTATAGCCAAGAACGCGCCAACCGGCGGGTTCGGTCTGGAAATCCCGAGAACCCTGAATGCCACGCAGCACCGACTCACGCTCAGGAGGATGCAATGGAACGCACAGATACGATTCGGATACTGGTTGCGGACGACCATCCAATTATGCGCCGCGGGCTGGTCGAAGTGATCAACGGCCAGCCGGCCATGCGCGTAGTAGCGGAAGCCACCACGGGCCGCGAGGCGATTGAATTATTCAGCAAACACGCACCAGACGTCGCCTTGATCGATGTGCGCATGCCAGACGAGGATGGAATCAATGTCATTGAGGAGATCCGCTCGAGCTTTCCCGCCGCCCGCATCATCGTGCTGACGACCGCCATGGGAGACGTCCAGATCGTCCGGGCGTTGCGCGCCGGGGCCTTCAGCTACCTGCTTAAGAGTGTGGTTCGAAATGAGTTGATCGATACCATTCAGAAGGTGGCTCGCGGCCAGAAGCACATTCCTCCTCAGGTTGCGGCGCAGATGGCAGAACACGCCATGGATGAAGCGTTGTCCAGCCGTGAAATCACAGTTCTGCAATACGCATCGGACGGCAACTCCAACAAGAACATTGCCGATACCCTGCGGCTTTCCGAGCACACGGTGAAAACGCACTTCAAGAATATTCTGGGTAAATTGCAGGCCAACGATCGCACGCACGCGGTGATCATCGCGCTCAAGCGAGGATACCTGCACCTTCCGAACGCGCTGTAAGCGGATGCTTCTGCGGAACTCAGGCTCACGGTTCGAACAGCCACAAACGGATCACCGCCCACATAAACAGGGTCGTCAAAGAGAACGCGTATACGAGACCTACAAGTACCTGGTTGACGGAAAAGACCAGTTCGCGCGCAGCGGAGCTTTGCCCCGCGTGTGCGAGAGGCGCTCTGCCTCGCTGCGTTACTTCAGTTGCAGTTGCGAGACTGACGCCCGGCACGACACCCAAGTTGAATTGGTCACTACCTTCTCTAATCTCGTCTGGCCGAATCATGAAACACCACCCTGGGGCCCTGGTGGTCGTGGTGTCGGACTTGTCCGCGAACAGCCACGACTACACTGCCATTCAAGTAGGACGAGGCAAAGCCGTCTTTGCTCGCTCTCTGACGATTGGATGAGAACAGGGGAAAAACGATTCAGATTTGTGGTGAGCAAAACGCGATGGCGGCTGACGCCGGAAAAACCAGCATCTTTCGCGCCGTTCTGACTATCAAGAAACAGCGAAAAGTCTAGTTGATGTTGCTCCAGGTCGTGGCGGGAACTCTCTATGCAGGGCAAACTTCTTCGAACTCGCAGATGAGATTCAGCGTGTAAACGGCTTCGTTGCCGCAAATCTTGCAGCGGTGGGAAAACACCCGCGAGCACCATTGCTGGTCCGAGTCCGGCCCGCTCTGGTTGAAAGAGCTTTCACGATTCAGGATCGCCTGGCGAACCCGAATGGGCTTGCCACAGCGTCGGCATGCAACTCCGCGGAACGTTGTCGGAGCAAGGGCAGCGTGCATAGTCGGTCTCCCGGGGACGGACAGCATGCAATTTGGGGCTGGAAGAGTCTGTGCCGACCGTCACAACAGCCGCGCACACCAGTTTTCCACCGGTACTGGAACTAGGCTCAGAACTTCGGAGGGTCTTCCTGCTGCAAGGAGGGGGACCGGGTGGGGAGGTTTGGCGTGAGCTTGGGAATAACGAACTCCTGGAAGACGTTCGCGACCGCCATTTCGCCCATGCGGATCAATGCGGTACCGAAAATGACTCCGGCGGAGTTGCGGTCGCTGGACGGATAGTAGAGATTGGCGATCCCGCCGGCAGCGAGGTTGCCCATTACGCTGGAGTAATTCGGCTGCCAATGTCCGTTGTCGCCCTTGCAGATTACCGAGCTGCCGAGCGCGTAGAGTATCCGGGACTTCTTCGAACCCGTTCCTTTGTAGAAGTAGCGCGGGTCCTGCTTGAGAACCGTCGGCAGGATGGCTCCTCCGATGAAGGTGCCAATGGCCACATCACCGTAGGTCGCGCCGAAACGCTTGGCGTAACCCTGCATGCCCTGCCCATAGCCGCTCCAGTGGTCGCCCGCCTGAGCAAACCCGGCAACGGCGGCGACGGCGACAAAGGTGAAGGGATCAATCGAAGACTTCCAAGCGAGTTCAAACTTATGCCTAGGTTTGAGAGGGGCCGCGTTCGGCGAGTAGCTGACATAGAAGTTCGGGATGATACCGAACACGCGCTGCTTTTCCTGCTCCTTGATCTCGGCGGTTGCCACTTCTTCCTGCGTCATCGACACGCGTACTTCGGTCACTTGCGTGGCGATGGACAGTTCCACCAAGGGAGTGACAATGGTTTCTGCCGAATCAAGGGTGCCCGAGATTTCCCGCGGTTCCAGCCCAGGAGACGAAAACACCAGGCGAAAGGGACCAGGGAGCACGTTGAAGAAATAAAACTTACCGTCCTCGTCGGTCATCACTTCCTGGCTGGCTGAGTCGCCATCGCGGGTGAGTTTGACTACGGCGCCCGTGATGTTGACGCCCGTCTGATCCACAACTTGTCCGCGGATTTGACCGGCGTCTTGGGGCGGGGCCTTTTGCTGCGGTGTTGCAGGGGCGGCCTTCTGCGTATCGGTCGAATCGACCTCCCGCTCAGGTGCCGCTGGACCCAGTTCCTGGGACCACGCGGGCGAACAGACCAATAGGAACAAGCTCAACCAGAGAAGTCCTCCAGGAAAGCATCGCGCCGGAATTCTGTTACCCCTCATGGCGGTCACCTGTGGAACGGAACTGCTGGTCACTACTCCTCTCCTCTTAGATGCGGCGACAAAGCCACCCGACTGCGTTCTCTACGTTGGCTTTTGGCCCGTGAAAGCGGGTAGTTTATCGATTCAGAATCAGTCGAAGCTTCCGGTAACGCCCTGGAAGCCGTGTTTTGCCTGCTTCCAGAGCCACTTCATCACGCGACTCACGTCGTAGCAATAGGCGACGTTGTAGCCGAGAGTGGAGAAGCAGTGCGGTTCGCAGCCCTGCTTCATCTCCGCGAGTTGCTTCAGGTCAAACTTGTGCTTTTCGACGGTGCCCCAGTCGTAGGTTGCGTTGTACATGGGGAAGCACGGTGCCAGGGTGCCGTCCGTGCGAATGATGAGCCAGTTTTGGCCGCCACGGCAGCCCCAGTGCTCACCGACGCCGCGCATGAAACCCTTCATGTTCTGCAAGCGCGGAATGGAATCAACCATCTTGTAGCCCTGGCGTTGTTTATCGATCAGCCAATCCAGCAGGTCATCGACCATCGGGAAATCCTGTGGCCGGATATAGGTGTCGTTTTCCTGCAAATGCTTGAAGTGGGATTGCTCCATCATGGGAGCTTCGTTGACGTGGAAAGTCAGGGAAATGCCGTTATCATGGGCGATTTCGACCAACTGTTTAACGTCGTCGATGTTGGTGCGGCAAATGTTGGTGTTGAAAAATACGGTGTACCCGTAGCGATACTGGCGCCTGACCAGGTAGTCGAAGTTGGATTTCACGTGCTCGAAGGCTTTGGGCAGGCCGGGCTTTTCCTTGATGGCGTCGACCGCAAAGTTAATGGTGGCGATGCCGGCGTCGGCGAGCCGATCCGTAACATCGGGACGCAGAAGGCGCGCGTTGGTGGCCAAATAGATCCAGAAATTCTTCTTTGCGGCGTAATACATCACCTTGTGGACGAAGTCGGGCCGGAGCAGCGGTTCGCCTCCGGTGGGGGCCAGGACGCGGCAAGGCGTAGTTTCGAGCCAATCGATGGCGCGCTTCGCCGTGTCCTCGGTCATGCCTTTCACACGGTTGTCGTAGGACCAGCAGTAGTGGCAATCCAGATTGCATTTCCAGTCCGTGAACAGATAGGCGATGATCGGTTGGAAGTCTCCAGGCAGAACGCGCGACTTGAAGTACGGCACCATCCAACCGCGCATGGAATGAAGAATTCGCGAGGCCGGCCACTGCCGCTTGCCAGTGCGCAGAACGTGCTCGTGCGCGGCGATGTCCGCTTCATCCAGGTCGTGCATCAATTCGGGATGCTGCGGAAAAACTGGAAAGGGCAGCGCCGCCACATCTTCGGAAGGCTCAAGCGACGGGCGCTGCGACCGTTGTTGCAGCAAACTATGCAACGGAACATCTAATCGAAACGGCTGAGTCGGCAATGTAGGAACTGTCGGAATAGGAGGCTGTTCGACAGTGGACATGAATTAGGACCTCACCTATTGGGTAAGATAGGGGCACTTCTGGCACATCGCTCGGGACGGAGACGACGATCCTCCCGCGTCTCAGAGCTTGTTAGCTCGGGCCAAGCGTCGCCGAAACGAAGTGGTCCCCAGGCTGCTACAGCGTTGGATACGAATCAGGTCGAATGGGATACATCGTTTCGGCTCGAAATCTTTGGGCCGACGAACGGGAATACGTTAGGGCCGATTGGGCGGGTCCCAACATCTAATTTAGTATACATAAGATAAAAGAGAAAATGTGATGATACAAAGCCAATTTGGAACCCGGTTTTTCGAAGTTCGTTGCATACGAAATGTTCGTCGTGATTGGACCGTACTTCGGTGAGAGGCTTCGCTATCGTTTTTGGGGTACTAGGAAACCTGGGAGCGGGGCCTGCTGGACGCGCCGTCCAGTGGCTGAAGCTCACCTTACCGGCGCTCGGCGGCGTCGGCATTTTCTGCTCCTCGTTCATTGACTCTTCTCTGATTCCACTGCCGCTGGTGACCGATTTTCTGGTGATCGAATTGTCCAGCCTGCATCCGCTGCGCATGGTTGCTTATGCGGCGCTGGCCGCGCTCGGTTCGCTCGGTGGTTGCATCGTGATCTACTGGATCGCGCGAAAGGGTGGGGAAGCGTTCTATCGGAAGACGCAGGGACATTCGTCAGAGAGAATCGAGCAGTTCATCGAGAAGCATCCGGTCGCGTGCGTTTTTCTTCCGGCGGTCGCGCCGTTTCCAGTGCCGTTCAAGCCGTTTGTGATCGCGCAAGGGGTGTTCCAGGTGCCATTTGTCACGTTTCTGCTGGGAACGCTGGCAGGGCGTTTCGTCCGGTTTTTCATCGAAGGTTATCTTGGCGTGCGTTATGGGGAAACGGCCAAAGAGTTTGTAGTGCACCAAAAATGGCATTCGCTAGCTGCCGTCGCCGCGCTAGTCCTGCTGTACTTCCTGATCCGCCGGTTGCCGTGTTTTCGCAGGCTGAAATCGTCTCAGGCGGATTGAAGGGCGCGGACTCGGCGCTCCAAGTCCCGTGTAATTTCATTCGGGTCCTGGTCCGGTGAAATGTGGACTGGCTCACCGATCCGGACCTGCACATGGCCCGGCCACGCGAGAATGCGTTTGTCGGTCTTCAAATCAAACAGACCATCAAGGTGCATCGGGACGACCGGAATATTGAGCTGCTTTGCCAGCAATCCGATCCCGGTGCGAAAGGGAACCATCTCTCCGGTGTTGGTGGTCTGCCCCTCGGGAAAAACCAGCGTATTCCAGCCGCGGTCGGCAAGGTCGCCGGCGAAATGGAAGCTCTGCAGAAATCCCGACTGCTGCGGCAAAGGGAATACGTTGAAGAGGCTGGTTACGAGAACATAGCGCAGGCGTTCCATGAATCGGTCGAACAGGCTCAAGCCTGTTGCCGGGCGCCGCATCCGGGCAAGCCGTTCGCCTCCCATAGCGGTCGCCAGGCGATTGCGGAAGCGAGCGGGTAACGCCGGAAGAATCCACGCGATATCGAGATAGGTGACATGGTTGGATATGACGAGGATGGGTCCCTGCAATCCGCGCAGATGTTCACGTCCACGCACGCGGGGAGCGGCGAGGAGATAGGTAGCGGGCCATGCGAGTGTGTAGTAGACCGCTAGCCGGAAGAGTGTGGCCAGCCAATGCTGCGGCCACCTGGAGTAAATGTGCTGGACTTTGGAAGTGGTGCCCTCGGAAAGCAGCTTTTCGATCTGGCCGACGGTAGTGACGTCTTGAAACTGAACGTCATTTAATTCCACCTGATACTGCTCTTCGAGCGCGCTCATCAACTCGACACGATCGAGGGAAGACAGGTTCAATTCGGCTTCCAGGGCCGCCCGCGAGTCTGAAGAAACCGGACGGTGAGTGATGCGGGAGATGAGAGAGCCAAGCGCGTCGCCAGGCACCGCAGCGGAAGAAGCCTCCCCTGATGCGCCCAGAATTGCTTCGCGAATCCGCGGAAGGATCGGCTTCTGGGTTGGAGTCCGCGGAAAATCCGGGTGGGGCCACACAAACCATCGGCGAATTTTCTGGTATTCGGCCAGCGACTGGTTCGCCCTTTCTATGATGGCGGCCGCATTCGGAGCATCGGCGTTGAGCAGCAGCGCGGCACATGGCTCGGCGTTGCCATCCTTTTCGATTCCGAGCACGACGCAATCACGCACCCCGGTCTGAGCACGCAGCGCTCGCTCCAAATCCTCGGGGTACACGTTCATGCCGGCCGGCGTGACGATCACGTTCTTGCTGCGGCCCTTGAAGTACAGGCTCCCACTTTCGTCTTTCTCGGCGATATCGCCCGTGCGGAACCAACCGTCGGACTCCACCAGCGTTTGCGTCTGCCCGCTCTGCCGGTAGGCCTGCGCCACACCCTCGCCGCGTACGAGAATCTCACCGTTCTCGGCCACGCGGACTTCCATGCCCGGAAAGACTTTGCCGATGGAGCCTTTTGTCGAGGAAAACGGGTGATTCAGGCTGATCAACGAAGTGGTTTCGGTCATGCCATAGCCCTGGATGACGGCGTATCCCAGGCGGGTCCAGAATGTTTCCGTTTGCCCGGGCAGCGCCGCCCCGCCCGCAATAAACGCCCAGAATTTCCAGCCGAAACGGGAGTGAATCCTGCGGAAGCGCCACCAGCGCCACAGAAAATGTTCCTGCTGCGCCGCCGCAAACTCTTTCTGAAATTTCTCGAGTTGCTGCTCGCGTTCCAATTGACGCTCGATATCCCGCTGCAGCGATTCGAGGAAACGCGGCACGGCGATCATTACGGAGACGCGTTCCGCGTGGATGGTTTCAGCCAGTTCAGCCGGCTTCCACGAATCGAGGAACACCACAGTTGCCCCGAGCATCTGCGGGATGAAGACGCCGAGCATTTGCCCGAAAACATGGCTGAGCGGTAACAGGTTCAGGAAGCGCAGCGGATGGAATGGCCGCTCGTAGAGGAGGTATTTGCGGATTTCGGTGTCCAGCCGCTCGATGTTGGCCAGCACGTTGCCGTGAGAAATGACGACGCCCCGCGGCTCGGCGGTCGTGCCGGACGTGTAGATGATTTCCAAAGTGTCTTGCCGGGTGAGCACAGGAGATTGGTATGGCGAGGGAGCGCGCCCGGCCAACGTGTCGACCAGTTTCTCCAACTCGATCGAGGGGAGATTGGCGCAATTCTCATTGCCACGCGCACGGAACACCAATTTCGCGTTGATATCGCCGGCCACGCGGCAGGCGAAGTCCTTCGTGGAAGCGTGATCGATGGGCACGATGACCGCGCCAACCAGCAGGCAGCCAAGAAATGCGGCGATCCATTCGGCGGAGTTCTCGCCCCACAGCAGCACCGCGTCGCCCTTGCCGATACCGCGGCTTTCCAATTCGCGCGCAACCCGATTTGCTTCTTGCGCGATGCGGCCATAAGTCCAGGTCTCCATGCGATAGCCACGCCGCTGGCGGACGGCAGTCTCGTCACCGCACGCGGCGTAACTCTGGACAAAACTCAGTAGCGACTCTGCGGGCATCGTCAACACGAAGGAATTTGCGATCCTGGCACTGTCGGCGGTTCCATGCTCTTATGATAGGTTCTGCTTGCCGTGGGATACACACAAAAAGTCGTGATCATCGGAGCGGGCATTTCTGGCCTGGCGTGCGCCCACCGGCTCAAACAACGGGGGATTGCGTGCCTGGTCCTGGAAGCGGCAGCGCGCCCGGGTGGAGTCATCGCTACCATTCGGCGCGACGGGTATCTCTTTGAGATTGGCCCGCAGTGCCCGCGTTTTGCGGCGCCCGTTTGGCAATTGGTGCAAGACCTGGGACTACAGGACGAGTTTATTGCGGGCAATCCGGCCGTGAAGCGCTACATCTGCCGATTCGGCGCCTTGCATCCCGCGCCGTTTTCGCCGGGAGGACTGCTCACCTCGAAGCTGGTCGGGCTGTCGTCGAAACTGAGAATCCTGACGGAAGTCTTGCACTCGACGCAACCGCCGGCCCGTGAGGAGACTCTGGCCGAATTCGTGACGCGCAAGTTCGGAGCTGACTTGGTCGACAATCTGGCTGATCCGGTGATCTCCACCGTGTTCCTGGGAGATGCCTACAAAATGGGGATGGCGAGTGCGTTTCCGGCGCTCGTCGAGTGGGAACGAAAGCACGGCAGCCTTGTGCGCGGGGCGATACGCGCGCGAAATTCCAAACGCGATGCCGGAGCGACGAACGGGAAAGCGATTGGTGCTGCGAAAGCAAATTCGCGATCGATGAAGGTGACAGACTCGTTGCCATCCCTCGGCACTTTCCGGTCCGGCATGGGACGGTTGATGGAGCGGCTTGCGGAAGAACTCCGCGGCGAGATGAGATATGGCGTTCGCGTCGAGAATGTAGCCCCAAATGTCGGGGTGAAGCGTGATTCGGCGGCGAGTTGGCAGGTCACACTCGCGGACGGAAGCGCCATCAACGCCGACCACATTGTCTTATCCCTGCCCGCCTACGAAACCGCGCGCCTGTTGGAACGTAGTGCACCCGAGTTGGCAAGCGAGCTCCACGCCATCGAATATGCCCCGATGGGCGGTGTGTCCAGCGGATACGACCGGCGCCAGGTGAAGAACACGTTGGACGGATTTGGCTTCATGGTTCCGCGCAAGGAAGGGCTACAAACAATCTGCACGTTCTGGAATTCTTCGCTGTTTCCGGGACGAGCGCCCAGCGGCAAGGTGCTGATTACGAGCTTTGCGAGAATCGACGAATCCGGCGCGCTCGATGATGAAACCTATGCCAGGGGTATAGAGGCAGAGAATGCAAGGATACTTGGGATCACGGGCGAACCGGAGATTCGCAATGTCTGGCGGCATCCGCGAGCCCTGCCTCAATATAATGTTGGCCACGGCAAGAGAGTTGCCGCGATCAATGGTTTCCTGCCAGCGCTTATGAATCTGCATCTGGCCGGGAATTATCTCAAGGGGCGCTCGATTGGCGAGTGTGTGGAATCAGCTTTTCAGGTTGCGGAACGCGTGCATAGCCAACTTGCCGAAACCAACATCCAACCAGTGACAAGCTCCTCGGAGGGGTAACGGCTTGCTTCTCATCATTGCGTGGGTACTCGGTCTGCTGCTGCTCGGTGTCCTGCTCGGGACTTTGTATCAATTCGCCGGTACGCGGCGGGACCAGAAGCGTTACCCGCCACCGGGGCGAATGGTCGATCTGGGGACACATCGACTGCATCTTTATGAAACCGGCAGCGGCAATGGTCCCACCATCCTGCTCGAAGCCGGGCTGATGTCCACAGTCTTGAGCTGGACCGGACTGCAGCAGGAGTTGTCGAAGTCGTTTCGCGTGGTGAGCTACGATCGCGCCGGTTTGGGTTGGAGCGACCTGGGGCCGATGCCGCGAACCGCCGAGCGGCTCGTCGGCGAACTCCGTCTCGCGCTCGAAAAGGCCGCCATCGCGCCTCCTTACATTCTGATCGGCCACTCATTCGGCGGATTGCTCATGCCATTGTTTGCCACGCGTTTTCCGAAGGAAGTGGAGGGCCTGGTGCTGATCGATGCGGTCGCGCCGGTCGAATGGGATCCGCCCTCGGAACAGGACGCGAGAAACTCGCGGATTGGCGCGAAGGTATGCCGCCGCGCGGCGGTGCTGGCGCGGATCGGGATCATCCGTTTCATTGCCGCGCTGATCAATTCGCCTCTCAAGAACGTCGCCGCAGTGCTGGTGCGCCTGATTAGCCGCGGCACACCTTCGAATTCAGGCACGGTCTCAAGCCCCTGGTTCTTCGCGCTGCCGCCGAATGAGCGAAGCATGGCCGCGATTTTCTGGATTCAGCCCAAGTTCGCGCTGACCATAGCCAGCCAGCTGGAGAATCTGCCGCTGAACGCAAAGCAGGTGGGAAGTTTGGGGAAGTTCACCGACAAGAAAGTGGTGTACTTGACCGCCAGTTCCGCGTCCGCTCGCCGTCGAGATGCGCATGCGACGATTGCGGCCCGGCTGCCGCGTGGCGAACACATCCCGGTGGGAGAGAGCAATCACTGGATCATGCAGAATAAGCCGGAACTGGTGATTCGCGCGGTTCAGAGCGTCCTTGAAGAAGCCGACAAGCCAGCGGCAGAAGTCGCGGCCAATGTGACGCGACAGGTGTGAAGCGCACTCCGAAGAAAGACGTCAGGTTGACGAAATGGGATTGGCAACCGGCCCAGGGTCGCCGCCGCTGCCGTCTTGCATCCCCGCTGAGGGTGGCTTCTGGCGAATCTCGAAGCCATTGGGCGGCAGGAAAACCACCTCAGAACTGAGCACAGCGGTTTCGGGCAGCACCACAAACTTGAACCTTAATGTGGTCGTGCGCTCTTCGGTCTTGCCCGGCGCAAATTTCCACTGGCGCGCCGCGTGCAGCGCAGACTCGCGCAGCATCGGATGGCCTTCGACTACGAGTGCATCGCTCACGTCGCCCGAAGCCTGGATGGTCACGCGAATGGTGACCTCGCCATGCACTCGCCCGGCCAGCGTCAACGCCGGATATTTCGGCGCCACGGCGAGTCTGACCGCCGGCGCCGGTTCCCGTCCAACAAGCGACGGCTGCACCAGCAGAAAGGCCACCGCGGCGGGCAGGAGCACGGCTTTCATCGACGTGGGACGCGGTCTTCCGAGATGCAATGAGCCAGAGGACATGGAAGGGAATCTCCCGTGGGCGTGTGGCTCAGGGAGCGAAGGATGCGCGGTGTCCAGCTTGAAACGAGACGGATTCCGCGCGCGGAGCTGCGACGCTAGCAAGAGAAATATATGACGGGAGAGGAAATGTACAACAAAGATTTCGTTTCGAATGAATTAAATTTGTGAATCGCTGGGCAGAAATATCAGCCGAACCGTCAGCAACTCTCGTATTTCCAGTTGCGCGACTTGCCTTGGGCAATCCAGCCAATGGCCTGGGCCAGGCGCTTCTGCTTGGTCTCGGGACGCTTGGCTTCCGCGATCCATTCGGCATACTCGCGTTGCTTGCCGGTTGGGAAAGCCGCAAACGCCTTGGCGGCGAGTTTGTTTTTCTTGAGTGCCGAGGTTAGCTCCGCAGGAATCACTACGGGTTTCAGCTTGCGCTTGGCCGGGCGGTCGATGGACTTCGTTCGTTGCCCCCTTTCCACGAGTTCCGTGGCCTGGCGCATATAGGTCAGAAGAATCTTGTCCGAGGGAAGTTCCTTCACCGATGTGATGCGGCCGAGCGTGCCCATCGCCTCGCTGGACTTTCGTCCATCTTTGGCAAGAGCTTGCTGCATCTCTTTGCCCCAAAAACCAAATGCGCAATGCTGCTTGAACGCCGCCATATGGCAAAGGATCACGTCTTGCTGGATAAAGAACGGCATTCCCCACTTCACGGATTCCGTAATGCGCGGGCAGCCTTGATGAATAAGCTCGCGGAGATGCGTCAGGATCGGTTGCGCGAAAGGCGCAGCCTCCTCAATGTAGGCGTCGACTCGCGGATCTGCTTGTGCGTCGGCCATGGCACTCTCCGTTGCGGCAGGGAAGCAATATACACAAGAGCCGGCAGTGTGGCGATACGCGAGTGGCGTCCAAATTGGAAGAGGACTGTACAAAATGGACCGTTAGCCCGTTCGGGCGATGTGCGAGAATCGCGAGCGCGAAGCAATCAGGTTTTGGGAGGGGGCATGGCGTTTACACTTCCGGCGATTGATGAAGTCCGGCTCGCGGCCGAAGCGGTTTATCGCGTGATGCAACCGACGCCACAGTATTGCTGGCCGCTGCTCGGCGAACGAGTTGGCGGCGAAGTTTGGGTGAAACATGAGAACCACACGCCGACCGGCTCGTTCAAGGCACGCACCGCCGTGGTGTACGCGCAGGAGTTGATGAAGCGCGAACCGGGCACTCACGGGCTCATTACGGCGACACGGGGAAATCACGGGCAATCGGTGGCGTTGGCGGCAAGACGCTTCGGATTGCCGGCGATGGTCGTCGTGCCGCGGGGAAATAGCGTGGAAAAGAATGCCTCCATGCGCTCGCAGGGAGCGCAATTGATCGAATACGGCGAGGATTATCAGGAGGCGCGCGAGTACGCCGCGTCGCGCGAGAAGGAATTGGGGTTCCACTATGTGCCACCTTTTCACCGCGACATCGTGACGGGCGTCGCCACGTACTGGCTGGAGTTTTTTGCGGCGTTGAAGGATCTGGACGTGGTGTACGTGCCGATCGGAATGGGGTCGGGAATCTCGGCGGCGTCGGCGGTGCGAAACGAATTCGGTTTGAACACGAAGATTGTCGGTGTCGTCTCGGAACTGGCGCCGGCGTACGCGCGCTCGTTCGAGCAAAAAAAGTGCGTGGAAGTTCCCGCCACAACGAAACTCGCGGACGGCTTGGCGTGCCGCAAACCGGACGCGACGGCGCTGGAAGTGTTGCTGGCGAATGTGCATCACGTTGTTACCGTATCGGAAGCGCAAGTGGGCGAAGCAATGCGCATCTTCTTCACTGACACGCACAACGTCGTGGAGGGCGCGGGCGCGGCGGCGCTGGCGGGATCGTTGAAGGAAAAGGATGAACTGCGCGGGAAGAAGGTCGGCGTGGTCGCGACTGGTGGGAACGTGGACCATGACGTGTTCGCGCGCGTTCTGCAAGGGAAGTGTCAGTAGGCGAAGCATCGTGTGACGACCGGCCCTGACGAACCACACAAGTTGGCATAGACTACTTGCCGGTGCCATTCACCTGCCACTAAAGGGGACCCGCCATTTATTCACGCAGAGAAATCCTTAGACATGCCACGTTGGGCGCGATGGCTTTGGCATTGCCGCGTGTGCGCTTGAACGCGGCGGAGGAGTTCGTGTCGAAACGGCCGCCGGTCGCGGAGCGCAAATTCGCTTCAAAGGCGGTGGAAGCGAAAATTGCGGAGGTGAAGGCCAAGGTTGGTGATCCGGAACTGGCATGGATGTTCGAGAACTGCTATCCGAACACCCTCGATACCACAGTGAATATGAGCGAAGTGGCCGGCCGGCTGGACACCTTTGTCATTACGGGTGATATCGACGCCATGTGGCTCCGCGATTCGGCGTGCCAGGTGTGGCCCTATCTCGCTCTGGCCAAGGACGACCCGGACCTGCGCCGCATGTATCAGGGACTGATCGGCCGCCAGGCGCGTTCGATTCTGATCGATCCCTATGCCAACGCGTTCTTGCCGGATCCGGCGAGCAAGAAGGCGCTCTCGTGGGCGGTGGACGATTTGACGGATATGAAGCCGGGCGTGGCGGAGCGCAAATGGGAAGTGGATTCGCTGTGCTACTGCATACGTCTGTCCTACGGATACTGGAAGGCAACGGGAGACACCACGCCGTTCGATGGAGAGTGGGCCAGTGCGATGCGGCTCTCTGTTTCGACTTTCCGGCAGCAGCAAAGGAAGAAAGGGCCTGGGCCGTATCATTTTCAGCGAAAGACCGAAGTGCCGACCGATACGTTGATGCTCGGAGGTTTCGGCAATCCAGCTCTGCCGGTGGGGATGATCTACTCGATGTTCCGGCCTTCGGACGACGCGTGCACCTATTCGTTCTACTTGCCGTCGAATCTGTTCGCGGCGATGGCGCTGCGACAGCTTGCGGAAATGATGCAGATTCTCAAGCACGATCCCCCGACCACGGTGACTTGCCGGGCGATAGCCGGCGAAGTGGAAGAGGCGGCGCAAAAGTATGCGCGCATGAAAGACGCGAGCGGGGAAGAATTCTGGGCCTTCGAGGTGGATGGATACGGCAACCAACTGTTCATGGATGACGCGAACATCCCCGGCCTCCTGGGCCTGCCGTATCTCGGCTGCTGCAAGAGAGACGACGCCATCTATCAAAACACGCGGAAGCGCGCCCTGAGCGAGAAGAATCCTTACTTCTTCAAGGGAACTGCCGCTGCCGGCATCGGGGGGCCGCACGAAGGGCTGAATATGATCTGGCCGATGGCGCTGATTGTGCAGGCGCTGACCAGCGATGACGACGCCGAGATTCGTCAGTGTCTGCAGTGGCTAAAGACGACTCACGCAGGTACGGGTTTCATGCACGAGTCGTTCGACAAAGACAATCCGGCGAAATTTACTCGCGCGTGGTTTGCGTGGGCGAATTCGCTGTTTGGCGAACTGATCGTGAAACTCAGCGAAGAGCGGCCGGCACTGCTGAAAAGTGCTTGATCGTCAGGGAGCGAGATAAATGTCGAGGAAAGTCACTAGAAGGGATTTTGTGCAGGCGGCGGCATTATCGGGGTTGGCTGTTGCCGCTACGCCGCCCTGGACCGGAAGCGCGTTTGACGGGAAGGGCGAAGGACCGAGTGGTTCGAAAAAATTCACGGACTTCGTGGATGTGTTTATCGGCACCGGCGGGCATGGGCATACCTATCCCGGCGCGACAGTGCCGTTCGGCATGGTGCAGCTCAGCCCCGACACGTTTAATGGCGGATGGGATCATTGTTCCGGCTATCACCATGACGACACGTCGATCATGGGGTTCAGCCACACGCACCTCAGCGGAACCGGCGCCGCCGATCTGCTGGATGTGTTGCTCATGCCGGGCACTGGACCGGTGCGCCTCAACCCGGGCAGTCTGGAAAATCCCAAGGGCAGCTATCGTTCCACGTTTTCCCATGCGGAGGAAAAGGCCGAGCCAGGTTATTACTCCGTGCTGTTGAAGGACTACGGCGTGAAGGCGGAGTTGACCGCGACGGCGCGCGTGGGCGTGCACCGCTACACATTTCCCGCCGACCCGACGAGTCATTTCCTGATCGATCTGGCTCACGGGGTCATCGACCCACCGAAACGCATGTACACGAACATCCTTTCGTCCGAATTGCGAGTGGTTGGCAACGACATGATTGTCGGCGGGCGGCGCGTGAACGAATGGGCGCCCGGACGTTACATCTTCTTCGCGATGAAGTTCTCGAAGCCGTTTGCAAGCACGCAACTCTATTCGGACGATAAGCCCATGGGTGCTGGCGCTAAAGAAGCCAATGGAACGTCGTTGAAGTGTTCCGTGAACTTCCCGACGGCGAAGGCGGAATCGATTCTCGTTAAAGTCGGGCTTTCCGCGGTGAGCGTGGAAGGCGCGACGAAAAACATGGAGAGGGAAGTCCCTGGATGGGACTTCGATGCCGTGCGCAAATCGGCGAATGCGGCGTGGGAAAAGGAACTGGGCAAAATCGAGATTGAGACTTCGCGCGCCGATCACAAGAAGATCTTTTACACCGCAATGTACCACTCGTTCGTTGCGCCAACGATGTTCAGTGATGTGGACGGCCAATATCGCGGATCGGACTTGCAAGTGCACAAGTTGCCGGACGGCGCGAACAACTATTCGACCTATTCGCTGTGGGACACGTACCGCGCGTTGCACCCGATGTACACGCTGGTGCAAACGGAACGGCTGCCGGACTTGTTGAACGCGATGATCCTGATGGCAGAGCAAAGTCCCGCGGGCGTTCCAGTGTGGCCACTACAGGCGGTGGAAACCGGCTGCATGATCGGCTATCACTCCGCGCCGGTGCTGGCCGAAGCGCAGGCGAAGGGAATTCGGGGCATCGACTATGCGAAGGCATATCCGCTGTGGCGGAAGCGCGCGATGGATGACGATTATCGCGGGCTCGGCTACTACCGCAAGATGGGTTACATCCCGTGCGACCTGGAAGAAGAAGCGGTCAGCAAAACGCTGGAGTATGCCTACGACGACTGGGCCGTGGCGCATCTGGCGCGCGTGGCCGGCAGGGAAGATGACTATAAGTTGCTCCTGCAACGTTCGCGCAATTACGAGAACACGTTCGATGGGTCGACCACCTTCATGCGCGGCCGCCTTGCCGATGGGCAGTGGGCGGAACCGTTCGACCCGCGTGGCATGGGCCACTCGAAGAAGTGGCGCGACTTCACGGAGAGCAATTCGTGGCAGGCCACATTCCTGAACCAGCACGATCTTTACGAGTACATGAAGCTGTTTGGCGGGGAAAAGGGATTCGTCATCAAGCTCGATACTCTCTTCAACCAGAGTTCGGAGTTGCCACCTGACGCGCCGCCGGACATCGCGGGCATGGTCGGCCAATACGCCCACGGAAATGAGCCAGGGCATCATGTGGCGTATCTGTACGCGTATGCCGGCGAGCATTACAAAGCGCAAGCACGGGTGCGCATGCTGCTCGAAACGATGTATCACAACGATCCGGACGGGCTTGCGGGAAACGAAGACTGCGGGCAGATGTCAGCATGGTATGTGCTCAGCGCGCTGGGGTTTTACGCCGTTGATCCGGTCAGTGGGAATTACGTATTTGGCGGGCCGCTCTTTGAACGCGCAACCATTCATCTGGCAAACGGCAAGAAGTTGGAAATCGAGGCCCCCGGCAACCGGCAGGGAAAGACGTACGTGCAATCCGTGACGTGGAACGGGAAGCCCTGCACCAAAAGCTGGTTCAGCCACGCGCAGATTGCCGAGGGCGGAGAGTTCGTCATCACCATGGGGGAAAAGCCAAACGAAAAGTTCGGCGCGGCGATGGAAGACCGGCCGCCATCATTTGCGTGAAGACCCTCGCGGGTCAGTTGCAGTTGAAACATCCCAATACTTCTCTAAGAGACAGCCGCACTCCGTGAAGCATCCGCCACCGCTTTGCCCGGCTACAAGTTGTGGCATTCTACTAATCCATGGCCACGACTGAACCGAAGCTGGGAAGCGGCACCGCCGCGTTCCAATTCTCAAGCTTCCGGCTTTATCAGATCGCGCGATTCTGCATCGTGTTCTGCACCGAGATGCAATCGGTGGCTGTCGGCTGGCAAGTGTACGAAATTACGCATCGGCCGCTGGACCTGGGACTCACGGGCCTGGTTCAGTTTTTGCCGGGTGTGCTCTTATTTCTGGTGGCCGGCCACACGACGGATCGCGTGGATCGTCGCAAATTGCTGACCGTGTGTTATAC
>Ga0335069_10005424_pt1 | contig 18762 bp, 14 predicted proteins | sample Lox_Sample_11_FD_206714 | JGI IMG/M metagenome (GOLD analysis project Ga0335069, IMG submission 206714) | Soil microbial communities from Loxahatchee National Wildlife Refuge, Florida, United States - Lox_Sample_1.1 | ecosystem: Environmental > Terrestrial > Soil > Wetlands | place: USA... | reverse complement strand
GCTCAGACCGACCTGCAGCGCATCGTGGAACGATTCGGCAACCGGGAGCGGTTGGCAGGCGTGGTCATCTACGATACGCAGGGTCATCCTGTAGTGACCACGCCCAATCTGGCTGCCCGATTAGGTCCCCATCTTCCAGATCTGGATCTGTCCGTGTTCCACGAGAACGGACAAGGAAAGTTCTTCACCTCGGGCCGGAACAAAATGCACAGTTACGCGCTGCCGGTTCGCCGAGGCGACGAGACCATCGGTGCGCTGGCGGTTTTTCACGACGCCTCCTACATTGACGCTCGCAATATGCAGCTTTGGCGCGACACGTTCCAGCGCGCTTTGCTGCAGATGCTGCTGATCGCAGGCATTACGCTGGCGATCGTCCGGTGGAGCATGGAACGACCCATTGCGCGCATGGCGCAGTGGCTGAGAGATCTTCGCGCCGGCGAAACTGCGGCGAATCCGGACCTGCCGGATGGCGACGTTTTCAAACCGCTCACGCGCGAGGTCACCAATCTGGCAGCGAGCCTTCGACTTGCCCGAGCGTCCGCAGAGGAAGAGGCGCGGCTGCGGGAAGCGGCCGCGTCCTTGTGGACCGCCGAGCGATTGCGAGTCTATCAACAAGCTGCGCTCGAAGACAGCCGGCTCTTCGTTGTCTCGAATCGCGAACCGTACGAACACGTGCACCGGGGCGGTTCAGTCGAGACCATGGTTCCGGCCAGCGGGCTCGTTACCGCGATGGAGCCGATTCTACGCGCCTGCGACGGCACATGGATTGCCCACGGCGCGGGCGATGCGGATCATGAGACGGTCGATGCACACGACCGTCTGCGCGTCCCTCCCGAGGAACCGGTATACACGCTTCGGCGTGTGTGGCTCACACGCGAAGAAGAGGCGAGGTATTACTACGGCTTCGCTAACGAGGGGCTGTGGCCGCTCTGCCATATTGCCCACACACGTCCGATCTTCCGAGCAGAGGATTGGGAAGAGTATCAGCAGGTCAACCGTAAGTTTGCATTGGCTGTGGTGGAGGAGATGGAAGGGGCGGAGCATCCGATCGTCCTGGTTCAGGACTATCACTTCGCCCTCTTGCCACGCCTCATCAAGCAGCTTCGGCCGGACGCGCGCGTGGCGATCTTCTGGCACATTCCTTGGCCGAATCCGGAAGCCTTCGGAATCTGTCCGTGGCAGCGTGAGCTGCTCGAAGGACTGCTGGGCGCCGATCTGATCGGCTTCCACATCCAGTCGCACTGCAACAACTTTCTCGAGACCATCGATCGCGCACTCGAGTCGCGCATCGAATGGGAACGCTTCGCAGTCAATAAGGGCGGCCACTTTACCCTGGTTCGGCCATTTCCGATTAGCGTGGATTTCAAATCGTCAGCGCCCGCTTACCGGTGGGGGCAGGACGAAGACAACCGCAATCAACGCGCCGAGCTCTTCAAGGAACTCGGCATTCAGGCGGACTACATCGGCGTCGGTGTGGACCGTCTCGACTACACCAAGGGGATTCCCGAGCGATTCCGCGGCATCGAGCGATTTCTGGAGAAGAACTCCTCCTATGCCGGGCGCTTTAGCTTTATACAGGTCGGCGCGCCGAGCCGCACACACATCGAGCGCTATCAGGACCTGATCACGCAAGTGGAAGCGGAAGCGAATCGTATCAATCGCAGATTCGAAACCAAGAACTGGAAGCCGATTGTCTTCCTAAAACGCCATCACAAACACGAAGAGATCGAGCCTCTCTATCGCCTGGCCGATCTCTGTCTGGTGACCTCCTTGCACGACGGCATGAATCTCGTAGCCAAGGAATTTGTCGCCAGCCGTGACGACGAGAGCGGCGTCCTGATCCTCAGCCTGTTCGCCGGGGCCAGCCGCGAACTGCAGGACGCGCTGATCGTCAATCCCTACGATACCGACCAACTCGCGGAAGCGATCCACTACGCGCTCGAAATGGATCCGCGCCTCAAAAGAGAGAGGATGCGTCGCATGCGCCGCGAGGTGAAGGAACACAACATTTATCGCTGGGCGGCAAATCTCATCGGTGCGATGTCCGAGATTCGCGTTGAGCTGCCGGAAAGGGTTCGAGAACAGACAGTCCTGACGGAATGACGCAGCCCCTATTCGACCACCTGCCGAAACTTGCAATGTCGATCGCGGCTGCGCGTCATCTCGTACTGTTCTTGGACTTCGACGGAACTCTTGCGCCCATCGTCAGCGAGCCAACTCAGGCGTACATGCCGGCCGAGACTCGCAAGACTCTTACAGCACTTGCTGGCGCAGAAAAAATCAGCCTGGCGATTATCAGCGGCCGCTCGTTAGGCGATCTCAAAGAACGCGTCGGCATGCGCAAAGTGATCTACGCCGGTAATCACGGTTTGGAGATCAGCGGTCCCGGCCTGCAGTTTGTCGAGCCTCATGCAGCGCAGCGGATCAAGGCGCTCGGCGAACTTTCGCGCCACCTTCGCACGCGTCTTCGCGATGTGGCAGGTGTCGACGTAGAAAACAAAATACTGTCCGCCAGTGTTCACTTCCGCCGCGTTGCCGATGCCGATCATCAGCAGGTTCAGGAGACTGTGCTGACAGCCGTTGGAGCGCTGGGCAGTCTGTTCGACGTCACCATCGGGAACAAGGTTTGTGAAATCCGTCCGCACGTAAACTGGAACAAGGGCATGGCCATCCGCTGGATCAAGGAAATGTCCAAGATGTCCGGCGCACTCACTATGTACATCGGCGATGATGTGACCGACGAGGACGCGTTCGTAGCGGTAGCCGATGGCGTTGCGATCAGGGTGGGCCGGTCGTCGCACACCGCGGCTCGCTATCATCTGCCCAAGCAAGAAGCCGTGCAACAGTTTCTCTCCTGGCTTGTTGATTTGCATCTCGAGAAGGCTGGACAGGCTCATACGCCGAACGTCTAGCAGGCGGCCTTCATACTACAATGAAGCCGATTATGAATTCGAAGGCCGGCGCGCAAGAGAAGCTTCAATCGGTTCAGGGTTCGCTCATTGACCTCAGCCACAGGATTCACTCGAAGCCAGAGCTGGGTTTCGAGGAGGAACACGCGGCCGGTTGGATCTGCGACGTGCTGGATAGCGCCGGCTTCAAAGTTGAACGCGGCATCTGCGATCTTTCCACAGCATTCTCAGCGAAGGCCGGTAACGGTCCGGTGCATGTCGCGATCTGTGCCGAATACGACAGTCTTCCCGGAGTCGGTCACGCGTGCGGTCACAATATCATCGCGGCATCATCCTGCGGCGCGGCGATCGCAGCTGCCCAAGTCGCCGACGAGGCTGGGCTGACCGTTCATCTGATCGGCACGCCGGCCGAGGAAGTGGGCAACGCCAGCGGAAAGATCCTGTTGCTGGAACGAGGCGCGTTCGAAGGCATGCACGTGGCCATGATGGTGCACCCGGCGCCATTCGACGCGGTCAAGATGAAAATCATCGCGTGCTCCATGTTCGAAGTGGCCTACACCGGCAAAGAGTCGCACGCCTCGGCGTTTCCGGAGTTGGGCATCAACGCCGCCGACGCATTAACGGTGGCCCAAACCGCGATCGGACTATTGCGCCAGCACATCCGGCCATCGGATCGCATTCACGGCATCGTGACTAACGGTGGCGATGCCCCAAACATTATTCCCGCACACACCCGCGCGAAATACATTATCCGGGCCGAGACCATGAAGGATCTCGACGTTCTTCGGCCCAAAGTTCACCGCTGTTTCGAAGCTGGGGCGATGGCCACGGGCTCGACGATGGAGATCATCGGCGGCGACAAACCCTACGCCGAGATGATTCATCACGCCGCGATGGCGGAACTGTATAGGCGAAACGCCGAAGCGCTGGGCCGTACATTTCCCGATTTCGGCCCGATGCGCGATCGCGTGACCGCGTCGACCGATATGGGCAACGTGTCCTTGAAGATCCCCTCGATACATCCGATGATCGGCATTGAATGTGGCACCGCGGTGAACCACCAGCCGGAGTTTACGGCGCATTGCATCAAACCGGCGGCGGATAAGGCTCTGCTCGATGGCGCTTTGGCGATGGCTTGGACCGCGATCGATATTGGTGCGAACGGAATCCAATGAAGTATTCGGCTGTTCTGCTGATTCCCTGCGTCCCGATGTTGGGTCAAACGGCCGTAGAGCGAATGCTCGCCCAATTAGCATCGGTTCAATGGCGCGCTGACTATTCCTCGAGAGCCTCGTGTCAAAGCTGGACTCCGTTTCAGTTAGCGGTTCAAGCGACCGACCAATGGAGTTTCCACTGTGCGGATCGGGGGAACGGAATCATTCGGGAATCTTTTTTCTACGCCTTCGACGATGCTGCTCAGCCGATTCGACTGCGCGTTGATTTGCGTCCGGAGGACGAATCGCAGCCGCTGAATGCCGAAATCGAACGTGAGCTGACCGATCGGTTGAGGCGCCTTTATGGCTCGCCGGAAAATGGTCCGGAGCTTATGGAAATTGGATTCCGGAAGCTACGTTTCGGACAGCCGGTCGCGGGCGAACACTGGCACTCGAAAGGTCGCCACTATTTTCTGCACCACAATCAAAGCAACCAAATGCCTATGGGCATGCGCCGCGGAACAGAACTGATCGTAATGGACGATCGGTTGTTTGAAGAGCGTGCGAAGGACGATTTCATTCATCGGGTCGATGGTCTTGGAAGCCCGGTCCAGGAGAAAGACAATCCTTACGCGATCCCGCCATGGAAAACGCAGGCGGAACGTGAGGCGATCGCCGGGCAGACGTGGCGGCGCGTGCTTGATCTCCTGACCCGTGCCGAACGCGCCTCCCGTGAAGAAAAGTCCAAGCTCCTGCTCGATGCCGATCCGCTAATCGTGCAACTGAGCGTATTGCTGTCAGGTCCTGCGGAGCTGAATCTGGATCCCACAGCGGCCGCCATTCGCCGAAGGCTGGCGAGCTTTGGCGTGAAGCTCGGCGAGCCGACCCACGATGGCGGCCTCGCTTACGAGAACGATCTGTTGTGGAGCGTCTGGCGGAAATTCCCCGATACGGCGGTGGGCGAAGTCGCTTTCGTGCGGCTGCAGCAACGCGGCTGGTCCACCGGTTCGCAACCGGGTTGCCCTCCGAATCCCGACCTGTTTCACGAAGTCATCGACCGGGGCGAAGCGTTTCTGGCCGCGCATCCAACAACGCGGTTTCGGAAGGAAATCGTATTCACGCTCGCTGTTGCGTATGAGAGTTGGTGGTCGATTGCGCGAGCGCCCGACGGCGACCCAATTGTCAGCGCGCCTCCATATCCGAGGAAGCTCGTGAACAAAAAGGACTCCGCTCAGGCGAGAACCAAGGCCATCCAATACTATCGCGAGCTGGTTCAACTAGCTTCCGAAAGTCCGGAAGCGGCATCCGCCCGGCGCAGGCTGCCCCGTCTGCAACTTGGTCTAGATACAGGACAACGCCGTTTCTTTTGCTCGTTCTGCTGAGTCCGCTGTAGTTTGTGGCTCGCCCCGCCGAAGAGAAGAGTGATGGGGCGTAAACTCATTCTTTCAATGCTCGCCTGCTCGACTCTGGCGATCGCGGCCGAGCCGCAGGAGCGAATTGTGGAGAGTATCCTTCCGGCACTGACCTATGGACAGTCCTGCTGGTCGACTATCGACTTGCACAATCTTGGCGATCGCCAAGTCGCGGCAGAGGTTGAGGCGCATCGAGCCAGCGGCGCATTGGTACCGTTGACAGGACATCCGCAGGTCACGGTGCGGATCGCGCCGGGCGAGCGCGCCAGCTATCGGCTGGAAATCGATGAGGAAACCGGCGATGCTTGGGTGAAAATCCGTGAAATGGTTCCGACTCGACGGATGTTTCCTGTTCTTGCGGTCTCCGGAACAACGGAGTGCACAAACACGAGTCAATTGAAGACTACCGCCCGCGAAGTTGTTTATCCGATGCGGAATCCCTGGTTCACCGGCGAAGTCGGCGATTTGCCAGGTGACATGGTCGCCGTGGTCAACACTTCCGAGCGCCCAGCAAAGGCATCTCTCTGCTACTCGGCTGGAAATCTTTACTCCGTTCCGAACGGTCAACGCACGGCTCAGCTAGCGCCCATCTGCTCGCAGGCGATGGAAGCCATGATTCCGCCGTTTGGGGCGCGCCAGTTTCCGGTTCAACGTGATGGTAGCAGCCACTTCCATCTGAAAACGCAAGGCGATGCGATCGCACTTGAGATGCTGAAGCCCGTGGAATCCGGAGTGAAGCTTTACACTGTTGACTCGACGATCAAGTTCGGCGGCGAGTTCGCCAACCAGAAGTAAAACCGATCAGAACGTCGGATTGCGCGGGAACTTGATGTAGGGAAGCCGGACGCCTTGCACGAATACCCGGTCGGCTCGAACCGGCCGCCTTTGTAAACCGGCACGCCGCCGGGATTCACCGTGTTTGGATCGCTATCGTTCAGGTTGGCCTTGCCGGTTAGAATTCCCAGTCCTGGCTTCGTTCCGTCGATTAATGTCGAAGCAGGAACCGACTGGCCGGGATCGAAGGTCCTGTTGAAACCGCAGCCGCGATTGGTGTTTTCTATTCCGTACAGAGCGGCGTGGCCCGTGAACATGATTCCGGGCGGGAAATGGATGCCGCTGATGTAACGTACTGTTCGCGAAGAAAGCGGGGCTTGGCTATTGCCGCCCCCGCGGTTCGGGCCAAGGCGGCTGCCACGTCGGTCGCATTGGCTTGAATGCCGAAGTTCGCGGTCACGGTCGCCGGAGCACTTGCCTTCCGGTAAACGGCGAGGATATCGCCCTGCCGATCGGTCACCGCGACCGCATAAGCCGCATTCACGGCCGCCTTCTTGATCTGGTCAACGTCGTTCGCGGTTAGCGACGGCAGCGGCGCATCGGGATCGTACGGCGTCGGAGGATCATCGAGCGGCGTGTTTCCACGCGATCCAACGGAAAACACCGGGACAGCCAGAACCAACACCGCCAAAGAGGCACAAAACGGCTTGGCCGTGTTCTTGCGAAATTGCTTCACGATTACGGCAAATCTAAGACTAGGGCAACATCGAACCGATGCTCTTCAGCGAACTCGTGAACTTAAGGCCATTGTAGGCTGACGGGTCCTCCAGTTGCTGGAACAGCCCCTTGATCGCGTCGCGAATTTGCTGTTCGTTGCCGAGCCGGTTGTTTTTCGTGTACGCGATGAACAGCGAATCCATGGCCATTGTGCCCTGTTCGGCCGACCGCTCGCCTTGCTCGGCGATCGCATCGGCGTCTGCCGCAATACTTTTCATCAAGCGGAGAGTCATCGCTTGATCGAAGTTCATCTTTGCCAGGCGTTCAGCAAGACGGTCGGCAAGGTCGGCCGCGCCACGCGCCGTGGCGGCAACCTGCGCGCGATCTGAACCGAGTGCGGTCACCAGCGGATAAACCTTCGCGACCTCCGATGCCAACTGACCGGCGGCCTGCGGATCGGCTTCCTGGATGATCTTGCGAAACACCACTACACGGGACAAGTTCCATGGCGGATTGCCAGGGCGGCGTCCGGGATAGCCGCGCTCCTGCCGCCAACTATCCTTGGCCGCCACCAAGCTGTGGTGGCAAGCGAAGCAGTCGAGCTCAGCATATTCCGGCCAGATACCGCCTTGCGATTCACGAGCCACCCGGCGCAGTTGCTCCCGAAGTTGCACTGCTTGCCCCACCGCCAGTGCCCGAACTCCCAGCCAGGGATCCTTGTCTACTTCCTTCCAATGCGGCGGCATTACCGACATGAAGGAATCCAGCTCGAAGTACAGATCGGGGTGCCCAGCCGCGATCAACTCGTGGTCCACGGTCTTTTCGGGCGTTCCCAAGTGGCACGTGAGGCACTTTTCGCTACGCTTGATCAGGTCGCGCGTATTGTACATGCCGAGTTCGAGTGACTTGTCGTACTTCCAATCGCGTTGCGTGTGCAGGCCGAGCCAAGCCGATGCCGGACCGTGGCAGTTCTCGCAGCCGACGCCGTCAGTCATGTCGAACGTTCGCGCGCGCTGATCCACCGGAACGTCCAGCGCATGGCAGGCGAGGCATCGCGGAGCTTCATTTGCCTTCGGAAGCCCCATAATCTTCGCCATTCTTACGGCTACCGGATTCGACAGCACATTGTAAGCGTGCGCGTGCTTGTCGCGCACCACCCAGGTGCTGTACTCGTTCTGAAGCACAGTGGTCTCGTCGCGCGCGGTGACGCCGCCATGACAGGCCGGCGAACTGCACGAACCCGGTCCAGTAAACTTCGAGGATTCGGGCGTTTCAGCGAGGATGGCGTTGCCGAAAAACAGGCAGCCAAAAATGATCGCGTGTGATAGGCCTTTTTTCATGAACCAGTGTATGCTTATATCCTGTCCGGGGAGCAGAAGTCAAATGGGGTGGGAGACACCGGTTTGTCATTCAACCGGGACTCCGGCGCGGGAGGACAAGCCAGCCCGCAGAATTTTGCCAGTTCCCACGCGGCTGCACGCATTGTGATATCGTGGGCGTCTTCGCCTTGTGCCAGACATCCGGAGCGGTGAGAAAGTTTTATTTGCGAACCTTGCGACTTCACCTATAATGAAAGACCTGGTACAGCGGACGAACATCGAGCGAGAGGACTAGCGTTTTGATTTTCGACGACCTGAGAGCCATCCAGAGCCAATACGGCTATTTGCCGGGCGACCAGTTGGAGGCCCTTTCCAAGCGAACGGGTACGCCCTTGTTTCGCCTTCATGGCGTAGCGGACTTCTTTCCCCACTTTCATCTCAAACCTCCACCGAAGGTGATTTTCAAGGTCTGCTCGGACATGACCTGCCATATTCGCGGGGCGGATGAGCTGCGCACGGGTTTGAAACAGCGCTTTGCTGGAATGAACGAGAGCGATCTGGCCATTGGTGAGGTTTCCTGCCTCGGTCAATGCGACGGAGCGTGCGCGGTTGCGATCAACGACCACATCTACCGCAACGTGTCGGCGCCGCAAGCCGAGGCGTTGATTCTCACGGCGCTCGGCGGAAGCGAGCTTCCGCACATGCCTTCGCCCGCTACGGTAACCGGCCTGGGCTCGGACCCTTATCGCGAGAGCGAGCGTTATGGCGCGCTTCGCGACTTCATCAAGACCGGCGATGTAGATGGAATTATCGCCAAACTGAAGGCCAGCGGCCTAAGCGGCCTCGGGGGCGCGGGTTTTCCGACCGGCATCAAGTGGGAGGCGGTCCGCAAAGCGCCCGGCCCTGAAAAATACGTCGTCTGCAACGCCGACGAGAGCGAGCCTGGGACTATCAAAGATCGCTTCATCCTCGAGAATCTTCCCAACCTCGTTATCGAAGGGATGATGATCGCGGGCTTAGTGACCGGCGCGCAAAAGGGCATTCTGTACATTCGCCATGAGTATGAACATCCCGAGCATGTATGTCAGGAGGAAATCGATCGCTGTTACGCTGCGGGATTGCTCGGCAAAAACATCCTGGGATCGGACTATACGTTCGACCTCGAAATCTTCGTGAGCCCGGGTGGCTACATCTGCGGCGAAGAAAGCGCGTTGATCGAGGCGATCGAAGGCAAGCGAGCCGAGCCTCGCAATAAGCCGCCATTCCCGGTTACCCACGGCGTCTTCAATAAGCCGACGGCATTGAACAACGTCGAGACGTTTGCAAACGTACCGCAGATCCTGATGAATGGAGTCGAGTGGTACAAGCGGCAAGGGCAAGGCGGCGCGGCGGGTCTGAAATTCGTCGGCATCAGCGGCGACGTTCGGAATCCTGGGATTTTCGAGATTCCGATGGGCCTGCCGATGTCGGAAGTGATTTTCAATCTCGCTGGCGGAATCACCGATGGTAGGAAACTGAAGGCGTTCGCGCCCTCCGGTCCATCGTCTGGTTACCTGCCCGCGTCGATGGCGGACGTTCGGCTCGATTTCAAATCGCTGGCAGCGGTCGGGTCGATGTTGGGATCGGGCGCGATCGTTATCTATGCCGAGGGCCGCTGCATGCTCGACAACGCGCTCAACGCCATAAAATTCTTCCGTAATGAATCTTGCGGGAAGTGCGTACCATGCCGCATGGGGACGCAGAAATTTGTAGATATTCTCACCGGCTGGACGCATGGCAAAGGCACGGCGAAAGATATGCAGTTGCTCGGGGAACTGACCGAGGCGTTGAAGCTCGCTTCCATCTGCGGTCTCGGCCAGTTCGCGCACCAGCCATTCTCATCGGTGATGGAACATTTCCGCGATGAAATCGAAGCGCATGTTTACGAGCATCGATGCCCGGAAGGTGTCTGCCCGATGCGCGAGGAACGAGTTTTATAAATATGGCCGAAGTACATCTGACCATCGACGGAATGCCCGTCACCGTGCCCGAGGGGACCACAGTTTTCGATGCGGCGCGCATGAACGGTATCCCGATTCCGACGCTTTGCCACCAGCAGAACGAAACGCCCGCGGGCGTTTGCCGCGTGTGCGTGGTAGACGTCGGTGGACGTGTTTTGGCAGCCTCCTGCGTGCGGCCGGCCGAAAACAACATGAAGGTGTCCACCAATTCGGACAAAGTGATCGGCGCTCGCCGGACTCTGGTCGAAATGCTGATGGCCGACCATCCGGTTCCCTGCGCCCGGCAAAAACATTCGGGCGATTGCGAACTGGAAACGTTAGCCCGCGTGGAAGGTATTACCCAGTCGCGATTCCCGCGCCGGCTCTCGCCACGCGGTCAGGACAATTCGTCCCTTGTTATCGCGGTCGATCACGAGGCTTGTATTCTTTGTGATCGGTGTATTCGTGGTTGCGATGAAATCCGGCATAACGACGTCCTCGGACGCCGCGGCAAGGGCTTCATGGCGGGAATCGCCTTCGACCATAACCAGCCGATGGGCAACTCCAATTGCGTGTCCTGCGGCGAGTGCATGGTTTCGTGTCCGACCGGCGCATTGACCAACAAGAGCGTGGTCAAGACCGTTCTTCCCGGCGAGCCGGTGGATGTTGAGGACCTGCTGCAACTAACCTACTTCCAGAAGGTCTCGGGCACGTTCCTGGAGCTCAACAAGAACGCGATTGTCCGGCGGCATTTCAAGAAGGGCGAAATCGTCTGCCGTGAAGGCGAGTATGGCTCCACGGCATTCTACATCGTCGAAGGACAAGCGCAGGTTTATCTTGCGACACCGATGGCGCACGTCAAGACCCAGGGCGGCGCTTCTGGATTCCTGAGCAACCTTACAAGCCGCCTGGTGGGCCGCCAGCAGGCACGCCGCGAAGAAGAGGGCGACCGCCGCAGTATCCCGATCGACGCGCCGGTGGACCTGCCGTACGACAATCCAGTGGCCACGTTGGGTCCGGGCGATCTGTTCGGCGAAATGACTTGCATGAGTCTCTATCCGCGCTCGGCCACGGTCCGCGCGGCGACCGACTGCGTAATGCTTGAAATGTTGCGCAACGTGCTGGACATCATTCAGCGCAACAAGACACTGAAGGCGCAACTCGATGCGAATTACAAGAAGCGCGCGCTGGACGACCATCTGCGCAGTGTCCCGATGTTCTCGACATTGTCGCCGGAGTTCATCGACGTTCTTCGCCACAAAGTAGAGCTCGTTCGTTACGGCAAGGGCGACGTGATTTGCCGTCAGGGCGATATCGCGGACTCGTTTTATCTGGTCCGCATGGGCTTCGTCAAGGTGTCCGAGCCGCATCCCGGCGGCGAGTTGGTGCTGGCGTATCTCGGACGCGGCGGGTATTTCGGTGAAATCGGGCTGCTCGGGGAAGGCCGCCGCACCGCTACTTGTACGGCGCTCGATCACGTGGAACTGGTGCGTATCCACGCAGAAGAGTTCCAGCAGATGGTGGAACAGTTCCCGGAAGTTCGCCGGAATCTGGAGCACCTCGCATACGAACGAACGGAACAGAATCGGCAACGGCTCGCCACGGCCACGAGTATTCCGCTCGACAGCTTTCTCGCTCAGGGCTTGATGGAAGCGCAGAGCCTGCTGGTGATGGACTTGGAGCGGTGCACGCGCTGCGATCAGTGCGTCCGGGCCTGCGCCGATGCCCACGATGGAGTAACGCGCCTGGTCCGCGAAGGCCAGCGCTTCGACAAGTTCCTGGTGGCCACTTCGTGTCGCCACTGCCGCGATCCACTGTGCATGGTTGGTTGTCCGGTGGGTTCCATTCGCCGGCGCAATTCGCTCGAAGTGATTATCGAAGATTGGTGCATTGGCTGCGGCATGTGCGCGCGCAACTGCCCGTACGGCAACATCAATATGCATCCATTCGAGGTCATGGAGCAGGATCCAGCGGCGCCCGCGCGGCAGATCGCCGTAACCAAGCACAAGGCGACATCGTGCGACCTCTGCACCGAGCACGCTGAGCCGACTTGCGTTTACGCCTGCCCGCACGACGCGGCGCATCGGGTGGAGCCGAACGAGTTCTTCCGCTGGCTGAAGGAGCCGTCACAGACGGAGGCGCGACACTGATGTGTTTCTTCTGTTGTAACAAGCCTCCGGCTTGTTCCGGACAAACCAGAGGTTTGTCCGACTGAGGGTTTGATGCGGATCGATAAAACACACAAGCCGTGGTTGGTCATAAGCGTGGCCCTGTTGGTTCTGGGCTTGATTCTGTACATCGTCTATGCAGTAGGAGCGCCCGGCGGACCGCGCGGTGGTAGCGCGCTGGGTCTTACCTTCGGCATCATCGGCTATGCCATGATGCTGTATGCCGGCGCGCTCGGGGCGCGCAAGAAAGTTCCCACCTGGCGTCTCGGAAAAACGAAAACATGGATGCGCGGCCATCTCTGGCTGGGCCTCATCAGCTTGCCGATCATTCTCTTCCACGCGGGATTCTCTTGGCGGGGTCCCCTGACGGCGATCATGATGTGGCTGTTCTTCATCGTGATCATCAGCGGTGTCCTGGGCGCTGCGATTCAGCATTTCGTGCCCAGCATGATGACGACGCGTGTGCCCATGGAAACGATCTATGAAGAAATCCCGCACGTGCGCAAGCAGTTGTGCGACGAAGCCGACCAACTGGTTGTCGCCGTCTGCGGACCGCTGAAAGGCGAAACGCCGGCCGAAGCCGAAGAAGTAACTGGCTCAGACCAGCCGGTCGCCGCCGCCACCGCGCTGTTGGTTGACATTGAACAGGAAGACCGGATGCGTTTCCGCGAGATCTACCTGACCAAAGTGCGGCCGTACCTCGAGGATCCCGAGAAACCGAACGCCGAATTGGCGAGCCCGCGGCGCTCTGCGGAAGTATTCGATTCGCTTCGCCGGCTTCTGGTACCGCAAGTCCGGGGAGTGCTGGACGATCTCGAAAATATTTGTGAAGAAGAACATCAGTTGAGCCGCCAGATCAGGATCTACCGTTGGCTGCACGGCTGGTTGCTAGTCCATGTTCCGTTGTCAATCGCTCTGCTGGTGCTCGGCGGAGTGCATGCAGTGATAGCTCTCAGATATTAGTTCTGAGCGAGGAGAGGAATGGCCGGACGAACGCGCACAACTAAGAAGCTGGCGCAGCGGATTAATCTCAACTACTTTAAGGAACTCCATGGGATTCCGCGATGGCGCCGCATCCTGTCGGCGATCCTGGGTGGCCTGGGACTGATCTGGCTCGTGTGGGCCGTGGCTTCCGGGAATCCAAAGCCCTTCAATGCCGGACCAGTGGCGCACTCGCACTCGATGTTCGGGCAGAAGTGCAGCGCCTGTCACGTCTCCACTGCCAGCTATTCGCAGGCTGTAACTGATAAAGCTTGTCTCGCTTGCCACGACGGGCCGATCCATCACGCTGAACAGACGTTTGTCCCCGCTTGCGCCGATTGTCACGTCGAACATAAAGGCGTGTACAAGATGGCTAGCACCAGCGATGCAGCCTGTACGCAATGCCATGCGGACTTAGGCGCGAAGGACAAGAATTCGCCGCCCAAGTTCGAAGCCAAAATCAGCGGATTCGATAAGAGTCATCCCGAGTTTCTGATGTTGCGGTCGGGTCATACTGATCCGGGCACCATCAAGTTCAACCATCAGGTCCACATGGATCCCAAAAAGGGGATTCGCGGACCGCACGGACAAGTGCAGCTAAAGTGCGTCGATTGTCACCGGCCGCCTGGCGCGAACGAGGCTTGGCCGTACGGAACTGCGGAAATCGTTCAGGCTTCCATGACCAGCGGTCCCGTGCTGAGTCCCGGATTACCGAGCCGCGCGTACATGGCGCCGGTGAACTATCAGGAACATTGCTCGGCCTGCCACACACTGCAGTTCGACAAGCGCTTCCAGGACTCGGTGCCGCACAAGGAACCGAAGGTAGTGTACGATTTCGTCGTCAAGAAGCTGACCGAGTACATCGCACAGCATCCGGATCAGGTTCACGTTGTCGATGAACCGGACAAGAGGATTCCGAGCCGCCCGACTCCGCCGATTCCTCGGAATGCACAGGAATGGGTCGCGTATAAGTTGTCCGATGCGCAATTACTGCTGTGGCGCAAGGCCTGCAAAGAATGCCACAGCCTCAGCTATCCGCAAGGCGATGAGAAATTGCCCGAGGTCGCTAAGGCACAGATCACAACGCGCTGGCTTCCGCATGCGAGCTTCGATCACGAGGCGCATCAGATGGTCTCCTGCGAGTCGTGCCACACCAAGACGATGAACAGCAAGGAAACTTCCGATGTGCTTGTCCCGGGCGTTCAGGTTTGCCAGGAATGTCACCGATCCGGAAGCAACGCCGCCGAAGCCCGATGCTTCGAATGTCATACCTACCACGATTGGGGTAAAGAGAAACACGTGAACGGTACGTTCACCGTGAAGCAGTTGACGGATTAGGCGATCAGCCTTGGGCTACGATGAATGAACCGACATCCGGCGCGCTTCGCTTCGCGCCCACACAAGCCAGAGGCATGTGCTACTTTCTGCTAACGTGGCGTAAGCCTCTGGCTTGCGCAGGCGCAACGCGGAGCGCGCCGGATGTCAATCACTGCCTTATCAAATCCCTGTTTGCAGCGATTTTCATCTTATCGTGCGCGAAGGTCACTGGACCTTTGTAGGACACCCCGATCGATTGCAGGACGCTACGGCTAGACTCCTCGATATCAGGCGCGATATGGCTCAGAAGCAGGTGCTTGACTCCCGCATCTCGTGCGGCTTCTCCGATCCTTCGCGGTGGAGTGTGCAAAGCATACAGCTGCGAAGGCGATTTCGGCGGATCGAGCACCGCGCAGTGAAACACCAGAAGACTGCATCCCTTCGCTAGATGCACCAGGTTGGGTACGGCGGAGGGATCCATGTCTCCCGAGAAGGTGATGCTTTCAGCGCCATAATCCACGCGGTAAGCGACGGAGGGGCAATCGCCGTGATGCGTCGCGATTGCTGTGATCCGCAGTTCGCCTGTTTCGACCAGCGTCTTCTCGGACGATTTCAAATCGATCGGCAGATCCACGCCGCGAATCTCCTCGTCAGCGCCGAACGTCTTCTGATACTCCCATGCGCCTCCCTTCTCGAAGAGAAGATTCACCAGTCGCGAAGTGTTCGGGAATTGTCCTGCCCCCGATGGCCCGAAAACATTGAAGCGAATCGAGGAAGCACTGGCTGTAAGTGCCCTGGCTTTGAAGAACCCCGGGAGGTCGCCTGAATGATCGATGTGCAGATGCGTGAGCAGGATCGTATCGACCTGGTCGAGATCGAGCTTCATTTCGCCGATGCGCAAGAATGCACCGGGTCCGGCGTCTACAAGGATTCGTGGAGTTCCGTTGATTTCGATGAGATAGCTCGATCCAGCGCGGCCGAAGGGACGCGGCCCTCCAGAGCCGAGCACTACAAGTGATAGCGATCCCCCGGCCATGGGCAGAGCAGCGCCAAGGAGCAGCAATGCGAATCTCATATTTCTTCGACAAGACGACGTACCAGCTCTGCAGCAGGTAACGCGCGGGCTCTCGCCACACCGGTTCCGGCCCACAGCGACAGATATCCCGGGATTCCTTGCTGAGCCGCGGCAACACGCATCGGCCGTGTCAGGGCGTTCTGCAGCGGATATGGCAGGATGACATCCTCGCGGCCCGTCAGTAGCTCGATAAAGTCATTGACGAGCCCGCGCGCGGGACGGCCGGAGAAGGCTCTGGTGATCACCGTCGTATCTTTGCCCGCCTCCAGGATCGCGCGTTTATGCGCCGCTGGCGCGCCGGACTCCGGCGTTACAAGGAAAGCTGTGCCCAGAACGGCAGCGCACGCGCCAGCCTCTAAAGCTGCGCGAATATCACGGCTATCCATAAGCCCTCCGGCCGCCATTACGGGCAACGACACAGTCTGCGCGATCCCACGGACTAGTTCCAGTGTCGGGACCATCGAGGTCTCGAACGGGCCAGCGAACGTACCGCGATGCGCGCCCGCCTCAGCTCCCTGAGCAATAATTCCATCGACACCCGCCTCGGTCAGCAGACGTGCTTCCTCGACTGCCGTGGCTGTGCCTAGAATCGTGATCCCGCGAGCTTTGAGCCTCGCGAGCGCATTCCGTTCCGGAATCCCGAAAGTAAAGCTGAACACTTCGGGACGAGCCTCCAGCACAGCCTCGAGTTGTTCCGGAAACGGATCGGACGGAATCGTCGGGACGACCGGCGGAAGAAGGCCTAAGCTCTGGTGCATCTCCGCAAGCACCGCCAGCATCGGCGCCGTATCGGCTGGCACATTCTGTTGCCAGCCTCCGGCAAACAGATTTACGTTGAATGCCCTGGTTGTGAGCGCTCTGGTCCGGCCGATCGTCTCTACGATCTGAGCGGAACTGAGATACGCAACACCGAGAGAGCCCATCCCGCCCGAATTTGAAACGACCGCGGCTAACTCCGGTGTACTCGGCCCGCCTCCCATCGCGCCTTGGACGACGGGATTTTCAATCCCCAGGCGCCTCAGAAGATCTGCAGCAGCCATATTGCTGTGATGGCTCTGGGCCTGCTAAAGTCGCAGAAACGATCGCCAGTCTAGAACTTGTACGTTGGAGGCTTGATACCGTTGAGCCGCAGATAAACTTCCGTCTGACCGCGGTGGTGCGCCATGTGCATCAGCGCTCCTTCGGTGACCTCTCGAACCGTCATGGGCCCCTTTACCTCGTTGAGCTGATCTTCGGTCAGATTGCGGATCGCCTCTGAGCAATAGTCAAAGGACTCTCCCAATAGCTTCGTCACGGTGGCTTTGTCCAACGTAGCAGGCTTCGAAAAGGGCGATTTGCCGGCGCCAATGCGAGAACAGTAAGCGTAGTTCGCTTGCGCAATATGCGTGATCTGCTCTCCGAAGCTCATCTCTTCCGGAACCGGCTTGAAGCCGTATTTCTCATCGGGCATGGCTTCAGCGACCGCTACGGTCAATTCTTTAGCATTCGCCCAATGCTTCATGAATTCCGTAACATACTTGGACTGGCCTTTGGACTCATCGGCTGCGAACAGAGAAGCGGTGAACGCGGCTAACAAAGCCACGGATGCGACAAGTTTCATGAGATCCTCCTTGACTATTGACTCTCGACTATAGCAAGACACCGGCGCTTGTGTCTCCGGAAAGATTAACATTGGAATTAAAGGCTGTTCATTTCAGGTTTGGAGGAATTCCGCTTCCGCATGAAAGTTTCGATTATCGGCACCGGCTACGTAGGGCTGACGACGGGCGCATGTCTGGCATACATGGGACATCAGGTCACGTGTCTCGATTCAGACGAACAGAAGATTGCTCTGTTGCAATCCGGCCGAACTCCGATCTACGAGCCGTACCTCACCGAACTTCTGGAAGCTGCGCAAGCCAATCTTCGGTTCTGCAGCGATTACCAGTCTTCCATACCAGATGCCGAGGTGATTTTCATCGCCGTGGGTACGCCACCTTCAGCGGATGGAAGTCCCGACTTGAAGTACTTGTCCGCGGCCGCTCGTGGAATCGGGGAGCATTACGCCGGCGGCTTTGTTGTCGTGGTGAATAAGTCGACGGTGCCGATCGGCAGTGGAAATTGGGTCGGGTCGCTGGTGCGGGAAGCCTACGAGAAGCGTCACGGACGAAGGGCCGAACGTCAGTTCGCCGTCGCATCGAATCCTGAATTCCTGCGCGAGGGCACGGGATTGCATGACAGCCTTTATCCCGACCGCGTGGTGATTGGTGCCGACGACGACCGGTCGTTGGAGATTCTCTACACGCTGTACCGCCCAATTCTCGATCAAACTTTTGCGGCGCCGCCATTCCTGCCGCGTCCCGAAGAACTCGGTGCAGTTCCTCTGATCTCCACCGACCTTGCGTCGGCGGAACTCATCAAGTACGCCGCGAATGCATTCCTCGCCCTGAAGATCAGTTACATCAATGAAATTGGACAGTTGGCGGAGAAAGTGGGCGCCGATATCCAACAAGTCGCGAAGGGAATTGGCTTGGATGCGCGCATCGGCACACGTTTCCTCCAAGCCGGCGTCGGATGGGGCGGCTCCTGTTTCGGTAAAGACACTGCGGCGCTTGTCTCCACGGCGTCTGAATATAGCTTGACCATGCCTATCGTCGCGGCGGCGCGCGAGATCAACCGTCGGCAGCGTGAGCGCGTCGTCGATAAGCTCCTCGGCGAACTAAAAATCCTGAAAGGCCGCACGATCGGTCTGCTGGGGTTGGCGTTTAAACCGAACACCGACGACTTGCGCGAAGCCCCCGCGATTGACATTGCTCGAAAGCTGCTGGACCGCGGTACCAGGGTTAAAGCGCACGATCCGGTCGCGCTGGAGCGCTTCGACAAGGAGTATCGGGATCTCGGCGTGATGTGTTGTGCGAGTCCTGAACAGGTTGCCGACGATGCGGATGCCATTGTTTTAGTCACGGAGTGGCAGCAGT
>Ga0335069_10005422_pt1 | contig 18764 bp, 7 predicted proteins | sample Lox_Sample_11_FD_206714 | JGI IMG/M metagenome (GOLD analysis project Ga0335069, IMG submission 206714) | Soil microbial communities from Loxahatchee National Wildlife Refuge, Florida, United States - Lox_Sample_1.1 | ecosystem: Environmental > Terrestrial > Soil > Wetlands | place: USA: Florida... | reverse complement strand
TTGTTATTTCGGCGGTTGTCTCGCTCACCCTCACGCCGATGATGTGCTCGCGGATTCTGCGCCACACTCCGGAAGAAGAGCAGACGCGCTTCTATCACGCTTCCGAGTTGATGTTCAAGCGGATGATCGCGTTTTACGGCCGGACGCTGAAGGTGGTTCTGCGCTTTCAGACGCTCACATTGCTGGTGGCGCTGGCAACGCTCGTTCTCACCGTCCTTCTCTATATCTGGATTCCCAAAGGCTTCTTCCCGGTGCAGGACACCGGTGTCATCCAGGGCATTTCGCAGGCCTCACAGTCGATCTCGTACGACGATATGGCTCGCCGTCAGCAAGCGCTTGCCCACATCATTCTGCAGGACCCGGCAGTCGAGAGCCTCTCGTCGTTCATCGGCGCCGACGGCATCAACACCACCTTGAACAGCGGACGCATTTCGATCAATCTGAAACCGATTGAAGAGCGCCACATCAGTGCCGCGGACGTCATTCGCCGCCTGCAAGGCAACCTGCAGCAGGTCGCGGGAATTCACCTCTACATGCAACCGGTTCAGGACATCACCGTCGATGATCGCGTGAGCCGAACCCAGTACCAATACACACTCGAAGATCCGGACACGGACGCGCTCAACCTGTGGACCAATCGTTTCGTGGCAGAGCTCAAGAAGCTTCCTGAACTGGAAGATGTCGCCACCGATCAACAGATGGGGGCCCGTGCTGTCTCCCTGATGATCGATCGCGTAACGGCTTCACGCCTTGGTATCGCACCTACCACGATCGACAATACACTCTACGATGCCTTCGGACAGCGCGAAATCAATACCCTCTATACCCAAACCAATCAGTATCACGTGGTTCTCGAAGCGGACCCGGAATGGCAGCGCGATCCTGCCCGGCTCAACAGCCTCTACATCCAGTCCAATGCCTCTTCGGGAGCGAGCGGCGCCGGCGCCGTCACATCCTTCTCCTCTTCCGCCTCGGCATCTGCCGGTTCCAATGCTCTCACCACGTCCGTAAAGTACACGCCTTCCTCTGCGGTACTCTCTACGCCCGCGTCCGCAAAAGGTGTCGTCACAGCCTCGGCAGGATCCTCCCAGAATGGAGGCACGTTCGCCGGCACGACGCCGAATGCGAGTACTTCGGCTGTCGGTGCCCATGCGATTCCCCTCAGTGCGTTTACCCAGGCATCTCCCACCACCGAAGCTCTCTCCATCAACCATCAGGGGCAATTCCCTTCGGTCACTGTGTCGTTCAACCTTGCACCTAACGCCTCGCTGGGCACAGCCATTACAGACATCGACAAGGTCGCAAAGAACCTCCATCTCCCCGTCAGCCTGCAGGCCGACTTCCAGGGAACCGCAGCTTCGTTCAAAAACTCGCTCTCCAACGAAGCTCTGCTGATCCTCGCCGCGCTGGTCACGGTTTACATCGTTCTGGGCGTTCTCTATGAGAGCTTTATCCACCCCGTGACGATTCTCTCCACTCTGCCCTCAGCCGGCGTCGGGGCGTTACTGGCCCTCATGTTGTTCCGCCAGGATCTCTCTGTCGTTGCCATCATCGGCATCATCCTGCTCATAGGCATTGTGAAGAAGAACGGCATCATGATTGTCGACTTCGCCCTGGAAGCGGAGCGCGAACGCGGCCTCTCTTCCACCGAAGCCATTTACGAAGCGAGTCTTTTGCGTTTCCGGCCGATCATGATGACGACAATGGCCGCCCTGCTTGGCGGCATTCCCCTCGCGGTTGGCACTGGCCTTGGTTCCGAACTGCGTCATCCCCTCGGCATCTCGATGGTGGGCGGCCTCCTGCTCAGCCAAATCCTCACGCTTTACACAACACCGGTGATCTACATCTTCTTTGACCGCATCGGGCAGAAGATTACCGGCCACCGGCCCTCCAACGCCGGAAGAAGGGAGCAGCAGGCAACCGCTGAGCCCGCATGAGTCTCTCTTCTCCATTCATCCGGCGTCCCGTCGGCACAACGCTGCTCACCATCGCGATAGCCATGGCAGGCGCTGTCGCATTCCTCGTTCTGCCGGTTTCGCCGCTCCCACAGGTGGACTTTCCCACCATCAGCGTGAATGCAAGTCTGCCCGGCGCCAGTGCACAGATCATGGCCGCATCGGTCGCCACACCGCTCGAGCGTCAATTCAGTCACATCGCCGGTATCACCGAGATGACTTCATCGAGTTCGCTCGGCACCACCGGCGTGACACTGCAGTTCGACCTCAGCCGCAATATCGATGGCGCTGCGCGTGACGTTCAGGCTGCGATCAATGCAGCGCGCACGTATCTCCCCATCAATCTTCCCTCGAATCCTTCGTACCGTAAGGTCAACCCGGCAGATTCGCCGATCATGATCCTCAGCCTGACCTCGGATAAATACGACGTCACGAAGTTGTACGACCTCAGTTCCACCGTACTAATCCAAAAACTCTCTCAGATCGACGGCGTTGGCCAGGCGTTCGCAGGCGGCGGCGCAACGCCGGCCGTGCGCGTGGAGGTCGATCCTAAGAAGCTCGAAAGCTTTGGGATGACGCTCCAGAATGTTCAATCTGTGCTCAGCCTGCAGAATTCCCATGAGCCGCGCGGCCAGTTGTCGAACGGGACAACAACCGAGGATATCCTTACCAACAATCAGATTTCGAAGGCTGACGAGTATAAGACCCTGATTGTCGGCTACCACAACGGCGCGGCGGTTCGTCTTTCCGACGTAGCCGACGTGGTCGATTCCACCGAGAACCTGCGCACATCCGGCTACTCGGACGGAAAGAGATCGGTCACCGTCATCATCTTTCGCCAGCCTGGGGCCAACATCATCCAGACCGTCGATCGCATCAAGGAACAGCTCCCATTTCTGCAAGCGGTTCTGCCCAAAGGCATCGACATGACCGTGGTGATGGATCGCACCGTCACCATCCGAGCCTCCGTCGAAAACGTCGAGCGGACCTTGATTGGATCCGTCGTGCTCGTCGTCCTGGTCGTCTTTCTCTTCTTGCGCAGCCCGCGTGCCACATTGATTCCGAGCGTCGCAGTCCCGGCCTCCCTGATCGGGACCTTTGCCGCGATGTATCTGTTCGACTTCAGCCTCGACAATCTGTCCCTCATGGCACTCACCATTGCCACAGGCTTCGTGGTCGACGACGCAATCGTGGTCATGGAGAACATCACGCGCCATCTTGAGAGCGGCATGGAGGTGTTCGCGGCAGCGCTGCAGGGCGCCAAAGAAATCGGCTTCACCGTCTTCTCGATCAGCATGTCGCTTATCGCTGTGTTCATCCCGATTCTGATGATGGGAGGCATCGTCGGGCGCCTCTTTCGCGAGTTTGCGGTCACCCTGTCCACCGCCATCATCGTCTCCATGGTGATCTCGCTGACCACGACGCCGATGATGTGCGCGCATCTGCTCAAATCGAAAAAGAAGGGCGAAGAGCACAACTGGCTTTACCGCACCAACGAGAGACTCTTCAACGGATTGATGAGTGGCTACCGCTACTCGCTTTCCTGGGCACTGGACAACCCCGCGCTGATTCTCATCGTTCTCGCCCTCACCATCGCGTTGAATGTCGTCGTGATCGCCCGCATACCCAAGGGATTCTTCCCCCAGCAGGACACCGGCATTCTTTTCGGCGGACTGCAGGGGCCACAGGACGCATCGTTCCCCTTCATGGACTTCTCGGCTAAGCAACTGGTCAACGTCATCAAAGCCGATCCTGCCGTCGCCCACGTCAACGCCTATACTGGAGGCAGAGGATCAAGCAACGGGGGATTCGTCTTCGTTGCCCTCAAGCCGCTCGGTGAGGGCAGAAAATCTTCGGCTGCCGACATCATCAACCGACTCCGTCCGAAGATCAGCAGCCTCCCGATCGCTTCTGCGTTTATGCAAGCCGGTCAGGACCTTCGCATCGGCGGGCGCGGCAGCAACGCCCTCTATCAGTACACAATTCAGGCCGATAATGTGGAGGACTTATTTCACTGGGGACCGATCCTGCTCGCCAATATGAGGAAACTCCCCGGACTTCTCGACATCAACACCGACCAGCAGAATGGCGGCCTCGAGGAGATGCTCACTTACGACCGGGTGACCGCCGCGCGCCTCGGTCAAACCGCGCAGTCGCTGGACCGGTCGCTGTATGCGGCATTCGGACAGTCGGATGTCTCCGTCATCTACACACCGCTCAATCAGTACTACGTCGTGATGGAAGTGGCCCCGCAATTCTGGCAGGATCCCACGCAGCTGAACAACATCTACTTCAAGCCTTCCGGCGGAAGTACAAACAAAGCGGGCCTCAATACCGTCTCGCCCCTGTTCAGTGTCATGAAACCTAAGACCAGCACGACGCCATTGCAGGTCAATCACACGGGCCTCTTCCCCTCCGTCACCGTGGCCTTCAACCTGGCCAACGGCATGTCGCTGAGCGACGCCACCCTGGAAGTCTCCAAGATGGAGACTAGCCTGGGAATGCCCTCCACCATTCACGGGTTCTTTGCCGGCACCGCACAGGCCTATCAGGATTCGCTCGCAACTGAGAAGTATTTGGTGATTACGGCGCTCCTCGCCGTCTATATTGTGCTTGGCATTCTCTATGAGAGCTTGATCCATCCTCTGACCATCATCTCCACGCTCCCATCGGCAAGCGTTGGCGCAATGCTTGCCCTGATGCTCTTCCACATCGATCTGAACGTCATTTCAATCATCGGCATCATCCTGCTCATCGGCATCGTGAAAAAGAACGCCATCATGATGATCGATTTCGCTTTGATGGCAGAACGCCAGCAGGGGAAGAATACGCATGACGCCATCTTCGAAGCCTGTTTGCTGCGCTTCCGCCCCATCTTGATGACGACCATGGCTGCAATCTTTGGCGCGCTGCCCCTGGCATTCGGCCACGGCACGGGGTTCGAGTTGCGCAAGCCCCTAGGTATCACCATCGTCGGCGGATTGCTGCTGAGCCAACTGCTTACGCTATACACCACACCCGTTGTTTATCTGGCCATGGATCGCATGCGCCTTCGCGCGCTGGGCAAATCCCGCGATATTGCACCTTCCCAAACCGCCAGTGCAACAAGTTGATGCGAGAAAGAGTCTGACTATGTTCAAACCAACTTCGACCTCTCGACTGGCTGGCTCCCTGACCTTGCTGGCGTTTGTCGCAGGCTGCAACGTAGGACCGCGCTACCACGGCCCCACAGCACCGGCAGTCGCCGCACCCAACTACAAAGAAAGCACAGTCAACTTTCAGGACGCGGACGGCTGGAAGGTAGCCAGTCCGCAGGACGCGATGATCCGGGGCAATTGGTGGGAAGTATTCAACGAGCCCGAGTTGAACGACCTGGAATCGCAGCTCAACATCAATAACCAGAACATCAAGGTCTCGTTCCAAAACTACATGGCTGCGCGCGCCGTAGTCGCAGAGGCGCGTGCCCAGTACTGGCCCACCATCACTTTCAACCCGAGTTGGAACCGCTCGCGCAACTCCGGCAACCAGCGCGTCTCCTCAACCGCAACTACCGGCACAGCCACATCCCTCTGGAACCTTCCTATTGACGTCTCCTGGACTCCCGACCTCTGGGGCAAGATCAAAAACGAGGTCCACGAAGCCGAATACAGCGCACAGGTTTCCGCCGCCGACCTCGAACTCGAGAAGCTCACCGAGCAGGCCAGCCTCGCACAGTACTACTTCGAAGTCCGCGGTCAGGACATGCTGCAGAAGATCCTGAATGATACCGTCGCTGCAGATCAGACGGCCCTCGACTCCGCCCAGGGCTCCTACGACGCAGGAGTGGGCGACTATATCTCCGTAGTCGAAGCCAAGGCCACCCTCCAATCCGCCCGGTCCTCGCAGATCAACGTCGGTCTCCTCCGGGCTCAATATGAGCACGCCATCGCGATGCTCACCGGAAAGATCGCCACAGATTTTTCGATTCCTGTCAGGCCCATGATCTACACACCGCCGGGCATTCCCACCGGGGTGCCTTCCCAACTCGCCGAGCGCCGCCCTGACATTGCTGCCTACGAGCGCAAACTCGCCGCAGACAACGCTACCATCGGCATTGGGTACGGTGCGTTCTTCCCCAGCGTGACTCTCTCAGCCAGTGGTGGCCTCGAATCCGCCACCTTCAAACACCTCTTCGACCAGAACAGCCGCACATGGTCCGTCGGTCCCTCGATCTCTGAAACGCTCTTCAACGGCTGGCTCTACCGCGCCCAACTCCACCAGTACGAAGCGATCTACAACGCTGACCTGGCTACCTACCGGCAGACCGTTCTTATAGCGTTCCAGCAGGTAGAGGATTCCCTTGCCGCGGCGCGTATCTATTCGCAGCAGATTGTCCGCCAGCAGGAAGCCGTGAATGCCTCGCAGCAGTTTCTTGATCTGGAGATGCAGCGCTACAACTCCGGCGTCGATCCCTACGTCAACGTAGTTACCGCGCAGACAACCTTGCTCAGTAATCAAGTCACGCTGAACACACTCCATGTCGAGGAGATGTTGTCGACGGTACAGCTCGTGCAGGCGCTCGGCGGAGGATGGGACCATAGCCAGTTGGTCACACCAGCCCAGACCGCTGTGCACGTTGCCAACAGCGAGTACACGATGCAACATTGATCGGCGCGCCGGCGCAGATCCAAAGGCGATACGCGCTGAGCGTCTTCGCGGAGCACCCGTTAATCGACGCGCCTCAGGCCACCTTGACCCACTGCCCCATCTGGGCCGATCGGAAGATTGCCTCGATCACTCTCATGTTTCGGATCGCCTGTTCGAGAGGCACCGGCACTTCGCCATCCTCGAGAATCGCCTTCGAGAAGGCGTCGCCCTGCAACGTGTACTGATCGCAGACCGGAAACTCTTCGATCACTCTATCGGCGCCGAACAGATCGCCCCCATCAATCATGATTCGCGTGGGCCGATCCTTCGGCGCATTGAACGGTATCTCGATCTCGATCCTTCCCTTCGTCCCGAAGAAATGGACCCGCTGGTACGGAACAAGCTGCGTGCTGCAGTTGAAGATTGCCTGGCCGCCTGAAAACTCAAGCATCGCTGAGGTCAGCCGGTCCGTACCCATCGCCGGATCACGATCGATGCAACCCACAACCCGCGAGGGTTCGGCGCCAAACCCATACCGCGCGGCCTGGATGCAGTAGCAGCCGATATCATAGAGTGCCCCGCCGCCCGATTCCACATGGTTGCGGATATTCTTGGGATCGACATTGAAGTAGCTAAACGAGGCCATCACGGAGCGCAGGGTGCCGATCCTACCCGAGCCGATCAGTTCCTTCGCACGCAGCCACTGCGGGTGACTGCGAATCATGAAAGCCTCGCCGATCTTCACCTTTGTCCGCGCGCGGACCGCCAACAAGGATTCGACCTCAGCCACCGTCAGGCTGATTGGCTTCTCGCACAACACATGCTTCCCTGCCTCGGCCGCCTTGACGGTCCAAGGCACATGCATCTGGTTCGGCAGTGGGTTATAGATCGCGTCCACATCCGCGTCGGCAATAAGCTCCTCGTAGGACCCATACGCCTTCGCGATCCCCAACTGCGCCGCCGTCTCGCGGGCCCTCGTCAGATCCCGCGACGCAATGGCCACAACATCACTGTATTGCCCCTGCTGCATGGCAGGCAGAACCTTGCGCACCCCGATCGATGCCGTGCTCAGCACGCCCCAACGAATCTTGTTCCTCATGAAGGCAATCATACCCTCGCGCCGGCCAGATGCGCCCCATGCACAAGCGGCCCGCTATCCGCGGTATGGTACCGGAACTGCCGGCCTCAGTTCGACGCGCTTCGTCTTGATCGCGAGTTTCGCCGGCGTCAGCTCCGGTCCATCCCAGCCCTCTTTCACGGCTTCGATCCGGATCTCACCTGGGCGCTTCGTCGATTGAAGGATTACTTGTGCGAGCCCATTGAACAACGAGCGTTTCGGCTCTTTATCGCTCTCCTGACAGTTGGGATCGCCATTGCCAACCCCAATCAGAGTCCCCTCGCCGGAGACTTTGAAGCTGATCAGATTATTCGCCGTGGGAACCGGCCGTCCTTCTTTGTCGAGGGCCTCCACCTTGATCATTGCGAGGTCCTCGCCGTCGGCATCGATCTCCGTGCGATCTGTCGTGATGCGAATAGCCACAGTGGGTCCAGTCGTCTCCCGTTTCTCGGTCAGCACTACCTTGCCGTCCTTCGACCCGCGCGCTTCAATCGTACCCGGCTGATACTTTACCTTCCATTGCACATGCCCAAGGTGCGGCACTTTCTGACTCCCTAAGCTCGTCCCATTCAAAAACAGCTCAACCTCATCGAGGTTCGAATAGACCCACACTGCAATCTCTTCGCCCTCGCGACCCTCGAAGTTCCAGTGCGGAAAGACATGAAGCGATGGCTCCCTGCCCCACCAGGCCTTGTAGTAGAAGAAGTAGTCCTTCGGAAAGCCGCACATGTCCACGATCCCGAATTGCGAGTTGATCGAAGGCCATCCATACGGCGTCGGTTCTCCGCGATAGTCAAACCCCGTCCACGCATATCCACCCGCTTCCCACTCGCGTGTTCCGTAGAACGTCCACCACTCCTCCGGTGATTCACCCCACGGCACCACTCCGTCGTACGAACTCACTGTATTGCGCAGCGGGTCGCTGGAGTAAACGCCACGTGTCGCGATCGCACTTGACGTCTCCGAGCCATAAATCGCCTTCGTCGGTTTCTGTTTGTGATAGCCATCGGGCATCTTCAGGTTGTAGTTGAAACCGATGATGTCCAACCCGAGCGACACTCCCTTCTCGTTGTTTCCATTCACGGCCGCTGATACCACACGCGTCGGGTCGAGCTCATGGCATCGCCGCGTCATCGCGGTCGCAATCTTCGCGCCCTCTTCGGCCTCTTCATCCTGGAGTATGAACTCTTCGTTGCCGATCGACCAGATGATGATCGATGGCGAATTGCGATAGCGCTTCACCATCGTTTCCAGCTGGGCCATCCCTTCAGGGTTCGAACTCATCTGTCGGGTCTCGCACATCATTGTCATGCCCAGCCGATCGCAGGCCGCTACCCACTCCGGCGTCGGCATGTTGTGCGACGTGCGGACCGAGTTACAACCCATCGCCTTGAGCACCCCGATGCGATAGGCCTGCAGCCGGTCCGGCAGTGCAGCGCCTACGCCTGCGTGATCCTGATGATTGCAGGTACCCTGAATCTTCATCGGCTTGCCGTTCAGGAAGAATCCCTTATCTGCGGTGAAAACTGCCGTGCGCACGCCAAAACTCACACGCTCCGCATCGCGTCCAGCTCCCCCCGTGGATACCGCTACGATCGCCGAGTAGAGATTTGGCTCGTCGACCGACCAAAGGTCTGCATTTTCGAGCCGCGCCGTCGCGGCATAGGCTACCGGCACATCGACCGGCACCGGCTGCGCCGGGGCTTCCGCCGTCGCAACAACCCTTCCGCTGGCATCGAGAATCTTCCAGCTCACGCTTGCGCTCTCACTCTGCTTTCCCTCGTTCACCACGATAGTCTCAAGGGCCAGCATCGCCGTGCTTCCATTCACTTCCGCCCGCACCGTGCTCTCCCACTTGCCCAGGTGCAGCGCATCTGTTTTCTTCAGCCAAACGTGACGGTAGATTCCAGCACCCTCGTAGAACCACCCATCACCAAAGCTCGCATCCACCCGTACAACGATGTAGTTGGTCTTACCGAGTTCCAGAAAGTCCGTGATGTCAAACTCGAAGGGTACATACCCGTTATTGTTGCGGCCGACAAAGCATCCGTTCACAAAAACGAGCACGTCGCGAAATGCCCCATCGAATTCAACGGACACGCGCCGTCCGGCATCGCTTGTCGGCACATCGAACGCGCGCCTGTACCAGCACACGCTCGTCTCTGGAAACCTTCGACCGAGTGGCTTGTACCCATGAGAAAGCAGCGAGCTATCGCCATCTCCAGAGTCGTCGTGAACAAAGGGCAGCTCGACAGCCCAGTCGTGCGGCAAATCGAGCGGACGCCACTTCGAGTCGTCGAAGTTTGCCTTCGCAAAAGCAAAATCGCCTGTCTTCGAAAAGTCGCTCTGTCCAAATCCGAAACCCAGATCCTTAGCCGGGTCGGCACCGTTGCCAAACGTAAACTTCCAGCCAGAGTCAAAGAGCAAGTGCTCGCGTGGTGCGACGGCAGCAAGCGCACTCGCCGAATCCGCCATGGCTTCAGCGGAGGCCGCCCAAGCCGAACGGGAAATGAGTGAAGCGGCCGAAAAAGCCAGGCCGGAAGACAGCAGGTCGCGTCTGGAAATCCAAGGCATAATCATCCTCTCTCAAGCGCTACGAAATAGGCGCTGAAGGCAAAACTCAGGGCGAACAACGCGCCACTATAAACCACGCAGCCTGAGAAAGTAAACGCTTTCATTTCGGCAGTTTTTTCCCTCCGAGCATCGCCGCCGCACTGCCACTTTGTCGCCATGGCTCGCCGGGTCAGCTATGGTAGATTCAAGAAGGAAACTGCGCCTTGGAGAGGTGGCCGAGTGGCTGAAGGCGCACGCTTGGAAAGCGTGTTTAGGGGAAACTCTAACGTGAGTTCGAATCTCACCCTCTCCGCCAGCTCGTTCCTTGTCAATCGCTTATAGAGCGGTAGGCGCTCGATCCACTCCCCGCGATTGTGCCATAGGTCCGCATCAGCTCCCTGAGACGGCTGGTTCGCCGGCATTTCTCTCCGAATATCTGTCGAATTCCATTGAGCCCCCGGACGCCCCATGCTCATCGCGTTGCCCGTCCTACGCAATCGGGGTGATCTTGCAATCGGTGTTCCCGAAGTGACGGTTCGTCAATCTTTGCCCACCTTCAATCGCCCGTCGCGCCACTGGCCTAACGCAGCGAGAAGCAGTGCGGGTGGTGGCATTCGCTCTAAAACCGGTAATGGCCATAAGCCAAAGGCCTCCTCACGCAGCAGGTAGAACCGTGCAGAGCCGCGGACCATTCGCCCATCCCACCGCGCGAACAGTAGCAACCGGTCAATCGGCAACCTTGGCAGTTCAAGATCCACTCACTCTGGCTCACTGTGGTGCCGAATTTCGTCTCGCTGCCAACAATGCCCCGGCGGCTGCAAGAGGGGCGCCATCGCGTGACAAGTAACTTGCGCAAGATGACGCCTCGTTCATTCTGCCGAACGCATGACTGTTAGGAAGCTATCTCAAGCAATCTCAGGCAAGGATGCTAAATAGCAAACGGAAGTACTCCGAACCAGCGGAAGCGGCTAGCCAGAATCCATGGTCAGCTGGCATACTCCACTGAGGTACGTCGCTAGAGCTTCCTACTGGGCCTTGTCTCTGTTCCCTGCTTTGTTTGTCCCCGTCCTGCCTTGGATGAACCGCAGTCGGCCCGACCCGCTGCAATCCTGAATTGATTTTCGGAGACTTCCCCGTTCCTTGCGCCCGCATATGCAGACTGGCATTGGATCGATGAGAACGCACGCGATGCATTTGTCTGGGATGTTGGCATCTTTGCGCCTCTCGCACCTGCAGCTTATCGCGGTTCGTGTCGGCATGCTTTTACTGGCCTTGGATTGGATAAGTACGGGCGCAGTTGCACAGATCTCGCCAGGTCCGCTGGCCAAAGCTCATCAGAGCCTGAATGGCGACACAAACTGCATTAAGTGCCACGAAGTCTCCACGCGAGCTCCTTCATTCAAGTGCCTGGAATGCCATCGCGAGATCGCTGCGGAGATCGAGCAGAACAAGGGGTTGCATGCCACGTTTCCGCGCTCCGGCCCAATAGGGTCGGCCTGCGTAAAATGCCACTCCGATCACAACGGCGTGGACTTCAACATGATCCACTGGACCCCGACGGCATCGGGCTTCGATCATGCCAAGACCGGATACCTGCTCGATGGCAAGCATGTAGGGGTGAGTTGCCGTGCATGCCATGTGGCACAGCATATCGCCCCGCCGCAGCGTTCCCTGCTGCTGAACAAAGATTTGAGCCGCACGTGGATGGGCCTTTCGCCTGCCTGCGGGACTTGCCACGAGGATAAACACCAGGGGCGCTTTGGCCCCAACTGCGCGCAATGTCACGGCACAACGGATTGGAAGTCAGCGACCGTCAACCGCCAGACGTTCGATCACGCCAAGACCCGTTATCCGCTGACCGGCGAACATCGCTACGTGCTCTGTTCGAGTTGCCACACGGCCGGCGCCGACGGACAGGTCCGCTATGCAGGGCTGCCTTTCGCCAACTGTACCGATTGTCATCGCGATCCGCACAAGGGAGAGTTCAGACAGGGATGCGATTCGTGCCACACAACATTCACGTGGAAAAAATCGAATTTCACAACAACCTTCGATCACTCGAAGACCAATTACCCTTTGGTCGGCAAGCACCTTGAAGTTCCCTGCGAAGGTTGTCACCAGGGGGCCGACTTCAAGACCTCGATTCCACACGATGCATGCGCGGATTGCCACAAGCCCGATCCCCATGGAGGCCAGTTTGTGCTCCGCTCCGATGGCGGAAAGTGCGAGAGTTGTCACACGGTCCAGGGATGGAGTCCATCCACCTTCTCCGCCGCCGACCACGCGAAGACTGGGTTCCCGCTGATCTTCCCTCACGCCAGTGTGAAGTGTGCCCAATGCCACGTGCCCGCGGGCAAGGATACGAAGTTCAAAATCAAGTTCGCGCAGTGCGTGGATTGCCACGCCGATGAACACCAGGGGCAGTTTGCGGGCGCGCCTTGGAGGAACCGATGCGAGCAATGCCATACAGGGGCGACCTTTAAGTCGACAAACTACACACTCGCCAAGCACCAAAAGTCCAGCTTCCCACTTTCCGGAAGCCATGTCGCGGTGGCCTGCAATGACTGCCACAAGCCCATGTCCGGTACGAAAGTAACGCCTTATCACTTCGCCAACCTCGACTGCACGACCTGCCACGAAGATGTGCATCGAGGCCAATTCGCGCAGCGTATGTCTGCACATGATGGAGCGGGACAGCGACTCGGCTGCCAGGCTTGCCATTCGACCCGCGAGTGGAACGATCTGACACGCTTTGATCACGCACAGACTAACTTCCCACTCGAAGGAACACATCGCGCCGTAGCCTGTATCGACTGCCACAAGCCGCCGGCGATGGAGCTGAGCATGCGGCATGTTGACTTCACCAAAACGTCCGTCAATTGCGGCGATTGTCATCAGAACCCGCATGCCGACCAGTTCGCCGCGCGGGCCAACGATTGCGCGAAATGTCACAACAGCAACAAATGGAAGCCATCACTCTTCGACCACGACAAGACCGGCTTTCCGCTGAAAGGAGGCCACGAAGACGTCGCCTGTTCTGCATGCCATACGCTGAGGAAGCCGGTGAACGGTAGCCTTGTTCTCTTCTACAAGCCGACGCCCAAAGCCTGCGAAGACTGTCATGGCGCGACAATCCCCAAGATGAACAAAACTTCATCTCAGAAGCTCCAGTAGTGACGTTCTTGGAAAGGTTTCTGATGCGTTGGTATGCGTGCCTGTTGTAATCTAAGTTCGGTTTTAGACTCTGTCTAATGGCTCACTAACTTCCCCAGTATTCGTCGATTTAGTAGCTGCTTCACCTTTTAAAATTCGTTGCCAAAGACAAACTTCCGGACTCTCTGCCAGTTAGAGGAAAGCACGCGCCATCTCCGCTGAAGCCAGCTCTGTGCTTGGAAAGACGCGCACATAAGTCTCCGGTGCAACCAGCATCTGCGAATCGGAATTCCTAGGGCCCAGGAACCGACTGTACAAAGCGACATCGCCGACCGCGGCAGTGCGCCAGCGCACTCCGTACGAATCCGGATGGTTGAATCGCGCGTCGCTCCTGTGAAACTCATTAGGGAATGCGGAGAGAACGATGGAGCGCGTACGCTGGCTCATCCCTTTGATGACTGGACTCGTCCCATTGCTGGCAGCCGCGGCCTTACAGCAGCCGTCTGATAGCGCGAGGCCTGGTGTCGGAGGTCCGCAGGCAAAAGTCACGAACCCACATGGAGCACTCTCGATTCCATGCCAGGAGTGTCACACATACACAAGCTGGAAACCCATCCGCTCCAACCCTGAGTTCAATCACGATCAGACGGGCTACCCATTGCGCGGGATGCACACGAAAGTCGCCTGCACCAAATGCCACGTGAGCCTGGTCTTTAAGAAGGTCGGCAGCAGCTGTGCAGATTGCCATGCCGACATCCATCGTCGGCAGTTTGGCGCCAATTGTGAAAGTTGCCACACGGTGAAGGGCTGGCAGGTTTCGCTGAAGCAGATTCGCGATCACCAGAATCGCTTCCCTCTTATTGGCGCGCATGCCATGTTGCAGTGCGACGACTGCCATAAGAATGCGGCAGCGGGGCAGTTCACAGGCCTATCGACCGCTTGCTACTCCTGCCACCAGAAGGATTTTCAGACGCCCGTGCTGAACCATGTGGCAGCAGGTTTTCCGACAACATGTGAAAGCTGCCACACGGTCGATACATGGTTCAATGCGAGATTTGACCATCTGAAGTACACGGGATACGCACTAACCGGCGCGCATGCAACACTCGCCTGCACAGCTTGTCACATCAACAACATCTATGCGGGAACGCCTGCCGCCTGCTATGGCTGCCATCAAACGGACTTCACTGGGACCACCAACCCGAATCACACTGCGGCTGGATTCCCGACCGATTGTTCGCTGTGCCACACCACGAGCGCATGGAGCCCGTCAACCTTCAATCACACGTCGGTATTCCCGCTGACTGGCGCCCACGCCACGGTGCCGTGCGCACAATGCCACACCAATAACAACTACACAACGCTGCCGACAAACTGCTACGGATGCCACAAGGCGGATTGGACTGGCACCACGAACCCCAATCACACTGCAGCGGCATTTCCGACGACCTGCGATACCTGCCACACCACAACGAGCTGGACAACCGTCAACTTCAACCACGCCCAGTATGCCAACTACCCGCTCACGGGGATGCACGCCACGTTGACATGCGCGCAATGCCACACAAACAACAACTACACAAACACGCCTACAGCCTGCTACTCGTGCCATCAGGCAGACTTCACGGGCACCACAAACCCGAATCACGTCTCGTCTGGATTCCCGACGGATTGCTCACTCTGCCACACCACCAGCGGGTGGAGTCCCTCTAGCTTCAACCATTCATCGGTTTTCCCACTGACGGGCGCGCACGCCACGGTCGCCTGCGCGCAATGCCACACGAATAACAACTACACGACTCTGCCCACAACGTGCTTCGGTTGCCATCAAACGGATTGGAACGGCACGACGAATCCCAACCACGCTGCGGCTGGCTTCCCAACCACGTGCGACACGTGCCACACCACAACGAATTGGACAAACGTCAACTTCAACCACGCGCAATACGCGAATTATCCGTTGACGGGCGTGCATGCGACGCTGACCTGCACGCAATGCCACACGAACAACAACTACACCAACACACCCACGGCTTGTTACTCGTGCCACCAGGCCGACTACAGCGGCACAACGAATCCGAACCACGTAGCGTCGGGCTTCCCGACCGACTGCTCGATCTGCCATACGACGAGTGGTTGGAGCCCGTCTTCGTTCAATCACAACAACACGGGGTTCCCGCTGACAGGTGCGCATACGACGGTCGCCTGCACGCAGTGCCACACCAACAACAACTACACAACGCTGCCGACTACGTGTTACGGCTGCCACCAGACTGACTGGAACGGCACCACAGACCCCAATCATGCAGCCGCAGGCTTCCCGACCACCTGCGACACGTGCCACACCACAACTGCATGGACCGGAGCGACGTTTAACCACAACAACACCCCGTTCCCGCTCACCGGAGCGCATACCTCGGTTGACTGCATCAAGTGCCACATCAACAACGTGTTTGCCGGAACGCCGACCGCGTGCTACTCATGCCATCAGGCTGACTACACGGGAACCACGAACCCGAACCATGTAACTGCAAACTGGCCGACGACCTGCGATACGTGCCACACAACGACTGCCTGGTTGCCCGCGAATCTCCCCTCGCAATACCACACCTTCTTCCCGTTGAATCACGGCAACGCGAACGGTGTTTGTGCCACCTGCCACACAAACTCGAGCGACTATTCCATATTCCAATGCACAGGTTGCCACACCGCGGCAGCCACCAATCCAAGACACTCGGGTATCTCAGGCTACGTGTACAACAGTGTGAACTGCTACGCCTGCCACAAAAACGGGAGTGGAGGATAGCACGCATGCGCTGGTTGACTCTTCTGCTCCTTGGCCTGGTGTGCATGGGGCGGAGCTTTGCCCAGGATCCAACCCCAGTCACAACAACAGACGGCCCTTCTGCGGCTCCCGCCGCGCGCGCTGACTTTCAGATCCGCTATGTGAACGGAACCGATGTCTACATTGACGGCGGGCGCGATGCGGGCTTGGCTGAGGGCACGAAGCTCGTACTGAAACAGGACCCCACTAAGCCTCCTGACGACGCGGCCAACAAAGCGATCGAACCCGGCATCGTGGCCAAGCTCACCGTGATCTCGGTAGCATCCCTGTCGGCAGTCTGCGAAGTGGATACTTCATCGCGCGATCTCGTGCCCAACGATGTTGTTTCTCTACCCGATGCTGAAGTCGAGAGGCTCGTTGAGAAGAATGCACTGAGCAACACCCGCCAATACCCGATGGTGGTTAGCTTCACCGAGGGCGATACTTTGGACGAAGAAGTGCGCAACACCATTCCGCGCCCTCCGCTTCCTGAGGTGAACCAGATCCGTGGCCGGATCGGATTCGATTACAGCCTGATCCAGCAGCTTGGGCAAGGTGGCGTCACGTCGCATCAATACGGCGCCGTCTTTCGTGCCGACTTCACCCGCATCTTCGGTACCCACTGGAATCTGAATGGTTACTGGCGTGGCGAGTTGCGCTCGAGCACGAATCAGGCGCAGTCCACCCTGCAGGACACCATGAATCGCACGTACCTGATGAGCCTGACCTATATCAATCCGGACTCCCATTGGACCGCAGGCATTGGAAGGCTCTATATTCCCTGGGCGAACAGCCTGGAGACAATCGACGGAGCGTATGTCGCGGACCAGTTTGCGTCGCACACGTTGGCCGGAATCTTCGCCGGATCCACACCCGATCCATCGGCATGGGACTACAATCCCGACCGCAGGATCGGCGGCACACTCTTCAACGTTCATGGAGGCAGCTTTGATGCCTTCCGCTACTCCACCACCGCTGGCGCCGGAGTGGAGATGCTGAAGTGGGTTATCAACCGACCCTTCGCATTCACAGAGAATAACTTCTCGTACAAGCGTTATTTCTCACTGTACGAATCCATGCAGGTCGATCGGCCAACCGCAAATCCCTCCACACCTTCCGTCAGCACTGGGATCGGCCAAAGTCTCATCTCGCTCCGTGTGCAAGTCCATCCACGCGTTGCAGTAGATCTGACGGATACGTACTTCCGCGATGTGCCCACCTATGATCCCACCTTGGTCGGCACCGGCCTCCTGGATAAATATCTGTATCAGGGTATCAACGGCGGAGCGCGGATCCAATTCCCCTATCACGTCTCAGGCTATTTCAGCCTTGGAAGCAGCAACAATTCCAGCGATCCCAAGAACTCGATGAACAAGATGTTCGGAGCGTCCATATCTGACATCTGGAAGACCGGACTCGAAGCAGATGCACGCTATGCCAAGTTCGACAGCGTCTTCGCGTCGGGAACCTACACCACGTTCACAGTTTCGCGTGACATGCTCGACAACCTTCGCCTCAACCTGCAGGCGGGACGTTATGCCTACAGCTCCTCTGTAGCGGTCAATAGCGCTTCAGACTTCGTCAATCTGATGTTCGAAACCAATCTCGGCGCTCGGCTCTTTGTGGAGAGCATGTTCACAGCGCAGCGAGGAGGCTCGTTGGACTACAACCAATGGACAAGCACCCTGGGTTACAGGTTCAACAACAGGGCGGCAGATCGGAGGTCGACCAGTGCGAATCTCCCTTAATGCTCGAATCGTGGCAGCCTCGATCATTTCGTTCGGCCTGCTGGCAGAAGTGCCATCCTCTGCATTTGGCCAAACTGCTGCGCTGACGGCTCCCATTGCTCGCGCACAGAAGCAAATTACCGCCTATCTGGCACAACTGGCTGACCTTCACTGCACCGAGACCGTGACGCAGGAAAAGCTAGCCGCGAATGGCCACGTCGAGTATTCCTCCCGGGCCCAGTTCGACTACCTCATCATGATGAGCGGCAGCGGCGACGAGTTCCAATTGAACGAGTCACGAATCGAATCTTCAGCCGATAAGGAAAGAAAGTCACAGCTGCCCTTACTGGTCACCAACGGAGTCTCGACCATCCTTCTGGTCTTCCACCCCTACTATCGCGATGGTTTCGAGTTCACTGCTCAACCAGATCAGGTCGTCGAGGGCAGACCCGCGATCCCCATCCACTTCGCGCACATTCCGGGACGCCGTACCCCGGCCGCTCTGGCGCTCCGCGGGCGAACGTATCCCCTCGAGTTGGAAGGTACCGCATGGCTCGACCGCGCATCCGGAAATGTCGTCAAAGTCGAAGCCAACCTTCAGCAGGACATGAGCGATGTTGGTCTTCGCTCGCTGGATCTGCATGTCGAGTACAAGCCCGTCACACTGAGAGGCGCCAATGCGCCCCTGGTGCTGCCCGCTGTGGCGGAGGTCGACGTCAGCACACCGAAGCAGCATTGGCATAATCGGCACGTGTTCGACCACTATCAAACATTCTCCACGGACGTGGAGCAGGATTCGAACGTAAAGA
>Ga0335069_10005421_pt1 | contig 18767 bp, 20 predicted proteins | sample Lox_Sample_11_FD_206714 | JGI IMG/M metagenome (GOLD analysis project Ga0335069, IMG submission 206714) | Soil microbial communities from Loxahatchee National Wildlife Refuge, Florida, United States - Lox_Sample_1.1 | ecosystem: Environmental > Terrestrial > Soil > Wetlands | place: USA... | reverse complement strand
AAGACCCCCGGCGGTTACAGCGAAGACACCCCGATTCGGACATGAGATAACGGCGGTTGTGTGCGCGTTGCCGAGCGCTCCGGACGAGAGGTGGCTGCGGGTCACAGGTGGAAGCGGGTGCCGACGGTGCTGGGGACGAATGCCTCGCCGAACCGGGCTGCCAGGGCATGCTGGGCTCGCCATCCGGTGCAGTGGGCGGGAACGATGACGCTGGGCATCAGCGCGCCGAGGTCGTCCAGGACCCGGGGGATGAGCGGCTCGAAGACCGGCCCGCTGAGATGGAACCCGCCAATCACGGTGTAGAGCGGGCGCTCTTTGGTCAGGCGCCGGGCGTAGCGGCAGATGTTGACGATCCCGGCGTGGCCGCAGCCAGTGATCACCAGCAGCCCCTTGTCCTTGACGTCGACGATGAGGGCCTGCTCATCCAGGACCAGCGGGTCCGGCTCCCAGCGGCCGCCGAGCCATGCCTGCTGGGCTGGCAGGCCTGGCTCGTAGCCGGTGATGCGGGGCACCTCGCCGGTCACCAGGACGGACCGGCCGAACAAGAAGCTGGGCTGCTGGTCCTCGATCACCTCAAAGCCGGCGCCGGCCAGCGCCCGGCGACTCGTGGTGGGGACCTCCTGCGGGTCGCGCCCGCGGATCACCAGGCGGCGGCGGCGCCAGAACTGCGGGTGGATGAGCACCGGCAGGTTCACCGTGCCCAGCCGGCGGATCAAGCCGTCGAGCCCGGTGGTGTGGTCGTAGTGGCCGTGGCTGCACACGATGACCTCGATGTCCGACGGGTCCACCTGCAGGCGGCGCATGTTCTCGACCACCCCGTCGGGGCTGGCGCCGGTATCGAACAGGATCTGGTGCCGTGAACCATCCTTGGACACCGTCACCAGGACCGAGAAGCCGTGCTCGGCCGCCAGCGCTTCGAGGGCCTCGCCGCCTTCCATCGTGGCCGCAGGCCGGCGGGCGCCGGCGAATCTCGGCGGGCGGCGGGCCGGTCCCTGGTCCGGCATCAGGACGTCAGTGACATTGTCCATCAGCATCGTCACCGTCACGGCATCGACCGGCTCCAGGTCGAAGACGACCCGAGGCTCGAAGTCGTGCAGCACCTGGGGATCGGGCTGGTGCAGATACGCGGTGCCCATGTCATCGGTACACATGACGATCACCCTCCTTCAGGGATCGGACTTCACGCATACTGACCAATTCTGGCGCGGCCCGGACGGCAATACCCCGCGTCAGGACGCGCGCATATCGGCGGCGATGTGTGCGCCTTCGCATTCTTGGCTGATCACGCTTCGTAAGGGCGGCCCGCTGGCCCGGAGTTTCGGGGCGCCGGCTCGGCGCTTGGACTGCTGCCCGGTCCAGTCGTTGTCGCCGAGCAGGGCCTGCATGGCTGCCGGGCCGGCGTAGCCGGCTGTTTGAATGGGCGTATGACAACTGCGCAGGAGCAGCCGCGCGTGGTCAGCGCGAGCCGCGAGATCGCGGCCGGGCCAGGGCGGATCTTCGAGCTGATCGCGGATCCGGCTCAGCAGCCGCGCTGGGACGGGAACGACAACCTGGCCGGCGCACCCGCCGGGCAGCGCGTGCGCCATACGGGTGAGGTGTTCACGATGACGCTGACCCACGACGGCGCCATCCGGGAGAACCACGTGGTCGAGTTCGAAGAAGGCCACCGGATTGCCTGGCGGCCCGCCGAACCGGGCAAGCGGCCGCCCGGGCACCTGTGGCGATGGGAACTCGAGCCGACCGGCCCATCACGCACCCGGGTTACCTGCACCTACGACTGGACTCAGCTGACCGACCAGAACCGGTTCCGGCGAGCCCGGGCGACCACGGCCGACACGCTCCGGGCCTCGATTGACCGGCTCGCGGCCCTCGCCGAAGCACCCTGACCGCCCGCCGCCACGCGACGGCGACCGCAACACAGCGCGCCAGTTCCACCTCACTTGAACCGCGCCCGGCCGCGGCTCGCCGGGAAGGCAGCAGGCCAGATTGCACCTTCTGGCTAAGCCATGGCACTCAGCCACGCCGACCGAACAGGCGAGCGGGTGGCGGGTCGGCGGGCGCGGGCCTGGAGCTGGATGAATCACAGTAAGTGACGTCGTGCCTGGGCGGCCATGCAACCCGATCGCCGACTCGGCGCGGTTGATGAGCGTCTTGGTTGTAGGCGTGAGTGCGCGCTGTAACACCCGTTCGGCGCTGTCGGCAGCTTCTAGAATCTCGCCTGCCGGGCCGCGCTGATCAAGCGCCTTTATATGACGAAGTCAAAGGGGGCCTGTGGCCTCTCTCCCGCCGCGGTCGTTATCGAGGTTGGCCGGTGGGTCAATGGACGCTGAGGCTGGCGAGGTGCTGGGCGAGGTGGTTGCTGAGGTCGCGGGCGTCGTCGCCGACGCCGTCGATGAGGGTTGACTTGCGGCGGCGGAGGAACTTGGTGCCTATGACGTACAGGCCGGGCATGTCGGTGACGCCGCCCTGGTGGCGGATCTGGCCTTTGGGGCCGAGCACGGGGATGTGCAGCCAGCTGTAGTCAGGGTGGTAGCCGGTAGCCCAGATGATCGTCTTGATCGTGCCCGCGGCGAGATCCAGGGTCAGCGGCGGGGATTCCTCGACCACGGTAGGTGGAGCTCGCCATGGCTCGGGTATCTCATGGTGGAGGCCGTGGTCGGTGGCCCAGGTGTCAATGGTGTCGAGCAGCCGCCGGAGCTTGAGGTCGGCGAGGGTGCTTTGGTTGGGCAGCGATCCGGAGAACTGGGCGATTCCGGCGCTGGTGACGCCGGCGAGCCGCCCGGCGAGCTGCACGCCTTGGTCTTGGAGGGTGTTGAGGTCGATGGCGGCCCGGTCGGGGGTTCCGATGAGCTGGAAGGTGGGCAGGCGGCGGGCCCGGACGATGTCGTCGACTTGGTCGTAACGCTCGTCGAGCACGCCGATGGCGTCGAGCCACCACATGATGTCCATTCCGCGGTAGACGCGAGGCACGCGGACGTGGCCGCCCACCGCGAGGGTGACGGGCCGGCCGGAGCGCTGGATCTCCTGGGCGAGCTGGACGCCGGTGGCCGATGCGCCGACGACTAGGACGCCACCGTCGTCGAGCTGGCCGGGGTTGCGGTAGTCGACGGCGGGGAGCGATCTGACCGCTGGGGGGACAGTGTCCGCGAAGGCCGGGACGTTGGCCAGGTTGCAGGCGCCGCTGGCCACCACGACCGTGCGGGCCCGCCAGCGCCCGCTGGTGGCGGTGATCAGGTAGCCGTCGTGGCCGGCTTGCAGGGAGGTGACGGCGCGTTGGGTCTCGACGGGGGCGTCGATGGCATCGGCGTAGCCGCAGAGGTAGTCGACAACCTCGGGCACGGTCATGTACCCGTCAGGGTCGTCGCCCTCGTAGCGGTAGCCGGGCAGGCGGCTCTGCCAGTTCGGGGTGAGCAGGCGGAGCGAATCCCGCCGCCCCCGCCAGGCGTTGGCGACCTCGCCCCGCTCGAGCAGGACGTGGTCGATGGCCCGCTCGGTGAGGCAGCGGCTCATGGCCAGCCCGGCCTGGCCGGCGCCAACAATGACCGCGGTCGTGGTGCGCATGGGATCCGCTCCGTGCTCGTGCGTGCTCGTCAGGCGACAGCGACGATTACGTTGGTGGGGTTGGTGATGATGTCGAAGACTGCCGAGCGCTTCTGCGACTGGGCCACCAGAGCACGGACCTCATCCGGGGCGGCGTCGGCGTCGATGGTGTAGGTGACACGGATGGCGCTGAAGCCGTTGCGGACGTCGGCGTCGATGCCGAGGATGCCCCGCACGTCCATGTCGCCCTGCAGGGTGGCCGACACCGAGCGGAGCTGGATATCTCGCTGCTGGGCGACGGCAGCGACGCCGGCGGTGAGGCAACTGGCCAGCCCGGCCAGGACCAGCTCGACCGGGGTAGCGCCGTTGTCCTCCGCCGAGAACAGCTCGGGGTGATCACCGTGGAAGGAGAACTCAGCGCGGTGGCTCTGCTCCGCCCCCATCCCGTAGAAGCTCTTGCAGGCGCTGCGGCTGTGCGTGCCCCGTACCCAGGTATTGGTCACCCGCCAGGAGAACTTGGCGCCCTCCGGGTCGGCGGTCAGGGCCTGGCGGGCTGAGCGCAGGAACTCGATGTCGACCCCGTTGTCGGCAAAGGCTGTGGTCGCGGTCACGGTTTCCATGGTCAGCGCGCCTTGGCGAAGTCGCCCATGGCGGGCGAGAGGTCGACTCCCACCCAGGGCTCGTCGCCGAGCACCCAGCCGTCATGCCCCGGCGGGATCCAGTACGCGTCGCCGGGGTTGATCTCGATCTCGGTGCCGTCGTCCTGGCGGACCCGGAGCCGGCCGGAGATGCCGTAGCCGTTGTGCTGTACCCGGCAGCTGCCGGTGCCGGCAATCGGCTTCACGCACTCCGACCATCGCCAGCCTGGCTCCATGGTCGAACGGGTTACTGTGGCCGTCCCCACCGTCACGACCTCCACCCGGCCCTTGGGGAACTCCCGGACATCGGTGGCGTTGTCGACGCTCCTGCTCTCGGCCATGATGGCTCTCCCTTCGTCGTCGGGCCGACACGGTGCCCGGCCCCATGCCAACGATCGTGAAGGACGCCGCTTCAGGCTCGCTCTCGGCACGCTTCAGGCCCGTTCGCCTCCCGGGGCGGACCGTGCCTGGCCGTATACGCTTCGACTTGTGGAGTTCCGCATCCTGGGACCCGTGGAGGTACTGCGCGAGGGCCGGATGGTCGTGCCGGGCAGCCCCAAGCAGCGGGCGCTGCTGGTCAATTTGATCGTCCATCACGGGCAGGTGGTTTCGCGCGACCGCCTGATCGAGGACCTGTGGGCGGGAAGCCCGCCCTCGACCGGCCTGGGCGTGCCCCAGAACTACGTCTCCCAGCTCCGCAAGGCGCTGGGCACGAACATCGTCGTCACCCGGGGCCCCGGCTACCTCCTGGACACCGACCCCCGCAATGTCGACAGCGTCCGTTTCGAACGCCTGGTCGAGCAGGGCCGGACGGCGCTCCGGGCCGGTGACCCCTGGCATGCGGGCGAGGCGGTGAGCGAGGCGCTGGGGCTGTGGCGGGGACCGGTGCTGGCCGATGTCGCCGCCGAGGTGTTCGCCCAAGCCGAGATCAGCCGCCTGGAGGAGCTGCGGGCCGTCGCTGTCGAACTCCGGCTCGAAGCGCAGATCGCCTCCGGGGGGCACCGGGAGGCGGCCGCGGCGGCCGAAGCCGCGGTCGCCGAGCATCCGTTCCGTGAGCGGTTGTGCTGGCTGCTCATGCTGGCCCTGTACCGCTCGGGCCGCCAGGCCGACGCGCTCCGCGCCTACCAGCGGGCGCGCACCGCTCTCAGGGACGAGCTCGGGCTGGAGCCGGGCACCGACCTGCGCGACCTCGAAGCGGCAATCCTCGGCCAGCGCCGCGACCTGGACGACCTGCTCGCCACCACCGGCCCGCGCCGGCGGACGGCGCGCCGGGCGCGGCCGGCCGCCGCCCTGCTCGGACGGGCCGAGGAGTGGTCAGCCATCGAGGCCTTCCTCGACGGCACCGCCGGGACCGCCGGCGGGCTCCTGCTCGTGGCCGGCGAGCCGGGTATCGGGAAGACCCGCCTCCTCGAGGAAGCCCGACGGCATGTGGAAGCACGTAGCGGGACCGCTATTGCCGGCCGCGGCTTCGAGGCTGAACGCGGCCGGCCTTATGGCGTGTGGGCCGACGCCCTCCGGTGCGCGCCGCTGCCGGTGCTCGACACGAGCCTGCGGGCCGCCCTGGCGCCCCTGCTGCCCGAGCTGAGCGAAGCACCGTTGCAGCTTGACGATCCGAATCGCCTCTATGACGCGGTCGCGCTTCTGCTGGGCAAGCTGGCCGAGGAGGCGCCGCTCGCTGTCCTCGTCGACGACGCGCAATGGCTCGACGAACCCTCGTTCATGTTGTTGCACTTCGCGGTTCGCCACCTGGCCGGCAGCGTCGCGTTCGTGGTCGCGGCCCGCCCGGCCGAGCTCGAGGAGAACCGCGCCAGCGCCGCCGTCGTGCGGGCGCTGCGCCGCGATGACGCGCTCAGCGAACTGTTCCTCGGTCCGCTCGCTCCGGCCACCATCGCAGAGCTCACCGAGCCGATCGCCCCCGGTGCCGACACCCGGGAAATCGCCCGGGCAACCCACGGCAACCCGCTGTTCGCGCTGGAGATGGCACGCGCCCTGGCACGCGGTGACGAGCCGCTGACCGGCCGCCTCGATGCGCTCATCAGTGATCGCCTGGCCCGCCTCGACGACAGCACCAGCGCGCTGGTGCCATGGGCCGCGGCATTCGGTCGCGGTGTCCCGCCGGCTGTCCTGGCCCAGCTCGTCGAACGCCAGCCGGCGAAGCTGTTCGAGGCGATCGGCATCCTGGAACGCCACGGCGTGCTGCACTCCGACGACAACGGCCACATCGACTTCGTCCACGACCTCGTGCGCCGCGCCGCCTACCGGCGGCTGTCGGCCTCCCGGCGCTCGATGCTGCACGCCCGCATCGCCGCTGTCCTCGCGCTGCTTCCCGACCCCGGCGACAGCCTCGCCGCGGAGACCGCCCGCCACGCCGACCTCGGCGCCACCAGCGCCACCTGCGCCGCCGCGTGCATCCGAGCCGCCCGGCGATGCCTCCGCGTAGTCGCCTACGCCGACGCCGGGCCGCTCGTCGCCCTCGGCCGCAGCCACGCCCGGCGCCTGCCCGCCGCCGAGCGCGTCAGGGCCGAGCTCGACCTGATCCGCATCCTGCTCCACCCCGGCGTCCGCCTGCGCGACCCCGGCGAACTGGCCCGCAACCTGGCGGACTTGTGCGCTGAAGCGCAGCAACTCGGGCTGACCGCGGAGCTGTCCGAAGGCCTCCTTCTCCTGGCCCGCACCTATCACTGGGGCTGGGGCGACATCCCACGGGCCCGCGCGGTCATCCAACGCGCCACCCGCCTCATCGAATCGGCACCGGAACCAGACCTGGAGCCGCTGCTCGAGGGCGCCCGCTGCCTCGCCTACCTCGAGATGGACATGGCCCGCACCGCCCGCCTATTCGACGAACTCAGCGCGCTCGACACCCTTGCCTCCCGCTCGGTCCAGTACCACTGGGGCCTCGGGCTCGTGCAAGCGTGGCGAGGCGACACCCCCTCGGCCCGCGCCGCGCTCGGCCAGGCCATCGAGCTCGCCACGGCACGCGGTGACCACTGGGCGACCTTCGAATGCACTGCCCGCCTCGCATTGCTGGAACTCGAAGCCGGCCATATCCCCGGCGCCGGTTCCCTGGCCGATCAGCTCGCCCCGCTCGCCGCCAAGCTCGGCCAGGGCAGCGAACAGCCCTATGCGGCGGCCATCTCGGCGCTCGTGGCCCTGGCCCGCCACGAGCGCGTCGCGATGGCCATGCTTGACCGTGCGATCGGCCAGCTCGAGCAGATCGACGCCCGTTTCCTCGTCCCCGACCTGCACGGCATCGCTGCCGAACTCTGCTACCGCGCCCACGACCTCGACGCTGCCCGCGACCGCGCCGCCCTCGCCACGCGCGTCGCCGGCGAAGTGGCACGACCATCCGAGGCGGCCCGCGCCCAGGCGCTGCTGGCCTGCATCGCCGCCCGACGAGGCGACCCCGGCCGCTGCGAGGCGCACCTGCAGGCAGTCCACGATGCCTCCGACGGCCTCCCCGGTCACGTGGAAGGATTGCGCCGGGAGGCCGAGCGGCTCCTCGCCGCTCTTCGCGGGAACCAGGGAAAGGACGCCACATGGCCGTGATCATGGTGGAGGAACGGTTCGACCCCCCGATCGACGTCAGTCAGGGGAGCCCGGTGGCCGACCAGGTCTCACCGTGCCTGCCCGTCTACGACGTCACCTGGCTCAGCTCCTACATCGCCAGCGACGGCAGCCGTTGCGTCTGCGTGTACGAAGCCGAGAACGCCGAAGCCGTCAGGCGTGTCTACCGCACCGCCGGCGTCCCCTTCGAAAACGTCTGGGCCGCCAGCCCGCTGCACCGCTCCGAAGCACCCTGACCCAGCTAACCGAAATTTATATAGCTCCCCGGCCGCCGGTAGCCGAGTCACTGAACAACGATGCCCTGCAAGAGCTGAAGGCCGCGTAGATGGAGTACTTCGGCCGCTACCGCGTCAACGGCGGCGCTGTCGCCGCGCCTCGCGACTACCTGGTCATCGCGGGCACCAGGAAACACGACCTCCGCTAACGCCGCAGTAAGCGACAGAACGATTCTTCGGGTACCCACCCACAGCTGCGGCTACAAGCCGGGGCCGACGACAGAACGGCGGCGTTGCGCGCTTGCCGAGACAGGTATCGATCACGTGCTGTGATCCGTCCTGGCGGCCGAGACGGCGGTAGATCGCCGTCTCGGCGCGGAAGGTGCATGCCGCGACCGCGCGGGCGGGCACGTGCAGGTCATCCGGCTATGGCCTGGCTGGGCTGCGCATGATAGGCCTGCTGACGGACGGCAACCTGGGGTTCAAGCCGGCAGGACGCCGTGACGCCGGTTCTCACCCGTTAACACCTGACCTCGCGCCGGGCACCAGCTGCATCGGCGGTCACGACTACGTGGCGCCGTGCGAATCGCGGTGAGTTCGCGGGCCGCGCACAGTCCTATCCGGCATGACGTACGCACCGGTGGACGGCCTGCGGCTCTACTACGAGATCCACGGCAGCGGCAGGCCGCTCGTGCTGCTCCACGGCGGCCTGCTGACCATCGACCTCAGCTTCGGGCCGCTGCTCGAACCCCTCGCGGCGACCCGGCAGGTGATCGCGGCCGAGCTCCAAGGGCACGGGCACACCGCCGACACCGGCCGCCCGATGACGATCGAGGCGCTGGCCGGTGACGTCGTCGCGCTGCTGGATCATCTGGGAATCACCCGGGCCGACCTGTTCGGTTTCAGCCTCGGCGGCCTGGTCGCGTACGCGGTCGCGCTCGGCGCGCCCACCCGGGTCGGCAAGCTGATCGTGGCCTCGGCGGACGCCCGCCGGGCCGGGAGAGCGCGCCACTGGACCAGGACCGCATGCCGGCACCAGCCGACTTCCAGGCGATGCGCGACGCCTACGACGCGGTCGCTCCCGACCCCGCGCACTTCGACCAGTTCGCGGCCAGGACGTCGGCCATGGTGCACGAGTTCCCGGGGTGGACCGACGAGCTGCGATCGCTGCAGGTGCCGACCCTGCTGATCTTCGGCGACCGCGACTTCTCACCACTGCCGGATGTAGTGGAGATGTTCGAACTCCTGCCGGACGCCCAGCTCGCCGTGCTCCCCGGGACCACGCACGTCGGCGTGATGCGGCGGCCCGGCGAAGTGCTCGCATTGATCACGCCGTTCCTCGACGCACGCTAGCAGCGGATACTTCCGCACCGAACACGAACCAGAGCCCGATCACGCAACGTCATCCAGCTGAAGACCAACAGGACGACGGATCGCTTAATATTTGCGACTGTTGTGAGGTCGGGCCAGGCTTGGTAATGGCGCGCAGATCGCCCAGTTATGTAGGTGGTCCGCCGCGTGGGGCTAGGCAATCGCCCTGCTAGGCGGGCGGCGCCTGGTCCGGGGCTGGCAGCAGGCCGAGCTCTCCCATGGTGCCGATGGTGTCGACCACGCCCCAGTGCTCGGCGATCTGGCCCTGCTCGTTGATCCGGACGAGGTAGATCGCGTCCATCGCGAAGCTCTTGCCGGTAGCGGGCGCCCCGGGGATGAAGCCGCCACTGTCGGTCCCCCGGTAGGTGGCCCGGATGGCGACCTTGTCGCCGGCCGCGACCATGTCGTGGATCTCGGCCGTCATGTCGGGGGAGGCGGCGAAGAAGATCCGGTAGAAGTCGAGGGCGCCTTTCTTGTCCGGGGTGGTGCCCGGGAAGACCTGATGCTCGACGAAATCGTCGGCCAGCCACGTGCCGGCGTAGTCGAGGTTCTTGTTCCCGAACACCTCCCGCGCGAAGGTGCTGACGGTATCTTTGTTCTGCTCGGTCGTGGGTATGAACGCCTCCTCACTGTCGGGTACCGGCGCCCTGCCCGGCCCCGGCAGGTCGTGGGCGCAGGTCGGCGGGTACATGGTCGGCAACAGCGGCGGCGATGGCGGTCGCGCGCTGGCGGGCTTTCGTGACGGCGCGGGGGGCGCCCGGGGTGCCGGCGGCCTCGGCGCAGCGATCGCGAGCAGCGCGGTCCGCTCGTGCAGCAGGGCCCACGCGGGTTCGCGCCAGGGAACTATATTGCCCAGCACGTAGTAGACCTCGAAGCTGAACCCGGCCGTGCGGCCATCATGTGGCGGCCCGGCCGGCAAGGTGGTGAGCGCGGCCGCCAGCGGGCGCAGCACCCCGGCCATCATGGTGATCGCCGCGCCGATGAGGGCCTGCAGTTGCTGCCCGGTCTCGTCGGTGCGGGTGAAAAACCGGTTCAGCAGCTGCAGCACCAGCTCGTAGGCCATCGCCGCGAGCTCGGCCACCTGGTGTGTCAGCGGATCGGTGATGACCGGCTGGGGCGCGGCGATGCCGAACGGCTGGCGGGTGTAGCTGGGCAGGACAGGACGGGCAGGCTGGAACGAGGGATCCCGCTGACGCCGGTCGCGGTATTCCTGCCACATGGACAGGAACCGGCCATAGTGCGCCGTGCGCCAGTCGCCCGCGCAGCCCTCGCCCTGCTCGATGATCTCTTCCACCGCCGCCAGCGCCGAGGCCAGATCGGTGACCGCGATCAGCTGCGGCCAGCCGAGCAGCTCCGGGGTGGCCTGGGCGTGCGGGGAGCCGACGAATACGGCCCGCTCCCCGCAGCGGGCGGCTAGGGCGCCCAGCCCATCGGCGATGCCCCGGTACAGGTGCCCAATCGTGGCGAACTCCTGGCCTTGGGGCAGCGCCTTACCCGGCTGTACCGGCTCACGCGGCGGCGCGGCCGGGACAAAGCCGGCCGCGTCCTGCCGTTCCATGCCCTCTGGGCGCTCCAGCAACAGGAAGTGCCGCAGCGCCTGCTCCCCGAACGGCAGCAGGTCGAGCTGCACCCCGGCGGGGAAATACCCCGACCGCTGCGGGAAGTTGGGTCGGCCGAACACCGGCGCCGCGCCGATCGCCGTCATCAGGTTCGACACCAGCGCCAGGTGCAGCATCTCCTCCACCGCGATCTCGTGCAGCGTCTTGCGCCACCGCCCGACCGCCTCGGCCTGCCCGCCGGTCAGGCCATCAGTGCCGTCCTTGAGGCTGAACTCCGCGTACAGGTACTGGCACATGATCATGTGCTCGAGCTGCGCGGCCTCGGCGAGCAGCCACCACAGCTGCTCCCGGTGCGCCACCACCACCCTGGGTTCCGTCACGGACCCACCCCCGGGCAGATGTTCCAGGCCCGGCAGGCCATCACGTGACCCGGGGACCACTCATCCATCGCTTCTAAGGCGGGAGTGTGACGCAGGCGTGCAATCGCCATGGAAGCTGCGTGGACCAGATCCGGACCGGACATGACCGCTGGGGGCGCGATCGCAAGAAATCCCTGACCGACCTGTGCAAGGTCGGCCATTAGCGGCCTCGTGGTTCATGGCCAGCAAGGCTGCAAGGCAGGCCGGGTCACGGCCGGCGCGCTCTCTGCTCTCTGTCTCGAATCCTGCGCGGGTATTCCTCGCATCCCATGACGGCCCTGGTGTGCTATGGGCGCCTTCATGCGATCTCCACAGAGGATGCGCTTGCCATCCATATGGCGGTTCTTAGATAGGCCGGGGGGATAGGGACTTTCGGTCCGGGTTATCCGCCCCGGCCTGCGCATCGCGTGCCCGTGGCATGGACGTGGCATCCGCAGGCACCGGTAAAGGAGGGAAACCATGGACCAGAGCTACCCGGTGCAGGTGCGAGCCCGCCTCGACGAACCGTTGAGCCGCTGGCTGTGGCTGGTCAAATGGCTGCTGGCGATCCCGCACTACATCGTGCTGTTCTTCTTGTGGATCGCGTTCGCCGTCGTCACCGTCATCGCGTTCTTCGCGATTCTGTTCACCGCGCGCTACCCCCGCGCGCTGTTCGGCTTCAACCTGGGGGTGCTGCGCTGGTCCTGGCGGGTCGGCTACTACACCTACAGCGCCCTGGGCACCGACCGCTACCCGCCATTCAGCCTGGCCGAGGAGCCGGACTACCCCGCCACGCTGGACATCGCCTACCCCGAACGGCTCTCCCGCGGCCTGGTCCTGATCAAGTGGTGGCTGCTGGCCATCCCGCAGTACGCCATCGTCACCGTGTTCGCCGGCGGCGCTGCCTACACCGCGACCGGGGCTTCGGGGGACACGTGGCAGGCCAGCGCCTTCTACGGCGGCCTGATCGGGCTGCTGGTGCTCTTCGCCGCGATCGCGCTGCTGTTCGCGGGCCGCTACCCGCGCGGGCTGTACGACCTTGTCGTCGGCATGAACCGCTGGGTGCTGCGGGTCACCGCGTACGCCGCCTTGATGACCGACGCCTACCCGCCGTTCCGCCTGGACCAGGGCGGGGCCGGCGTGCCTGCTCCCGCACCCGATGACCTTGCACCGGCACCGGCCAAGACGGCCCCGGCCGCACCGGTCAGCTGACGAACCCCGCGCAGCCGGATCGGGCACCGAGGGCTCAGCTCATGACTGGTCGCGTGCTCCAGATCAGCGGAGCGGCGGGCACCGGCCAGGATGTCAGCCGGGAGGTCCGCGACGACTCGGGGCGGGGCGCCTCTCAGCTTCCGCACCCAGGCGGTAGCCCACGCCCGCGCTCTCGGGCTGCTGGACTGACCCAGGCCGCGGGTTTCACCGCTTCTCCATCCTCTGGTGGCGCGCCCGGCCCGCCACGCGGCCAAGCTGACCACGAGAGGGGTCACCAGACCAAAGACCACTAGGAGGTATCCGATGCCGACGGCGCTTCCGGCCTTCACGCCGCTCGAGGACAGCCTGTGGCTGACGCCGTACGCCAGGGCCCTGGACAGCCGCCGGCCGCACCCCATCCTCGCCGACACTATGGCCGGCCAGATCGTCCACGAGGCCGACTACGACTTCGGCCAGCTCCACATCGACACCAACCTCATCCTCAACGTCGCCCTGCGCGCAAAGAAGCTCGACCAGGTGGCCTCGGAGTTCCTGGCCCGGCACCCGGACGCGGTCGGGCTTGACCTGGGCGCCGGGCTGGACACCCGGGTGTTCCGCCTGGCCCCGCCGTCCACCGCTGACCGGGCCGTGCGACCGGAGTGGCCGCTGCACCATCCCGCGAGCCGGCCGAGGGAACCACGCCATGAGCACACCAGCGCAACCGCCAGCCCGTTACCGCATCCGCATCCGCGGCCACCTCGACCCGGCCTGGCTGACCTGGTTCGACAGCTCACCATCGCCCACGCCGATGACGGCACCACCGAGCTGGCCGACCAGGCGGCGCTGTTCGGGCTGCTAGCCCGGCTCCGCGACCTGGGCGCGACCCTGCTGCTGGTCGAGCGCCTGACGTTCGACCATCGGGATCCCCGTGAGTTTCCTGACCGTCCCTCCGCTGGCATATTGATGATCGCCGCCAGATCATCGCTGCCATCCTGCTCGCCACCGGCAACGACGCGCGGCGCAACTCTCCGGCGTCCGTGCCGACGCGGTTCCGAAGGGAGTGCTGGTGGCGGCCGGGGACCCGAACACGGGCTGCCGGGCTGGGCCGTTGGCCCGCTCGATCAGGATGGCCGTGCTAGCACCAGCGATGAACCAGTGGATGATCGTCTTCCTGGCACAGCAGAAAAGGCTGATCCGGCCATCCTGTCCGAGCTTCTCCAGGCCGCGTAGGTCCCGTCATCGACCGGACCTATGCGCCGCCGAGGCCGCCAAAAACCATCCCTACCGCGAACAAGGACACGACAAAGGGGAAGGATGTCATCACCGTGTGACCCGGCCGCGTTTAGTGATCACGGCTTGACCGGGCCGGGGGCCATGGCAGTGACAGAACAATCCTTCGGCACGTCTTGACCGACCTGCTTATTTATCACTGCTAGTGTGCATAACGGCGGATATTTCTCACTGTCACGAACTCAGGGGATCACAGGGCGTTATACAGCAAGGGTGCGGCATCAGGCAGATCTGTCGGCGCGGCAGGCCGGTGAGTACCTGGTCCAGGTCCTGGCTGGACTGCTCCGGCAGGGCCAGGAATCCGCGTGCTCACCGGGGAACTTGGCCGCGGGCCTGGCCGTGCTGGTCCGCGGGTGTCACGTGGCGGGCGGGTCAGCGTGGTCCGGCCTGCCAGATGCCGATGATGTTGCCGGCCGGATCGCGGATGGTGGCTATCCAGAGGTTTCCTTCCGGGTAGGGCGGGGTGGTCAGTTCGGCACCGTGTTCGGCCGCTGCGCGAAGGGTGTCATCGAGGCTGGTGACATAGATGTAGGGCAGCACGCCGGCCTGTCCGGCGGCGGGCAGGTCGGTGCGCCAGTGCCCGATGACGTGGCCGGTGCCGTCGCTGAAGCTCGGCGCGTCGGGCCGGCCGCCCAGCTGCCAGCCGAACACGGCGCGGTAGAACTCGGCGGACTGGGCGAGGTCATGCGCGGGTATGCGCAGGTAGGACACGCCGCCAGGACGGGCCACGGAGGCTTCGACGCCGCTGTTGGCGGGGCTGCTGTGCTGGGTCATCGCCGGGCTGCCTCCTCATTTTAGATATGGTAGTACCATAGCTGAATGAATGCGGGCGCCGCGGGTCCGGCCACGGGCATCACAGGCGCCCGCCGCTACCGGTCGCCGCGCCGTGAGCAGCAGGCCCGCCGCACCCGGGCCCGCATCACCGCGGCCGCGGCCCGGCAGTTCCTGGCCCGCGGCTACGCCGCGGCCACGATGCGCGCGGTAGCCGCCGACGCCGGCGTGGCGCTGCCCACCGTGGAACTTGTCTTCGGGACCAAGGCGCGGCTGCTGAAGGCGGTGATCGACACCGCGATCGCCGGTGATGACGAGCCGGTGCCGATGCTGGCCCGGCAGTGGGCCGCGCGGGCCGAGTCCATGACCACGGCGGCGGAGTTCACCACGGCGTTCGCCCAGCAGCTCACGGACTCCGCCCGGCGCGCCGCGGGACTGACGCTGGTGGCCCTGGAAGCCGCCCGGGCCGATGAGGACATCGCCGCCGTCGCCGCGCAACTGATGACCCAGCGCCAGGTCATGGCCGCCTGGCTGGTCGACGGCCTGCTCCGGCGATCACCCCTGCGCGAAGGGGTGGACCGGGCCGCAGCGACCGACACGGTATGGGCGCTGATGGACCCGGCCCTGTTCTGCCGCCTCACCGGTGACCGGCACTGGAGCCCGGCCCGCTTCCGCCGCTGGTTCACCGACGCCACCGTGCGCCTGCTGCTGCCCGTCCCCGGCCAGCAGGCAACACCCGCCGTTTCCCCCCAGGAGCCGCCGTGACCAGCATCCAGCCCGAGCTGTGGGTCGATCGCGGCGCCGAGGCCGTCGCGTTCTACCAGGCCGCCTTCGGCGCCACCGTGCTGCACCGCGCCAGCGACGGCCAGGACATCGTCGCCCAGCTGGCCATCGGCGACGCCGCATTCTGGGTCTCCACGGCAGGCTCAGCCGGCCAGCGCATCCACCCCAAGGCGCTCGGCGGCGCGACCAGCCGCACCCTGCTCATCGTCGATGACCCCGAGGCGGTCTTCCACCACGCGATCACCGCAGGCGCCACCCCCACCAGCCCCCCGGCAGACGAACACGGCTGGCGGCTTGCCCGGATCACAGACCCATTCGGCCATCAATGGGAAATCGGGCGCCCCCTCGGCACCTGGCCGCCACCCCCACCCTAATCACCACCGGCAACCGCCTACGCCAGCGCAGGCAGCCGCTCCCAGCCCACGCAGCTCACCCGGTCCGGCGCCCCTGCACACGGCGGCGTCGGCGCCTTGACCGCCGAGCAGATCGGCGGTTCACGTGCGTCACGCAGCTCATGAGGCAAAGACACTGCCGTCTCGGTACGGATGCCAGCCCCCCGGCCATGCCAGCTGGCCCGATCCTCGGAATCTTTTCGCGGCATGGGCGGTGGTGTGGGATCAGCGGGGTGGCAGCTTCGGCGGGGGTGGTTCCACGACGACGATGACCTTGCCCGCGGGGCTTCCCTCTTCGACCAGCTGCACGGCGGCTGCCGCGTCGGTGAGTGGGTAGGTGCGGTCGATCACCGGAGTGATACTGCCGGATTCGATGAGGGCGCCGACCTCGGTGAGGGCTTGGGCGGTGACCTTGGCGGTGAATGGTTTCAGGGTCTGGCCGGCCAGCGCGTTGACGGCCACGGCCTTGATGATGTTGCCCACGGGGCCGAGCCAGCGACTGCCGTCGCCGAAGGACTGGATGAGTGTTCCGTGGGGGGTGAGCACCTTCTTGACCGCTGCCGGGGAATAGGTCCCGCCCAGCTGAAGGGCCAGGTCGTAGCGGGTGGCACCGAGGGTGAAGTCCTGCTTGGCGTAGTCGATGACCTGCTCGGCGCCGAGGCGGCGCACCAGGTCCGCGTGCCGGGTGCTGCAGACGCCGCTCACCCGGGCCCCCAGGTGCCTGGCGATCTGCACCGCGAAGGTCCCCACGCCGCCCGAGGCGCCGATGATCAGGACATGCTGGCCCGGCTGGATCCCTCCTGCGCGCAGTCCCTGCAGCGCGGTCACTGCGGCCAGCGGCACGGCGGCGGCCTGCTCGAAGGTGAGATTCCCCGGCTTGGGCGCGAGGCCGTCCTGGCGGACGGCGATGTACTCGGCGAACGCGCCGTGGCCGAAACCGTACACCTCATCGCCCGGCTTAAATGCCGTGACGGCGCTGCCGGCCCGCTCCACCGTTCCGGCCAGGTCCCCGCCCGGGACCGGGAACTTCGGCCTGCGGACGCCTCCCAGTCCCGCGGGGCGGAGCAAGAGCGGCTCGCCGCGGATGAAGTGCCAGTCCCACGGGTTGGCCGAGCTGGCACGCACCGACACCAGCACGTCCTCCGCGCCGGCCACCGGCATCTCCACCTCGGCCAGGTGCAGGACATCCTGTGGCGCCCCGTACTGGTGCTGGACGATCGCCTTCATGGCGTGCTCCCTCGCGGGCTGTGCCGTCGCATCCCCTTGACGCTAACAGCGACCGGCGCTGACCAGGTTAGCCAGTCCGACGGGCGGGCACTCCTCCTCACGGCAACCCGAAAGCCGATACCGGTCAGCACAGGGCCACTCGCGGCTCGCACCTTTGGTGACGTTGAAGGGAGCACCCTACGCGGTATTACCGAGCGCTGGCGGTCGCGCCGATTATCCAGATCTGCGCCAGGCGCGGATAATGCCGTCACGCTTCGCTCAGCATGCAGATCGGCGGGTACGCGTGCGGGTTGTCCAGGCGAGTCGATCACGTACCGTGATCAGCATCCGCCTGATGAACCGGCGCCGCGGGGCCCACGATGCCTCGTCTCTCGGCGGGGGCGTTCCCTCCGTCTGTCAGGCCCGCGTGCCAGACGACGGTGATCCGACGCACCTCATCGCGGCATGACCGAGCGTTCCGACAGCGCAACGATCATCGCGGGTGCGGCTGAGGATCCGGCACCGCGGTTACCGGTGAAGCCGCAGGCGCCGGCCATCCGGGTCGGCGCTCTCGGCGGTGACCTGCCTGCATCGCCAACCGGGCAGGGCGGCTCTGTGACAAGCTGGCGGCAGCAGCCCCCGGAGCGGGCCGCACGTGGTCAAAGGAGAGCGTCATGAGCGTGTACAGGGTGACCGAGCTCATCGGGACAAGCAGCACGTCATGGGAAGACGCGGCGGCGGAGGCGATCAGGACCGCTGGCGGGACGCTCCGCGATCTGCGGGTGGCCGAGGTCGTCAAGCAGGACATTCACCTGGACGAGGGCGGGGCGATCACCTATCGCACCAAGCTCCAGCTCTCCTTCAAGTACGAACCCGGCCACTGATCCCAGGTCAGCCGCTCCCCGCGCTGGCGGGCTGAGCCCGCCAGCTTCCGGGGCCAATTCCGCTGCCATGCCTGAGTGGCCCCTTGCGCACGCATCGTAAACACCAGGAACACGTGCCCGATCTGCGGCGTGAGAGTGCAGCAGGCTGTACTGGCATTCTTACGAAACGGCGCCCTCGGAGGCATAGGACAGCAGGCGTTCGGCTGTGAGCCGGATCCAGGTGACAACCCAGTCGCCAGTGACAGCAGCCAGTACCTCAGCCGGCACGCCGGCGGGCGCGACGACACTAGCTGATCCCTCCACCAGCACTACCACGTGAGCGTCGCGGTCTCCTTCGGTGATCGTCATGGTTAGCCAGGGCTGGGCACGCACGTTACGTTCGCGCACCGAACCGCCGACGGTGGGCAGCCAGAACTCGCGGCCCTGGCGGATGTAGGCGGACATGGCGGCGTGAGGGCGGCCGTCCGGGCGGCACGAGCCGATGACCGCGAAGGCGCGCCGGTCCAGGTAATCGCCCAGCTGACGGGCCGAGAGCCTGCGTTCGGGCGGATATGAACTGGCAGTCGCACTGGTCGCACCCGCGAATGTCTGCTCTTGGAGGGCGGCGAGTTCTTCACTCATGCAGCAGTTTCTACGCGGCACGCGCCGCATTCAAACCGGCCCGAGTCTGAACGGCTTCCTGCCGCCTCCGGCACGCGGCACGAGTGACGGTCTATGCGGCGTCCGGCTACGCCCGCGGTCTGCGGCATGAGCGGGCGGTGTAAGCCGAGCAAGGGCTGGGTCGGCTTGACCCGGCGCGCCCGGCTGGCGCGGCTGCCCAGGCATCGCACTTCCTCGGCTTCCGTGGGCGGATCAGTGCTGCGGATCGGTGCTACGTTCGTAGGAGCGTCCGATGTACGAATGACCCGTTGGTGGGTGGCGGGTAGACCCGCGCCGACCGAGTACCAAGCGAGGATCAGAAATGA
>Ga0335069_10005419_pt1 | contig 18769 bp, 18 predicted proteins | sample Lox_Sample_11_FD_206714 | JGI IMG/M metagenome (GOLD analysis project Ga0335069, IMG submission 206714) | Soil microbial communities from Loxahatchee National Wildlife Refuge, Florida, United States - Lox_Sample_1.1 | ecosystem: Environmental > Terrestrial > Soil > Wetlands | place: USA... | reverse complement strand
GAGCGGCGGGTGCTGCAATTCCGGCTGGAAGGCTACAACATCTTCAACCACGCGCAGTTCACGGGCGGGAACATCGGCCCGAGCTACGACTGGAACAACTGGAAGAACGGCGTGCTGGTGCAGACCAGCAATTCGCTGGGCCGCCTGGGCGGTACGCTCAACCCGCGGCAGATGGCGATGTCGCTGCATTTGCAGTTCTAGGGACTCCTCCTCGAATCGGGCCCTGGCCAAGGCTGGATATCCAGCCTCCGCCAGGGCCTTTTTTATGTGACTTTGCCGCCGGATTCCCTCTGGCGCAAAACGGCTGATATGGCTTTCCGGGAGCCGCGCGAGTGCTATTCTGTGGTGCAAGGAGGGCCATCCAGAACGATCCCGGTAAGCTGGACCGGTTTCCAGGGTCAGGATGGAACGAGCTCCAATGGGCGATATCGAGTCTCCAGATTTCCAGGCGCTCTTCGAGGGAGCTCCCGGCCTGTATCTGGTTCTGACGCCGGACCTTCGCATTGCCGGCGTCAGCGAGGCCTACCTGCGAGCCACCATGACCGTCCGGGAGGAGATACTCGGGCGTCACATCTTCGAGGTCTTCCCGGACAATCCGGCTGACCCGGCGGCATCCGGGGTCCATAACCTGCGAGCCTCGCTGGAGCGCGTGCTCAAGACAGCCAGCCCCGATGCCATGGCCGTTCAAAAGTACGATGTGCGACGCCCGGAAAGCCAGGGCGGGGGATTTGAGGAACGCTACTGGAGCCCGCTCAACTCGCCTGTGACCGGCCCGAGGGGCGAGCTCGCCTACATTATTCATCGCGTGGAAGACGTCACCGAGTTCATCCGGCTGAAGCAGCACGAGACGGAACGGGAGCAGCGCGCGCGGGCGCTGCAGGACCGCGCGGTGAAGATGGAAGCGGAGATCTATGAGCGCGCGCAGCAGGTTTCGGAGGCCAACCGGCGGCTCACTCAGGCCAACGATTCCCTGGCGCGAATCTACCGGCAGATCGCCCTGCTGATGGAGCGCGCCGACGATGAGTTGAGCGCCGAGGAAGGGACCGAGGGCGAGTGGGACGAATCGCGCGAAGCGATTGCGCCGGAAGAAATGCTGGCGCGCATAGGCCAACTGATTGTGGGCCACAAGAACCTGGAGACCCAGTTGCGCCAGTCGCAGAAGATGGAGGCGGTGGGGCGGCTGGCGGGAGGGGTGGCGCATGACTTCAACAATCTGCTTACCGTGATCACCGGCTACGTGGCCATGCTGAAGGAGGAACCGGCGAACCACGACGCCATGCCGGAACTGGAGGAGGTGGAGAAAGCGGCGCTCCGCGCGGCGGCCCTTACGAACAAGCTGCTGACCTTCAGCCGCAAGCAGATTCAGCAGCCGCGGGTGATCCACCCGAACAGCGTGGTCTCCGGGATGGAAGAAATGCTGCGCCGCCTGATCGGGGACGATGTCCAGTTGGTGACGGTGCTGGGCAGCGGGGTGGGCAACATCAAGGCCGACCCCAACCAGATTGAGCAGGTGATCATGAACCTGGTGGTGAATGCGCGCGACGCAATGCCGGGGGGCGGGCGCATCATCATCGAGACGCGGGGCGTGGCGCTTTCGGGCGATGGCCGGTCTTTAGCGCCGGGCGAGTACGTCCTGCTGGCCGTCTCGGACTCCGGGCACGGCATGGACCGGGAGACGGCGGCGCGCGTGTTTGAACCGTTCTTTACCACCAAGGAGGTGGGGCGAGGCACGGGACTGGGACTTTCCACGGTTCATGGGATTGTGGAGCAGAGCGGGGGCGCGATCACGGTGGAAAGTGCGCCCGGAGCGGGCGCCACCTTCCGGGTCTATTTTCCGGTGACGGTGGCGGCGGAAGAGCCCCGCAAAACGGACACGGTACGCGGGTACCGCAACGCCCGCGGCGGCACGGTGCTGCTGGTGGAGGATGAGAGCGCGCTGCGCGCCCTGATTTCGAAGACCCTGGCCGCGGCCGGGTACCGGGTGCTGCAGGCCACCAACGGAGAAGAAGCCCTGGCGCTCGCATCCGCGGAGCAGAAGATTGACCTGCTGCTGACGGACGTGGTCATGCCGGGGATCAGCGGCCCGGATTTGGCCGCGCGGCTATGCGCGCGCCGGCCCGAGTGCGCGCTGCTGTTTATGTCCGGGTACGACCGCGACCTGATGGATCGCCACCCGCTGGAACAGACGGCGAGTTTCCTGCCCAAGCCCTTCACGCCGCGTCTGCTGCTGACGCGCGTTGGTGAATTGCTGGGCATGCAGCGCCGAGGGAATCCGGCTGTACGAGACGTGGCGGCTGGCTAGGCGGGCGAGCCCGTGCGGGTGAGGCGGGGAGCCAGCTTCGCCTGGATAGCCGAGCAGGGGCGGACCGATACGGCCCTCCGGCGGTCTTCCCTTTCGAGGCCGATCGAGGATGAACCGAATTTATCGGGCTGCCTGAGGCCCGCTCCTAATCGCTAGAACGTGTAAAGCAACGTGCCGGGCGCGGGCTCGGAGGGGGCTCCTCCCGCGGTTACGGCTTCGCCTTCGGGGGCGTTCACCTGGCGATAGTAGATGCCCGTATCGCCCAGGTAGACTTCGAGTTCGGAGGGCCGGGGGAGCGTGCCCTGGATCAGCGCCTCCGAGAGCGGGTCCTCGATATACTTCTGCAACGCGCGCCGCAGGGGACGCGCGCCGTAACTGCGGTCGCCGCAGGTCTTTTCCAGAATGTACTTGGCGGCGTCCGGCCCCAGCCTTAGCTTCACCTGTTTGGCCACCAGGTTCGCGTTCACCTGTTCCACCAGCAGGTCAATGATCTTGATCAGGTCGTCGTCGTTCAGCGAGCTGAAGAGGATGATGTCATCCAGGCGGTTCAGAAATTCGGGGTTGAACGCCTTCTTCACTTCGGCGCGCACCATGGCTTCCACCTTCTCCGGGACGCCTTCGTTCGCCGGAGCGGAAAAGCCCAGGTTGCCGCGTTTCTCCAGGTGCCGCGCGCCCAGGTTGGACGTCATGATGATGATGGTGTTCTTGAAGTCCACCTGATTGCCGAGCCCGTCCGTGAGCTGGCCGTCTTCAAACACCTGCAGCAGGATGTTGAAGATGTCCGGATGCGCCTTTTCGATCTCGTCGAGCAGAATAATGGAGTACGGGTTGCGCTTCACGCGCTCCGTGAGCTGCCCGCCCTCTTCGTATCCCACATATCCCGGAGGCGATCCGATCAGCTTGGAGATGGCGTGCTTCTCCATGTACTCGGACATGTCGAAGCGCACCAGGCTCTTCTCGCTGCCGAAGAGGAAGGAAGCGAGCGCCCGCGCCACTTCCGTCTTGCCCACGCCCGTGGGGCCGAGGAACAGGAACGAACCCGAAGGCCGGTTCGCGGACTTCAGGCCCGCGCGCGAGCGCCGGATGGCCCGCGCCAGCACGTTGATGGCTTTCTCCTGGCTGACAATGCGCTTGTGCAGCTCTTCCTCGATGCGCAGGAGCTTGGTGATTTCCTCCTCCTTGATGGAGGTCATGGGCACGCCGGTCCAGCGCGCCACCACGTCTTCGATATCTTCCTTGGTGACGCAGCCGGTGGAGGAATCGTCCAGGTTATACTTCTCGCGCAGGAGCCGCATGTTCTCGCGCTCTTTGCGCTCCTCGTCGGAGTAGAAGCGCGCCTTTTCGAACTCGTGGTTGGCGATGGCGTTTTCCATGCGGTGCACGATGAACTTGATGCGCTTTTGGATGTCGGCGAGATCGGCCGGCAGCGTGGTCTGGCGCAGCTTGACGCGGGCGCCGGCTTCGTCGATCAGGTCGATGGCCTTGTCCGGCAGGAAGCGGTCCGGAATGTAGCGGCTGGACGTGAAGACGGCCGTCTCGATCGCTTCGTCGGCATAGGCCACGGCGTGGAACTTCTCGTAACGGTCCTTGATGCCGAACAGGATCTTGACGGCGTCGGATTCCGTGGGCGGCGGCACTTTGACGGCCTGGAAGCGGCGCTCGAGGGAGCGGTCCTTCTCGATGGACTTGCGAAACTCGGCGGGAGTAGTGGCGCCGATGCACTGGATTTCGCCGCGGGAAAGGGCGGGCTTCAGGATGTTGGCGGCGTCCAGGGAGCCTTCGGCCGAACCGGCGCCGACCAGCGTATGCAACTCGTCGATGAAGATGATGGCGTTCTGGTTCTCCATCAACTCCTTCATGATGGTCTTGAGGCGCTCTTCGAACTGGCCGCGGTACTTGGTGCCGGCGACGATGAGGGAGAGGTCCAGCGCCAGGATGCGTTTGTCCGCCAGGAAGGACGGCACGTCTCCCTCGGCGATGCGCTGCGCGAGGCCTTCCACAATGGCGGTCTTGCCCACGCCCGGCTCTCCGATGAGCACGGGGTTATTCTTGGTGCGGCGGCAGAGGATCTGCACCACGCGCTCCAACTCGTGATCGCGGCCGATGAGCGGGTCGAGCGTGTTGTCCATGGCGGCCTGGGTAAGGTCGCGGGAGAATTCGCCGAGCAGGGAGCTTTCCTTGGGACGCGCGGAAGCCATTTTCTCGCTCTGTGAGCGGGCCAGCTCCTCGCGGATGGTGGCCAGGCGCAGGCCGCGCTCGTGGAGGATCTCCGCGGCGAAGCACTTCTCTTCGCGTAGCAGGCCGAGCAGCAGGTGTTCGGTGCCGATGTGCTTGTGGCTCAGGCGCTCGGCTTCCTCCGCGCCATAGGCCAGCACGCGCTTGCATTCGTGGCTCAAAGGCAGGTCCACGGAGGTGGAGACTTTCTCGCGAACGGTGGTGTGGCCTTCAATCTGTTTGCGGATGGAATCCACGGCGGAGTGGGAGCGCAGAAATCGGTTGGCCAGCGCCTTATCCTCGCGCAGCAGGCCCAAAAGGAGGTGTTCGGTTTCGATGAACGGACTGCCGAACTGGCTGGCTTCGTACCGCGCGAAGAAAATGACCCTACGCGCCTTCTCGGTATATCGCTCGAACATAAAATTGAGACGCCCCTTATTTAAAGATACTCCGATATGCCCGAAGGTTGCGGAGGAGTTGTCCTAGGCTGCGGCGATGCCGCCGTTTTCCATGCTGAAAACACGGCTGCAGCGGCGGGCGAAAGAAAGGTTGTGGGTTACTAGTACCGAAGTAAGGCCATGGGTACGATGGAGTTCGTTGAGGAGGTCGAATACCATGCCGCCGGTGCGGTGGTCCAAGTTGCCCGTGGGCTCGTCGGCCAGGAGGACGGAGGGACCGCCCACCAGGGCGCGGGCCAGGACCACGCGCTGCTGTTCGCCGCCGGAGAGTTCGCCGGCGCGATGGTGGGAGCGCGCGCGGAGGCCCACTTCTTCGAGGCGGGCCATGGCGGCGGCAGAAGCCTGTTCGCGGCCGGCTCCACGGATGAGCAGCGGCATCATGACGTTTTCGAGGGCCGTAAACTCGGGGAGTAAGTAATGGACTTGCCAAACAAACCCGAGTTCTTTATTGCGGAAATCGGCCTGTTGCGAGGGGGAAAGCCTGGTAAGTTCACGCCCTCCATAGGAAATGGCGCCGGCGGAGGGCTGGTCAAGCCCGCCGAGGAGATGCAGCAGGGTGGACTTGCCGGCGCCCGATTCGCCGACCAACGCCAGCATCTCGCCGCGTTGGATATCGAGGTTGATGTTGGAAAACACCACAAGCTCATTCGGCCCGGATTTGTAGGTTTTGGTGAGGTTGCGGGCGGAGATGTAGGGTTCGGGCATGGCTATCTCTACGATAGGGCAATTGCGCGATAATCGGTGGAAGGAACCATGCAAATCCGCTTGGAATTGCCGGAGGATATCGCCCGGAGCATTGGCTCGCGATGGAACGACTTATCCCGCGCGGCGGTGGAGAGCCTTGCGCTGGAGGCGTACCGTTCCCACCTCCTGACCGGCGCTCAGATGGGCAAGCTCCTGGGCTTTGCCACGGCGATGCAGGTTGACGCTTTCCTTAAGGAACACGAGGTCTACGACTATTCCGCGGCGGATTTTGAACACGATAGAGAAACGCTGCGCGATCTGCGCAACAATGCCGGCCGGTCGTAGGCTCACTCTGAGATGGTCGTTGTCGCAGATACCTCTCCGATCAACTACCTCGTACTGATCGAACAGATCCAAGTCTTGCCGCACTTGTACGCGCGGGTGGCCATTCCGGCGGCGGTGCTGGCGGAGTTGACGCATCCGGAGGCTCCGGACCCGGTTCGCCGGTGGGCCGAGGCTCCTCCCGCCTGGCTGGAGGTTGTCAGGGCCAGGCATGTGGCCGAGATGGCCCATCTGCACTTCAGCGAAAGCGAGGCGATTGCGCTGGCGGCTGAATTGCACGCCGACGCTCTCCTGATCGATGACCGTGCCGGGAGATGCGAGGCGATGCGTCGCGGATTGAGAGTGGCCGGCACTCTCTCGGTTCTCGATGAAGCCGACGCCAACAGCCTCCTAAACTTCGACGAGGCCGTCGAACGGCTGAAGCGGACCAGTTTTAGGGTCGCCCCCGCGGTTCTGGCCGAAATCAGAGCGAAGCGGCTCCGCTGATTGCCGCGAATGGCGAGCCGCTATTGCGGGCGCCTATTTAGCCGCCCCACGCACGGCCGCCAGGAATTGCGCGGCCACCGATGGCGCATCGAACGCCGTGACGCGCGAGTAGCCTTCGGCGGCCATGGCGCCGCGGCGCTCCTCGGACTGGTAAAGCGCTTCGATAGCCGCCGCCAGTGCTTCCGCACTTTCGGGCTCGGCCAATTCGGCGTGCGGGGCCACTTCCGGAATGGCCCCAGCGCGCGCCGCGGCGATCGGCTTGCCGGCGGCCATGGCTTCCAGCAGCACGATTCCGAAGCCCTCCTGCACGCTCGGCAGGCAGAAAACGGAGGCTCTGTTGTATTCCTCGGCCAGCGCGGCGCGGGACACATCGCCGAGCCACGTGACCACCCCTTCGAGCGGCAGTTCGCGCGAAAGCTCCCGAAAGCGCGCCGCGTGCGGACCGTTGCCCACGATGCGAACTTCCAGAGCCGGGATGCCGTGGCGCAATAGGGCCGCCGCGCGCAGCAGCACGTCCACCCGCTTGCGGCGGTACATGCGGCCCACATAGAGCACCGTAAACCGCGACGATCCGGCGGGATGCTGCGCCAGCAGCCTCCGCCACTGCGCCAGGTCGATGAGCTCGGGCACGATTGCGGGCGGCTCGCGCAGGCCGTAGCATTGCCGCGCCCGCTCCGCCGAATAGCGGCTGGTGACCACCACGCGCGCCGCGCGGCGGGCGTGAAGCCGTTCGTAGCGGGCTTGCAGGGACATGGTGAGGCGGGTGAAGCCGCGCTCGTAGCGGACTTCGTCGGCGATCACGCCTTTGAGCGACGCCACGTGCGCCGGGTCGCCGCCGGCGATGCCGTAGCCGTCCAGATCGAAGCCCACCGTGACATCGAACCCCGCCGACCGGCGCAGTTCGCGGTTGAAAGCCAGGCGCTCCGCGGTGTACAAGCGGAAATGCCGCCGGGGCGTTTCAATCTCCACCGAATGGCCGAGTCCGCGTAGCGCGTCCGCCAGCACGCTGATGCCGACGTAAGTGCCGCTGCCGCGCGCGATATCCAGGGGAGTAGAGGTGAGGAATCGGAGGCGCACGGGTCTTCGACAATTATCCCTCTTGACGCGCCGCCGAATAAGTGGTACAAAATGTACCATGACACAGCGTACCGGAAAAGAAGGGCGCGTGCGGGCCCCGCTCACGGAGTTGGAAAGCGAAATCATGAGCGCGGTGTGGAATGGCGGGCCGTCATCGGTGGAAGCCGTTCACCAGGCCGTTTCGCCCAAGCGCAAGCTCAAGGAAGCCACCATTCGGACGCTGCTGCGGCGCCTCGAACAGAAGGGCTACCTGCGGCACGAGGCGGAAGGGCGCGCGTACGTCTATGAGGCGGCGGAGCCGGCGCGCAGCCTGGCGGCGCGGGCGGTTCGGCAAATCATCGACAGCTTTTGCCAGGGGTCCGTGGAGGAACTGGTTTCCGGCATGGTGGACGCGAAGGTGCTGAGCAAGGGCGAACTCGATGACTTAGCCGAGTTCGTCCGCAAACGGCGCGAAGGAGGCTTGTGATGGGGGGCCAAATACTGGAATGGTCCGTCAGAGCGGCGTTGATCGCCGCGGGCACGGCCGCGGTTTTGAGTATGTTGCGGGTTCGTTCCGCGGCCGCGCGGCACGCCGCCTGGACGGTCGTGCTGGTGGCGATGCTGGCGCTGCCCGCGTGGAACACGTGGGGGCCACGGGCTGTTTTGCCGGTGCTGCCGGCGGCCCGGCCGGCGGCCGCCATGGATGGGAACGCCATGCCGGATTTGGCGCCGGCTGAGACGGGCCTGGCGGCTCAGGCGCCAACCGGCCCGCGGGCGGCGGCGGAAGGGCCGTTCTTGCCGGTCGCCGCTGCCCGGCCGGCGCGGGTCTGGAATTGGGAATGGGCTGCGCTCGGCGTGTACTTGGCGGGATTTGGCGTCATGTTCCTGCGGCTCGCCGCCGGGACGCTGCGGGCGCGGACTCTAGTCCGCCGGGCCGCCCAACAGAACACGCCGGATGCCCATGGCGTGCGCGCCAGCGCCGAGTGCGCGGCGCCGCTCACCGTCGGCTGGCTTCGCCCCGTGGTGGTCCTACCGGAAGATTGGAAGCGTTGGCCCGCCGCGGAACTGGACGCCGTGCTCACTCACGAACGGGAGCACGCCCGCCGCCGCGATCCCCTGGTGCAGTGGCTGGCCCTGCTGAACCGCTGCGTCTTCTGGTTCCATCCCCTGTCCTGGTGGCTCGAACGTAAGCTTTCCGCTCTGGCCGAGCACGCCTGCGACGAAGCCGTCCTGCGCCGCGGGCACGATCCGCGGGACTACTCGGAGTATCTGATCGAACTGGCGCGTTCCGTTCAGCGGGCGGGCGCCCGGATGCCGGTTTGGGGCGCGGCTATGCACCGAAGCGCTCTGTCCGCCCGCATCCACCGCATCTTGCAGGGGGGAACGCCGCCGCCACCTTCACGCCGGCGCGCCGCCATAGCGGCAATTCTCTGCGGCCTCACCATCGCCGTCTTCGCCGCGTGCAAATTGGAACCCGGCCACGCCGGATGGGCCGCTCAGAAGCCTGCGCCGGGCCAGCCTTCCATGAATGACCTGATGCATACCCGCGCCGACCAGAATGCCAAAGAGCAAGCCCAGAATACCCGCCTGCTGCAGGAGGCGCGCGAGCTTACGCCCCAGCAAGCGAATGCTCTGGTCGCGCGGCTCAGGGCGAATCCGGAAGACGCGCCGTTGTATTTCGAGGTGACCCGATACTACCAATTCAAGGGCGACACCGGCGGCCTGGACGCTCTCACGCTCTGGTACATCCAGCACGAACCCGGCGGCAAGATGCCTCCATGGACCATCAATCCGGACTGGGATCGCGCTGCCTACGAGCGGGGCAAGCAACTCTGGCTCGCGAATCTGAAGGACCCTCGCGCCGGCGCGGAGATCTACCGGAGGGCCGCGCGCTATTTCGCGGAGCTCAATAACCGGCATCAGCCTCCCGACGCGCCGGAAGCGGAGCGGATCCTCCTGGAAGGCCAGTCCAGGTATCCGGCTGAGAACTGGGCCGCGCCGCTAGGCGAACTCTACGCCGCCGTGATCGCCGGCGATCCGAACGCGCCCTACGCGCGGGACCTCCAGGCCAAGCTTGCCGCTTCCAACGATCCGCAATTGCTGGCGGAGACTGCCCAGTGGATGGTCCGCCGCACCCTTCCCCTCGGCGGCTTCGACGCGCACGCCACGGCGAGTTCTTACGTCGATCGCGCGCTCTCTATCGATCCGGATAACCGCGCCGCTCACTTGGTACACCTTTGGATTGACGAGCAGCGGACGTTCCAACAGATGCGCGCTACCGATCAGGAACACTGGCCTGCCGCGGACCATTTGAGATTTCTACGGCGGCAGGTGGAATACGCGCAATGGGCCGGTCAGACGGACCAGGCGACGCCTCGCGATCTGCGCGTGAAGTACGAGGAACTGCGGATCGAGGGAAACGAAGAGACAGCCCGCGAGCTTCTGGCCGCCGCCGCGCGCAATCCCAAAGACCCGGATTATGGCAACGCCGTCTTCTTCGCGAATATGGCCCTCTGCAATGCGTCGCTCCACCGGGGTGACAAGCGCGCGGCCGCCCGTTATCTGTTGGCGGCCTCGGAGGCGCCCCCGACCGAGCGACTGCGCTATGGGTCCATCGATCTCTCAGTGGCGCGTCATTTGGTGGACTGGGGCGAGCGCGACGCGGTAGCCCAGTTTCTGGAGCGTTGCTCGAAGTACAACCTCGATCGCGGAAAAGACATGGCCGAATGGGCGGCGGAGATTCGGAAGGGCGTCAATCCCGATCTGCTTCCCTACAACGCGTCGCTGTAGCCTTGGCCAGCCTGGAAGGGGGCATGAAACCTCCTGTTGCAACGCCGAATCGCGACATCGGCCGTCAGGACCCGAGACAGGGGCTTCGCGGTAGCGCCGGGGACGGAGTAGCCCTGTCCTCTACCAGTCCTATGTCCACCGCGCCGGAGGTCTGATCGGCTTTCTGGCCGGGCACCGTGCTTGGATTGTAGCTCCTGATTCAGACGCAGGCAATCAGGACATGGGCGGAACACGTCCCGTCTGTGACGGCGGTCTTCTGTCCAATCCAGCAAACCGGAAGCGCGTAGCCCCCACGAGTTTTTTGGGTCCGTTCAACGCTCAGGGACGGGCGGTGCGGCTTGGCGGCATGGAGGCGGATGCTTCCGGCTTAGGGTTGGGGGATGGCGGCGGTTACATCCCGTTCCCGTGTTTCCCGATTGCTCAACGGTTGCGCCCTGTCCGTTACCCGAACTCCCCACCCTGCTAATACGACAGGCCCGCGAAGATTATCTGCAACCGGAATAGGTCCAGGAGGAGTCTGAATCGAAACTCGAAGTCCGTTGCGCTGGAGAACTCAACGTACTTTGAAGCGAACTCCTCACGGACCGATTCCGCGGACTTGGCGCCGGCCGCGAGCGTGGTGGCGCGCGGGGACTCCATCGTACTGTACGTATAATGCAGCCGTACGAATGATTGGACCCCAAAAAAAATGGAGTTGTAGACGTACCTCAACCTACCCTCGGCGGTCTCGGCCAAGTCCTCGGCTTTCAGCTCTGGGAAGTCCGCAAGAATGGCCTCCTTAACGTGCGCCAAAGCGCGCGCGCGCTCGTCGTCGATTTTCGGCAAAATGTCCTCACCCTTCAGAAAATGATGGAACTCCACCGTCAACCTGACAAGGCAGCGCAAGTGCGGAAGATCAGAATCGGGAAACTCGGAGCCGCCGGCGTCCAGCATAGATTCCTGAATCGCGCGAGCCTCAGCCTCCAGGGCGGAGATCATAGCCCAGTTCTTCCCTTCACGGCTTCATCCTGGTCCGAGGCTGTGGAATCACGCCGGTACGTGGCGAGTTGATCGCAGCCGTCGATTCCGGATTCTAGCTCCTGGTCGAGGCCCTCGCAAGCGAGACATCTGTAGTCTCTTCCCTACCTCGTCCATACCAACCGAGGTCAACAGATCAGAACTGAGCTTGGGTGTGGCAGTGTGATGCGGCTTCGGGACCACGCCCGCCCGAAGTCAGTGGAAAGGTAGAGGGTCCCCGCACTGTCCACCAGCGCAACTGTTGAGCCCTTTGTGGCGATGCAAGCGGTGTCGGTCTTGCCATTCGTCCACGCCGGCAGGCCGCCTTCGACGGCCGTTATGCTTCCATCCGGTCCCGTCGGCCGGCGATACACTCTTCCCTCGGCCGCAAAGGGACCCGTGGACGCCGAGACCAGAATATCGCCGCCCGAGAACGCTACGGCATAGCAGTGCGGAGCGTGTAGTCCCTCCTTTTCTATGGCCCACGTCGCTCCCGCGTCCCGGCTGATGCAGAGCCCCCTGTCGGACGCGGCCGCGACCATGTCCGGATCCGCCGGGTGCGCGCGCACCTCATGAACATCGCTGTGGATGTCTATGGTGGGCTGCCAGGTTTTTCCGCCATCCGTGGAACGCGGAATGCCTCCCACGTGAACGTTGGCGAACAGCACGCTCCCGTTCGAGTTGGCCGCCACCGAGCGAACACCCAGCGGCGGCCCGAGGCGCTGCCCATTCACGATTGCCGAACCGGCGAACCATGTCTCCCGCCCGGCGACGTTATCGAAGCCGTCGATAGGGTCGAGCGCGCCCTCCTCACGGCTCAGGCGCAGCATGCGCGCATCGTCCGTTCCTACGTAGACGGCGTCTCCAACCGCCATACAGCACGAAAGCTCGATCTCGCTGGTAGCCACGGTTGCCCATGCGCCGCCCGGCCCACGCCGCCGCAGCGAATGCCCGTCAACGATGGCGAGCGCGCCGCCGAGCCCATCCGGCGCGAGCCCGCGGACGGGCCTATTCGCGATCTCCCGGGTGTTTCCATCACCGCTGACTGCGAATAGACCCTCGGCCCACGTCGCCACAAGTATCGTCGGATTCGTCACAGCATTGCCCTCTCTCCCGCCTATTCTGTGCCCCGCAAGTCAACCTGTCCGAGCCATTCTCGCACGAAGGGCCTGGTTCCAAGACCCAGCCGCAAAGGAAGCCCAGCTAGCGGCAAAAGCGAAAGCCCCCACCGCGCCCCCCAAAGAAGAAGCTCTCCTACCTGGAACTAGGAGAGTGGGAACAGGTGGGCCAGCTCGTAAACAAAGCCAAACCACCCCGTGGGTTTCGACCCCACGATCGCCGACTAGCCCGACGCAATGGCGGAGCGCGTGGCGCCTTCGTCGCACTGACCCGCCGCCCACCGCCACGGGGACGACAAGCCCACCTATACCGCGTACCCGATCTGCGTCTATACTTGTCTCGGAGGCAACGTTCCGTGATGACTGGTCCTTCGCGAGTGATTCCGCTCGTGTGCCTGTGCTGCGCCGCCGTCGCTCAGACCCGCCCAGCGCCCTCGTTCGATGTCGCCTCAGTCAAGCTCAGCGGCATGAAGGCAGGCAGTTGGTGCAGATTTCTCCCGGGCGGCAGACTTGAGGCGGTGAGTTGGATCAGCCAATTGCTTCAGATCGCGTACGGTGTAGAGGACTATCAAGTCGTCGGCGGGCCGGGTTGGTTCACGTCAGACCGTTACGATATCCAGGCGAAGGCGGAGAACCCGGATGCAGGGAAGAGCGAAATGCTCTTGATGCTGCAATCCCTGCTGGCTGACCGCTTCAAGCTGAAGCTGCACACCGAGACAAGGGACTTCCCCGGATTTAACCTGGTGCTCGATAAAGGCGGGCCCAAGCTCCGTCCGCTCAAAGAAGGCGAAGCCTCCCAATGCGGGCCGGGAAACTCATATGTCTGCGGCATTACGACCGTTGCGGACCTCGCTAATAGCCTCCATCACATCCTCCGCCAGCCGGTCTTCGATAAGACAGATGTCGAAGGCAGGTTCGACATACTATTGGATTTCGACACCTTCACCGCCAGCGGACGAACGCCTCCGCCGGATTACGACAAACCCTCTCTCTCGCAAGCTCTGCGGGACCAACTCGGACTGCGCTTGGAGGCGCAAAAGGCCGCATTGCCGGTTCTCGTGATCGACAGCGTTGAGCGGCCAGCCGCGAACTAGCGTCGGAAGATTAGCGGTCTAGAAACAGGAATGCCAAGCTTACTCGATGCCCCCGGTACCGGAGAGCAACGCTGGCACGCGATTGGGACGGCGCGATTGAGGCCGGAGTAGGGAACGTGATTATCTACTTGACAACATCGAGATTTCCGCACCACAATCGGTTGTGGCGACAAGCCGATCCCTGCCGGGGACAATCTGGGTCATCCAACTCAAGGGAGCCCGCAAGGAACATCTCGCCGCAGGTGACGAATTTGGTCGGCCGTACAATCGAACGCTCTGCAAGAAGGCTTATACTGCCGACCAACGAACGCACGGGGCGAAGCTCAAGGCTCTTTCTGGAAACGAATGCGCCGGATGCCGTGAACAGTTGGATATACGCCTGCGTCCGCTACGGAGCGGGCCGCGAGTCCTGACGCTGCGTTAGCGGAATACCGCGAAAACCAAACTGCTGGTTTCTGGGTCCGCGCCCTTCACTACGATGTGATAGTGCGGGCCGATCGAACGACCGGGCCGGTATTCGCCGCACGCAAGTCCCTCACATTCGAGCTAACGCGGGAACAGGAAGCTGGGGCAAACTCCGTCAGCCGGGCTGACGAGTTTTCGCCGCTAGCGCCCGCCCTCTTCGGCAAGATCGGGGCCGCACCGAAGGCGCAGTTGCTTGCTTTATGATGGAGTGACCCGGAGAGAACAGAAGATACGCATGAACGAGAAGACCAATCGTCCCATGGGCGGCATCTGGGCCTGTGAGCTCGACCGCCGGACGTCGCTGCAACATTTCCTGGCTGGAGGAGCGGCGTTGATGGCGAGGACGTTGCTGGGCAGCGGGTTCGTGCCGCAAGCTCTCGCGGCGGACCCTACGCCGGTCGAGGCCACCTGGGACGCCGATCAAGTCCGGCAGACGCCCGTTCCACACCGCTACATCCACGGCCTGATTCGCTCCCACGTGAAGTTCCAGGTCCTTCTACCCGTTTCATGGAATGGAAAGATCGCCGTCTTCACGCGCGGCTTCTCGGGGACAGAGATGAGCGCCGGGGCCTTCCAGACGGCCGCGCTCGCGAAGGGCTACGCATTCGCCTCGTGCGACGAGGGCTGGTCTCGCGCAACCATCGCGGACAATCCGCAGGACGACTACTACGAATCGCGCCAGAGCCTCGTCGAACTGACGGTCTACACGAAAGCGCTCGCATTGAAGCAGTACGGACGGGCCGCCTCGCGCACGTTGCTCGTGGGAAGCTCCAACGGCGGCCACCACACCCGGTGGCTGGTGGAGGCTTATCCGCTGATGTTCGACGGCGGTATTTCGGGGTTCGGCTACAACTCGCAGCTTACCCAGTGGGGTAGCGTGGCTCGGATGATGCGCAACTACGACGTGATCGCGCCGCGCATGGACGACATCATCGCGGAGCGGGCGAAAAACGCGCGCTGGGACCCCTTCACGGAGCCTCTATCGCCGCCGCTCACACAGGAGCAACTCACGGCGTTGCGCAACATCTACGACATCCCGATGGAGCTCACCAACGGTTTCCGGTATAACGACGGCCGCTGGTTCGGCTCCGAGGCGAATTGGAAGAGCAATTACAGCTCTCTCCTCGGTTACCTTCGCGATTCCGTTCCTCGATGGGACGAGACGTACCACCCGAGCGGTGGCCGGCCCACCGACGCCGAAGTTAAGCTTTGGAATCCGGACAACAGCCCACCGTATATCCAGATCGACCTCCGGCGGGAAGACTGCACCGGCCATTTGTCCCGGCCGCTCATCATCATGCACGGAGCGGCCGATCCCATCGTCGGCCCGGGCGAAGCCGAGGGATATAAGAACCTCGTCGCGGCCACCATCGGACAAAAGGAAGCCGGGAATCTGCTGGCCGTGTACTATATCGCCGGCATGGCGCACGGCGGACCGCAGTACGACAATCTGATCCCCGCTCAGATGGACGCCCTGGAGGCGATGATCGACTACCAGCAGAGCAACGGCGCCCGTGGAGCGCCCGCTCCCGCATCCATCGGGATCTACCCGCGCGAGCCTGTCACGGGCCCGGGTAACAGCCTCGGTCTTTACGACCACCCGGTTCGATAGCGCTCCATCGGCCCGCCGGCTCGACGCTGCAATGACGGGAGTAGTTTATCGCCCGCCCACATGCTAGCCAAAGCGCGACCCAGCGTCGCCCCCGGCCCGAAGTCGGGGGCAAAATCCGTCGGGGCAAAATCCGTCAGCCTAGGCGAAATCCATCAGCCTGATCTGCGCGTTCTCCGAACGCGACACGCTTTCGCGCGCTAGTCCCGGACCGCGCTCAGCTAAGCGGCGTTTCGTCGCCCCACGCGACTCGGCGGTTCCTCTTGGGCAATACCCGACAAAACAACCGGCTCCCGGTCGGGGAACTCAGCAACAAGCGAGAGGCTTCCGCCCATCGCCTCGACGGTCTTTCGCAGGGTGGACAGTAAAAGATCGCTTCGCTTCTCCAGGCGCGAGACACTGTCCTGGGTGATCCCCAACTTCTTCGCCATCCGGACCTGCGTCAGCTTCCGCGCATGGCGCAGTTCGCGCAGCGTCATCTCCTCGGCAATCAGCGCGGCGGCGCGAGCCTCGACCTTCTTGCGTTGGGCGCCGCCAAGTTTCCTGATTTTGTCTTCCACGTTGGTGGCCATGATCATCCCCTTTCCTTCTTCAGTCTGGCCAGATGCGCCTCGAAGCGGTCATCCGCTTTGCGGATGAACTCGCGATAGAAGCGCCTCTCGCCGACCCCGGATTTATCTCCTGCAACCAGCAGGATCGCTTTGCGCCTGGTATCGAAAGCGAATGCGACCCTCCACACCGCATCCGCCGCGCGAAAACGAAACTCCTTCATGTTGGCGTGTCGGGAACCGTTCAGCGTGTCGACGCGCGGCCGCCCCAACTGCGGCCCAAAATGTTGAAGGAGGCGGGTCAATGCCAGCAATTCAATCCGCACATCCTCGTGCAGTTTGTCGAACTCCGGCTCGAACTCATCGCCAATCTCGACGGCCCAACTCACGCCTACAGTATGACATGCAATCCATATATGTTGTCAAATACATATTATTGCGATTCTCGTCCGACCATTCGGCGGCTTGAAAGGAGCGCTGCTGTCCAACAGCTTGCTTGGGTCGAAATACGGCAATCTCGTTTCCCAACCGCGATCACGTCTAGCTCGGTACAGTATAGAAATCATGGAAGAACCGCGAGAGGCACTTCATACCCTGGCGCGCCGCTATTGCATGGAGCGGCATGAATACTGGGCAGGCGTGTATCGAGACCTTGAAACGAGTGGCAACGCACGAGGGCCAGTTGGCGCACTTGCTTGGAATTACACCGATGAAGCCTACGCCACCTTCCCTCGATACCTTGTGTGGGAGGCTATTCTCACGGAGGTCGAGCGTTTAAACCCGCGATCCTTCACGAACACGGATGTTCTCCGCAAGGAACTCTGCGCCGCTGGCTGGCGGGCAAAGACAGCCATGACCACCAACGCCGAGTCATCGCCCGCCGCTTGCGCCGCGATGAGTGCGGAACGGGAGGATTTTGACGGCTTCGTCTGGGGCGTACATGATCGGCAATTACAAAGTGTCAAGCCGCTACCCTTTCGGCGCGTGTTCTCCAAGGAGGAACTTCAGCATCGCTGGAGCACCCTCGAAGCCCGCTGGGGCGCGAAGATTGGGCATTATTGGTGGCCCCTGCGGGAGGGGACTCCCCCATCGCATTTGCTGGCCTTCCACACGGATTGGTTCGATGCCGAAAAGCAAGCGTTCCTTCGGGAGATGCTCCTGCTTCACGGTGTTGAACTAGTGTGGGAAGTGCGCGAGTTTGGCGAATGGGGGTGCGAACAAGACGCGCGCGAGTTCGAGCCAACGTACAACGGTGAAGAGGGCTACTGGACTTCATCGAACTCAGACTGGCTCGCCTACGCCTCGCACGAGTCTTCCATCACGTTTGCTGGTGAATGGTTGGTGCGGAGCTTCCGCCAGAGGTTTCCTGGATGCGACGAGTTCGAAACATGGTGACGGACGAGACGTTTCCTCGCGCGCCCGAGACCGGCATTGTGAACGTCCCGTCTGTCCCCGCGTTTCTCGGGGGCAGGCAACTCAATTCCGAGAGCCGCCAGACTAGCATTTGGGGATTTGGTGGCCTGGACTGCCACCCGTAACCTCCCAGTGCGACGCCTACGCCTTTAGTAATGCCGTTTCGGAGGATAGGTATGAGATTGCGAACGCTCTCCTTCCTGCTGTGCTGCTCTCTTTCCGCTTCCGCCGCTCAAGGGTCCGATCACCCGCTTTCGTTTGAGGTTGCCTCAGTTAAGCTCGCCGATCCTCCATCGGGTCGACGGGCGGCGTTCACCGGTGGGCCAGGCACGAATTCCCCAGGGCAACTGACGATCACCAACTACCCCCTCAGGGCGTTGCTGACGAGTGCCTACAACAAGGCGCCTTGGGAGTTGTTTCTACCCGCCTCGCTCCCGCCTGACCGATACGATATTGTCGCCAAAGTGCCGCCAGGCACGACGCGAGAGCAACTCTATGTAATGCTGCAGAACTTACTGGCGGAGCGTTTTGGCGTTGTGGCCCGCAAAGAAATCCGGCAGATGTCAGTGTACGAGTTGGTGGTGTCGAAGGACGGGCCGCGCATGACGGCTGTCGAAAACCCGCCTGCCAGCGATCAACCGGGCGATGCCTCGCGCCGCGTTTTGAGCATGGACTCCCTGCCGAAGGATAAAGATGGCTGGCCGGTTCTGCCACCCGGCGCGATAGGCGTATTTCGTTATCTCCACCCCAACCGGTACCAGCGCACGATGTTCAGGGCGCAGCCCGTCGCGGCGCTGGCCGATCACCTTCGGGGCGCGCTTGGGCAGCGACCGGTATTAGACAAGACGGGTCTAACTGGCGTTTATAGCTTCGATCTAACGGTGCAGATACCCGAGTCTCCAGAGGGCGTCGCTTACGGCACGTCGCCGGACGCAGCGCAGGCTCGGCAGGAGATGGAGAGCCAGGGCATTGCCAACGCTTTGGCCGCCGTCGAACGTTTGGGGTTGAAAGCGGTGTCCACCAACGGACCCGTTGAGGTGGTCGTGATTGATAAGGTGAACATGAAGCCGACGGAGAATTGATAGTGTTCGGGCGGGCAAACAAGTTTCCGGAGACGCCACTTTTCGTCCGCCACCGCGAAGAATGCGGCTATGAGACTCTGAAGTGGCCTCAATAAGAAGACCCTTGACGCGA